>Ga0081538_10002629_pt1 | contig 17361 bp, 19 predicted proteins | sample TabmetS5T2R1_FD_71022 | JGI IMG/M metagenome (GOLD analysis project Ga0081538, IMG submission 71022) | Tabebuia heterophylla rhizosphere microbial communities from the University of Puerto Rico - S5T2R1 | ecosystem: Host-associated > Plants > Roots > Rhizosphere ... | reverse complement strand
GCAGCACCTCGCGGTAGACGGCGCGCCCGGCCGCGCGCGCCTCGGCGATCGCGCCGAGCGGCTCGCGACCGCCGACGTGGACGATGTACAGCGGGGCGCCGACCTCCGCGGCGATCCGGTCGTACGCGCGGACCGCGAGCTCCTCTCCCAGGAGTGTGTGGACGAGGTGGACGTTCTCGAGCCGGTTCCGACCTTCGCGCCGAAGCTTCGCCTCCATGTGCTTGATCAGGTCGTCGTCCTCGGCATGCACCATCACGAGCGCGCCGTGCTCGGCGCACGACTGCATCACCTCGAAGGCCGAGCCGTTGTCGATCCGAACCCCCGCTTGGCCGGTGGTGAGGTCGGTCGTGAAGAGCTTCATCGTCGAGGTGCCTTCGGCGATCGCGTCCGCGACGCTCGCGATCGTCGCGTCGGAGGGCGTGCCGGTGAGGACGGGGTGGAAGGCGAAGTCCGCGTACGACCGGCCGGTGAAGACCTCGCGCCGGTGTTCGACGGCGAGCCGAGCGTCGAACTCCTGCTCGGTCACGTGAATAGCCATGAACGCGAACGAGAGGACGGTCGTCGTCCCCCCGAAGATCGCCGCCCGCGTCGCCCCCTCCGGCGTCTGGAGCCAGACCGGCTTCCCCTGCGACCAGCCGCGATACATCGGCTCGAAGATGTGCGCGTGCGGCTCGACCCCGCCGGGGAGCACGATCTTCCCCGTCGCATCGAGGACCCGCGCAGCACCGGCCTCCACGGTGCCCGGCTCGGCCAGCGCGGCGATCGTCTCGCCCTCGACGAAGACGTCGAGCTCGGCCGTGCGGTCGGGAGTGATGACGAGCCCACCGCTGACGAGGAGGTCAGCCATCGGCGAAGCGCGGCAGGACGAGCTCGGCCCAGGCGCCGATCCGCTCGCGGTGCTCGGGGAGGTCGGCGTCGATGGCGCCGTCGAAGTTCCGCGCGCCCGCGGCGATCGCCGCCCGCACCTGGCTCTCCACCTCGGCGGGCGTGCCGGCGAAGACGAAGCGCCGGCGCAGGTACTCGCCGACGCGGAGCTCGTCCGCCATTCGCGCGTAGCGCTCCTGCTGCTCCGGCGGAACTGCTCCGTGGGTGACGAGGTCGTAGGCGCGGCCCAGCTCGATGACGCCCTCCTGGAACTCCGGCGGGACGAACCTGCCCTCCACGCCCCAGCGGGCGAAGTGAAGCGAAAACGCCGTCGCCGCCCATGCGCCTCGCCGGGCCGCAACGCCCGGCTCCTCGTCGACGAACCAGAAGCAAGTGAACCAGACGTCGAGGTCGGCGAGCGACCGGCCGGCCGAGCTCGCACCCTCCTCCAGGAGGTCGAGGGAGCCCGCGACGACCTCCGGCGTGACGCCTAGGCCGACGATGACCCCGTCCCCGACACGGCCGGCCGTCCGCAGAGCCTGCGGCCCGTGCGCGGAGACGATGATGGGGACGCGGCGTCGCGCCGCCCAGGTGAGCCGGACCGTCTCGCCCCGGTACTCGGCCTCGCCCTCGGCCAGGAGCGCGCGGACGGTGAGGACGTACTCCTCGAGGTCGTCCAGCCCGGCCGTCTTCATCCCGAGGTGCCAGACGCCCGTGCCGCCCGCGCCGATCCCGATGTAGACGCGCCCGGGCGCGAGGTCGTCGACGGTCGCGGCCGCGCTCGCGGTCACCACCGGATGGCGGCTGAGGGGGTTGGTCACCCAGGTGCCGAGGCGGACTCGATCCGTCGCCTGCGCCATCGCTCCGAGCGTCACCCACGGCTCGCGGAAGAGCGCCGGCGAGTCCCAGACGCCGATGCGGTCGTAGCCCATCGCCTCTGCCTCGGCCGCCTCTCCGGCAACGCCGTCCGGCGAGCCGGGCGTGACGCTGAACCCGAACCGCACGGTCACAGCTCGACCCCCGCCTTCATGCGTCCGCGTTCCTGCGTGAAACGATTCAACGACCCTACCGCGGCCACCGCCGCCCTGTCAACGCGGCCGGATCAGCCGACGGTGACGAGCGGCCGCGGCGGCTTACGCGGGGGCGGCGAGCAGGAGCCCGATCCCGGAGGGGTCGCGGACGAGCACGCCGTCCGGCCGAGTCTCCGGTTCCCGGCCGGCGTCGGCGACGCGAGCGACGACGCGGTCGCGCTTGGCCGCGTCGGGGAGGGTGATCGTCGCGAGCTGGAGCGCTGCGAAGCCGGGCGGGGCTGGCGAGGCGCCGCGGCTGTGCCAGACGTTGGCCCCGACGTGGTGGTGGTAGCCGCCCGCGCCGAAGAACGCGGCCGAGCCGAAGAGCTCCGCCATCAGGTCGAAGCCAAGCACGTCCCGGTAGAAGGAGACCGCCTCGGCCACGTCGGCGACCTGCAGGTGCACATGGCCCATGTCCGTTCCCGGCGGAAGCCCCTCGAACGACGCCGAAGCGGGCTCCTCGAGCTCACCGAGCAGGTCGGCGACGTCGAGTGGGTCGGTCGTCATCCGGGCACCGACCTGGCCTTCCCAGACCTCGCGGGGGCGGTCGCGGTAGATCTCGATGCCGTGCCCGTCAGGATCGGCGAGGTACAGCGCCTCGCTCACGAAGTGGTCGGACATGCCGAGCAGCGGGACGTGGTCGCGCGCCGCATGGGCGAGCCACCGGGCGAGGTCGGCCCGCTCGGGGACGCGCAGCGCGTAGTGGAAGAGGCCGGTGTGCCCGACCGCAGGGCGCGCGCCGGGCTCCAGGACCAGCCGCAGGAGCTCCGTGTCACCGGCGCCAAGTGATGCCTCCCCGTCCTCGCGTCGCAGCAGGCCGAGCCCGATGCGACGCCGGTAGTAATCGAGCGAGCGCTCCAGGTCGGCGACCGTCAGGTGGACGGCGCCCATGCGCGTCGTCGCGGGGATGGTCGCTGTCGCGGTGGCCATCCCCACCCACCTTAGCGTTGCCGCAGTTAGTCGATGAGCTTCCGCGTCATCGCGTGGATGGCGATGCGCCACAAAAGCAGGCCGAAACCGACTAACCCGGCCAGCCGGAGGAGATCGGCCCACTCCCAGGTGCCGAAGACCGCGCTCCGTACCAGCTCGACGGACTGGTAGAGCGGGTTGAAGTTGGCGAGCACCTGCGCCCACTGGGGCAGAGTGTCGATCGGGAAGAACGTGCCGGCGACGAGGAAGAGCGGCGTGAGCACGGCCGACACGATGTAGTTGAAGTTCTCGAAAGACTTGGCGAAGCCGGCGACCGAGATGCCGAAGCAGGCCCAGCCGAAGCCCGAGATGAACGCGATGAACGGGACGACGAACATGCCCCACGAAGGGTCAAGCCCGAAGAAGATGGCGACGATCATTGGCGCACATCCGAAGACGCTCGCCCGCATCGAGATCCACAGAGCCTCGGCTGTGACCAGCTCCTCGGTGTCGACCGGCGCGGCGAGGATCGCGTCGTACGTGCGCTGGAACTGGTACTTGACGAACGTCCCGAACATCGCCGGGAACGCGCTCGAGAACAGGACGGCGGTCGCCACGATCCCCGTGCCGATGAACTCGACGTAGTCGTAGCCGCCGACCCGGCTCACGAGCGAGCCGAAGCCGAAGCCGAAGGCCAGCAGGTAGATCGTCGGCTCGACCGTCGAGGAGAAGGTCGACGACCGCCAGTACGAGGAGAAGTTGACGATCTCGCGCACGAGCACGCCGGTGATGGCCGGGCGCTCGAGCCGGCCCAGCGTGGTGCGGGCGGGAGCGCGCACCGCCATCAGTCGATCTCCTCGCCGGTGAGGAGGACGAAGACGTCCTCGAGGTTCGCCCGCCGGCGCTCACCCTCGGGCGCGCGGCCGTCTGCCCCGTCGACGGCGAGCACCGAGATGCTGGTGCCCGTTCGCCTGGTCGAGAACCCGGCGGCCCGAGCAGCGGCCTCGGCCTCGGCCAGCTTGACCGGCGGCCCATAGACTTCGATCGCTTCCCGTCCGGCGTGCTCGGCGACGAGCCGGGCCGGCGGCCCGGTCGCGACGCACCTGCCGTGCGACATGATCAGGACCGTGTCGGCCAGGCGCTGCGCCTCTTCGATGTAGTGCGTCGACATGAGGATCGTCGTGCCCTCGGCCCGCAGCGCGTCGATCAGCGCCCAGAGCTCCTGGCGTACCTGCGGGTCGAGGCCGACCGTCGGCTCGTCGAGAAGGACGAGCCGAGGCCTGTGCACGAGGGCGCGGGCGATGAGGAGACGCCTCCGCATCCCGCCCGAGAGCTTGTCCACCCGGCTGTCGCGCCGATCGCGGAGATTGGCCATGTCGATCGCCCGCTCGATGGCGTCGTGCCGGTCGGCGCGCCCGATGCGGTAGAGGTGCGCGAAGACGAGGAGGTTCTGCTCCACCGTCAAGGTCGTGTCCAGGTTGTCGAGCTGCGGCGCCACCCCGCATTGCGCGCGCGCGACCTTCGACTCCTCCGGGAGCTTGAAGCCGAGCACCTCCAGCTCGCCCTCGTCGGCGATGGCCTGAGCGGTCAGGAGGCGCATCGTGGTCGACTTCCCCGCGCCGTTGGGCCCGAGGAGGCCGACACATGTGCCCTCGGGCACGTCGAGGTCGAGCCCGTCGACCGCCGTGATGGGCCCGTAACGCTTGACAACGCCGCGGAGACGGATGGCGAGCCTGTCGCTCATCTCCCCAGCTTGCCAGCCGGCGGCCTGCGAGCGTCGTGACTCGGGGCGTGCCGTTGTCGATACGATGGACCTCCGTGGAGCAATCGTCGCTCACGACGAAGCCGGCCTCCGGCGAGCTCGACGCCCAGCTCGAAGCACATCGCCCCGAGCTCACCGCCTATTGCTACCGCATGCTCGGCTCGCCGTTCGAGGCCGAGGACGCCGTGCAAGAGACCTTCCTGCGGGCGTGGCGGAGCTACGAGGGCTTCGAGGGCAGGTCCGCCCTGCGCTCGTGGCTCTATCGCATCGCGACGAACGTCTGCCTCGACATGCTGCAGGGCCGCGAGCGCCGCGCCCGGCCGATGGATCTCGGCCCGGCGCAGGAGCCGGTCGCGAGCAACCTCAGCACGCTGCCCGAGGCCACGTGGATCCAGCCGGCGCCGGACAGCGTTGTCGCGGCGGACGGGGACCCGGCCGAGGTGGCCGCCACCCGCGAGACGGTCAAGCTCGCGTTCGTCGCTGCGCTCCAGCACCTGCCACCGCGCCAGCGCGCCGCGCTCATCCTCTGCGAGGTCCTGCGATGGAAGGCGAGCGAGGTGGCGGAGCTCCTGGACACGAGCGTGGCCTCGGTCAACAGCGCGCTCCAGCGGGCGCGCGCGACGCTCTCGGCGAGCAACGCGAGCGCCGAGGGGCAATCGCCCGCGCTGAGCGCCGAGGACGAGGAGCTGCTCGCGCGCTACGTGGAGGCCTTCGAGCGCTACGACATGGAGACGCTGACGGCACTCATCCACGAGGATGCCACCCAGTCCATGCCGCCGTACTCGCTATGGCTGAGCGGCCGCGATGACATCCTCCGCTTCTGGGTCGGGCCGGGCGCAGGCTGCCGCGGCTCGCGCGTCGTTCCGACCGTGGCCGCGAACGGCTCGCCCGCGTTCGGCCAGTACAGGCCCAAGGAGTCGGGCCACGGCTACGAGCCATGGGCCCTCCAGGTGGTCGAGCTCTCAGGCGGTCGCATCGTCGAGCTCACCTTCTTCCTCGACACGGAGACCCTCTTCCCCCTGTTCGGGCTGCCGCTCGAGTTCGACTCGTAGCCCGCACACCTCAGCAATGCCGGTAAAGGCAAGGAGCTCGCAGAGCTGTTCCGATGCGTTGCGGACGCACACGCGGGCGCCGAGCCGCTTCGCTGTGAGCTGGAGTCGCGCGATCAGGTCGAGCGTCAACGCGTCCGCTCCGGTCAGGTCCCGGACGTCGCAGACGACGAGGTCGGCGCCGCTCTCCTCCAGCAGCTCCGTGGTGCGCTCGCAGAACGCAGGCAGGTCGGCCGGGGCGAGCGGGGCGCCGACGGTGAGGACGATCGAAGCGTCCATTCGACGGAAGGACCGTGCGGGCCGCGAAAACTCATCGCAGCCGACCGATGAATTACAAGCGGCCACCACGTCTACCCCTCCGAGACCCGACCGAAAGGAAGCCGTATGACCTTGGATAGCCGCGCCCGCTGGCTTGCGCTCTGGGTTCTCTGCCTGGGCGACCTGATGATCGTGCTCGACGGCACGATCGTGAACGTCGCGCTGCCGTCGATCCGGGACGATCTCGGCTTTTCCCAGACCTCGCTGGCATGGGTCGTGAACGCGTACCTGCTCACGTTCGGCGGCTTCCTCCTGCTCGGCGGCCGGCTGGGCGACCTCTTCGGCCAGCGCCGGATGTTCCTCATCGGCATCGGGCTGTTCACCGCAGCGTCCCTCGCCTGCGGCATCGCCACGTCGCAGGGGCAGCTCGTAGCCTCGCGCGCGATTCAGGGGCTCGGGGGTGCGCTCGTCGCCGCGGTCGCGCTGTCGCTGGTGATGACGCTCTTCACGGAGCAGAGCGAGCGTGCCAAGGCGATGGGCATCTTCGGCTTCGTGCTCTCGGGCGGCGGCGTCGCCGGCGTCCTCCTCGGAGGCGTCCTCACCGACGTGCTCAACTGGCACTGGATCTTCCTGGTCAACATTCCGGTCGGCGCGCTCGTCTTCTTCCTCTCGCTCCGGCTGCTGCCGGCCGCGCCCGCCGCGGCGGAGAGCCCGCGCCTGGACGTCGCCGGCGCCGTCACCGTGACGGCCTCGCTCATGCTCGCCGTCTACGCGATCGTGAACGGCAACGAGACCGGCTGGGCGACCGGCCAGACCCTCGGCCTCCTTGCAGGCTCCCTCGTCCTCCTGGTGGCCTTCCTCGTGATCGAGATGCGGATCTCGTCGCCCCTCGTGCCGCTCGGCCTCTTCCGCGACCGCAACGTCTCCTCGGCAAACACCATCGGGGTCCTGATGGCGGCGGGCCTGTTCGCATACTTCTTCTTCTCGGCGCTCTATCTCCAGCAGGTCCTCGGCTACACGCCGCTCGAGGTCGGCCTTGCTTACCTGCCGTCGATGGTGATCTGGGGCGCCTCGTCGCTCTACTCCGACAAGCTCGTGATGCGCTTCGGCATCAAGGCCCCGCTCGTCACCGGGTTGGGGCTGATGACGCTGTCCCTCGTCCTCTTCGCCCGTACGCCGGTCGACGGCAACTTCGTCGTCGACGTCCTCCCCGCCACGCTCGCCGTCGGGCTGGGCGCGGGCATCGGGTTCAACCCGATCCTGCTCGCGGCCATGAGCGGCGTGGCGCCGCAGCAAGCCGGGCTCGCGTCCGGCGTCGTCAACACGTCGTTCATGATGGGCGGCGCGCTCGGCCTCGCGATCCTTGCCAGCCTCGCGGACTCCCGCACGACCAACCTCGTCGACGGAGGCACGGACGCGGTCGCCGCGCTGAACAGCGGCTACCACATCGCCTTCCTCGTGGGCGCCTTCTTCACGGTCGGCGCGGCAGTCCTCGCTGGGTTGCTTCTGAAGCCGGCCCCGGCGCCTGCCCACGGCTACGAGCCGGAGCCCGTGGGCGAGGGCTAGCGCGCCTTTCGGTGCCGTTACCCAGGCGTTATCGTCGCGCGCGATACTGCCGCCGACACCGATAACGACAGGAGGAACGATGGGAACTGACATGCAGGAGCGCACCGAGGCGCCCAGCCTGCGGCTCGGGAGCACGGCGCCCGACTTCGAGGCGGACACGTCGGAGGGCCGCATCCGCTTCCACGACTGGATCGGCGACTCCTGGGCGGTGCTGTTCTCGCACCCGAAGGACTTCACGCCGGTCTGCACGACCGAGCTGGGCTACATGGCCGGAATAAAACCGGAGTTCGAAAGGCGCGGGGTGAAGATCATCGGGCTCTCCGTCGACTCGGTCGACCGGAAGGACGCCTGGGCAGACGAGATCGAGGCGACCCAAGGCCATCGCCCCAACTTCCCCGTCATCGGCGACTCGGACTACGAGGTCGCCAAGCTCTACGGGATGCTGCCGGCGGACACGAGCGGCGACCCGGACGAGAGGACCCCGGCCGACAACCAGACGGTCCGCAACGTCTTCGTGATCGGCCCCGACAAGACGATCAAGCTCATCCTCGTCTACCCCATGACGACCGGCCGGAACTTCGACGAGATCCTGCGCGTCATCGACTCCCTCCAGCTCACCGCGAACCACAAGGTGGCCACCCCGGTGAACTGGCAGCAGGGCGACGACGTGATCATCGCGGGCTCCGTCTCGGACGACGCCGCGAAGGAGCTCTGGCCGGAAGGCTGGAAGGCGCCTCTCCCCTACATGAGGATCGTGCCGCAGCCGAAAGAGAGCTGAGCCAGGCCCGCAGCCGAGACTCGAAAGGCCCGCGCGAGCGGGCCTTTCAGCACTCCTCGCTCTGCTAGGCGAATCGCGCGCCGGCCCGGTTCGTTGCCGGAACAACGGGTACTCCAGCTTCCATGGGCAAGAAGCAGAGATCCGGACGGGCCTTCCGCGGCCTGGTCCTTGTGTTCCTGCTCTCGTTCGTGAATCTCGTCGGCCTCATCCTCACGGCGACCCTGCTGGGCGGCTTGGCGCCCTGGACGCGCTGGCAGTTCATCGGCCTCTTCGGAGTCATCGAGACGGCTTCGGGACTCGCGAACGTGATCACGCCCAACGTCTGGCGGCTTCCGGTCGCCGAGCTGCAGACGAGCCGGCGCACCGAGGTGAAGCTGGCGATGTCCGCCGTGCTGCTGCCTCACTGGGGCGGCCTCGCTCGCTGCGTCGCCGGGCTCGTCTGCCTGGCGATCGCAGCCTGGCAGGCAGGCCTCGGCCCCGCGTCGGCTCTCCTCCCGCCGTTCGTGGTCCTCCTGGCCTGGTCGATCGTCGCCGTCTCAGCCGCCGTCGCCCGGGCGGGGATCGCCCAGCCGGAGATCGACGTCCTCCAGTTCGTCGTGCGCTGGGGCGGGCGCGAGAAGGAGCTGACTCCCATCAGCCTCAGCGCTGCCACGTTCCAGTTCCTGCTCATGGTCGCGACCATCCCGGCGGTGAAGGTGCTCACTCCGTCGGTGCTCTACCAACCCGAGTTCGGCCCGTCCACGCAGGCGTTCCTCTCGGTTCTCGCCCTGTCGGGCGCGCTCCTGGGGCTCACGTACGCGCTCTGGTACGGCCGCTTCGAGGCTGAAGCCCCGCGCGAGCAGCAACGCGAAGCCGAGGAGCACGGATGATCGCAGCTGACCGAGGAAAGGAGAAAAGGCCCTGTTACCAGGGCCTTTCCACTAGCGGGGGCAGGATTTGAACCTGCGACCTCTGGGTTATGAGACGTCCGTTGCCAGGTCATACAACGTCGGAAGCCGCATGGTTGCGTGTTGCGAGGTCAGCCGAGGTCAGGTGGGAGTGGGTCAGACGGCTAAAAGTTCGGCCAATAATCCAGCTGGTTAGAGGTCGAGTCTCGCGTACACGAAGACCCGTGCTTTGGAGAGGCTGCGGGCCGGGCCCGAGCCGGCCCGCGGTCTCTCCGCTCTAGTCAGATGCGGCTGTCGCTCTCGCAAACGCTCGCGGGTCCGAGGACCGTTCCCGCGACGACCCCGAACCCCCTCGCGCAGTAGCGCTGGTCACCGGGGAACGCGACCGGGTGGTTGTCGTACGAGAAGAGGTCAATCGCGATTACGCACGTGCTCGTATTCGAGCAGGTGAGCGTGTCGTAGGGGATCAGAGGGACGGAGACGCCGTCCCTCGTGAACTCGGACCCGGTGACACTGATCGTCTGCTTCACCGTCGCGCAGTCGACCCTGAGGATCAGCGTGGCGAGCACCAGATAGTCGGGAACGTCGGCCTGGGCCGTGAACGTGCAGTCCGTCGCCGTGTCTGGCGGCGGCGGAGGCGGCTTCGGCCTCGGCTTCTTCGGCGCTGCGGCCGCCGGCGTAGCCAGCGCGAGCGCAAGCGCAGCCACCGCGGCTGCATGGAGCCATCTCATCGTCACTCTCCTTTCCGGGCGCACCCGAGCGCCCAAACCAGACCACTCCCCACCTCTGACTACGAGCCGGACGGGCGGGCCGGTTTCCTCTCCGACTCCGCCATGCTCCAGGAGCCGTGACAGCTTGCGCTCTGCGTCCCGCACTCGCGCTCGGAGGTCCATCGTGTGCCGGGGGGATTAAAAGTCGCGCCCGGCTGCTAGGCGCGAATTCGCCCGCCAATGTCGGCAGTGCGAAATGACACTGGGTCTGGAAGCCACAAGGGAGCCGCGATAACCCGTGAGGGCCGTGGCCGCCTTGTGCCTTCGAGGGCCGATTGGCGCGTCTCCGCTGCTCATCCTTCCGCCAGCAGGATTCATGGAGCGGAGGTCAAACGCTTCCCCGGGGGGCGGCTCCTTTAGCCGCAAGCGGGAGCCGTCCCTCAGGTTCCTAGCTAGACGACTTGGGACGCCGACCGCGCCGAGCGGCGGGGGTGGCATGAGTGGCGCTGACGATTGCAGCAGCCTCATCATCGGTGAGGTCTGCCTGATGGGCTCCGCGCCGTGCATCGGAGTACGTGATTCTCAGAGTCGCGCCTTTCCCGTCTGCAATCACGTCCCCACTCTGATCGCTAACCCGGACAGTCTTACGCGCCATTACTTCCTCCCTTTCGGTTTGCGTTAGAGAGTCAAGCATAGAAATACGGGCGAACGCTAGTGCACGTTAGAGAGAATTCCAGCCCTGAAAGAGGGCGATCCACACCGCGACGGCGATCGCGATAACCGCGAGAGTTGGGATCCTTCCGAGTCCAAAGTCACGCATTCAGAGGCTCCTTTCATCTACTCCTACCCTGGTAGACGGCAGAAGCTTATAAGCCAGGAGTGTTTAGGGTCGCGGGCGCCGGGAGGACACCGGACGCCCAGCAAAGTCGGCGCCATGCGTAGACACACGGCCGGTAACGTTGCCGTGCGGAGCCGGGCCAGCTTGGCCGCAAAGGCGCCGAGGCTGTTCCCCCTAGCAGCGCGGCGTCCGACCCGGCTCCGCTAACTCATATGACGCTCGAACCTGGCGGATCTTGCGCTGGGCCTCCGAGAGCCCCTTGCCTAAGCCTGTCCTCAGACTGTCCCAAACGGCCATCTAGGCAAGGGCTCCCCGCTGACGTAGCTTGAGGCTCGCCGGGGCGCGGGCAGGTTAGTCCTAGGGAGTCCTTGCGGCCCGCGCCCCCGGTCTTTGCTCTCATCGCCGCCGACCGCCTCGCTTCCGCCTCTTACCCGACAGTCGGCTCCGGCGTTCCAGGCGATCCGGCGGACGGCCGTTCTCGCCCAAGCGCCGCAGAGGGAGAAGCGTGATCGTCAGCCCTCCCGACTGGAGGTTCTCGTGAGTCGTGAGCCGATTACCCTGGATGCGTTACTTGAAGGTCAGGAAGAGGCTGGTTCGTTGTTGGCGACTGTCGAGCCTATCCCGGACGACACGAGCCGCGTTCGCGTGACTCCATTTGTGCCCGAGAGAGGCTGCTCCTGCGAGCAAGTCATCACCGTCGCCAAAGACGACATCAAAGCGTTGTACACGACCGACGATGTTCACTGGTGCTGCGGAAAGCGACTCAGTGTGGTTGAGGTCGAGTTCGCAAACGACTCCCTAGCCGACGTCTTTCGGCAGCTCGGCGACTCGTCCCGATCACGGTCTGTGCTAGTGCCCTACCCCAATCTTGGGCCGCCCGGACGGATGAGGTTCGGCGGTACCAGGCAAATGCCGATGGGCGCTAATGCCATCGCGAGCCGCTGGACCGTGCTTGACGCGGTCACGTGCGGCTTATGGCGCGACCACTGCATTGGGGATTGCGCTACCCATTTGGCCGGGTATCGGACGCCCTTTGGACCTGCCTCCAGCATTGCGAAAGCGGTCACCAACACTGCCTCGGCTATCCCTTCTAGAACACTCAAGCGACGCCCGCCGGTGACGTTCCCTGTCAGGGCGTTTCGGGAAAGCATCACTCCTCTTCCCGGGCTGTTCGTCCCGGCGACTTAAGCACGTCGCCCTCGATCACGACCCCCTCCGCTGGGGGCCTCCGCTCGACCCTTTTCAACCTCGGAACTCGCCCGTCCATGTGTTGGGCGATCCAGAGCGCGAATGCCGCCGGGTAGTCCTCCTCGGGGATTCCGTGCTCCTCGACGTATTGGTCGAACCCGGTCAGGTCGAAGGCGGAATCGTCACCCACTCCTAGATCTTGTCAGCCCGGGCCGTGCCCCGGCACCCCACCTGTTCAAGACCTCGCTGGCTCTCGCAAGGTCACGGCAGTGGACTAGATCAGCAAGGGCGTGAGCGGCCGGCTCTGGTCGACGACCTCGAAGCCCGGCGAGCCAAGCAAGCACGGCCTGGGCCTCAGCAAGGCCAACGTCAGCGACTTCCCGGCAGTAGCGCCCATGCCAGCGCCGCGCCGCTCGCTCGAACCTGGAGGGCTCCGACTCAAGCAGGAGCAACAGGAGCTCCAGCGCGTCCGCGAGCCCGACGTGTGCCAGGTCGGCCGCTTCGGCGAGAGCGATTGTCGCGTTGCCGCCGTCGAGTGCGCGGCGGAAGCGGCCGTAAGCGGAGCCCTGCGAGGTCACGAACGAATGTTCGCATGACTAGGCTGCCTCGCAAACCGCGCCCCGTGCGCGGCCGTACACTCGACAGTTGATTCGCGAGTAGAAGGAGGCGCGAAGATGAGACGAGGAGCCGCTCTCCTGGCAGTCCTCTCAATCGGGGTGCTGGGACCAGCCGGAAGCGCAGCCGCTGACCGCCCCGAGCCTGTCCCTGGGGCTCCGAACTGTCACGGGCTAGTCATCTCCGCCGGCGCCAAGGGAATCGGGCTCGGCAATCTGGCGCGGCAGAACGAAGTCGACGTAATCCCAATGCACGACATCCTGTTCGAGCCCTGCCTCCCTTAGGGCGGAGTCGCCCACTCGCTAGGACGTCAGCGGAGCGGCCGAGCGCGCGCTCGACAGCCGCGCGTCCCCAGTAGGGGTCGCCAACCGCTTGCCCTCGCCGGCAACAGCCGAAATGGAGCCGACTCTGGCCCGCTTGCCCAAAGGCGCCTGCGGCTGTCTCGGAAGGGGCAAAGTTGGGCAAAGGGTGCGGCTCAGGTACTCGCCAAACCCACAGCAGAAAGGCCCTGTGACCAGGGCCTTTCCAGTAGCGGGGGCAGGATTTGAACCTGCGACCTCCGGGTTATGAGCCCGGCGAGCTACCTGACTGCTCCACCCCGCGTCGCAGGCGCAAGGATAGCATCAGTCTCGTGCCTTGGTGGGTCTGGCTCAGCCTCGGGGTCTTCCTCGCGGCGATTGTCGCGACCGCAGTCTTCTCGGTGTTCGCCTTCCGTCGGTTGGGACGGCTGACGGCGATCGCCGAGCGGATCCAGGCCCCCGTCGACGAGGTGGCACAGGCTGCCGCTGAGCTCGAGCGCCGCATGGCGCGCAACGAGGAGCGGATGGCAGAGCTCGAGCGCCACCGAGCACACCTCGAGGCGTCGCTCGCCCGTCTGCGGGTCCTCACGTCGGCGTTCTCGGAGGCCCGCGCCGAGCTCACGGGCGTTCGCCGCCGCTACCTGCGCAAGTGACTCGCGTCGGCGTTGTCGACCTCGGGACGAACTCGACCCGGCTCCTCGTGGCCGATGTAGAGGATGGCGCCGTCCACGAGGTCGAGCGGCGGCTGACGATCACACGCCTTGGCGAAGGGGTCGACGAGCGCCGCATCCTCCTTCCCACCGCGCTCGCCAGAGTTCGCAACACCCTCGGCGGCTACCGGCGTGTCCTCGAGGAGGCAGGCGCCGAGCGGACGCTGGCCGTCGCGACCAGCGCCGTCCGCGACGCCGAGAACGGGGAGGCCTTCCTGGGCGAAGTCGAATGGAGCTACGGCTTCGAAACGGTTCTCCTCAGCGGCGACGAGGAGGCGCGGATGACCTTCCGCGGGGTGGCGAACGGCGGTGCGCTCGAGTCGGGCGCCCTCGTCCTCGACGTCGGCGGCGGCTCCACCGAGCTCGTCCTCGCAAACTGGCACGAGAGCCTCGACCTCGGCTGCGTCCGACTGACCGAGCGCTTCCTCCACTCCGACCCGCCGACGGCCGTCGAGCTCGAGGCCTGCCGGGAGCACATCCGCTCCCTCCTCCCCGCCGACCTGGAGCCGACCAGGGGGATCGGCGTCGCGGGCACCGTGACGACCCTGGCGGTGCTCTCACTCGGGCTCGACGAGGAAGATCCCGGGCTCGTCCACGGCCACCGGATGAGCACGGATTGGATCGCGGCCGAAGCCGAACGGCTGGCAGCCCAGCCGGTCGCCGCGCTGCGCGGGCTTCGCGGCATGGACCCCGACCGCGCGCCGGTGATCGTCGCGGGCACGCTCGTCGTGGCAGAGACGCTCCGCCGCTACGGCCTCGACGCGCTGGAGGTCAGCGAGCACGACCTCATGCACGGCGCCGCCCTGGCGGCCGCCGAGCTGCCCGTGCGCGCCGAGGGGCCTGCGCCCCCGGGCGCCTACACCTGCTGCTAGGAGGGTTTGACGAAATGACGGCTGTGCCGCCGGGCCGCGCTGGTCGCCCCGAGGACTGCGTCCTCAGTCGCACCCGTAGCACTCGGCTACGGGCGCTCCCTGCGTCCTTGCCTCGGAACGACCATCGCACCCCGGCGACGAGCGACATTCCGCCAAACCCTCCTAGGGCTCCTCCGGCGGAGGAGGTGGGTCGTCTTCCGCGAGGCGGCGCACCACAGGCTCCCGGGGGAGGATGCCGAGCAGCTTCCCGTTCTCGACGACCGCCAGGCGCTCGTGGCCTCCTTTGGCCATGAGGATGAGCGCCTCGTCGAGCGGCACACCCGGCGAGACGCTCGGCACGTCGGGGTCGGCCAGCTCCCGCACCGCCAGGTTGCGCAGGTCGCGGTCGGCGGCCACCGCGGCCACGACCGCCTCCTTGGTCACGCAGCCGAGCAGACGGTCCCCGTCGGCGACGAACACGCTAGACACGTTCGGCTTGGCCAGGAGCGCGGCCGCCTCCCGCGCCGGCACCTCCGCCTGCAGCACGCGGGGGTCGGCGACGATGGCCTGCCGGACGATCACCGGCGAAGTCTATGCCGCCCGCTCGACCACGAGCGTGAGCCCGTCGAGCTCGAGCACGCGCACTTCGTCGCCCACATCGGCGCCCTCGTCACACCGCGCCCGCCAGAGCTCACCTTGCAGGCGCACCTGCCCCAGGGGCAGGCAGGGCGTCACGACCCGCCCGGTCGCGCCGACGAGTGTCTCGGCACCGACCTGGGCGCGGCGGCGGCGTGTGTACCAGAGCCAGAAGCCCGTCTCCCCGACCTCGACGACAGCCGCCGCGAGAACGACTGGAACGTCCCAGGCGTCCGGCAGGACGAAGACGGCGAGGAGAATCGCGCCGAGCAGGAGCATCGGCGGGATTCTCCTCGGTCGTGGCCCGACTTTGGCTAGCGGATGAGGCGGAAGCCGATCGCCCTACCGCCGCTGACGACGGCATCCTGCTCCGAGGCGGCCTGGGCGCGCAGCGTCTCGGCCCCGCCGAGCCGCAGCTGCGCGACTACCGCGTTGCCGGGTGGCTGGTTCTGGAAGGCCCGCAGGAGCGAGTCGAAGGACTGCTCGGTCTCCTCGACGCACTCCTCCTCGAAGATGAAGCACGGGATCTCGGGTGAGATGGAGCCGCCGCCGAGAACCTGGATGTAGCCGCTGCGCCGGGCGTTCGACGGCACGCGGAGCGGGAGGTCGACGTTCTTCGTCCCCGTCGTGTGCGTCGGCCGGAGTACTGCGCGGAGCCTGATCGTCTGCCCGGGGCGGCCCGACACGAGCCGGCGGTTCACGTACCGAGATCCGTTCCAGACTAGGACCCGAGTGACGTCGTACTGCTCGACCGCCTGCTTGACGTCGAGCTTGGGCACGTCGATGCTCGTCACCCTGACGTCCTCGCCGGGGAACGCCTCGAGGATCTCGGCCGTCGAAGCGAGCTCGAGGACGGAGCCGAAAGAGATGTCGAAGCTGTCCGCGTACCGCGTCGAGCGCGTGAGCTCCCACGTGGCGCCGCCGTCTCGCGTGCCCCGGATCGTGTAGGCGATCGCCGAGCTGCCGGGGCCGATCCGGTCGATCGTGACGTCGATGTTCTGGAAGAGGTGGGAGAACGAGAGGAAGGGCAGGAACTCGGGGAAGATCGCCTCGCTCCGACCCGAGCGGGTGCGGCCGGTGTCGAGGTCCGTCACGGTCGAGGTGATCGGCGAGCCCGTCGGCCTGTCGCCGAGCTCGGCGACGATGCCGGCGAGGCGGTCCTGCGTGAGGACGCCCACGCTTTCGGCCACGTTGGCGAGCTTGAAGCCCCCGAAGATCGGGTCTTTCACGATCGTGATCGTGTCCGCGGCGCGGGCGGCCATGGTCGTCTCACCCGTCCAGTTGAAGGGATGGCCGAAGGCGACTGCCTGGCCGTCGCAGACGAAGGTCGTCGTTCCGATGCCTGCGACCGTGACGTCGCCGAGCGACATCGCCGCGGCGAACGAGTCGCCTGCGCGCAGTTGGCCCGGCCGGTTCGTCGGGTTGCCGGACGCGGACCCGCCCATGTACGGGATGAAGGGCAAGCCCTGTCGATCGATCGCCCGTTGCATCTGCCGGAGGCCGCGATCGGTAAGCCCTGACGCCGAGAGCGGCGTCTTCAGCCGCGTCAGCGATCCGATCTCGGCGATCGAGAGCCCCGTCGCGCCCGCGATGCGCGCGGCGAGCGCCGTCGGGATCTTGACGGCCGCCGTTGCGGCTGCCGCGTCGGCGCCCAGGCCGAGCAGGGCCTGCATGTCCTCGGCGGGCGTCAGCCCGGCGAGCGTCGAGCCGCCTCCGGCGAGGCCGTAGGCGATCGCGCCCGCGAGCTTGTCCTGGCCGCCGCTTCGGAAGAAGACCGGCGAGCCGGACGCGCCGGCCCACAGGCCGCCCGCGGCGGTCACGGTCGGTCCGGACAGGTCGGCAATGATGATGTCGCGCCCGGGGCCGACTGCATCCCGGAGGATGCCGAGCACCTCGGCGCTCATGGTCGAAGGCGTGCGCCCGCGAACGACCGAGACGGCCGTTCCCTTCATACCCGTCGTCACCTGGCCGAGCGGCAGGATGGTTGGACATTCGCTCGTCAGGCTCTCGGTCGACGATCCTGCCGCGGGGGCGACGCCCCACGCCGCAACTGCGATCGTCAGGGCTACAAGGCCCGCGATCGCCCGTGGTCCGCGCGCTCCGGTCATTCCTCGCTCTCCCTCCGATGACGTCGGTCCCCACCGACGCAGACAGCTGGAACGCTCAGCATCGCTCTTTCACGCGTGCGTGCCAAGCCCGTGTGGCCAATTCCTGGCCGAATGGATGGGATTACCAGAGCCCGGGAACTTCAAAGTCCAGTGCCGGGGGTGAGATTCGAACTCACACGCCCTTGCGGGCAGAGGGTTTTAAGCCCCCCGCGTCTACCGTTCCGCCACCCCGGCAGCGCTTCGGGGAAACTAGTTCGCGCCCT
>Ga0081538_10002628_pt1 | contig 17363 bp, 15 predicted proteins | sample TabmetS5T2R1_FD_71022 | JGI IMG/M metagenome (GOLD analysis project Ga0081538, IMG submission 71022) | Tabebuia heterophylla rhizosphere microbial communities from the University of Puerto Rico - S5T2R1 | ecosystem: Host-associated > Plants > Roots > Rhizosphere ... | reverse complement strand
GCCATGGACCACAGCGGCATGGACCACGGCCACGGGGGCGGCGGCGGCATCGAGTGGGAAGACGACATGGTCGAGGTCAACCGGCTCACCACCACGGCCACCATGCACTGGAGGTTCGTGGACCGGACCACCGGCGCCGACAGCGTGGCCATCGACTGGCGGTTCCAGGTCGGCGACCGGGTCAAGATCCGGCTGGTGAACGAGATGGACTCCGACCATCCCATGCACCACCCCTTCCACCTGCACGGGGCTGGCCGGTTCCTGGTCGTGGCCCGCGACGGCGTGCCCGAGCCCAACCTGGTCTGGAAGGACACCGTCCTGGTCCGCACCGGCCAGGTGGTCGACATCCTGTTCGACGTCACCAACCCCGGCCTGTGGATGGCCCACTGCCACATCGCCGAGCACATGCAGAGCGGCATGATGTTCAGCTTCAACGTCGCCCGCGACCCGCGTGTGCCCAACGAGTCAGCAGACGAAGGGAGCTGACATGCACCGCAGATGGATGAAGCTGGCCGTGCTGGTCGCCGTCGCCCTGGTGGCCCTGGCGGCCCCGGCCGTCGCCCAGCAGACCGAGCTGGGCGGCAAGGTCCGCAACGGCCGGGAGGTGACCGTCGCCTCCGGCGAGACGGTCCAGGGCGACCTGATCGCCTCCGGGGGCACGGTCCGGGTCGACGGCCGGGTCGACGGCGACCTGGTCGCCACCGGCGGCCAGGTCATCGTGGCCGGCACGGTCACCGGTGACGTGCTGGTGGGCGCCGGCAGCACCACCATCTCCGGAGAGGTCGGCGGCGACCTGCGGGCCGGCGTCGGCCAGGCCCGCGTCGAAGGCCGCGTCGGCGAGGACGTGCTGCTCGGGGCCGGGCAGGCGACCATCGCCTCCGGCGCCCAGATCGGCGGCGACCTGATCTTCGGCACCGGGCGGATGCAGATGGACGGCACCGTCACCGGCAGCGTCGTCGGCTCCACCGGCAACTACGCGCGGGGCGGCTCGGTCGGCGGCAGCCAGCGGGTCAACATCCAGCAGCCCGAGGAGCGGCGCGAGCCGACGCCGGCCGACCGCGCCGTCGACGTCGTGCGCCGGTACGTGAGCATCCTGGTCGTCGGCGTGCTGCTGCTGTGGCTGCTTCCCCGGCTGCTCCGCGGCGGCGCCGACAACGCCAGCGGGCGTCCGCTGCCCAGCTTCGGGGTCGGGGCCCTCGGGTTCGTCGCCGCCATCGTGGCCATGGTCCTCGTCGTCCTGGCCACCGTGCTGGTGGCGGTCGTGCTGGGACTGCTGACCCTCGGGTCCCTGACGGGGATGACGGTGTTCGCCGGGATCCTGGTCCTGGCCGTCCTCCTGTTCCTGTTCCTCCTGGGGCTGTTCTTCGTCGCCCAGGCGACCGTGGGCCTTGCCCTCGGACGGCTGGTGCTCCGCGGCGAGGACCGCTCGTTCGGCCGCGGGCTCGGCGCCCTCGCCCTCGGCGTGCTGGTGGTGGTGCTGGTCGCCGCCGTCCCGGTGGTGGGAGGCTGGCTGGAGGCCCTGCTGGTGCTGCTGGGGCTGGGCGCGCTGCTGCTGCTGGCGCGCCCGGGCCGCCGTCAGCCGATCGAGCCGAGTGTGTCGAAGATCACAAGCTGACTGTGTTGTAAGACATAGAAAAGATCCCCCCAGCGTGCGATCCTCTCGAACTACGCAGGCACGCTCGCTGGGGGGACCATGCCGGGGTCCGTCTCCCTGCCCGGGTCGAACAACGGCTTCACCGTGCAGGTGCTCGGTGGCTTCACCCTCGCCTGGGAACGTGGCGTGCTCACGATCCCAAGGGCGCCACAGCGGCTGCTCGCGTTCCTGGCCCTGCAGGGCGGGATGGTCAACCGGGCCGCGGTCGCGGGCACGCTGTGGCCCGACGCCTCCGAGGGTCGGGCCTACTCCAACCTCCGTTCCGTCCTGACCCGGCTGCACGGCCCGGCCCGCCGGGCCCTGGCGGCCAGCAAGCTCGAGCTGGGCCTGGCCGAGGACGTGCGGGTCGACGTCCGCCACGCCCGCGGGCTGGCCTGGCGGCTGCTGGACCCGGCGGTGACCCCCGACCGGTCGGAGCTGGGCATGACCGCCGTCCCCGCGCTGGCCGCCGCCCTGCTCCCCGACTGGTACGACGACTGGGTGCTGACCGAGGCCGAGGACTGGCGGCAGCTGCGCCTGCCCGCCCTGGAGGCGCTGGCCGGCCGCCTCATCGCGCTCGGCCGCTGCGGCGAGGCGGCCAGCGCCGCCGGCGCGGCCGTGCGCGCCGAACCGCTGCGGGAGAGCGCCCGGGTCGCGCTCATCCAGGCCCACCTGGCCGCGGGCAACCAGTCGGAGGCGGTGCGCGAGTTCACCCGCTACCGCAGCCTGCTCGGCGCCGAGCTCGGCCTGACGCCCACCCCCCGGCTGCACGAGCTGGTCCAGGGCCTGCGGGTCGACAGCGCCGCGGCCCGGCGTCTCGGGCGACGGCGGGCCAACGACGGCGCCGCGCTGGGATCACGCTGAGACGGCGCTCTGGTCACGCGCCCGGTCCGAGGATGTCGGGCGTTGCTGCTCGCCCTTTCCGCGCGGAAGGAGCCCCACATGTCCGAGACGACCACCACCGCCCAGGACGCGGCCGAGGCGGCGCCGCCCAAGAAGAAGCGGTGTTTCCCCGACGACCCCTACTACCCGGACGGCTTCACCGAGGTCGACCTGCCCACGGAGAAGCTGCTCAAGGCGTCCTTCAACGCCGAGATCCTGGAGCCCGAGTACGAGCCGCAGCCCAACATCATCCAGGCCGACGAGCCGTTCAGGGTCCGCTTCCGCGTCGCCCTCGAGGGTGAGCTCTGGTACTGCATCTGCGGCGACTGGTGGTTCGACCTCGGCTTCGCGCCCACCGGTGGGGGCAGGGGCTTCGACCTCTCCGACGTGCTGGGGCGGGAGAAGTTCTACTACCGGAACTGGAAGGGCTGTGACACCCGCTGCATCGAGCTCGAGATCTACGTGCCGGCCGACACCATCCCGGTCGAGTACTGCGGCACCGTCTACCAGTGCGCGGCCAAGGTGCAGCTGTTCTGCTGCGGCCGGCCGGCGGCGGTCGTGGGCTTCGACGTGCTCGGGTCGTTCCAGTTCTACAAGGCCGACGTCGCGGAAGACTCCGAGTGACGGACGGCGGCGGACGCGGCCGGCCATGCCCGGCGGCCGGCCGCGTCCATCCGTGGACCTGTTCCGATTCGCCGGCCTTCGCATGAGCCGTCCTGATCGGCGCGACCCGCCCGGGTGAGCCAGTTGTCCTCCATCTACGTCGAGCTCGGCATCGGGCTGGTGCTCGCCTTCCTGCTGCTCTCCCTGCTCGTGAGCGGGCTCAACGAGGCCCTCAACCGGCTCTTCTCCATCCGCTCCAAGTTCCTCTGGGCGTATCTGCGGGACCTGCTGGAGGGCGGGGTCAAGCCGACGGACGCGGGCGCCCCGCTCTCGCGCCTGCCCGCCAGCGTGGCCGACGTCCTGCTCCGAGCCCCGTTCAACCGGATGCCGGGCGGCGACCCACGCCCGGCCCACGCTGCGCCGCCGCCGCCGATGACGCCCAGCAAGGTCGGGGCCGACGGCCTCTACGAGCGGCTCCAGGAGATCGACCGGGCCAAGGAGGGCCGCACGTCGATCTCGCAGATCCCCGCCCAGCAGTTCGCCGCCGCCGTCATCGAGCTGGCCCTGGGCTCGGGCAAGAGCGTCGACGAGCTCCTCGACGAGCTGAAGGACATGGGCAGCCCGCTGTACGCCACCTTCCGCGGGCTGTGGGTGACGGCCGACCGCGAGGTGGAGCGCTTCCGTGCCGGGGTGGAGCGGTGGTTCGACGGCGAGATGCAGCGCCTGTCCCGCCTGTACCGGCGCAGCGCCCGCTGGGTCATCACCGTGCTCGCCGGCCTGGTCGCCCTGCTGGTCGGGCTGGACGCGCTCGCCTACGGCCAGTCGCTGCTGTCGGACCAGGCGTACCGCACCCAGGTCGTCGCCGTCGCCGGCGGCAACCCCGACAAGCTGGTCAACCTCCAGGAGACCTGCCAGCGGCTGGCCGACCGGCAGGGGGAGCAGCCGCCGCAGCCCGACCCGTACCGGTGCATCGCCGGCGTCCTGGCCAACCCCGCCCTCGCCCAGGTCCTCGGCGGGTCGCTGGTCCGGGTCGACCTGGACGCCAACGGCGGCCCCAGGTTCGCCTGGAACGGCGGCGCCTGGCTGGCGAACGTGCGCAGCCCCGGCCACTGGCCCGGCCTGCTGCTCACCGTCGTCGCCCTCATGTTCGGGGCGCCGTTCTGGTGGGACGTCCTGCGCCGCCTGACCGGGGTGCGTTCGTCGGCCAGCATCTCCAGCCGCTGAGCCGGCTTGGGATGGCCCTTCGCGACCTGGGATACTCCGGCCATGCGGGTGCGGGACCTGGGCGTCGCCATCGGCACCGGCCGACCCGGGCCGGGGAACGCGATCACCGACGTGGCCGGGGTCCGGGTCGGGCACGCCACCCTGGTCCGGGGCGAGGCCGTGCGGACCGGGGTGACGGTGCTGTTCCCCTCCGCCGGTGACCCCGACAGGGAGCCGGTGTTCGCCGGCTGCCACCGGCTGAACGGCAACGGGGAGCTCACCGGCCTGGAGTGGGTCCGCGAGTCGGGCCTGCTCACCTCACCGGTCGCGCTCACCAATACCCACAGCGTCGGCGTGGTCCGCGACGCCCTGATCGCGGCCCGGCTGGCCGGCGGGCCTCCGACCGAAGAGCCCTGGAGCCTGCCGGTGGTGGGGGAGACCTGGGACGGGGTCCTGAACGACATCGACGGCATGCACGTGCGGCCCGAGCACGTCGTCGAGGCGATCGAGGCGGCCAGCTCGGGACCGGTCCGGGAGGGCAACGTGGGCGGGGGCACGGGCATGATCTGCCACGGCTTCAAGGGCGGCATCGGCACCGCCTCACGGGTGCTCGACGAGGCCGACGGGGGCTGGACGGTCGGCGTCCTGGTCCAGGCCAACCATGGTCGGCGCGACCGCCTACGCATCGAGGGCGTGCCTGTCGGCGAAGAGCTGCCCGGCGACGTGGTCCCCCTCCCGGGCGAGCCCGGCCCGGCCCGGGGCGGGTCGATCATCATCGTGGCCGCCACCGACGCCCCCCTGCTGCCGCACCAGTGCGACCGCCTGGCCCAGCGGGCCGGCCTCGGCGTGGCCCGCACCGGCGGCGCGGGCGAGAACTCCAGCGGCGACATCTTCCTCGCCTTCGCCACCGGCAACCGGGGGCTGGCCGGCGGGCGGCGCACCGTGCCGCTGGAGATGCTGGCCAACGAGCGCATCGACCCGCTGTTCTACGCGGTGATCGAGGCCACCGAGGAGGCGATCGTCAACGCCCTGGTGGCCGCCGAGACCATGACCGGGCGAGGCGGGGCCACCGTCCACCGCCTCGACCACGACCGGCTGGTCGAGCTCATGGACCGCTACCGGTCCAGCCCGGGTCGAAGACGGTGGCCCAGTCGCGCTTGATGCTGACCACCGTCCAGTCCCGCGCCCCCGCCTCCTCCAGGGCCCGCTCGGAGCCGGCGACGTAGTCGAACTCGCGCTCGGGGTCGTCGTGCATGACCAGGAGCCGCAGCCCCGGCCGGCCCGGCTGCTCGGCGAACTGGAGCATCGGGAGGTCGCCGTTGGAGTTTCCGGCGGCCAGGATCGGCCGCCGGCCGACCCGGCTCCAGATCCGCACCGGCTTGGCCGGGCCGTCGTCCACAACATCCAGCTCGGGCTTGCGGACGATCCTGCCCCCCGGCCCGTCCGGCTTCCAGGCCAGGGTGATGCTGCTGCCGATCACCCGGTCACGGGGCACGCCGTACACCTCCTGGGTGATCGGGCGCATGAAGTCGCGCCCGCCGCCGGAGGCGATGTAGTTGGCGAACCCGTTCGCCTCCAGGTACCTCAACAGCTCCACCATCGGGGTGTAGGCGCAGGCCAGATAGCCCCGGCCCAGGGTGGGATGCTGGGTGTCGCGCAGGAAGGCGTCGGCCTGGCCCTCGAAGTCCTCCACGGTGATGCCGCCAAAGGCCTGCAGCACCCCGGCGGCCAGCACCGGCAGCTCGCGGTCGTCACCCTGGTAGTGCTTGGTCACGACCTGGCCCAGCCAGCCGAGGTCGCGGGTGTAGGCGGCCTGCCAGGGCTGACGCTCCCGCAGGGAGGGGTCCTGCTCGGCCATGACGGCCAGGCGGCGCAGGATGAAGTCGAGCTGGATGGGCATCGGCTTCTCGCACCAGAGCGTGCCGTCGTTGTCGAACACCGCCACCCGCTCGGCCGGGGGCACATGCCCGTCCCCGCCGTCCCGGGTCACGGCCTCGACGAAGCCGACGATGGCCTGCCGCGTCCCGGTGTCGTTCCAGGAGGGCAGCGGGTCGGTGTCGGGCGGCATCTCAGCTCCTGAGGATGCAGCGGAACCCGAGGTGGGAGGTCCCGGTGTCGACCGCCTGGGCCATGCGGGCGGCCGGGCGGTAGCGCCGGCAGTAGTTGGGGGCGCACAGGTGCGAGCCACCCTTCATGACCTTGCGGGGGATGGCGGCGGCGTCGCCCGGGTCGCGGCTGCGGTCCCGGTCGCCGCCGCGCGGGTTGACCGGCGTGCAGCAGGCATGGGGGGCGTCGCCGTGGGCCTGGTACCAGTCGCTGGTCCACTCCCAGACGTTGCCGATCATGTCGCGCAGGCCGTAGCCGTTGGGCGGGTAGCGGCCCACCGGGGCCGTGCCCGCGTACCCGTCCAGCTCCAGGTTCTCGTTGGGGAACTCGCCCTGCCAGGTGTTGGCCATCCAGCGCCCGTCCGGGTTCAGCTCCTCCCCCCAGGCGTAGGTGGCCCCGTCCAGCCCGCCGCGGCAGGCCAGCTCCCACTCGGCCTCGGTGGGCAGCTCCTTGCCCGCCCAGGCGGCATAGGCCTCGACGTCGGACCAGGCGACGTGGACGACCGGGTGGTCGGGCTTCTTCCTGATCGAGCTGCCGGGGCCCTGCGGGTGGCGCCAGTCGGCCCCGGGCACGTACGTCCACCAGTTGTAGGGGTCCGCCAGGCCGACCCGCCGGGGCGGGGACCGGAACACGGTGGAGGCGGGCACCAGCAGCTCGGGCCGGGCGCCGGGGTAGTCGGCCGGGTCGGGCGCCCGCTCGGCCAGGGTCACGTGGCCGGTCTTGCGCACGAAGCGGGCGAACTCGGCGTTGGTGACGGTGTGCCGGTCGATCCAGAACCCGTCCACGGTCACCTCGTGGGCCGGCGCCTCCTCCGGGTAGTGGTCGTCGGAGCCCATCAGGAACGTGGCCCCCGGGACCCAGACCATGTCCGGGCCCGGCCGGGGGTCCGGCGGGGACGAGGGTGCGGTCGTCATCGTGCCTGCCCCGATCTGGCTACTGGCCCGAGGTGAGCGCCGTCTCGAGCTTGGCCACGGCCTGGTCGATGGTGAAGGTGGCCGCCCGCTGGCGGGGCGGGAAGTCCTTGAAGGTCTCGAGGAACTGGGTCATCACGGCGGTCGCGGCCAGGGCGATGTAGTCGTTGTCGATGAACCAGTCGTAGTAGGTGTTGCTGGTCCCGTCGGCCCGTTCGAACGGGTCGGTGCGCAGGTTGAACAGCTTGGGCACGCGCAGGGCCAGCACGTCGCCGTCGTCGGAGAAGTAGACGAACCCCTGCCGCGGGCTCCTGTCGGCCTCGCCGGTCAGGTAGGGCAGCAGGTTGTAGCCGTCGATGTGGACCCGGTAGGTGGTGTCGCCGATGGTGTGCCCGGCCTTGAGCTTGTCGACGATGTCGGGCTCCCCGGCGGCGGCGAGGAAGGTCGGCAGCCAGTCGTGGTGGCCGACGATCTCGTTGGAGACCACGCCGGCGGGAATCCTGCCCGGCCAGCGGATCACCTGCGGCACGCGGAAGGCGCCTTCCCAGTTGGTGTTCTTCTCGCTGCGGAACGGGGTCATCGCGCCGTCGGGCCAGGTGTTCATGTGGGGGCCGTTGTCGGTGGAGTAGACGACGATGGTGTTGTCGGCGAGGCCGAGCTCGTCCAGGAGGTCGAGCAGCTCGCCCACGTGCCGGTCGTGGTCGATCATGGTGTCGTGGTAGGGCGACTGCCAGCGCCCGGCCTGCCCGACGCTCTCCGGCTTGGGATGGGTCCGCAGGTGCATGTGGGTGGTGTTCATCCAGACGAAGAACGGGGTGCCGGCCGCGTGCTGGCGCCGGATGAAGTCCTTGGCCGCGTCGACGGTGTCGTCGTCGATCGTCTCCATCCGCTTCTTGGTCAGCGGGCCGGTGTCCTCGATGCGCTGGCGGCCGACCCGGCCGAAGCGTCCCTCCTCGGTCGGGTCGTCCTCGTCGGTCGCCCACGAGCGGATGACCCCGCGTGGCCCGAACCGCTCCTGGAAGTGGGGGAACTCGGCCGCCGGCGGCCAGTTGGGCAGCTCCGGCTCCTCCTCGGCGTTGAGGTGGTACAGGTTGCCGAAGAACTCGTCGAAGCCGTGGGCGGTGGGGAGGAACTCGTTCTTGTCGCCCAGGTGGTTCTTGCCGAACTGCCCGGTGGCGTAGCCGAGCGGCTTGAGCAGCTCGGCGATGGTCGGGTCCTCGAAGCGCAGCCCGACGTCGGCGCCGGGCACCCCACCTTGCTCAGCCCGGTGCGGAACATGCTCTGGCCGGTGATGAACGCCGACCGGCCGGCGGTGCAGCTCTGCTCCCCGTAGGAGTCGGTGAAGCGCATCCCCTCGTCGGCGATCCGGTCGATGTTGGGCGTCCGGTAGCCCATCAGGCCGTCGCTGTAGCAGCTCAGGTTGGTGATGCCGATGTCGTCACCCCAGATGACCAGGATGTTGGGCCGCTCACCGTCGCTCACCGCATCCCTCCGCTCGTGTCGGCTGGGGCCAAGTCTCCCGGCCGGCCAGCTGAGCCGGCATCACCCCGACCGGGTGATTCGGGTCCGGCCCAGGGCCTGGTCGAGGTCGGCGAGCAGCTCGGCCGGGTCCTCCAGGCCGACCGACAGCCGCACCATGCCCGGCCGGATGCCGGCCAGCTCCAGCTCCTCGGCGGTGTAGGAGAACTGGGAGGAGTTGTGCGGGGCGCTGATCAGGGTCTCGACCCCGCCCAGGCTGGTCGCCTCGCGGACCAGGCCGAGGGCGCGCAGGAACCGGGCCGCGCGCTCGTCGCCGCCGGCGACGACGAAGGCGACCATCGCCCCGCGCCGCCCGGGCCGCCAGGTCCGGTCGGCCACGGCCGCGTCCGGGTGGGAGGCCAGGCCCGGGTAGGTGACCCCGTCGACCTCGGGGTGGCCGTCCAGCCAGCCGGCGACGGTGGCGGCGGTCTCGGCCTGCCGGCCCAGGCGCAGCTCGTAGGTGTGCAGCGCCCGGGCGACCAGGAAGGCGGCGTGGGGGTCCAGGCAGGTGCCGAAGGTGACCATCCGCCGCTGGACCTCCCGGACGGTGGCCGGGTCGGCGACCACGGCCCCGGCGACCACGTCGGAGTGGCCGTTGAGGAACTTGGTGGCCGAGTGGACGACGACGTCGGCGCCGAGGGCGAGCGGCTGGACGCAGAACGCCGAGGCGAAGGTGTTGTCGACCACCAGGCGGGCTCCGTGGCGGTGGGCCAGCTCGGCCAGGGCGGGGATGTCGAGCAGCCGCAGCTGGGGATTGGACAGCGACTCGGCGTAGGCGACCGCCGCCCCGGCTTCCAGGGCCACCTCCCACGCGCCCAGGTCGGCGGCGGCGACGAGGTCGACCCGGACGCCGAGCGCCGGCAGGTCGCGGACCAGCAGGTCGTGGGTGTCGCCGTACAGCTCGCGGGCGGCGACGACGCGGTCGCCGGCCCGGCACAGCGACACCAGGGTGGTGGCGATCGCCCCCATCCCGCTGCTGGTCATCACGGCCGCCGGGCCGCCCTCGAGGCGGGCCACGCCGTCGGCGGCCCAGGACACCGTGGGGTTGGCGAACCGGGTGTAGTGGGTCTCCTCGAAGCCGCCGCTCTCGAGGAGGTCGCGGTAGGTCCGGTCGTCCAGCTCGAAGGTGGCGCTCTGGTAGATCGGGGGCACCACCGGGGTGGTGCGGCTCAGGTAGCGCTGAGCCGTGTCGGTCCAGCGCCGGCCGGCTGTCGGCGTCGTCATGGCATCCCTCCGTCGTCGGCGAGCCTGGCCGTATTGTGGGCGGGAAAGGGGGCGACATGGCCAAGCTGATCTACTCGGCGATCGCGTCGCTCGACGGCTACGTGGCCGACGAGGACGGCCGGTTCGACTGGGCCGCGCCCGACGAGGAGGTGCACCGCTTCGTCAACGACCTGGAGCGGCCGGTCGGCACCTACCTCTACGGGCGCCGGATGTACGAGGTGATGCGCTTCTGGGAGACCGCCGACACCGCGCCCGACCAGCCGGACTACGGGCGGGACTACGCCCGGGTGTGGCAGGCGGCCGACAAGGTCGTGTACTCCCGGACGCTGGCCCGGCCCACCACCGCCAGGACGCGGGTCGAGCGTGACTTCGACCCCGGGGCGGTCCGGCGGATGAAGGCCGAGGCGGGCCGGGACCTGAGCGTCGGCGGCCCCGGGCTGGCCGCCGAGGCGTTCCGGGCCGGGCTGGTCGACGAGGTCCACCTCGTCCTCGCCCCGGTCGTGGTCGGGGGCGGCAACCGGGCCCTGCCCGACAAGGTCCGCGTCGACCTCGACCTGGTCGACGAGCGCCGCTTCGGCGGCGGCATGGTCTTCCTGAGCTACCGCACCGCCTCGCCGTGAGGGCGACCGACCCCGGATTCGTGCGACAGTGGTGGGGTGGAGACGCGAGTCGCGGCATCGGTGCTGGTCGAGCGGGTCCGGTCGTCGGTCATCGGCGACCGGGAGGTGATGGACGGCCCGTATGGCCCGCGGCGGATCATCTACGCCGACTACACCGCCTCGGGGCGGGCGCTGTCGTTCATCGAGGACTTCATCCGCCACGAGGTCCTGCCCCGCTACGCCAACACCCATACCGAGAGCTCGGGCACGGGGCTGCAGACGACCAGGCTGCGCGAGGACGCCCGGCGGATCATCCGCGACGCCGTCGGCGGCGACGACGACACCGTGGTGCTGTTCTGCGGGTCGGGCAGCACCGGGGCCGTCGACAAGCTCATCGGCATCCTCAACCTGCGCATCCCGGCCGACCTCGACGCCCGCTACCGGCTGTCGGCGGCGATCCCGCCCGGCGAGCGGCCGGTGGTGTTCATCGGCCCGTTCGAGCACCACTCCAACGAGCTGCCCTGGCGGGAGTCGATCGCCGAGGTGGTGGTCATCGGCGAGGACGCCGACGGGCACGTCGACCTGGGCCGGCTCGAGGAGGAGCTTCGCCGCCACGCCGACCGGCCGCTGCTGATCGGCAGCTTCTCGGCCGCCTCGAACGTCACCGGCATCGTCTCCGACACCCGGGCCATCGCCACCCTGCTGCACCGCTACGGCGCCCTGTCGCTCTGGGACTTCGCCGCCGCCGGGCCCTATGTCCAGATCGAGATGCGACCCGGCGGCGACGGCCCCGACGCCGGGCTGGCCTACAAGGACGCCGTCTTCCTGTCCCCGCACAAGTTCATCGGCGGCCCGGGCACCCCCGGGGTGCTGGTGGTCAGGCGGGAGCTGTGCGCCAACACCGTCCCGACCGTCCCCGGCGGCGGGACCGTGGCCTACGTCAACCCCAGCGAGCACCGCTACCTGGACGACCCGGTGGAGCGCGAGGAGGGCGGGACCCCGGCGATCGTGGACTCGATCCGGGCCGGGCTGGTGTTCCAGCTCAAGGAGGCGGTCGGGGCCGACACCATCCAGCGGCTGGAGCGGGACTTCATCGGCCGGGCCATGGCCTCCTGGGCCGCCAACCCCAACATCGAGCTGCTCGGCAACCTGGAGGCCGAGCGGCTGTCGATCGTCTCCTTCGTCGTCCGCCACGGCCCCCGGTATCTGCACCACAACTTCGTGGTGGCGCTGCTCAACGACCTCTTCGGCATCCAGTCGCGGGGCGGCTGCTCGTGCGCCGGCCCCTACGGGCACCGGCTGCTCGGGATCGACATCGAGCGGTCACACCGGTTCGAGCGGGAGATCGCCCGCGGCTGCGAGGGCATCAAGCCGGGCTGGGTGCGGGTGAACTTCAACTACTTCATCTCCGAGGCGGTCTTCGGCTACATCCTTGACGCCGTCCACCTGGTCGCCGAGCAGGGCTGGAAGCTGCTCGGCGACTACCGCTTCGACCCGGCCAGCGGCCGCTGGCGGCACCGGGCCGGGCCGGTCGAGCCGCCGCTGCGCCTGCACCAGCTCGGCTACGACGCCCACGGGCGGCTGCATGGCGCCTCGGCCGGGCACGCCAACGCCTCCGACGACGCCCTCCCCGGCTACCTCGACCAGGCCCGCCGGCTCCTGGCCGCTCGCGCCGCCACCGGTGACGGCGACGGCGACGCCAGCGCCCTGGCCGGGCTGTCGGCCGACTTCGAGTCGCTGCGCTGGTTCGTGCTCCCGCCGGCCTGCCTCTCGTGATGGCGCCATGACGAGCTGGCCGGAGGGTGCGCCGCGGGTGGGGGACCGGGCCGAGCTGTCGCGCCGGGTCGAGCCGGGCGACATCGAGCTGTTCACCCGGATCAGCGGCGACCGCAACCCGCTGCACTACGACGAGGCGGCCGCCGGCGCCTCGCGGTTCGGGGAGATCATCGTCCAGGGCGGCATCACCACCGCGATCCTGAACGCGGTCGTGGCCGAGCGGCTCCCCGGGCCGGGGACGGTGTTCCTGCACGTGGACTGGAGCTTCCTGGCCCCCGTCCGGCCCGGGGACGAGATCACCGGCGCCGTCGAGGTCCTCGAGGTGCGCGAGGACAAGCCGATCACGCGGCTGCGCACGACCGTGTCCCGCCAGGACGGGACCCTCGTGCTCGAGGGCACCGCGCTCTGCTACACGGCGGCGCTCGGCTGAGCCGGGCCGGTCAGAACGAGAGCATGCCGCTGACCAGGGCCCGCCAGGTGACCGGGCCGACGATGCCGTCGACGGTCACCGAGGGGATGTCCTGGCGCAGGGCCTGCTGGAAGCCGCGCACGGCGGCGTCGGTCTTGGGGCCGAAGATGCCGTCGACGGCCAGTCCCTGGCTGGGGTCGCCGGACAGGTTGCGGAACTGGAACTCCTCCTGCACGCCGCGGACGGCGTCGCCCTGGCTGCCCTGCTTGACGGTGACGATCAGGGCCGACCAGGTGTTGGGGCCGACGATCCCGTCGACGGCCAGGCCCTTCTGCTGCTGGAAGGCACGGACGGCGGCGTCGGTCTTGGGCCCGAAGATCCCGTCGACGGTGACGACGTGGCCGCGGGCCCGCAGCAGGTACTGGAGGGTCTTGACGGGGTGCTGCTGGTCGCCCTTGCGGACCAGGGGGAAGGGGCTGATCGTTGCCGTGGTCATGTGCCACTCCTTCGGGTCGGCGCTAGCTGGAGGCTATCGGCGCCGCCGCCCCACCGCCGTGCCGGCGGTCACCGCCGCCGCGTGACGTCCGACACGAGCCAGGTCCGTAAGATCGGTGCATGCACGGCAGCGAGCGATCGCCGGCCCTGCGCCTCGACGGGCTGGTCAAGCGGTTCGGTGACAAGGTCGCGGTGGACCACATCGACCTGGTGGTGCCCGCCGGCTCGTTCTTCGGGCTGGTCGGCCCCAACGGCGCCGGCAAGACCACCACGCTGTCGATGGCCGTCGGGCTGCTGCGGCCCGACGGTGGCAGCGCGCGCGTCTTCGGGGTGGACGTCTGGGGCGACCCGGTGGCCGCCAAGCGGCTCCTCGGCGTGCTGCCCGACGGCATGGCCATGCCGGAACGGCTCACCGGCCGCGAGCTGCTCACCTACCTCGGGCGGCTGCGCGGGCTGGACCAGGCCACCGTCGCCGGGCGGGTCCAGGAGCTGCTGGAGGTCCTGGAGCTGACCGAGGCCGAGGGCACCCTGGTGATCGACTACTCGGCCGGCATGCGCAAGAAGATCACCCTGGCCACCGCGCTGCTGCACACCCCGAGGCTGCTGGTGCTCGACGAGCCGTTCGAGTCCGTCGACCCGGTCTCGGCGATGACGATCCGCGCCATCCTCGGGCGGTTCGTCGACGCCGGCGGGTCGGTGGTGATCTCCAGCCACGTGATGGTCCTGGTGGAGCAGTTGTGCGACCACCTCGGGCTGATCGCCAGGGGGCGCATCGTGGCCGTCGGGACGCTGGACGAGGTGCGCGGCCAGGGCTCGCTGGAGGAGGCGTTCGTCCGGCTGGTCGGCGCCCGCACCGGCGAGGCCGAGGGCCTGTCGTGGCTGGGGTCCTGAGGGCCGGGTCGAGCGGGGGGAGCGCCCGGACGGGCGTGGCGGAGACGGCCCAGGCACTGATCGGGATGCGCCGGTCGCTGGTGCGCAACGCGCCGGGCGGGCAGGGGATGGTCGCGGCCGGCCTCGTCCTCGGCTGGTCACTGGCCGTCGGCACCCTGCTGCTCGGGCTGGTCCGGTTCGACGACCCGGAGCGGGCGGTGGACCTCCAGGCCATGCTCGCCCTCGGCTGGCTGGTCGGATGGATCATGGGGCCGATCGCCTTCCGCGGCGGCGGCCAGGGCCTGCGTCCGGAGTACTCCGCCCTCCTGCCGATCCCTCCCCGCCGCCTCGCCGCCGGGCTGCTCGGCGCGTCCTTCGCCGGCCGCTCCCCGCCCATCACCCTGGTCGCCCTCTCCTCGCTGCTGGTCGCCGCGGGCCCGCTCGGGGTGCCGGCCGTCCTGGTGGCGGTCCCGGCGGTGCTCCTGGAGCTGGTCGTCGTGGTGCTGGTGTCCAAGGTCGCGGTGGCCGGGCTCACCGCCACCCTGAACTCCCGCCGCGGCCAGGACTTCGGCGGCGTCCTGATGGCCGTGATCGTCGCCCTGTCCTCGGGCGGCTGGTCGCTCGCCGTGGTCATGGCCCAGCAGCTCGCCGAGGGGCCGCCGCCGGCGCTGCAGGCCGCCCTGCGGGCCCTGCCGTCCGGGTGGGCGCCGGTCGCGGTCGGGGCGGCCGGCCGGTTGGACTGGCCACTGGTGGCCGCCGCCCTGGCCGGGCTGGCGGCCCTGGCCGGGCTGCTGCTGCTGGCCTGGTCGGGGCTGCTGCAGCGCAACATGCGCAGGACCGGCGGCCGGCCGGCGCGGGTCGCCCGTGGCCGCCCGGGCCGTACCGCAGCGGCCGGGCAGCGCCCGGCCACCTGGCGGGCGCTGCCGGCCGGCCCGACCGGCGCGGTCGTCGGCAAGGAGCTGGCCGCCTGGCGGCGGGACCCGTCCCGCAACCTCGCCCTGCTCCTCGGGCTGCTGATCAGCGTCCTGAACATCGGGCTGCCGGCGGTGGCCTTCGACGCCCCGGCCGGGCTGCCCTGGGTCGGGGTGGCGGCGGCGCTGCTGGCCAGCCTGGCCGCCGTCAACGTGTACGGCAACGACGGCACCGCGTTCTGGCTGACCCGGATGGTGCCGGGCAGCGAACGGGCCGACGTGCGCGGCCGCCAGGCCGCCTGGCTCCTGGCCGTCGCGCCCCTGACGGTGGTCCTGACCGTCGGGCTCACCGCGGTCAGCGGCCAGGCGTGGGCCTGGCCCTGGGTGCTGGCCGCGCTGCCGGCGTTGCTGGGCGGGACCGCCGGGCTGATGGTCCTGGTCTCGGTGGCCAGGCCGGTCCAGCAGAAGGACCCGCAGCTGCGCACCGGCCCGTTCGACACCAGCGACGACCCCAACGCCGCCGGTGCCGTCGTGGGCCAGGCCTACCTGATGGTGCTGCTGGCCGCCCTCACCGCCGTCCCCGGGTGCGCGCTCGTGCTCCTGGGTGCGGTCTGGCACCGGCCGGTCCTGCAGGCGGGCGGGGTGCTGGTCGGGGTCGCGGTCGGCGTCGGGCTGACCTGGTGGGGCGGCCACGTCGCCGCCCGGCGCCTGGCCGACCGCGGCGCCGAGCTGATGGACCTGCTCCACCTCGGCCCGGACGCCGCCCAGGACGGGGCGGCGGAGCCGCGGCCGGAGGTCGCGCTGCCGCGGCGGACGTCGGCCGCGGTGGGGGCGCTGTGGATCTTCGGGATGCTCTGTATCTTCCCGCAGGGGCTGGTGCCGCTCGCCTTCGCCCTCTTCGGCGTCGACCAGCAGGTGCGGGTCTGGTTCCTGGCCAGGTACCTCCCGGTCGCCGTCCAGGTCCCGGTCGCGGTCGGCTTCGTCGTCCTGGGCGCGCTCGCGGTCTGGTGGGCCGAGTCCATCCGGCGCCGGGCGGCCGGCGGGCCCGACCAGGCTCACCCCGAGGGGTCCTGAGCGGGGCGGCCTCACCCGGCAGGGGGATGGCCAGGTTCGTCCGCGCGGGCGATCCGGGGCCGGGTGGCCGGTCCGTAGCGTCGGGGCGACCGCACCCGACACCGCAGGAGCCACCATGCTTCGCCGCCTCGCCCGCTTCAGCCTCCGCCACCGCCGCCTGGTCGCCGCCGCCTGGGCGGTGCTGTTCGTGGTCGGCATCGCCTTCGGCACCGGCGTGTTCGGCCGCCTCGACCCCGACGTCGGCGACATCGGCGGCACCGAGTCGGCCGAGGCCCGGGCCCGCCTGCACGCCCTCGACCCGGGCGGCGAGACCATCGCCGCCGTGGCCGACGGCGTCGACCTCCACGACCCCCGGGTCGCGGCCGGCATCCGGGACACGGCCGAGCGGCTGCGGGCCATCCCCGGCGTGGCCGAGGTCCACGACCCGGTCACCGAGCCCACGCCCGTCCTGGCCGCCACCGACGGGCGGGCCGCCCTGGTCGCGGTCGAGCTCGCCGCCGACCTGCCCGACGACCAGTTCGACCGGGCCCTGGAGGCGGCCACGGCCGAGCTGCGCCGCCTCGACGCCCCCCGCGTCCTGGTCGGCGGCGGGCCGCTCCAGGACCAGGAGTTCGAGGAGCAGGTCGCCTCCGACCTGGCCCGGGCCGAGCTGTACTCCATGCCGGTGGTGCTGGTCCTGCTGCTGGTCATCTTCGGCGGGATCGTCGCCGCCGGCCTGCCCGTGCTGGTCGCGCTCGTCGGCGTGGCCGGGACGCTGCTCGCCCTGCTCGGGATCAGCGCCGTCACCGACGTCTCGGTCTACTCCATCAACGTGGTCACCATGCTCGGCCTCGGGCTGGCCGTGGACTACGCCCTGCTGCTCGTCTCCCGGTTCCGGGAGGAGCTGGCCGACCACGACCTGCCCGGCGCGGTCGAGGAGGCGGTGGCCACCGCCGGCCGCACGGTGCTGTTCTCGGGGCTGACGGTGGCGGCGTCGCTGGCCGGGCTGCTGGTGTTCGCCGACCCGTTCCTGCGCTCGATGGCCTACGGCGGCGGGGCCGTGGTCCTGATCGACATGCTGGCCGCCGTCACCCTGCTCCCGGCCCTGCTCGGCATGTGGGGCAGCCGGGTCCGCCCCACCCGCCAGGTCCCCCACCCCGACCCACGCGG
>Ga0081538_10002627_pt1 | contig 17365 bp, 17 predicted proteins | sample TabmetS5T2R1_FD_71022 | JGI IMG/M metagenome (GOLD analysis project Ga0081538, IMG submission 71022) | Tabebuia heterophylla rhizosphere microbial communities from the University of Puerto Rico - S5T2R1 | ecosystem: Host-associated > Plants > Roots > Rhizosphere ... | reverse complement strand
CCCCGACGGGCCTCCGGCACAGAATGTGTCATCCCGTCCGGACATATCGCGTCGGCGCCCTGGCCGTCAAGTCCTCGCCGTCCTCAGGCGCCGCGCCAGGTCAGGAAGCTGGCCGGGTTCGCCACCACGAGCGCCTGCGCGTCCGCGTCGTCCAGCCCGGCCGTGAGCAGGTGGGGCAGGAATTCCCCGAGGATGAACCGATATCCCGGGCCACCGCCCCAGGCACCCAGGTACCGCCGGCGGGCCATGTCGCCCCCCAGCAGCACCTGCCGGCCGTGGCCCGCCTCGACCAGCCGCAGGATGAACCGGACCCGTTCCGCGTCGGGCTGGTACTGCTCCTTGCCGACGCAGTCGTAGCCGAGGAAGACGCCGGTGCGGGCCAGGGCCAGGTGCTCCTCCCAGACCAGCCGGCGGTCCAGATGGCCGACGCAGATGTGCGACAGGTCGGCGCCGGCCCGCGCGAGCGCCTGCACCTGCGCCATGGCCGCCGTCCCGGCGGTGGTGTGGGTGGTGATCGGCGCGCCGGTCTCCCGCTGGGCCGCGGCCGCCGCGCGGATCACCCGGGCCTCGGTGTCGGTGACGCGGTCCAGCGAGGAGCCGACCTTGACCACGCCCGCCCGGACGCCGGTGCCGTCCATCCCCACGGTCAAGTCCCGCACGAAGCCGTCCGCCAGTGCCCGTTCCGACCTGGCCTCCAGGTCGAGCGCGCCCCGCCAGTACTGCTCGCAGACGTGCCCGGTGGCGGCCACCACCTGCACGCCGGTCCGCCGGGCCAGGCGGCGCAGCCCCGCCGGGTCGCGGCCCAGCTCCGCGGTGCTCGCCTCCACCAGCGCCCGGCCGCCCGCCTGGACGAACGACCGCAGCTCGGCGGCGGCCCGCTGCTCGTCGTCCAGCACCAGGTCGGGGTCGTCGCGGACCTGCTCGCCCAGCGGGCGGGTCAGCAGATGCTCGTGAGCGTAGGTCGGCCCGAGGTCCTCGGAGGCGACGTTCCCAAGGACGGTGCGGACGAGCCCGCTCATCGGCGCCACGCCCGGCCAGCAGATGAGGGTACCGCGGGCAGGGCGCCACCGGTCATCGCGCGCGGGCCTCGCGGACTTGAGCGACGGCCGCATCGGCGCGCCGCCGCAGCGCCCCCAGGTCCCCGCCCTCCCCGGCGTCGCCCACCAGCGGGCCGCCGAGCCCGACGGCAAGCGCGCCAGCGTCGAGGTAGCGCCCGATCTCCTCCAGCCCGACCCCACCGGTCGGGACCAGCGGCACTTCGGGCAGCGGCGCCTTGACCGCCCGCAGGTACGCCGGCCCGCCGACCGAGGCCGGGAAGAGCTTCACGGCGTCGGCACCGGCCCGCCAGGCCCGCAGGATCTCGGTGGGGGTAAAGGCGCCGGGCAGGGCCGCGACCCCGCGCCGCCTGGCGCGCTCGATCACGTCCAGGCCGACTGTTGGCGAGACGAGGTAGCTCGCGCCAGCGTCGATGGCCGCGTCGGCTATTTCGGCCTCGAGCACAGTGCCGGCGCCGAGGGTGACGCCCGCGGGCATGCGGGCCGCGAACCGGCTCAGGGCCTCGACGGCCCCACGCGAGGTCAGGGTGAACTCCACGCAGGTGACCCCAGCCTCGACCAGCACCTCGGCCACCCGCTCGAAGCGGCCGGCGTCGCTGGCCCGCAGCACGGCGACGATCCCGGCGGCCGCGATCGCCTCCATAACCGATGCCGGGTCACGCCGCCAGTCGGAAGCTGCCCGCACATCCATCCGCGTCCCTCCTCGAGCCACCGCACGGTCTGCGCCTGGCCAGCCTAGCCATCCGCGCCCCGCGTTGCGGCGCCGCTGCGAGCGGATCGGTGGTTGCGGCCGGCCGGCGGCCCAGCCGCCGTCTGGGGGCGGTGTTCGCCCGGATCGCCGGCGCCGATCCGGATCTACTCGAGATGTTGCCAGCGAACGCGTCCGCTACAGAGGCTCGGCATGGCAATCGCGCTGAGCGCGGTCACGACAACAGCGCTGTTGGGGTTGGCAATGATCGCCATAGGAACAAGCGTCGTGCTCGCCATCATGATCGTGCTTAGCCCTACAGCCGCAGTTCGCTGTCACTCACTCGGCCTGCGGCGGACGGTCTACGTCCTTCCTGTAGCCGAGCTCGCGCTAGAAGGTACCTTTCCTCATGATCGTGCGACGCTTATCGCCACAGGATGATGCGGCCAGGCGCCTACGAGATCGCCGCCTCGGTGCGGGAACGGTACGCCCCGCCAAGGAGGAGTTCTCCGTCCTGCGCCAGCTGACAGTGCAGCAGGGTCAGGTTACAGAGCCGAAATCTGAGCTGGGACGCGAGATCGCGACGATGCGGGCGCGCATCGAGGAGCTGGACGCGAAGCTCGATCAACCAAGAACAGAACCGCGCCGCGATCTCCGACCTGGCGACCCGGCGACGAGCAAGATGACCATTGCCGAGCCGGCCGACCTATTATGGGTGAATCCTGGGAGCATTTAACTGGACGCTATGAGAGCACTTAACTTCGACCCCGACGGTCGAGCGCGACCTGCGAGAACGGCCGTTCGCACAGCGGTTCCGTGTATTTGCTGATATGGATGAAGCCGGAGGTTCAAGTCCTCCCAGGCCCACTACCAGCGAGGATGCTAGTTACGGCAATCGTCCGACCTTGATAGGCGGCCGTGGACCGGATGACACCTCATAACTGGCATAACTTCCTGAGGTGTCATGCGCACAGTGGGGTGTCCTGTGGGCCGACCCGCTCCATTAACGTCAATCTCCGATCAGCGATCGCAGGAACAGCAGGAGGTTGACTGGGCGCTCAGCCAACCGCCGCATCAGGTACGGGTACCAGCGGGTGCCGTAGGGCACGTAGATCCGAACCCGGTAGCCCTGTTGCACGAGATCAGTCCAGAGCTCGCGACGCACGCCGTATATCATCTGAAACTCGAAGTTGCGCCGGTCCACACCGAGCCGCTCGGCGGTCGCTTTGACGTGGTCGATGCACTTGTCGTTGTGAGTGCCGAACGCGGGGTGGGGGAGGTTGGCTAACGCCCACTCGCTCAGCTCTTGGTAGCGGAACGTAACCTCGTCCCTGTCCTGCACGGCGACGCTCAGAGTCTCCTTGAAGCAGCCCTTGACGAGCCTGATGCGGGGCTTGTGCTCGGTGAAGGACTGTAGGTCGGCCGGCGTGCGCCGAACCGCCGCTTGCAGTGCGACCCGGGTGTCCGGGTACCGAGGCAGGATCGCGCGGAATGTCTCCAACGTGGCCGGCCCGACGCCGCTGTGCTCCATGTCGACTTCCACCACCACGCCGTGGTCGGCGGCCGTGGACAGCAGCGTGTTCAGGTTGCTCACGCACGCCCCCTGGTCCACCAGAATCCCCAGCTGAGAAAGCTTGACGGCGATGGCGGAGCCCGGAACGCGGCTAGAGATGGCCTGGATGGCTTCGAGGTACGCCTTGGTCGCCCGCTCGGCCTCGGTCAGATCGGTGACAAACTCCCCGAGCAGGTTCAGGCTGCCATCGATGCCCTGTCGCTTCAGGGCGGCGGTGACCGCGATCGCCTGGTCCAGTGTGGTGCCGGCAACGTACCGGCGTACGGGCGCGCGCGCCAGCCCTGTCCGGCTGACCAGGTCCTCGAGCTTTTTGTTCTCGGATGCGGCCAGCAGCAATCGGCTGATCATGTATCTTCCGGTGGATTCGGGGACGGTCGAAGGGGCGCAGATCCTGTGGACGACCTACCCGTAGGGACCAGCGGTGACGTCAGCGGAGCCTCCGACGTGCTAGCGATCCAGTCAGGGACGCGCTTCCGCATGTTGGCGGCCCCATGACTATAGAACAGAAATTTCAACCGAGCCAGGATGGCACGCGGCGGTGGGCGTAGCCCGTTCCAGATCAGCTTGCGGGCAAGCGAGCGGCGGGCGCTCAAGCGGGCAGCACGGTCACAGGCGGTGCCGCACCGGCAGGTCGTGCGGGCCAGGATCATGCTGGACGCCGCGGCGGGCCTGCCCAACGCGCTGATCGCCCGGCGGGTCGGGGTGACGCCCAACACGGTGCGCAAGTGGCGCAGGCGGTTCTGCACCCACGGTATGCGGGCCTGCGGGACCGGCCCCGCTCGGGCCGCCCGCGGGTGTTCGCGGCGGCGGTGGTCGCCGAGGTCAAGGCGATCGCCTGCGAGCTGCCCGCCACCCGCAACGTGCCGCTCAGGGGTCGGCTGCCTGTCAAGCACGCGGCGCTGGTGGAGGCCCTGACCGGCCAGTTCTCTGAGCACCACGCCGTTGTGGCGCGGATACTGCTGGACCAGATCGACACCTTGGGCGGCCAGATCGAGCAGCTCACCGTGCTGATCGAGGAGGCGATTGCGGCGATCCCTGCCGCCACGCCACCAGCCCCCGGCCCGGGCGGCGGCGCTGCGGCAGCCGTCCACGATGGCATCGGGCCGGCCCGGTCGGTGCCCGGCCACGTCGACCCTCAGACCGGGGAGGTCCTGGCCGCCTCCTGCCGGCGGTGGACCGCTTGGACGAGGTCGCCGGGATCGGCCGGCATGCCGCCCAGGTCCTCATCGCCGAGGTTGGGCTGGACATGGGGCAGTTCCCCACCCCCCGGCATCTGGTGTCGTGGGCCAGGCTGTCACCCCGCACCATCCAGTCCGGCGCCAGGCACCGCTCGGGCGCCACCGGCAAGGGCAACCCCTACCTCAAGGCCGCGCTCGGGGAGGCCGCCACCGCCGCCGCCAAGACCGACACCTTCCTTGGCGAGCGCTACCGCCGCCTGCTCCGGCGCATCGGCAAGCTCAAGGCCCTGGTCGCTGTGGCCCGCTCCATCCTGGTGATCGTCTGGCACCTGCTGGCCGACCCACCGCCCGCTTCCATGACCTGGGCGCCGACTACACCAACCGCATCGACAAGGGCCGCAAGACCCGCAGCCTGGTGCACCAACTCGAGGCGCTCGGCCACCGGGTCACCCTTGAGCCCGCCGCCTGATCAAACCACGTCTGGCTAACCCCGCTCGCCCCATCACCGGCCGGTCAGCTACCACCGCCCGCCCAGGTGGTCATTTTCCGGTCAGATCAACCGGCCAGCGGTGCCGACTTCCACATGAGCCCCCACTTCGCTCGGGCGAAGCCGTGTACTCGGTGCGACAGAGATCGAGTGGCCTGTCACACCTCGTTCCTCCAGCTCACACGCCCGTCGTGACAGGTGTGACAGGCACGAGTCTGTGCCTATCGGCGTTTCCGCAGGTTAGGAGTGGTTTTGTAGCCGCGGGCGTCCACCGCCCCGTCGTGGCGTTCCGCGGGTTCCCGTGACCCTCCTTGTGGCCACTTCTGTGACCACGCGTCGGAACGGAGAATCCGGATCAGCGCTCCGCAAGACTCAGGGACCCAGCGTCCCCGCCCGTGGATCAAGCTTGGAGCAGGCGCTTGACCTGTACCGAGTAGTCGAGCAGGTGGGCCTCGGCTGCCGTGCGGGCCCGCTCACCGTCGCGCGCGACGATCGCGGCGACGACCTCTGTTTGGTCGCATGGGGGCGGGGAAGCCGGTCCCATAGCCCGGAGGGTGTAGTGCCAGATTCGTAGAGCCGCATTGGTGTACTGGTTGAGCGTCGACTCCAGGTAGGGGTTGCGCGCCGCCGCATAGATGGCCCTGTGGACGGCCGCGTCGCGATCGATGTACTCGATCGATAGCTTGGAGTCCTTGGAGGCCTCCAGCTTCTGGGTCAGGTCGAGCAGCGCGGCGCACTCGGCGTCGGTGGCTCTCTGCGCCGCGAGCAGGGCGGCCAGCCCCTCCAGGCCCGTCCGGGCCTCCGTCAGCCACCTCTCATCGCTGATGTGGATCTCCGCGGCGAAGGTACCGCGCCGCGGGTATGTGACCACCAGCCGCTCGAGCGTCAGCCGCTTGATCGCGTCGCGCACGGGCGTCAGCCCAACCTTGAGGGACGCGCTCAGCTGCCTCTCGTCCAGCGGCGCCCCTGGCTCGATGCGCAAAGCGATCAGGTCGTCACGAAGAGAGCGGTACGCCCGGTCAACCAGGCGTGTAGGTCCGCGAGGCACGGCGTCGGGCGACGGCGGGGGACCGTCGTTGCTGGCGCTGTCGGGCTGTTGACTCACATCGACAGCATATATATAGTTGCACTGAAATTTCAGATGTAGACGTCAAGGGTCCGACAGACCTGTTGCCGTAGTTCCGTCGCCTCGACGCGTCGGCACATGTGGCTCGACGTCCGCCATCCCGACGACGCCGTAACCGCCGCGCTGGTCCGCCGGATCTCTGGCCGAGGGCAGGAAATAGCTGCGAGGGAGGGTTGCCACGCAACTCTGACAGAGGAGTCGCTGAGCGCGACCATGTACTTCGATTCCGCACTGCGCGACGAGCTCGCAGCGACGCTGCCCGACGCACTGGAGCTGGACATGACGCCGGCGTGCTCGCCAGTCACGTACCCACTGCCATGCCGCCCACCCTCGAGTAACGAGCGAACCGACCGTTAGGAGTGACTGGTGGCATTCATGAAAAGCAGAGCTGCCGATTCGGGCGAAGCCTCCGCGGCAGCCAAGCGACGCTTCCTGGCCAGGCTGCTCTTCGTCCTGGCCGGCGGGATGTTCCTGGACGGTTACATCCTCGGGATCATCGGACCGGTGATCGACACGATCCAGACCGATCTGGGCGTCTCGACGCTCTGGGAGGGCCTGATCGGGGCGGCCGCGCTGTTCGGCATCTTCATCGGCTCGCCGCTCGGGGGCTGGCTCGGCGACAAGTTCGGCCGTAAGCCGCTGTTCATGGCGGACATCGCGCTCTTCTGTATCAGTTCGGCCCTGCAGTTCGTCGTCGACTCACCCTCGCAGCTGTTCGTGGTGCGGCTGCTGATGGGCGTCGCGATCGGCGCCGAGTACTCCGTCGGCTGGCCGCTGATGGCCGAGTTCGCTCCCGCCCGGCTGCGGGGACGGCTGCTCGGTCTGACCGTGGTCGCCTGGTACGTCGGGTTCATGGTGGCGTTCCTCGTGGGCTACGTGCTGACCACCAACACCGACGTGGGCTGGCGGGTCATCCTGGGCACCAGCACCCTTCTCGCGGTGATCTTGTTCATCGCTCGACTCGGCCTGCCCGAGTCGCCGCGCTGGCTGTGGAACCAGGGCCGCAGGGACGAGGCCCACGACATCGCGCACCGGTACATGGAGGACCCCGCCGACATGACCGACGTCGAGCACGAGCACACCCGCAAGGGCACCTTCGGGGAGCTGTTCTCACGGCCGTACTGGCGGGCCACGACCTTCTGCTCGGTGTTCTGGTTCTGCGCCGTCGCACCGTACTTCGCCATCGCTACCTTCGCCGACAGCGTGCTGAAGAGCTATGGCCTCAGTGGTGGTGGGCTCGCCGGTGGGGTCGGGCTCTCCGCGCTCGCAGCTCTCGGGGTCGTGGTCACGGTCCTGTTGATCGATCGGGTTGGCCGCCGCGTGCTGACCGTCCCGCCGCAGTGGCTGTGCACCGCGCTGCTCGCGATCATTGGCCTGTGGGCGGGCGCGCCGGCGCTCGTCGTGCTGATCTTGTTCCTCGTCTTCTCGTTCTTCAACGCGATGTACAACACGCTCACGAGCGTCTACCCGGGTGAGGTCTTCCCAACCGAGGTCCGCGGGATCGGAACGGGCTTCGCGGCCGCCTTCAGCCGCATCGGGGCCGGCCTCGCCACGTTCCTGCTGCCATGGTCCATGGACAACCTCGGGTCCGGACCGACCATCCTGATCGCCGCCGGCGTCGCCCTCATCGGTGCCGCGGTGTCGCAGGCGCTGGCTCCCGAGACGAAGGGGATGAGCCTCAGCGAGACATCCGCCGGGTTGGAGCACGGGCACGTGTTGGCCCATTAGTCAGATGACGTCGGCTGGGCAGCTGCAGACGTCGGCGCGGCCCCAGAAGTAGCGCCGAGCCGGGCGGAGCATCCGCAGGACAACGCCGTCACTGCGGCCCTCCGCCTGATCGGCTCGACGCACCCTCACGGGCGTTCACTCCGGACAGAACGGTGGAGACGCATCGCCACTGTTGAAGGGAGATTCTTATGAAGGACGTGGTCGTCGTCGGGGGCGGCCTTGCCGGCCTGGCCGCCGGGTGGAGGTTGCGGCACTGGGACATGGTGCTGCTGGAGTCGGGCAGCCGCGTCGGCGGCCGAATCCGGTCGGAGCGGCGCGGCCGGTACTGGCTGAACTGGGGAGGGCATGTGTTCGCCGGCGCCGGGTCGTCCACCGACGCTCTGCTCAACGAGACGGGCATCACCGCAGCGCAGGTGCCCGGCGCGCTGGCGGGCGTGGCGATGAACGGCAAGCTGCTGATCAAGGGGCCGGTTCAGGCTTACCCGTTCCGCATCCCGATGTCGCTGTCGTCGCGCGTCGCGCTCCTCAAGGCCGGTATCAAGGTGAGCGGCAAGGTTCTGCGGTACGCCAGCATCGTGCGCCAGCGCCGCGGCGAGGACCCGGCCGTGCGCCAGCAGCGGATCTACGATTTCGAGAACGACCGCACCTTCCAGGACTTCGTGGGCGACCTGCCCGAGGACGCGGGAGCGCTGTTCTACCCGACGGTCACCCGCTCGGCCGCGGACCCGGACGAGATCGCGGCCGGTGCCGGGATCGGCTACTTCAGCCTCGTGTGGAACATCGGTCAGGGCCTGAACCGGGGCATCGTGGGTGGCCCGTCCACCCTGACCCAGGGCATCGCCGCGGCCCTGGGCGACCGGGTGCAGCTCGACGCCGAGGTTGTCGAGATCGTGCACACGAAGCGTTCGGTCGTCGTCCGGTATCGGCAGGACGGCGTGGACAAGGAGGTCGAGGGGCGCTGCGTCGTCCTGGCCACCCCGGCCACGGTGAGCCACCGGGTCGCCGTGGACCTCCCGCAGGACATCCGCGACGCCCTGGGCAAGGTGGTCTACGGGCCCTACGTAAGCGCGGCGTTCCTCACCGGCGAGTCCACCCCCCAGCCCTGGGACGGCGCGTACGGCATCGCCACGCCGAAGCGGTCGTTCAACGTCGTGCTGAACCAGGCCAGCCTGGTGCGGGGCGGCGAGTCCACGCGGCAGCCGGGCGGCAGCATCATGACCTTCTCGCCGGCCAGCCTGGCGCGCACCCTGCTGCCCAAGACCGACGAGGAGATCCTGCGCATCTACACCGACGACCTGAACGAGGTCCTCGGCAGCGGCTTCGGCGACTCGGTCGTCGAGGCGCAGGTCCAGCGGTGGGAGACCGGTGCTCCCTACTGCTTCCCGGGGCGCGGTGCCCTCCAACCGACCCTGACCCGGCGCGACAGCCGCATCTTCCTGGCCGGTGACTACCTCGGGACGCTCTACACCGAGACCGCGATCCAGACCGGGTTCTCGGCGGCGCAGGAGGCCGCGAGCCTGCTCTCCACCGATCGCCAGCAGAACCGCCACCAGAACACGGTCCGCGGTGTCCCGCTGGCACCGGCTGATACTTCCCCAAGGAGATCACACCAATGACAGCTCAGCTTCGCGGAATCCTAACCGCGCTCGCCACGCCCTTCACCGCGGACGACCGCATCGACGAGGCGAAACTGCGGGCCCTGGTGGACCGCTCGATCGAGGGCGGGGTGCACGGCATCGTGGCGTGCGGCTCCACCGGCGAGTTCAGCGCCATGTCCGGCGACGAGCGCCGTTTCGTGGTCGAGACCGTCGTCGACCAGGCCGCCCGGCGGGTCCCCGTGGTCGCCCAGACCGGCGCCGCGAGCACCGCGGAAGCCATCGCGCTCTCCCGGCACGCGCAGTCCGTCGGCGCCAACGTGATCATGACGGTGGCCCCCTACTACGAGGCGCTCTCGCTCGACGAGACGCTGACCTACCTGCGCACCGTCGCCGGGTCCGTCGACATCCCGGTAATGCTCTACAACCTGCCGGCCGCGACGGGGGTCGACCTCCACCCGGACACCGTGGGCGCGCTCGCCCGCGAGGTCGACAACATCCGTTACATCAAGAACACGACCGTCGACATGGCCCAGGCGGCCGCGCTGATCCACAACCACGGCGACGTCATCTCGACCTTCGTCGGCTGGGACAGCCTGCTTCTGTCGGCCCTGGCCGAAGGCGCCGCCGGCGTCATGGCCGGGACGGCGAACGTCGTGCCGACCGAACTCGTCGCGGTCTACGACGCCGTGAGCGCCGGCGACCTCGACGGCGCCCGACGCTCCTGGGCGCAAATCTTCCCACTCATCGACGCGATGATGAACGAGCCGTTCATCGCGGCGGTGAAGGCGGGACTGGCGGCGGTGGGCTTCGACATCGGCGGTCCCCGCCCGCCCGTCGCCGCGCTCGACCCCGACGCGGCGGCCCGCATCGCCAAGCTCGCAACAGCCGTGGGCGGCCCAATCCTCGCCTCCTGAATTGAAGGACAAATGCGGATGAGGTGAGCGGGCGCGGTGGACGTCGCGACGTCGTCTATCGGTGGCGGCCGACAATCCGCCCTGCACTTCAGGTGTAATCGCAGTCGAAAGGGGAGCACGATGTCTGTCTCCGAAGCAGCTGGAACTTTCAGCGTTCAGCGAGGGAACAATACCCCGCTCGTTGCATCCAAAGATCTTCCGCCGGCCGAACATTTCATCGACGGCGAGTTCCGCTCGGGCAGCCGTGGCCAAACCACCGATGTCGTCGACCCCAGCAACGAAACGACCTTCGCCCGAGTTGCGAGTGGAACGACCGAGGACGTCGACCAGGCCGTTGCTGCTGCGGTGCGCGCGAGAAGGCACTGGGGCCGCCGGACACCGAAACAGCGTGCGGAAGTCCTGCTGGCCATCGCGGATCGCCTCGAGGAAAATAGTGAGTTGCTCGTCAAGCTGGAATCGGCTGACACCGGCAAGCCGCTGATGGTGTCGCGTGACGACGTGAACCAGAGCGTTGATACGTTCCGGTTCATGGCCGGAGCGGCCCGAGCAATCACGTCGCAGGCGGCCGCCGACTACGCCGAGAACCATCTGTCCGTCATTATTCGAGAGCCGCTGGGAGTGGTAGGGGCGATCACTCCCTGGAACTACCCTCTCCTGATGGGGATCTGGAAGATCGCACCTATCCTGGCAGCGGGGAACACCATGGTCATCAAGCCCGCTGAGCAGACTCCTCTGACGACTCTGAAGTTCGCCGAGTTGGTGGCGGATCTGCTGCCGCCGGGCGCGTTCAACGTCGTGACCGGGCGCGGATCTGTAGTGGGCTCTCGGCTCGCAGAGCATCCTGACATCGACATGATCGCCTTGACGGGCTCCGTCGGGAGTGGTCGTGCAGTCACCCGAAGCGCCGCGGAGACGCTGAAGCGGATTCATCTCGAATTGGGCGGCAAGGCTCCAGTCGTGATCTTTCCGGACGCGGATCTGGAAGGCGCGGCATCGTCGATTCGCGCGGCAGGTTACTGGAACTCGGGCCAGGAATGTGGATCCGGGTGCCGCGTATTGGTTCACCAGTCCGTCGCCTCTGAGTTCGTTGAGCACCTCTCCCGGGCGGTCGGCACTTTGGTCGTGGGGGAGCCTGCGGCCGGTGACGACATCGAGCTCGGTCCAGTGGTGTCCAAGGCCCACTTCGACACAGTTGTGGGTTTTCTCGATCGTGCGCGCGGGAGGGGATCCGGGCAGTCGTCGGAGGCTCCCCGATCGAGGACAAGGGCTACTTCATCCCACCCACGGTGCTCGTGGACGTACCTGCCGGGGCCGAGTGTGCTCGGGAGGAGATATTCGGGCCGGTTGTCACTGTGGAAACGTTCACGGACGAGGACGAAGCGATTGCTCGCGCCAATGATGTCCCGTACGGGCTTGCAGCCTCAGTATGGACCGAGAATGCTCGACGCAGCATCGAGGTGCCGGCTCAGCTAGATTTTGGCACGGTGTGGGTGAATTGCCACCTCGTTCTCGCCAGCGAGGCGCCGTGGGGTGGCTTCAAGGGATCGGGATACGGCCGGGACCTGTCCATCTATGCGATCGAGGACTACTCGCGAACCAAGCACGTGATGCACAATCACGGCCGCTGAAGCGCACTCGTCCTCACCGATCGCTGCGTTGAGCTGCGTGTTGTACCTCAACCGATCTTGTTGTACCGGATTGCCGATTTTGTTGCGGGGCTCGGGGCTGGGCGTGGCCGCGGTCGCCACGTTCTCGCCGCGGGCCCGCCGGCGCCGCCTGACCTGGACCGAGCTGGCCCGGTGGCCGCTGGTGGCCAAGGTCGTGAGCGGCACGACGACGCTGGCCTTGTGGGCCGGCCGGGTGCCGCCCGGTGATCGGCGCCGAGGTCCGCAACACCGACGAGTGGCTGGCGGCGATCGCGGCCGGCCGCGCGGTGGGGAGCACCCGCTCCACGGCGACGCTGTACCGCCATCCCCGGGTGCGCTACATCGCGCTTCGCGACGCTCCTCCGGTACCCGTCTGCCTGGCGTGGCCGGCCCCCGGGGCCCATCGGCACGCGGCGGGGTTCGTCGCCTCAGCGCGCCTTCCCCCGGGGCCGGGGAGTGCTGAGGCGCGGGCCTACCCGCGTCGGCGCCGCCAGGCAGTCGGCGCGTGCCAGTGCCGCGCCATCGCGACGAGACGGAAGACGAAGATGAACGCCGCGGCCGCCGCGGCGATCCAGGGCCCCCGGTAACCCAGCTCCCACAAGCCCACCACCGCCAGCACCCCGGCCACGGCGGGCACGGCGTACAACTCGGTGTCCGGGCGCACCAGGGCCGGGATCTCGCGGGCGATCATGTCACGCAGCAGGCCGCCGCCGACCCCGGTGAGCACCCCGAGGGCGGTCGCCGGCAGCGGGCTCAGCCCGTACGCGAGCGCCTTCAAGGTCCCGGCCACGCAGAAGAAGCCGAGCCCGGCCGCGTCGAAGACAAGGACGGCGGTCGTCAGGCGCTCGAACGCCCGATGCGCGAAGAACGTGACGGCCGCCGCGGCGACCGGCATGAGGAAGTAACCCAGGTGCGTGAAGGCGACCGGCGGGATCGCCCCGATGATGACGTCGCGCGCCACGCCCCCGGCGTGGGCCGTGATCCCCGCCAGGAGCACGATGCCGACGACGTCGAAGTCCTTGCGGATCGCCATGAGCGCGCCCGAGACCGCGAAGGCGAAGATGCCCACGAGCTCGAAGGCAAGCTGTACGCCCTGGTCGAGGAGGATGGGCTGCGCCATCTCGGGGTTACCCGGCACCTGCGCGCACGACAGGGTTATACACCCGTCCGGGACGGTCGGACGATCCGGACGCTCCTGGTCCGGCCGCCGGGTCCGGTTGCACATCGAGGACTTTGACGTCCAGACCGGAGTCGCGCAGCCGGTAGGCGGTGCCGAGGCCGGCGGGGCCGCCGACGAGGAGGCGCGCACGGTCACGAGATTCCTTCCTATCGTAACTGGTGGCGGTGGTGGTGCCGCCGGCCCGGCGGCGAAGGTCGGCGAGGACGTCCGCGCGCACGCCAGGCAGCCGCTCGGAACAGCGGGCGGCTCGGTGCGACGACCAGCCCGGCACGGGCAGCTCGCCTATGTCAACCCCGAAGCCCGGGTGGTCGGGCGTGAAGCTGTCGAGCTGGCCGGTACCACAAGACCCGACCATGCTGACGGCCACGCTACAGGCCTTCACCGCCATCGCACGCCACCTTCAGGCCGGTCACTGACCGGTCACCTCAATCAGTCTCGGCCGACTCAGGCAGATGTGGCCGCCTCTGTCACCGGATGTGGATCGATCGCGACGGGTTCGAGCGGGACGGCACCCGGGACGCCGCGTTGGCTCTCCAGCCGGCTCAGAGCCGCTTCGGTGAATATCGGCTCGTCATCGAACCCCCCGGAGATGGGACGCAGCACTGGGGCAGGGCTGGCCGCTGGCAAGCAGCAGGCGACGACTGGTGACTAGGAGCCAGCCGCGAGGACACCGCCGCCCCGGGGTACAGAGGGCACCCACCCCGGTCGCATCTCGACCGTGTGGGCGGCCCAATCCTCGCCTCCCGACCCGAGGGGTGCCGGCACGGCCCGCCGTGGCCGGCGCCCCTACCGAATGGACGGAGTGCACATGTCCATCCCGACCACGACGGAGCAGGCGACGGTGCGCCGGGCCCAGGCCGCGGGCAGCATCGTGCAGGAAGGCGACCTTCCTCCCGGCACGCTGTTCATCGACGGGGCCTTCCGACCGGGCGATTCCGCGAGGCTCCAGGGGTGATCGACCCGAGCTCCGCGACGGAGATCGCCCAGGTCACAGTGGTCACGGTCGAAGACACCGACATCGCGGTGACGGCCGCCTACGCCGCGAAGGACCGATGGGCCGCGCTGACACCCAAGCAGCGCTCCGAGCTGCTGCACCGGGTCGCCGACCACCTCGCCGAGAACGCCGACCTCCTCGCGCAGTTGGAGTTGGGCGGGCCGTGCCTGGCCGAGCAACGGCGCTGAGGCAGCAGACGGATCAATGCGGACGCGAGGATTGTAGTCCAGCGGCAATCCGGCTATCCGCGCGCAATGATGTTCCGGGCGTGACCGGTGCGGAGGAGAAGGTAGGTGAACGTGCGAACCTGAGGTTCAAACTGAAATTCAACGATTGCGCCTACACTCATCGTATGAGCGATCAGTTCGGCGGCGTGAGCGATGATCATCTCTGGGGGTCGCCCGACACTGTCCGCGGCGGGCGCCCACGCCTGGTCGACCGGGCCTATGGAGCGATTCGTGACAACCTGATCGCTCTGCGCATAGAGCCTGGGGCGCCGCTGGACGAGAGGCAGTTGAGCGCGCAGCTCAACGTCGGGCTGACGCCCGTACGCGATGCGATCAAGCGGCTCACGCTCGAGCGGCTGGTAGTCACGTATCCGCGGCGCGGCACGTTCGCCGCGGAGATCAACATCAGCGACGAGAGGTGGCTGACGGAGGCGAGGACGGGGCTAGAGGGCTTGGCGGCCCTGCTCGCAGCGGAGAGAGCCTCTGAGGCCGATCGGGCAACGCTGATCGAGTTGAACAACAAGCTGGAGGCCTCTCTGTCGGCGACCACCTCGGCCATCGCCGTCTCCATGGACGATGCTGCCGTCCACAGGGCCATCTACGCGGCCGCGCACAATCCCTATCTGGAAACAACGCTCAATCAGTACATCAACGCGGGTCTGCGTATCTGGCATTACGCTATTCGTAGTCTTGGCTCCCATCACGCCCATCCGTGCGACCAGTCGGAGGTCGTTGCCGCGATCATCGCGCGCGATGGCGCGCGAGCGCGAGGGGCAGCCGAGGGCCACCTGCTGAACTACTCAGTGGAGGTCCGACGCCTGCTGCAGCTTAATCCACAGGCGCTGAGGCAAGGTCCCTCAGCCTAAAAGGGGAGGCGATTGCATCACCATCGTGCTGTAGCGACGCGACAAGGGTCATGTTTTGTCAGGTTCTCGAATTAGCTGAGCGTTCTAAAACCGTCAACTGTCCCCCGAGTGACATTTGAGATGTATCGTCGGTGCCATCTGCCGAGCTGGCACTCATTGTTGGCAGCCCTTCAGTCGCTACCTCTCAACCAGCTGCAGGCCGCCGGCGTGTTGGGCTCGTGGCGGGGCCGCGAAGAGAAGCGGCGACCAGCTGGCCCCCGATGCAGGGGACACAGATAGGGCGCTGCGAACGACGTATCATGGCTCCGTCGCGTCAGAAGGTAATTGTCCGGAAACGCCGAGCCTTAGGTCTAGCCATTTCGTCTGCTCATAGACAGACCTGCCAGGGATGTGGCAACCCCGCCAGCGATGACGCACATTGCTCACTCGAGTGGTAATGGCTGAATCATTCGCTTATGTGACTCCCTCGCCACCTTCTTGAGGATGTGTGGCGGCGTGCACGCCAGGTAGTTCTTGGATGACGTGAACCATGAAATTGCGGTATGCGAGAATCAATCACCTCCGACTTGCACCCTCCAGGCGCTGCAGAGTGTCCGTGTCGACCTCGACAGAGTCCGTTAATGAGGTCATTTCGAATGCCGGGAGGCGAACCTGGTGATCATTGCGAAGAGACTCGAATTGACTGGAGAGGCGCTCGAGAGAGCCGGCGAATTTGGTGGGATCAATACCAAGCAGAAATACGCCAATATCTGGCGAGGCGCTGCCGCTGTCAAACGGTGCTGCATCTATGGAGAATGAAGCCCCTGAGAGAGTCGCGAGTATTTCCACTAGCAGGGCGACATTCCCACCGCGGTGACTGCCAAACGGCAGCAGAGTGCCCCGAAGTGCGGCAGTCGCGTCCTGGGTCTGCTCTCCGTCGGGGCCGAGTGCCCATCCGGCTGGAATGGGTTTACCGGCTTCGGCTGCCCGCCGGATGTTGACAAAAGCGGTCGAGGAAGATGCTTGATCGATGACGATTGGCAGCTTCCCTGGGCGCGGGATACCGTATGCAAGTGGGTTTGTGCCGAGTATGGACTTCCGAGCGCCGCCCAGCGACATTAGGGCAGGGCTGTTCGCCATAGCCAATGCAATGAAGCCCTGCCGGGCAAGATGACGCGCGTAGTAGCCAAGTTCGCCGCACGTGAAAGAACTCCTGATCCACAGCGCTGCGATCCCGGATTCTCGTGTGGCCTTCTGTAAATCGTCTAACGCTTCTGTGAACGCAGTCTGTGCAAGCCCGTTGCGGGCATCGACGTCGATCACCGCCATTGCGGCGCGGCGCACTACGGGCCGGGAGTCTTTGGCGATCCGACCTTGCCTGTAACCGTCGAGGTAATCGAAGAGGTGGGTCACCCCGACGGTTCGATTGCCGACAAGTTCTGCCTCGACGGTGGCCTCTGCCAACACCTGCGCGGCTCGGGAGTCAGCGCCGACTTGCAGCAGCGCGCGCCTGCACAGTTCGGTGAGTTCGTCGCGATGAATGGTGGTCATCAGACACGATCCTTTCTTGTTGTGTCCGGGGGTGGCCGACTTACCGTGAGGCCCTGAATGGGCTGCCGCCGCACGTGCGCCGCACGCTGACCTTGGAGCACGCACCACTAACCTGCAACGCAGCTGATCGCGGCCCCGGCCCGGATCGCGCACTCCGCGCACCGGGAGGTCCTGCACCTACCTCGGGACTGGCCGTGGGAGCCCGGCTTGGACGAGCTGTTGCGCCATGCCCGGCAGGCGCTACGAAGATCGCCTTCGGCATCGACTTGGCCGCCGGCACGGTCAGCTGCCCGGCCAAGGTCAGCGCGCCCTCATCGCCACTCGGCACGGTGGGCGGGCTCGGTTCGGCTGCGCCTGCGGCGTCTGCTCGCTGCGGGCTGTTAGCAGCACGTGTAGGTGGCCACCGACCCCGCCGGCGAACCGGATCGGCCGCTCCCAGCCGGCGGCCTCGGCAAACAGCAGCCCGACCCCATGCGCCCAGCCGGGGAACTCCAAGAACTCCGGCGCCCAGGCGACCGTCCCCTCGGGCGCCTCGATCCGGTAGCCGAAGGTCGGATGGCTGGTGTGGACCACCG
>Ga0081538_10002626_pt1 | contig 17367 bp, 15 predicted proteins | sample TabmetS5T2R1_FD_71022 | JGI IMG/M metagenome (GOLD analysis project Ga0081538, IMG submission 71022) | Tabebuia heterophylla rhizosphere microbial communities from the University of Puerto Rico - S5T2R1 | ecosystem: Host-associated > Plants > Roots > Rhizosphere ... | reverse complement strand
GTCGACGACATCGACGACGTCGTTGCCCGCCTGCGCAGCCACGGTGCCGAACTCGTCGGCGAGATCGCGCAGTACGAGGACATCTACCGGCTCTGCTTCCTGCGTGGCCCTGAGGGCATCATCATCGGACTGGCCGAGCAGCTCAGCTGAAACCTAAGCTGGGAGCCCAAGCTGATGGAGCGAGGTGGCGATGAAGTACGAGGCAACGATCCAGTTCGAAGTCAAAGACGAGAGCGTCGACGTCGCGGAGCTGATAGCGGGTCAGAAGATCGACATCTACGGCGTCGGGCTGATCGGCCGCACGGACGACGGAGAGATCGAGTCGGAGATGCAGATGGGGTGGGTCGGCGAGGTGGACTGGACGCCCGAGGCGAAGGTGAGAATCGCCCAGACCACCCAAGAAATCAGCCGACGACTCGAGGTCGACGAGGAGACCGCCGGTCGCCTATGTGAAGGGATGAGTGGCGTCTACGAGCTCATGGCGGGCCAAGGCTTTTGTGCCTACCCCGGGGGTGAGCAGGGCGTGCGCGTCATTCCCGAGGCGCTGGAGTTCATCCGGAGCAGAGCGGCTGCCCTGCCTGAAGACGAGCACTGATGTCCGGAACAGCCGGTCTGGCCGGGCTACCGGGCTCAGCGCTTCCCGCGCCCGTAGACGAACCTGAGCAGCCGCTCGATGAGCTTCGTCCTACCCGCCGTGTACGGCAGCATGTGCAGGTCCTTCTTCGGCGCGAAGCGGGTGACCAGCAGAGCCTGCTTCTTCGTGTACTTGCGGATGCCGTCGGCCCCGTGGCGCGAGCCGAGCCCGGACGCCTTCCAGCCGCCCATCGGCAGCTCGAGCGCGACGTAGTTCAGCTGAGCGTCGTTCACGCACACCACCCCGGCCTCGATCTGACGGGCCAGCCGCTCGCCCTTCGCAGAGTCCTTCGTCCAGACCGACGCCTGCAGCCCGTAGGCGGAGTCGTTCGCCAGCCGCACGCCCTCCTCGGCGTCGCGCACCTTCATGACGGGCAGGGTCGGCCCAAAGGTCTCCTCGACCATGCACTCCATCGAGTGGTCCACGTCCACCAGCAGGGTGGGCTCGTAGAAGTCGCCGGGGCCGTTGCCGCGCCGGCCGCCCACGAGCGCCCGCGCGCCCTTCGACACGGCATCCCTCACGTGCTCGTCGATCAGGTCGACCTGCGGCGGCGAAGTGACGGCGCCGATGTCCACCGAGCCCGGATCGCCTGGCACGCCGTGGCGTAGGTCGCGGACCTTGGCCTCGACCTTGGAGACGAACTCGTCGTACGCGGGCTCCTCCACGTAGACGCGCTCGACCGAGATGCAGGTCTGGCCGCCGTTCTGCATCGAGTAGTGGACCGCGGCGTTCGCGGCGCGCTCGAGGTCGGCGTCGGCGAGCACGAGCATCGGGTCCTTCCCGCCGAGCTCGAGGCCGACCGGGGTGAGCGTCTTGGCGGCCCGCTCCATCACCTTCTTGCCGACCTCGGTGGAGCCGGTGAACATCACCGCGTCCACGTGGTCGATCAGCTCGCTGCCCACGTCGCCGCCGCCGGCCGCCACGATGAAAACGTCCTCGGGGAGCCCGCACTCCCTCAGGCCCTCCGCCATGAACAGCGACGTGAGCGGCGTCAGGCTCGCCGGCTTCAGCACGCACGAGTTGCCCGCCGCCAGCGCGGGGATGCAGTCGCCGAACGAGTTCGTGAGCGGGTAGTTCCAGGGGCCGATCACGCCGACCACGCCGACCGGCGCGTAGCGGACCACGAGCTTGCGGCCGATCACGAACGGCGAGGACGAGCGGACCTTCTCGTCGGCCAGGAACTTGGGCGCGTTCTTCGCCCAGAAGCCGAAGGCACCCGCGGCGTAGCCCACCTCCGCGAGCAGCGCGTCCTCGTAGGCCTTGCCGTTCTCGGAGACGATCGTGCGCGCGACGCGGTCCGCGTTGTCGATCACCCACTTCTGCGCCCGCCGCAGGATGCGGCCGCGACCCTCGAAGCCGAGCGCCTCCCAGCCGGGCTGCGCCGCGCGGGCACGGGCGACTACGCCCTCGACCTCGTCGACCGAGAGCACCGGTACCGAGGCGATCACCTCGCCCGTAGCCGGGTTCTGCACCTCGATCTGGCGCGTCGCGGTCTCCAACACGTGGTCCTCCTTCGTGGTCTCGGGCGCGAACGCTAACCGAACGTGAATGCGTACCCCGTCACCCCGGCGGGCACCCGGAGCGTCAGGCGGCGGTCCTCCACCTCCGGCAGCGAGACCAACCGGTAGAGCCGCTCCTCGCGCACGGTCACGCGCCCGCCTCGCACGTCCTCACCCGCCTCCGCGCGCCCCACCGGGAGGCCGTCGAGCAACACCTCGACGTCGCGCGGCCGCCGGCCCTCCGAGCTCAGCACGAGGAACACCTTGCGGGCCGTCACCCGCGCCTCGATGCGCGCGTCGCGGACCGCCGTCGCCGACTCGGGCGACACCCGCCACTCCCCGGACAGCGCGAAGTGGATCGGCGGCAGCTCGCGCACCCCCTCATAGCGGCCGAAGCCGGGCCGCAGCGGGCCAGGCAGGAAGCGCTCCGCGCGCTCGTAGCCGAGGTAGGTCTCCGGCGTGGCCAGCTCGGGCGATGCCGTCTCCACGCTTGCCTCCGCCATCGGGCCGAGGCGGCCTCGGCCGGCCTCGGCGAGCAGCGCCCGGATCGCGGACTCGGTCTCCTCGTAGGCACCTTCGCCGAAGTGCGCGTAGCGCACCCGCCCGCGCGCGTCGATCAGATACTTGGCCGGCCAGTACTGGTTGCCCCAGGCGCTCCAGGTCGCGTACTCGTTGTCCTGGGCCACCGGGTAGCGCAGCCGGTTCTGCACGATCGCGCGCTCCACGTTGCCCGCGTCGCGCTCGAAGGCGAACTCCGGCGTGTGCACGCCCACGATCGTGAGACCGCGGTCGCGGTACCGGCCGTCCCAGGCGCGCAGGTACGGCAGAGTGCGGATGCAGTTGATGCAGGTGTAGGTCCAGAAGTCGACCAGCACGACCTTCCCGCGCAACCCGGCCAGGTCTAGCGGCGCGTTCGCGGGAGTGTTGAACCACCGGTCGTTCCCCGTGAAGTCGGGCGCCCGGCCCAGAACGGGAAGACCCGCCGTGCGGGCCTCCGCCGTCTCCTCGAACCGCGACCCGCCGCGCAGGTCCGCGAGGCGGTCCTCCACGGCCCCCGAGCGCTCGAGCGCGCGGGTGGGGTTGACGAGGACCTCCGGGAAGTCGTCGGCCAGGGCGGTCTGGAAGCGCACGTCGAGGTCGGTCGCGACGGCCACCGCGGTCGCGACCATCACCACGCCCAGCGCCCGCTGCACGGCGGGGCCGCGACCGGCCGCGCGCAGCCTGTCGAGCACACGCCGGCCGCCGTAGGCGATCAGCAGCAGGACCAGGGCCGAGCCCGCCGCGTAGCCGAGGGCCACGGCCACGACCTCGCCCGAGGCGCCCTGGGTGGCGGACACCGACACCACGGCAGCCAGGATCGGCCCGGCGCAGGGGGCGTAGACGAAGCCGAGGCCGGCGCCCACGACCACGCCGGACCAGAAGCCGTCACCCCGGCTTCGAGGCCCGAGGCGCGCGAGCCGCGACAGCGGCGCCTCCACGCGCGCGGCGACCCCGGGCACCAAGAGCGCCAGCCCGAACACGAGCAGGACGCCGACCGCCAGCGTGCGCACGGTGCCGTCGGGCAGGCCAACTCCGTCTACGAGCGACGCGAGAGCGACGATCGCCAGCGTGAACGTGGCGGTCAGCCCCGCGATCACGCCGAGCGGCCTGCGCCTGCCGCCGGTCCCCGCGGAGGCCAGCAGCGCAGGCAGCACCGGCAGGACGCACGGGGTCAGCGCCGTGCCGGCGCCGGCCACGAACGCGAACAGGACCAGCAGGACCATCCCCTACATCATTCGCGACGAACCTTTCGATCGGATGACAGACTCCCCGGCATGCCGACCACAGAGGCGAACGGCCAGACCATCTACTACGAGGACCATGGGGAGGGCGAACCCCTCCTGCTCGTGCCGGGCCTGGCGATGGACACGCTCGGCTGGGCCCTCCAGGTGCCGCCATTCTCGGCGCGGCACCGCACGATCCTGCTCGACAACCGCGACGTCGGGCAGTCCTCGATGGCGCAGTCGAGGTACGACATCGCGGACATGGCGCAGGACGCGCTCGCGCTGGCCGACGCGCTCGAGCTCGACTCGTTCCACCTCCTCGGCGTGTCGATGGGCGGCGCGATCGCGCAGGAGATGGCGCTGGCCGCGCCGGAGCGCATCCGCACGCTCACCCTCGTGGTCACGTTCGCCGCGGGCGGCAGGTGGGCGCGCACCCTGTGCGAGGTCTGGTCCGCGCGCGTCCCGCGCATGTCGCGCGAGGAGCACATCGACGAGCTGATGCTGCTCTGCTTCTCGGAGCAGTTCTTCGAGAACGCCGAGGGCGTGGCCTGGCTGCGCGGCATGATGCTCCAGAACCCGCACCCCCAGCCGGCGGACGCGTTCGCCCGGCAGCTCGACGCGGCCAGCCGGCACGACGCGAAGGACCGCCTCGGCACGCTCGCCATGCCGACCCACGTGATCGGCGCCGAGCACGACATCCTCGTCCCGGTGTGGAAGTCGCGCGAGCTCGCCGACCTGATCCCCGGCTCCCAGCTGACCGTTCTCGAGGGCTGCCCGCACGGCCTCAACGTCGAGCGCGCGGAGGACTTCAACCGCGCCGTGCTCGACTTCATCGCCGAGCGCGCGGCGGCGCCCGCCTAGTTCGTCTGAGCCAGCGCCTCGTCCAGCGTCTCGTGGATCGGGGCGGCGCGGTCGAATTCCACGATCTGGAGCACGCGCGCCACGGGCTTTCCCTCGCGGGCGACCACCCGCAGCTCCTGGCGGCGGCTCCCGAGCCGGCGCGCCAGGCCGAAGAGCATCGCGATCCCGCTCGAGTCGATGAAGTCGAGGTTGCTGCAGTCCACCACCAAGCCGCGCGCGGAGGTGGGCACCGCGTCGTTGATGCTGTCGCCGAGGCCCGAGGCCCCGGCGATGTCGAGCTCGCCCTTGAGGTGGGCCACCACGACCTCTCCGTGCTCCTCGATGTCGAGTTCGATCAGCTCCGTCACGGCTCCAGCGTCCTCTCCAGCCTCACCGTCGTCCCCTCCGGCGTCGGCGTGACCTCAACGGTATCCATCAACGCACGCATGAGGGAAAGACCCCGGCCCTGATCACCCTCCCGCGGGGCGCGCCAGGCGCCGTTGTCGCGAATCGTGATCTGCATGTCGCGGCCCGAGAGCTGCCCGCCGACCTCGAACGGCGTCTCCCCTCCGGCGCCGGCGTGCTCGATCGCGTTCGTTGCCGCCTCGCCGCACGCGGTCACCACCTCGGCGATCTCCTGCTCGCCCGCTCCCACGTGCCGCAGCCAGCGCCGCAGGAGGCTCCGCATCGACGAGAGCGCCTCCGGCGTGGCAGGGAAGTCGACCCGGAAGCGGTCGCCCATCGGGACCGTCCGCAGCGTCAGCAGGGCGACGTCGTCCGGCGCGCCGCCGTCGGGGACGAGCGCGCGCAGCACGTGGTCGCAGAGCTGGTCCGGCTCTGTCGGAGCGTCGCGCAGGACCGCCACCAGCCGGCCCATCCCCGCGTCGATGTGCTCACCCGGCCGTTCGACGAGCCCGTCCGTGTACAGCACGACGGTGTTCCCCGGATCCATCGGCACCGTGACCTCTTCGAAGTCCGGGAACGGGAGGACTCCGAGCGGCACGGAGCTGCCGCCCTCGAGGTAGTGCGGCGGCTGCTGCCCGTCCACGAGGAGCGGCGGCGGGTGCCCCGCGTTCACCCAGCGCACCTGTCCCTCGGCGGGATCGACGATCACGTAGATCAGGGTGGCCATCTGGCTCTCGTCCGCCTCGGTCCAGATCAGACGGTTGAGCTGTTCGAGCACACGCGCGGGCGCGTGGCCCTCGAGCGCGTAGGCGCGCAGCGCGCTCCGCAGGCGGCCCACCATCGATGCCGCCGCGAGGCCCTTGCCCGCCACGTCGCCCATCACGAGCCCCACGCCGCCGCCCGGCACCGACAGGACGTCGTACCAGTCACCCCCAACCTCGGCCTCGGCCGCCGCCGGCAGGTAGCGGGCGGCCACGTCGAGGCCCGGGAGCCGCGGCAGGCGCTCGGGCAGGAGGCTGCGCTGGAGCGTCTCCGCGATCCGGTGCTCGCGCTCGTACACGCGCGCGTGGTCGATGGCGAGCGCCACGCGGTCGGCGGCGAGGCGCAGGACATTGATGTCGTCGGACGCGAAGTGCCGCGGCGCCGCGAGGCAGACCACGAGGACGCCCGTGATCGCCCCCTCCGCGAGAAGCGGCACGCCGATCAGCGACGACGCCTCGCCTGGCCCGGTGTCGAAGAGCGGCTCGCGTGCTTCGACCACGCGTCCCGCGAACTCCTCGCCCGTGAACGGGCCCGCGGCCGGGTCGTCGTCGGAGGCGGCGCGCAGCACCAGCCGGCCCTCCTCCACGAGATGGATCGAAGCCGCGTCCGCCTGGAGCACCCCGCGCACCCGGACCACGAGGTCCGAGAGGATGTCGTCGAGGGTCCGGTGAGCCAGCGCGGCGTCCACGAGCAGCTGCATGCCGCTCACCAGCTCGGCCACGCGCTCGGCCTCGGCGCGGGCGGCCTGCTCTCGCATCAGGGCCTCGCGCTCCTCCTGGCGGCGCCTGCTGTCGCTGATGTCGCGGATGAAGCCGGACAGCAGGATCTCGCCCCGCACGTCGACCTTGGACACCGTGGCCTCGGCGGGGAAGCGGCTTCCGTCCCGCCGCAGCAGCTCGACCTCGAAGTGCTCGGTGGCGAGCGGATCGTCGTTCTCGACGAGCGCCGAGCGCCGTTCGTCGTGGCGGTCGCGGAGCTCCGGCGGGGTCACGAGCGCCCGGTACGGCTTCCCGATGGCCTCGCTCGCCGGCCAGCCGAACATCCGCTCGGCGGCGACGTTCCAGGAGCGGATGATGCCGTCGCGGTCCAGCGTCACGAACGCGTCAGGCGAGTTGTCGAGCACGATCCGGGTGCGGGCCTCGCTCTGGCGCAGCTCGCGGGCGCCCTCCGCGGTCTGGAGCTGCTCCGCCCGCAGCCGGTCGAGCATGCGCGAGATCAGGAGCCCCGCGATCAGCGGCGTGCCGACCGCGAGCAGCCAGCGGATCGCCGGGCTGGTCGGGTCCTGGATCGCGAGCACCACGGCGTAGGCCACGCCGATGTAGGACATGTGGGCGAGCGCCAGGCGGAGGCTGAAGAAGTAGAAGGCATAGAGGGCCGTCCACGTGTAGAGCAGCGGGTAGAGCGTGGACTCGCCGGCGTAGTAGTTGGCGAAGCTGAGGATGGTGGTCCCCGCGGCGAGGACCAGGTGCAGCTGCCATTCGCTCACCCGCTCGGCTTGGACGTAGACCAGGGCCGCGATGGCCACGGCGAGCGCGGCCAGGACGTAGAGCTGCAGCTCCCGCACGCCCTCGTCGTGGGGGAGGATGAGCGTGAGCACCCCAAGCGACGCGCCGGCCACGAACAGATAGCCGAGCGAGCGTGCCTTGACGCCGACCGCGAACAGCTCCGGCAACTCCCTCACCGGATTCGAAAGCCTACGCCTCCAGTCCGCCGCCTCGGGCAGAGAGGCGCGCCAGAGCCTCGTGGCACTCGACCACGCGGCGCTTCACGGGATCGTCGTCGGCGCGGTCGTGGACGAGGTCCCAGGTCTTGTCGGCCACGTCGCGCGCGCTGTCCGGCGTCGCCCGCGCGCAGAGCATGTCGACGAGCTTCAGCTCGAAGGCCTCCAGCTGGTCGGCCGGGTCGCCCGGGGGCATGCGGGGCAGCGGCTCATCCGTCCCCTCGCGCCACATCTGGGTGGCCATCACGAGACGGTTGCGCAGCTGCATCTGGTCCACGGCCCGATGAGGCTAGCCGCTACCGCGCTCGCCGCGCCAGCCGGCGCAGGAGCGGCAGCGGATCGAGCGGCCTTCCCGTCGTGCCGCGTCCTGCCCTCATCTCCAGATGGAGGTGGTCGCCCCAGCACGAGCCCGTGCAGCCGACCGCGCCCACCCGCTGCCCGGCGTCCACGTGCTCGCCCACGGCGTGCGGCGTCGGCGCGCGCATGTGCAGGTAGACGAACGTGCGCTCCGTCTCCGGCGCCCAGATCGCGACGTAGTTGCCGCGCCCGCCGTCGTCTCCTCGCTCGACGACGGTCCCCTCCTGGACCGAGGCGATCGGCGTGCCGGCGTCGGCGAAGACGTCCTGGCCCTCGTGGCGGCGCCCGCCGCGCCACGCGCCGAAGCGGGCGTCGTACTCGCCGAAGTCGACCACGCCGCGGACGGGGAACCAGCTCGCCGGCTCGATCTCGATCTCCGTCGCGGCGTCCGCGACCGCGTCGAAGGCGTCGAACGGAGCAGCGGCCGCATCGGTTGGGGCGGCGATCGCAAGCGCGAACGCCGCCAGCAAGGCGCGTCCCACGAGCGGGAAGACTATCCGCGCGCACTCGGCCGAGCCGAGTGCTTGCGGCCCGGCGTACCCTGATCGCATGCCTCGTCTACATCTCCTCCGCGTCTTCTGCGGCGACGGCGGCTCCGCCGGCAACTCGCTGGGTGTCTTCCTCGACGGAGCCGAGGTCCCTGCCGATGTCCGGCAGCGGATCGCTTCCGACCTCGGTCTCAGCGAGACCGTCTACGTCGACGACGCGCCACGCGGCGAGATCCGCATCTTCACGCCGGCCGTCGAGCTCGACTTCGCGGGGCATCCCGCCGTCGGCACCGCCTGGCTGCTAGCCGAGGAGCACACGCCCGTGGAGACGCTGCGGGTTCGGGCCGGCGAGGCGGCGGTGCGCTACGAGAACGGCGCGGCGTTCGTGTGTGCACGACCCGAGTGGGGACCGCCCTTCGACTGGGAGCAGCTGGAATCCGTGGAGGAGGTGGACGCCCTCACCGAGCCACCCGGCGGCCACGACCTGATCGGCGCCTGGGCCTGGCTCGACGAGGCGTCCGGAAGCGTGCGCGCGCGGGTCTTCCCGGTCCGGCTCGGAATCGCCGAGGACGAGGCGACCGGAAGCGCGGCGACGCTTCTGTGCGCCCTGCTGGGACGCGAGCTCGACATTCACCAGGGCCAGGGCTCGCGCATCCTGGCCCGCCCGCTGGGGGACGGCTGGGTCGAGATCGGCGGCCGCACGGAGCTCGACGAGGTGGCGGACCACCCCCTGCCCTGATCAGCCGCGGCAGCCGCCGGCGCGCGCCCTGCGCGTCACGCGGACGTGGCCGTCCTTGACGCGGAAGAAGACCCGCCGCTTGTCCATGCGCGCGTTCGCGGCACGGATCGCGAAGACCGCCACATAGCGCCGCGGCCCCAGCTTGCGCAGCCGCCTGCGCACCGGCATGCGGAGCGCGCGGCGGGCGCGCAGCCGGATCCGGCCGCCTCGCTTCGTGACCCTGACCGAGCGGAAGCCGCGCGTGTTCACGCAGCCCAGCTCGGTGACCCGGAGGGCGCGGTCGCGCAGCACCTCGTGCGGGCAGAAGCGCATGTCGACCCAGCGCTTGCGCGAGTAGAGATGGGTCTGGTCGGCGAGGTGGGGCGAGGTCGTATCGGTGGCAGCCTGCGAATAGGTGAGGATCGAGCGCGAGTCGGGACAGCGCGGCTTGAGATGCGCCGCCATCACGAAGCTCGATCCGTGGTTCACGTCCGGGAAGCCCTCGCGGCCCGCGAAAGGCGCGGTGATCACGTTGAAGACGCCGGCAAGGTGAGGGCCTCCGTGGATGGGGATGCGCTCGCTGCCGCGCTGCTCGGACTGGTGGTCGCGCAGGCGCGCGTCGAGCGGGATGCCGTTCGAGCGCAGATCCTGCACGGCGTCCTGGAGGGCCTGGCGCACGGCCGGGTTCTCGGTGTTGAGCCCGCGCGGAGTGTTCACCGGGTCGGCTGGGTCGAACGGCTCGCGGAAGACGCCCGGCGGCGCGATCACGCCGCCGGCGCCGGCCAGCGCGCGCTCAGCGAAGCGCCGGAAGAGGACGGCGCCCGGGCTGTCGAGGTCGTCCTTCAGGTCCCAGGCGCGGAGGACGGCGCAGGCGTCCGCGAGCCCCGGCGTCTGGTCGCACATCCGGACCAGGTCGTCGCGGAACAGCTCGCCGGCGTAGACGCGGTTGCCGAAGGCGACCTCCCGCAGCCTGTGCAGGGTGAAGCGCTCGGGTGCCGCCATCAGCAGGCCGACCCGCGTCCGGAGCGAGCGCGCCGTGCGCTCGTCGCCCACGATCAGGTCGAAGCCCTCGAGCGGCTGCTCCGGGTTCGACAGCCAGTAGGAGTCGTTCGAGTTGGTCACGTAGTCGCGCCGGAACAGGTGCGGCAGGCGTCCCGGGCCGAACGTGCCCGGCTGGAGGGCGTCCGGATCTCTCCCCCACTCGCAGTCGGGGCGGGTGCCGTCGAGAATGGCGATGCGCAGGGTCTCCCACGTCCCCCTGCCCATCGCGGTGTTGCAGCGCTCCGCGTGCTCGTCGGTCACGTGGGGCACGACCGAGAGGTCGGCGTAGTAGGCCTCGCCGCGCGAGTCGGCCGCGATCGTGTTCACCCACGGGATGCCCTGGTTGCGGCGCAGCACCGCGTCGAGGGCTCGCACCGACTGAGCACGGTTGGTCTCGAAGAAGTGGTTCAGGTAGCGGAAGTTCGGCGCGTTGACGTCTCCCATCGCGAACGCCGAGGCCGGCGTCCAGGGGAACAGGCCGATGCCGAGGATCGAGGTGAGGATCGGGCCGTGGTGGCTCGAGTAGAGCGTGCGGGTCCTTCGCTCGCCGTTGCCAAGGTCGACCGTGACCTCGTCCTTCGCCATCTCGCGGGGCTGGCCGTCGTACAGGTAGGTGGTGGGCGAGCCGGGCACGAGCTTCAGCTCGAAGATCGTGAAGCGCCGCGCCGTGGACACGGTGTGGCTCCAAGCGAGGCGCTTCGTGTGGCCGATCAGGACGAGCGGCACCCCCATCAGGCTGGCGCCGGCCACGTCCACCTTGCCGGGGATCGTGAGGTGCGACTGGAAGAAGCGCTCCGCGCCCTGCCACGGGAAGTGGGGGTTGCCGAGCACCATTCCGTGCCCGGACTCCGTCTGCTCCGCACCGAGCCCGTAGGCGTTCGAGCCGAGCCCGCCGAGGTCGAGCCGTTCGCCGAGCTCGGCGAGTCCGCCGGGTCCGGCCGGGGTGGGTGGGCCCGGGATCAGCGGCTGGGCCGAGGCGATGCCGTCGATGGCCACGCCCGAGCTCGCGAGCAGGGCGAGCTGGTAGAAGCGCCGGTAGGCGTCGATCTCCTCGATCGGCTTGACCCACGGCTTGCCGCGGCAGGTCGGGTCGGGGATGTTCGCGACGCCCGTGTCGCGCAGCCAGCGGTTGTAGCCGGCCACGTAGCCGCGGACGCCGGCTCGGATCTCGGGCCTCGGGCCGTGCGGCGGCGCCTGCGCGAGCAGCTTCTCGACCGTGCGCGTGTCGATGATGCGCTGGAAGAAGAAGTCGCTGTTCAGGTTGTTCACGACCACGCCGTTGCCCTCGAACCGGTAGCTCCCGTCGGGGCCGAAGTAGCGCGAGCGCTCGGCCCGCACGGTCGCGTAGGTGTCCGCGAGCGTGCAGATGTTGGCGCGGGCCAGGGCCCAGCCGTAGCCGTAGCCGAGCCCCTTGAAGTCGCGGGCGAGGATGTGCGGGATGCCGAAGGACGTGGTGCGCACGACCGCGTCGAGGCCCGCCTCGCCGGTGAGTGAATCGCGCTCGACGGCGTGTGCGGCGGGCGCGCCGAGGAGCGCCGCGATCACGCATGCGATGGTCGTGGGGACGCCCCTGCCCACGGCCGCGAATGTACAAGGGCAGAGCGGCGCGCGCGCCGCTCAGTCCGTCAGCCGGATCGTCCGCTTCGCGGTGCTCGCGTTGCCCGAGGTGTCCCGCGCGGCGATCGTGACCCTCGCCTTCAGTCGGCGCCCGTCGCGCAGGGCGGCCTTGACCGCGCGGCGCGCCTTGCGGGCCAGCTTCAGGCGGATCCGCACCGCCGTGTTCGCGGCGGCGCTGCGCGTGACCGGCTTGAAGCGCAGGACGCGCGCGGCGTCCGGCACGTTCACGCGACCGCGCACGGTCACCCTCCCGGCCTCGTTCAGCGTGATCCTGACCGCGAGCCGGTCCACGTCCTGTCGCCGCCGGCCGGCGAGCTTCTGCTGCGGTGGCGTGAGGTCGCCGGCATCGCCGCCGCCACCGCCGCCGCCACCGGTGCCGCCGCCACCACCGCCCCCGTCGTCGGATCCTCCGCCGCCGCAGCCGGTCTCCGCGTTCGCGGCGTCGGGGGTCGCCGTCGCTACGCCCACGCCACAGGACTGGCGCCCAGCGGACTGGCCCGGCCCGATCGCGAGGCCGCCGTACTTCAGGCAGTTCACCGGATTGGTGCCGCCGTAGAAGCACACCTCCACCGCGCTCGCCGGAATCGCGAACGCGAGCGCGCGGTCCTGCGGCGTGACGTTCGCCCCGCCGAGCACGAAGGGCGCCGTGCTGTTGCGGAACTCGAACGGAGGGGGCTCGGTCAGAATCTGCGAGGCAACCACGGCCCCGCCGGCGTCCCTGGCAGCGACCGAGTACTGCCGCGTGGGCGGAAAGCTCTCGGGAACGGGATCGCGGAGCTCGATGAACTGGTCGGCCTGGCTCCCCGCGGGCGCGACCTCGTTCACCTGCATGAAGTGGTGGTCGGCCCACGCAGCGGGTGCCAGCGCGAGTCCCAGCACGAACGGGAGCGCGATGCTCCGGCGCATGGCGCCAGCCTAATCGTAGAAATTGCGCACCCAGCGATGGGCGCGTAGCTTCTCGCGCCAATCTTCAGGGAGGGTCCCGCCGTCGGAGACCGCCACGTTGCGCTCGACGTTGCGGAGCGACCGCATGCCCGGGATCACCGTCGAGACGGTCGGCTCGCTGAGGATGAACCGCAGGGCCGTCTCGGCCAGCTCGTCCTCGGCGATTCCGAGGTCGGATGCGATCGCCGTGGTGCGCTCCTTCACCTCGCGCGCGCGGTCGCCGCGGAAGTAGTGCGCCCTGAAGTCGTCGCCGCTGAACTCGGTGTCGGGACCGATCCTTCCGGTCAGACCGCCCTCGTCGAGCGGCACGCGGGCGAGCACGCCGACGTCGTGCTCGCGGCAGGCGGGGAAGAGCTCGTCCTCGGGCGACTGGTCGAACAGGTTGTAGATCACCTGCACGGTGTCGACCGCGCCGCCCTCGACCATGCTCAGGCCGTTCGCCGGCTGGTGGTCGTTGATCGAGATCCCGAAGAAGCGGATCTTGCCCTCGGAGCGCAGGTCGTCCACCTCGGTGAGCAATGCGTCGCGGTCGGTCCACGCGTCGTTCCAGACGTGCAGCTGGAGCAGGTCGACCGAATCGCTCCCCAGGTTGCGCAGGCTCCGCTCGGCGCACTCGCGCACGTAGGCGGGCGGGAAGACCTCGTCGAGAGGCACACCCTCCGCGGCGGGCCAGATCTGGTTCTTGGGCGGCACCTTGGTCGCCACGTGCACGGTCTCGGACCGCTCGCGCACGACCTGCCCGACCAGCCGCTCGCTGCGCCCCCGTCCGTAGGCGAGCGCGGTGTCGATGAAGTTCAGGCCGAGGTCGATCGCCCGGTGGAGCGCCTGGACGGACTCGTCGTCGTCGGCGCCGCCCCACTGCGCCCCGCCGATCCCCCAGGCGCCGTACCCGATCTCCGACACCTCGATTCCGGTCCTGCCGAGCTTGCGGTACTGCATCAGACGGGAATTGCCCCGGGGCCTGGAGTCATGAACGCGATCGCCGGCCCGAGGCCCGCCTCGCGTCGCAGCGTCGCGATGCGCCGCCCGGGCTGGACCGCCTGGCGCGGCTCGCCGAGCAGGTCACCGAGCGCCGCCGCGGTGTCGTCGAGCTCCTCGACGAGGAAGGAGATCCCCCACAGCCGCGCCGGCCCGTCGGGGTCGGCCGCGATCTTGGTCCCGGCCGGTGCGGCCACGAGCTCGAGGATGACCTCGCCCATGCGGAAGAAGGCCTGGCGAGTCGAGCCGCCTGGCGTGGCGCCCTCGCGCATGCGCCGGAGGTCGAAGCCGGCGTCGCGAAGCGTCGCGGTCGTGCGGTCCAGGTCCGGCGTGATCACGACCACGTGATCGATCGAGACGACCCCGTTCGGATGGGGCTCCCCGGCGGCGGGCGGCTCCTCCGACGCGGTGGTCGGCATACCGTCGAGCTCGAGCGACCGGGCGTCGCGCACCGACCACGCGACGATGCCGCGGCCGCGCCCGGCGCCCTCGAGCCGCAGCCGGACCGCGCCGACCGCGCAGTGCTCGCCCTCGACCGTGAAGCCCGCGGCGCGCCAGGCGTCCGGTTCGTCCGCGATGAAGAGCTCGTCGACGGTCGGCTGCCGGCTCATGGTCCGGCAGACGTTACTTCGCCTTGCCGTTCCCCTTCGGCGGCTCGGTGACCGGCACCTCGGGCGGCACTGCCGGCGGCGGCTCCACCGGCGACTCCGCCTGTCCGTTCGCGTTCCCCCGCGGCGCCGGACGGGCGGCGGGAGCCTCCTCCGGCGCCGGCTTCGGCGGCTTCTCGGGCGGACCGCGCTTCACCGGCGTCGTGGCCGGCGGCGCGTCGATCGGGCCGCGGCCGCGATCGGGCTTGCCCTCGGCGGCCTTGCGCTCATGCCCGACGCGCCGCCCGTTCTTCGGCTTGGCCTGGCCCGGCGCGCCCGCCCCGCGCTCCCCCCGCCGGGTTGGGCGCGTTTTGGGTTCATCTGAACTCGTAAAGCGCCCAACCCCCGAGCGGGCGCGGTCGGAAGCGGGCGAACCGGGCGAATCTGGAGCGGCGACGGCACGGGCCTTGGCGTCGCCGGCCCGGCCGGAGCCGACACCGACGCCCCCATGGCCGCCGCCGTTTGCGTCGGCGCCCGGGGCCGCCGCAGCGGAGTCCGACGCGGCGGCACCAGCAGGCACCGGCCGGTCCTTCGACCCGATCACCGCCTCCCCGGTCGCAACGCCGCCACCGGCGAGCGCTGCCACGGCGGCCACCTTCGCCACAGTGGCGCCCCCGAAGACGCCCGCCGCCGTCGCCAGCCCCCCGGCCGACCCTCCGCCCAGCCCCAACGCCGCCAGCACGCTCGACTTGAGGCCCAGCGTGGGCGCGACCGGCAAGGCGGCGGCCAGCATCTGCCGCTGCCGCCTCACGTCGTCGCGATAGGCCCGGCAGCCCGGGCACTCGCGCAGGTGCAGCCGCAACTCGGTCCGGCGAAGCGCCCCGCCGCGCAGGGTCGCGAGCTGCTCGCGGATCTCCTCGCACGGCGCCTCGCGCGCCTGACGGCGCGCGATCAGCCCCGAGCGCGCTCTGAACACGAGCGCCTTCACGCGCGCCGCCTCGCAGCCCAGCACTTTCCCGACGTCCGCGTGCGACAGGTCCCCGAGCTCGGCGAGGAGCAGCGCCGCGCGCTGGTCCTCCGGCAGATCCCCGACGTCGGCGAGGAGCTGCCGCAGCTCCGCCCGCTGCTCCACCTGCTCGGCGAGCCCGGAGGTCGGCAGGCTCTCGGGGTCGGCGACCGGCTGCTCGCGCCCGGCGCGCAGCACCGAGATGCAGCGGTTGCGAGCGATCGCGAACAGCCAGGGCTTGAGCGCCAGCTCGCGGTCCCCGGAGCGCCCGAGGTCCCGGAAGGCCGCGGCGAAGGTGTGCTGGACGGCGTCCTCGGCCTCCTCGCGTGAGCCGAGCATGTGTCGGCAGAAGGCGAGGAGCGCCGCAGCGTGGCGCTCGAAGATGACCTCGAAGGCCGCCTCGTTCCCGCGCCTGACCTGAGCGACCAATCGCTCGTCGCCCGCCAGCGCGAGAAGGCGGCGCGACCGCAGCGGTCTCGCGGGCGCTCGAGCTGGTACCGGAACGGCGCGCATACCGAGAGTTTCCTACCCGCCAGACGGGGTGTCGATGCAGGCGGGCACGGTGTCGATGCGGGCGGCATCACCCATGGGAACGCATTCGGCGTGCGGAGGTTCGGACATAACTCCCGAACTTCGGCGCTCGGCGGGCGTTGAAGCGGGCATGAACAAGATTCTGGTCGTGATGGGGGTGGCCGCCGCGCTGCTGATCCCGGCGGGGGCGGTTGCAAAGCCGAATCAGGCCGAGAAGCAGGCCGCGAAGGCAGCGTGCAAGGACGAGCGGGGCAAGACGAGCGCTACGCGCGAGGCCTTCAAGGCGAAGTACCACAGCTTCCGCGCGTGCGTCCGTCAGAACGCCGCGGAGGAGGAGGCCGAGAACGAGAAGGCGCAGCAGAACGCGGCGCAGGAGTGCAAGGACGAGCGCTCCGAGGACGCCGCGGCCTTCAAGGAGCAGTACGGCGAGAACAAGAACGGCAAGAACGCGTTCGGCAAGTGCGTCTCGAGCAAGGCCTCGGAGAAGAAGGCCGAGATGGACGCGAAGGACGAGCAGGAGGCCGACGAGTTCAAGAACGCCGCGAAGGAGTGCGCGGCCGAGCGCTCCGACGACGAGGACGCCTTCCGGGCGAAGTACGGAACGAACGACAACAAGCGGAACGCATTCGGCAAGTGCGTTTCGAGCAAGTCCTAGGGGCCGGCCTCCCCGCTTGGCTCCTTAGGCGACGGCGCACGGACGCGCCGTCTCGTGTGCGGATGGCGAGGGGCCCCGATCGGGGCCCCTCGTTCATGTCCGGGCGACTCCGGGCGCCGTGGCCAGCAGCTCGTAGGGCAGCGCCTCCACGCGGTTGCCGTCCCGCCCGGCCATCGGCTCCGCCGAGCAGAGCGAGTTGAGGACCGCCTCGTGCACGACCTCGCCGGCGGCCTCGAACAGCTCACGAACCTCGGCCGCGTCGTCGCGCAGCAAGCGCAGTTCGAGGTCCGGTGTGTCGCTCCGGTGCGGGACCCGGTGGGCGGTCGAGAACGCGATCACGTACTCCCCGCTCGCGTTCGTGGCGAAGCTGCCCGCGCGGCCGAGCCCGAAGGTGGCCCGGGCGGCGAGCCGCCGGAGCTGGCGCTCGGACAGCGGGGCATCCGTCGCGACCACGATCATGATCGAGCCCCCCTGGGCCGGGGGCTCGGGCGGGGCTTGTCCCTCGCTTGACGACACCGGCCCGACCAGCAGGTGCAGGTCGCGCCGCGAGCCGTAGTTCGAGCACACGAGGCAGCCCAGCACATGCCGGCCGGCGCGGCGTGAGGCGCTGCCGATGCCTGCCTTGTAGCCGAAGCAGGTCGTCCCCGTGCCCGCGCCCACGGCGCCCTCGCGCACCTCGTCGTCCGTCGCCGCGGCGATCGCCTCGAGGGTGTGCTCGGCTCGCACGGGTAGGGCGCGCGCGTCCGACAGCCAGCCGTCGAAGCACTCGCCAACGATCACGTTGATCGTGTCGCGGGCGCGTGCGGCGTCGGGGTTCTGCT
>Ga0081538_10002625_pt1 | contig 17374 bp, 19 predicted proteins | sample TabmetS5T2R1_FD_71022 | JGI IMG/M metagenome (GOLD analysis project Ga0081538, IMG submission 71022) | Tabebuia heterophylla rhizosphere microbial communities from the University of Puerto Rico - S5T2R1 | ecosystem: Host-associated > Plants > Roots > Rhizosphere ... | reverse complement strand
AATTCGAGAAATAAGAAAATTGCCGGAAGCCGTTGAAGTATCAGGTGTATATGGCGTTTACGACATAATTGCTAGAATAAGCTCAGATTCTATGGATAAACTAAGAGAAACAATAACTTGGCACGTTAGAAGGATAGATAAAGTACGTTCGACATTGACTATGATTGTAATTGAAGGTCAAGAAAAATAATATAGAGGAAGAAAGAAAAAAAGAACGCTAAGAAGAACTAAGAACTAAGTAACCTTTCAAACTTTTAAAGATCTTTTGATTTTTCTGATGATGATATATGAATGCCATAGAGGCTATGCAAACAGAAATAGAATACCAAGTTCAAGAATTGCCTAAACTTGACCTACTATCATCATCATCATCATTACCGCCTCCTGTCAATAACTGCCTGTTCGTTGGCTCAGGTGACTCCTACGTTGCTGGACTGGCAGCACAATATTATTCTGGTAGCCACGCGATTTGCTGCTCTCCTATCGATATAATCAACAATCATCTATTGGTAAAAAAGCGCAATCTGTTTATTGTTTCTATTTCAGGCAATACCCAAGCGAATATTCTTGCAGCTAAAATTGCCAAGAAACATGGAGTCAGTACTGTTTCTGCTCTTACCGCAAGATCATCAAGCAGGTTGGCAAAATCATGCGATCAAACAATCGAGCTGAAGTATAAAAATACAGGTATTACTACTGCTGGAACTATCAGCTTTACAGCAAGCATGATCAAATGCATCTCACTTTCTACAAAGCTTATACAGCTACCATCCGATCTGAGAAAAATGTACAACCTTGCTGAAAAGCAGGCAAAGCACGCAATTAGCAGAATTGATGATAAAAACAACAACAATAATAATAATAATATTACTAGTAATGATAATAACAGTACAAGCTATTTCATACTTGGCAATAGTAAGCTTCATGCAATTGCCATGTATGGTGCACTCAAGTTTAACGAAGTATTTGGTACAAAAGCCATGGCCTACCCAGTTGAAGAGTTTTGCCATTCTCCATTGTTTAGTATTAAAGAGACTGATCAGGTAATAGTCTTAGGAGGAGGAGAACGAGAAAATGAGGATGGTGATGAAGACTACGACAACAGCAGAAAGTTAAGCAAAAGATTGAATGAAGAAGGCTTCTCTTCAGTGCATGTCGGATTCAGGCTAACAGGAATTGAATTGCTGTTACAAGCCACATTTTTTATACAGCTCTTTGTGCTCAAACTGGCACAAAAATACGGCCTAACTAGCTGCTATTTTCTAAGGAATGAGAAACTGCTCAAAATAAGCTCGGATTTTATTTACCACTAGCCAATTTTTTTTCTACTGGCAGGTCAAGTTTGTTGCCCCATTCGCCCCAAGAGCCAAGGTACATTCGCACATTCTTGTAGCCTAGCATCTTGAGTACAATGAAACTATTTGCGGCACGGTACCCCCCTTGGCAGTACACTATCACTTCGGCATCCTTTGGAATGTTCCTATACATCTGCTCCAGCTTGTCATGACTCTTGAAAATATCACCACCTCCTCCTCCTCTATGATCAAGGTTGTCGTTCCAATCAATATTGATTGCAGTAGGAATGTGACCTGCATGTGCTGCCCTCATAGCTGAGCCATCATACTCCTCTTTTGAGCGAGCATCAATTATGAATGACCTTTTGCTCTTGATAACTGAGTTTATGTAGGCAAAGTCGGCCAGAACCTTGGGGTTTGGCTCTCCTTTGAAATTTGAATGCACAAATGGATTGGTCTGAGTCTCAGTCTCGTACCCCTCTGTCTTCCATTTCTTGAGCCCTCCGTCTAGCATTGCGACTTTCTTGTGGGAAAAATAAAGTAATAGCCATACGCCTCTTGCGGCAGATATGCCAGAGACATCATCGTAGAAGACAACAAACTTATCTTTTGAAACCCCAATGTTTGAGAGTAGAAGTTTGCTTTGCCTGTTGAATTGTACTATGCCTGACTTTGAGGTGTCAATCCAATGAAATTGCATGAGATCAATATTGACTGCGCTTGGTATATGCGATTCCACATAGCTTGAGAATGGCCTAGCATCTACTATGAGAAGGTTGTTGTCGTCGTCGTCCTTGTTATTGTTTTTTCTGTCTTCAAGCATAGATTGGAGCTGTGAAGCCGATATAGTGAAGTTCAATACGCTGCAAGATTTTTTAACAGTGTGCTATATAGTATTTATTGTTATATAAGTCGCGGAGATAATGCAATTGGCAAGGAAATTCAAGGGCAAGGCCGATGATGATGATATAACACTCGACGACAGAGGGAATCGTCTTGAATTCATACGTGATGCTCACAATGCTCAAAAGATTGGCAGGACGACACGCATGGAGGATTACCTTGAAGTCATTTATGAGTTGATAACTAAGAAAGGCTATGCTACTACGATTGACATCTCTGATTATCTCAACGTCAGCTCACCCAGCGTGACTAAAATGCTTCAGAGACTGAATGAGAGCGGCCATGTAAACTATGAGAGATACCGTGGTATAAGCCTCACAGAAGCTGGAGTGACTGTTGCAAAGAATATGCATGAAAGACATGGCATTTTAGCTGACTTTCTCAAGATGATCGGAGTAGATGAAGACACTGCCAATCGAGACGCCGAGGGTATTGAGCACCATCTGCATCCGGAGACCCTCAAAAAACTTGAAGAATTCATTAGGCTCGTCAAGAGCCAGGGAATCAAAGGTATTGGCTAATGACTGCTAATGAATACCTTGATCTCTTCTTCTTGTCCTGCAATTATTGCATTTAGGATCTTCTTTCCAGATTCGCTTCGCTTGTCTATCTTTACTCTAGCCTTCTTACCTACCTGGCTGCTCAAAACGTATTGATCTTCAACATATACATCTACCATATGGCCAATAACATCGTCATCGACTAGAATATTGATGGAGGAGCCCGTTTCGCTTATATCAAACTCAATTTCTTTACCTAGAGTAGGTGTCTTGGCTTCAACGTCTATCTTGACACCAAGCATTTCCTCCAACTCCGAAACGGTGGAGCCGCCTTTGCCTATTACCCTAGGTGCTGCTTCCTTGCTGACTCTTATCTGCACCTTGTTATTGGAAATAACGTTTACTTCGGCGCTTGGATCAAATCTGCGCACAATATCCATTACTTTGGACTGAGCTAGCTTGTGAACGCCACTTCTTTCTATCTGTCCGCCCTTGGCCAGCTTTGACACTGGCACTACGACGTTTTCATCTCCAAACGTGTAGATCTCGTATTCTATTACGCCTGACTCAAAATCGCGTACTTCAACCAAAGGCCTTGCAAGATCTGCCTCAGTCATGCCACTTGGCACCTTGACAGTCAGGGTCAACTCATACACTTTCTTTATACTGCCTTCACGCACAAAGATTATTGTATCTAAGATATGAGGAACCATGCCAAGCTCGACTCGGCCCATGAAGCGCTGTATTGCATCAAGTGGGCTGCTTGCATGCACTACACCGACCATACCTACGCCGGCAAGCCTCATGTCTGCAAATACTTCAAAGTCTTGCGCCCTTCTTACTTCATCAAAAATGGTGTAATCAGGCCTTACTAAAAGCAAAATATCCACTGCTTTTTCAAAACTGCCCTCAAGGGGACCATACTGGGTCACTTCATCAGGCACCTGTAGATCACGCGGTGATTCAAAGGTCTTGACTATCTTGCCTCGTTTAGTATAGAATTGTGCAACACTGCTTGCAAGGGTGCTCTTACCAGACCCTGGCGGGCCGGCTATCACTATCCCTTCTGCCTTGCCGGAAAGCCGTTCCATGAGTTTGTTGCTTGCATTGTAATCTTCAAGTTCAAGCCGTATGATTGGTCTGACTATTGTCACTTCTAGTCCGTCAGAAAATGGCGGCCTTGTTATTGCAATCCTGAAGTTGCCAAACTGAAGGACAGTGGCACCACTCCTACTTATTTCTACAGAGCCAGTGCCGGTAACCCTGCTTGCTTCTGATACTTCCTTAATTATATTTATCAGTTGATGATATGTGCTCTTTTCTTGGCTTGTTTTGACAAGCTGGAAGTTACCTGGCTTTCCTCTCTTTGCCATTGGAAATGTTCCTTCCTTTAAGTGGACGCTCATTGTGGTATCATCAAAGTATTTTTCAAATTCTAGGTCAGTAGTCTTAGTCGGTGTCCGAATATGCATTGACTTGATGCCTTGTGCCTCTGCGACTAGCGCCTGCACATAGTCAGCCGTAATGAGCGTAGCAGATTCGTGCATAGCAACATCTTTGATTATTGCGTCTATCCTGCCATGCTTTGCAAGCTTGATGTCATCAAGGTCAGGCCGCTGACCTACAAAACGGAGGCTGATGTTTTTTGCAGTACAGAGCTCTCTCATTTTCTTTATCTCTTCAAGTCCTACAAAGCCGTGCTCTTTGTTGGTAGATGCCTGAGACTGGAGCTCATCTAGAACTGCCAAAGGAATAATAATGTCGCTCTCTTGCTCTATATTGTCCGCTTCAAGCATCTTTGTTATTTCGCCATCAATGATGATGCTAGTATCAAGGACGAATTTCTTATTTTTCAAACGGCTTTACCTCTACTATAGCAATTTATAAAGCATTTTTAATAAAAATAACTATAGAACAATAACAATTTATGGTACATGACACACTGAATGCTATATAGATGAAGAAAGTAGAAGCCATGATCAGGTCTGAAAGGATGCCTGTTGTGAAGGAAAAGCTCAGACAGATGAAAATTGGGGGCATGACAATTTCTACAGTATCAGGATGGAGCAAGCAGCGTGAACTCCACTTGCAGTGGAGAGGTCAGCCAGTCGCATATGATCTACTACCTAGAGTGAAGTTTGAGATAGTACTTCCAGACGATCAGGTAGACAAGGTGGTGCATGCAGTCATCGAGTCTGCAAGAACCGGCGAGCACGGAGACGGCGTGATATTTGTATCAACGATAGAGCAGGCATTCAACATCGCTACACTGGACAAGGACGAAAAAGTAGTCGTTTAAAAAAATGTGCAAGAGCCGACAATTTCTTACACTGACAGAAGTTGTAGTAGTAGCAGTGTTCTTTCTTATTGTCTTTAATTTTTCGCCAGGATTGGCTGCAAAGTATTACTCTGAGCAGACTGACTTTACAGAGACTTTTGTTCCTATGATAAGGGACAGCTGGGATAGAGACGACATAGACAGTTGTATATACAAGGAAGACAGCGTTGACAATGCATACTATGTGTGGACAAAGCTGTCTGTGCAAAAGTGGCGGCAGGCGCTGCAGGAGTACACAGGTAACCAAGAAGAGTGGAACATCACCGCAAGATTTGTCAAATCTGATACAGAGCTTGAATCATGTGACATCAAGATATACATTTATGACAAATATAGTGATTTTCCAGATTATCCTGCACAGACAGGTGCGTATACATCTGTCACATTCAATGACGGGGTCGGCGGTGGAGAGGAGAATAGCAGCTTTGATTTACGAATTTATCTTTCGCCAATTGTACTACATGGCGACGGCAAGAGTGAAATAAACCTTCCCTCATATGCCTTCAGAAACTCCGCAGTACATGAAATAGGCCATGTGCTTGGGCTTGGCCACATGCAACTGCAAAAAGGATATTTGATGTCGCCTCAGTTTGATTTTTGGGAAACAAATGAACAGCTTCCTATAACTACGCTAGAGCTTGATGCCCTAGTCAAAGCCTATGGAACTGACGGCTTCAGCTGAACTGTGTAGAGATATATCTGGTAGGAAAGATAAAACCTGCCATATGCCTGACGAGAAAGAGTATAGTGAGCCAGTAATGTGCAGCAAGTGTAATTTTGTATTCTCGACCGAGCGTGAATACTTGCAAAACTATAGTGAAAATGCACAGGATGGCAGAAAGTGGCTAACTGCAAGTACTAATATATTACTCGCAGGTAAGGAGCATATATATATATATATATATACACTTTCTCTTTTTTACTTCTTTTATCTGCGCTAAATTTATGAATCAGTTCTTAATGAAGGAAGAAGGCATATACTCAGACGATACTCCAACCTGAAGAGTCTGCTTTGAGCATATATAGGGTATTTCGATTTTTATCCTGTTGAAGAATATTTTATTCCACATCCTCTTAGGACTTCTTCATTATTTTCTCAACTATCGTCCTATTTAGAGACACATATTATTACTAATTACTCTATTGACTCATGATATATCCACAGAGAGAAGTCGCATTAGGTAACATAACTCGGCTGAACGATCATTTTGCAGCCAGTCTGCCGCACAATCTCTATATAGGAACAGCAATACAAAATCAGAACAAGATGAATCTTGAATGCTATCTACAAGCCGGCAAGATAGCAGCAGAGGTGAGGGAGACTGCACGTAAAAAATACCACGTAGGATTGACGCTCTTTGAGATCTGTGAATCAGTTGAGGCGCAAATCCGCAGTCTAAATGCCGAACCGGCATTTCCAGTTAACACAAGCCTCAATGAGACAGCCGCGCACTATACCGCAGAGCCAAATGATGACACTTTGGTCAAGGAAGGAGACGTGCTTAAGATAGATATTGGCGTTCACATTGATGGTTACATAGCAGATACGGCTGTCACAGTATGCTATGATCCAAAATATGAAGCGCTTGTCAGTACAGCTGAAATGGCGCTCGGTGAGGCAGTAAGAATTGCAAGAGCCAACACTAAGGCAAGCGAGATAGGCAGAGTCATAGAAGCTACGATAACAAAGTTTGGTTTTAAGCCAATACAGAATCTGAGCGGCCACTCACTTAAGCAATATACAATTCACGCAGGCAAATCTATACCCAATATCTGGACAAGAGGATCATCCTTTTCTCTTCTGACAAATGAAGCGTATGCTATTGAGCCATTTATTACTACAAGAGATGGCCAAGGAGTTGTTTACGAAGGAAAGACGAAGAACATCTTTGGCGTAACCTCGCGCAAGCCCGTAAAGAACAAGGAAGCAGACGATCTTTTAGACCTCATCTGGAGTCGCTACAGAACCCTCCCATTTGCACTGCGATGGCTTACTGACAAGTATGATGAAAAGGATCTACGTAGACTTGCAGATATCTTGTTCAGGAAAAAGAACGTGCATGCATACCCTATACTTGTTGAAGGGCACAGCAAAATAGTCGTTCAAGCAGAGCATACTTTAATTCCTACAGAAGCAAGGGTGAATATTATCACGCTCTAGCTCTTGTGTTTTCTTCCGGATACTCACCATAGATTGCAGTTACTACTGTATTAGAAGACATACACTTCTTACATTGCAGGCCAGAGCCATAGACATAATCTCCTTCTTCATAGCGGCGCTTGGTTTTTTCACTGCACGATTGACAGAAGTCTTCTGAGTATATTTCTGGCGTGATTTCCTTCTTCTTGCGAAACAGCATTTTGCTTTATTGCCCGACTCCTATTGTGTTTCCAATGCCTATTACCATGACTGACTGGCCCTCAGATGTCCTGTCTTGAATGACTGAATAAACAGTGTTTGTTGCCTTTTCAAACGCATCCGATATTTCCTTGCGCATGATTGTGATTGCATCCTGCACTGACTGCTTGACGATGACTGCATATATGGGAATGTTAAAGCGAGTTGCCACTTCTTCTACCTGGTACTTTTCTACACCAATTCCGCCAATAGCAGCGCCAATCCCTTCTGCCACATCGCCAGTCTTTTCGCCCTCCAGTTTAAGCGCTGCATCTATCATAATGACTGTATCTATCTTGATCCCCATGTCGTCTACAAGACGGGTTATAGCTTCACCTGGTCTTCCGACGGTTCCAGCAGGCCCTTCGGCTTTAAGAAGATATAGCTTTCTACCCTTGTATTCATCCTCGCTGTATATTGTTTCCTTTGCCGCGTACTTCTTTTCCTTTCCAACCATCATTTTACCAACAACCATAGGTCCTATCCCGTCGCCTATTGGCTGGCCTCGCTTGAACGCGCTTATGGCCTTTTGTAGTGCTTCCGCTTCTTCAAGCAGAAGAGGCATGACCATTTGAAGCTGGACAAGAATGAACATACTCGTAGTGCGTTTGCCCATTAGATAATAGTGTCTAACAACCTTGTAGATCAGGTTCAGAGCAGTTGCGGCCTCAAGAATGTTTTCTATCTTTGAAATTTCTTTCTCGCCTGCACCATAACACAATTTCTTGACCTCTGCGCGGACTCTGTCATCTCGAGTTCGCATGACGTGGTCCAGCTTGCGTACTAACCCAGTTGGGTCAAGGTCAACAGGCAGGATTGTAAAATATTCCAAGAACCTGTCAACTCCTACTGCTGGATCGTTTGATGTAGAAGAAGAAGAAGAAGAAGAAGAAGAAGAAGATACCTTTATCGCAGTCTTGACGTAGTCGATCGCTTCCCTCCTTGCATTTTCCCTCATCGTTTTTAATTTGGCAAGTGATTTTGATATTTCTCCCATAATCACACGCGATTGGAGCTTTTGGGCATACATCATGAAAAATGGGATTATGGCAAGTGACATAATGGAAACCCACATCCAGGGGCTGCTAGGGTCTAACCCTTGTCCTCCAAACAAACCGTTAAGTTGAGATTGAAATGAAGAGAAGCCTAGCATTTGATTGCCTTTTTCCAAATCAAAAAAAGTGTACAAGCTCAATTAAAGGTTGCGTTATACCGATGCTGCAATAAAAAACATAGGACAAAGCACCGATCACAAAAAAGAATGCATTAAAGCTTGATCAAGACAACAAAATGCGCAACAAGAGCAAAGCATTCGTTAACTCATAAGGGGCACCTAGGGGATCTATCGCCGTATTGAATCAGGCACAGCTGTAGTAGGACATATTCATGTATTGTGAGTGATGATCATACCGCTAAACCAAACCAGTACAAGACAAGTCTCTGCACCTTAAGTAAGAAAGGTGCTCGACGTGCAGTATTGACTCAAAAAATCAAGTTAACTAATCTGCCGATAATCCACCAGAAGTTTGAACATCTGATCGATAGAGGTTGAAAGATAATACAGGAGACACACTTAGATACCTTTCTCTCTAATCCTTTTAGCCAATTAGACAGAAACCATGACATGGATGAGCTATCTCCTCCTCCTCCTCCTCCTCCTCCTCCTCCTCAAGAAGCGAAATTTCCCAAGCTCATTGATCCCAGCGCGAGCTTTGGCGCATTTATAGGCAAACTCGGTGATGTTTTGATAAAGGCAGTTGACAAACCCCTCGGTCAAGCACTAAATTGGGGAAGGATGTATTCGTTATGGCCTGTTCACCTTGAGACTGGCTGCTGTAGTGTAGAGCTTGGTGCAGCATCTAGTCCTCGTTATGACTTAGAACGCTTTGGCGTTCTCGAAGCTTTTGGTTCTCTCAGACAATGTGATTTAATAATAGTTCTTGGCACAGTTAACCGAAAAATGGCACCTCGCCTAAGGGTTGTTTATGACCAAATGCCCGAGCCAAAATATGTGGTAGCTATGGGAGCCTGCGCTATTACTGGAGGCTTGTACTTTGACTCATACAATGTTCTGCCTGGAGTAGATAATATACTACCAGCTGATGTTTATGTTCCTGGTTGCCCTCCTCGTCCTGAAACACTAATCCAGGCAATAATGCTCTTGCAAGAGAAGATAAAGCGAAGCACCCTAAAGAAGGTGTAGAAATTAGTTTCCATCATGGCACGTGCACTGGCATTTGACTCTCTCCAAGTCAAATGAGCAATCATGATCGGGCCCGCATATATTGCCTACGGGCCAATCGCCAGGACAATCACTGTGACGATTACGCTTGCAAAAGAATGTTAGCATCTTATTATTAGAATGGGCTTACAGAAGATTTAATGTTTTAGATCATAACTGGATATTAAACATCTGAGGTGCATAAATTGAGCCCTCCCGCACTCGCTTAACTCTTGCAACCGACAAGTAATGGGGCCAGACTGTCACCATTACAGATCCTTCAGGCACACCTTCAGGAACTTCTATAACTTCAATGTCATTTTCATTCACCCCATATTCGCTCAGCCTTTCCTTTGTGAGCTGAATATGGCCTGCGGGCATACCACTACTATAGACATAGACCTTGCCGCTGTACTCGATTCTGTCTGCCATCTCCAAGTGCAGGTTACAATTGTCTATCAAAAAAATGTATCTCAGTCAGAGCCTGCATCACCAAATATCAACTTCATTTCATCAAACGTAAGTTTTTTACCAGTGGTCATCTTTTTGAGCGCCATTTCTTTCAAGGTGTTACGGCGTTCCTGGTACTCTTTGTCCCGCTTTGCGCGCTCTTGTATTGCTTCCTGCCGTGCTGCTCGCCTCTCTCCCATCTCCTTCTGCTTCTTATGCCGATATTCTGCCGCTTGCATGCGCGACTTTTTAAATGCAATGGCGTTCAGTTGAGTCTCTATCATTTCCAGCTTCGCAGCAGCTTCTCTCACTGTGTGAATTACCTGCCTACGCTCCTCATAAAGGCTTTCCCGGAGATTTATCAGGTTGTCGAGACTTTCCTTTAGCTTGCCTATTTTTGTACCGTATTCCTCTTTTAGCTTAAAAATCCTTTTGACCTGATCCTTTAGCTGGTCATACTGTGCTGAAATAGTGCGATACTGATCTTCTTTCTTATGAATCATTTTCAGTGTATGCAGCTTAGTTGCAATTTCCTTGGACCGGGCAACAAGTTTGCGCTCTTCATCCTTGGAAAGTTTCTTAGTCTGTATGTCTCTCTCTATCTGCTCAAGTGCTTTCTGAAGGTTGTGCATGTCGCTCCGCTCCTTTCTCAACTTAGCTGCTACTGGGCCAACTTTGTCATCTAGGCTCTTCATCTGGTTCTTAGCCTCCATAAGACTCTCTCGTAGCTCTACAAATTTTGGATATTCAACGTCCTTTTCCTCGTTAACTTGCCTTAACTTGGAACGAAAATCATCAAGTTGAGCTCTCTCTTCATCTATCTGCTTCTTGATGCTGTCAAGCTTGTTGTTTATCTCTTCTATCCTCTTGTCACCCGTCTTTTGCTCTTCTTGAACAGCCCTCTTAAATTCCAGCAAAGTCTTGCGGTTAGGATCTAAGTCGTCGCCGCCAGAATTACTATTTGTGGCTGTCGCTGTCAATACAGTACCGCCGCCGCTGTCACTGTCTCGTACCACGTCGCTTACGGAGTGTAATAACATCAAAAATATATTTTTTGTCATTATGTGACTGTGTGTAAACGTAATCAGTATTCATTTTAGCAATATACTTACCCCTATACGACTGCAGATGGTCCTACATCTTTATAAGATTAGAATACGTAGTGTAGACTAGCGATGGATGATTTTGAAAAGAATTTTCCAGGCTTTGACTGGAAAAATACTCCTGCCTATAAGCATCCAGGCGGAAAAGACTGCCCCTGTCCCAAGCATGAATACATTAGAGAACAGATTAATGTAGCCAAGACAATGAGCGAAAATAACAAAGAGACCTCGCCAGAGTTTAGACAGAAGGCTCAGGTGACTCTTAAGTTCTGTCCTGACCACTATGAAGTTTACTTCAAGGAAGTGATTCCGTCTATGCCTTTCAAGTACCGCCTCATGACAAAGGTGGCGGTCAGGCTGGGAGCAATATCGATACAAAAGCTAACCTACATGCAATCTGACCAGTGCTTTTACTGCAAGTTTGGCTCAGGTGGCTTTGACAAGAAAGCAGAGCTCCCGCCAATCTAGAGACCAATCAAGTTCCGGGAATCTAGCAGCATGTTCCTGAGCGTTGTCTTGCTGTTAGAGGAAAAACCAGCTGACAGAACGTTACGAATGATTATTGAGAGATACTGGAAGTCGCTTCCTGCCTCTGACACATAGCCGTCATGGAACGACTTGGCGATTTCGCCATATCTGTTCAAGTCCATTACACTTGCTAGGAATGATCCTATATCCATGCTTTTTGAATAACGGGAATTAGTTTTTCTCATAAACCCTAGGTCAGTTCTTATTACAGACTCACCCCTTGCAAGGTAGTTCTGTGCCTTGTTGTCTATGAAGGTATATCCAGCCCGATGGGCTTTGCCTGTAATGCAGCCTGCCTTGTATGCAAGCATAACATTGCCAGCAGAAGCAAGTGCCCTGTAAATGTCTCCATCCTCAATATATTCTTCTACTAGGTCCGTATCAGACATCGAAAGTAGTATTGGCGTAGGTATTCCGATCTTTTTTAGGTTCTTTCTCATCTCATAGCCTTCATTTCTAATTATTTCGCTAAATGTAAGCGGAGCAGACGGGTGAAAGAGCAGCATTGAAATAAGCGAGTAAGCATAGACTATGAGAAATTCATGAAACTGTTTTGTGGGTTTGTTTCTCTTCACTATGACCTTCTGGCCATTTCGCTCCTCCAATGACACCTCCCGCTGCCAGTTTATAAAATACAATCAGAGTTCTTTAGCACAAAAGACATTGATTTACTTTTCAATACATAAAAAAGTAGGTGAGGGATTGTAATTGCACTGACAATGCTAGTCCACGAGGGTCATGTTCAGGCAATGCGCTTCTTTACTAGTAATAATGCTGATAGCTATGACCTAATCTCGCGAGTGGCAACATTTGGACAGGACATTGCCTGGAAACATGAGATTTTAGGGGTAGTCAGCCGCTGTAGATATATTCTGGATCTTGCATGTGGAACCGGCATTCTATCTTCAATGTTAGCAAAGGGCGGCAAAAATGTGGTAGGAATCGATCTCACATTTGAATACCTCCTCACCTTGAAGGGTAAGCTCAAGATGCCCATAGCGCAGGGCACAGCAGAAATCCTCCCCTACCGGGATGAATCCTTTGACGCGATCGTATCCTCGTATCTCGCCAAATATGTCGATGTCCAAAAGGTAATTAACGAATGCTGGAGAGTTCTCAGACCCGGTGGTATTGTCGTATTTCATGATTTCACTTATCCTAGAGGGCTCATATGCAATCTATGGCACGTATATTTTGAATTGCTCAGACTAGCAGGAAGGTTTTTTACATCATGGAAGGTTGTTTTTGGACAGCTAGACGATGTTATAAAAAAATCAGACTGGGTTGATCAGACAATATGTGCCCTTGACAATAGAAAATTTCAGAATGTAAATTGCAGATACTACACAGCCCATACCTCTGCTATCGTCTCTGCTGAAAAACCATGAGTGCAGAGAATAAGACGCGCCTAAATGAATGGTTCGTGCCCACATTTGGGCCTACAAGATTTCGCGTCTTTGTCGGCTTGCTATTTCTGCCGTATACAGGCATGTGCATTTCATTTGCCATTATTGGCTCCATGCTTGCTAGCGAGATAGCATGGGACAGGGTCGGCTCGATTGTATTGATTTACACACTTGCACTCGGAATATCTGCTCACGTAGCGGATAGCCTTGGGTCAAAAAAAACCAAACCGTGGGGCAGCTACTTTACTAAAGTGCAGCTGTTGATCATGATGGTAGCAACACTTACAGCTGCATATGCAATCGGACTCTATTACATTGTATTCTTTGTCCCCCTCCTGGCAGTCATTGCAGTCCTTGAAGGCTTCTTTTTGTTTACGTACAACTATGAAATATGGGGAGGCCTATTCCATAATGACTTTTGGTTCGCAGTATCATGGGGATCTTTGCCTCTGTTGGCGGGGTACATCATACAGACAAATTCAATTAGCGTCGTCGCATTAACAGTGGCAGGCTTGACTGGACTTGCAAGCTATGCCGAGATCAGAATGTCTAGACCCTACAAGCAGTTAAAGAAGACAAATGGCAACCCTGCTAGGGCCAGGAGGCTTGAGAATGGCCTCAAGGCTATCAGTGTTGGCACGATAATTTTTGCCTTATCCATGTTTGTGTATAGGATAATCTTTTCATAAGACTTCTTCTTTACCAATCATATTGTGACACATGCGGTTCTGAAAAAATGCGACTTTGGAAGCTATATGCTGCAGAACATTTTTGAACTTGAACAAAGATCTGGAGTCAAGCTTGGGCTAGCTCAAAAGACTCTGCTGGCAGAGACGGGTACCATAGAGCAGGTTCTGAGTATACTCACAGGCTCTGAAGTAAGGGTCAATATAGTAGAACAAAGAGAAAATGAAAAGGAAATTTCTAGAGAGTCTGTAATATTGAATGATGCAGACAAGGTGCTCATAAGAGCGCACAGTAAGATTTTTGTCCGTAATATACCCCGAAAGATAGCACGCCAGATAAGACAGAAACAATTAGGCATTGGAACAATAATCACCAATTTGCATCTTGAAACATTCAGAAAGATAATTGAGGTCGGATATGACCCGGTAAATAGGTCAGTTTTCAGAAGATATCAGATCATTTACAAAAAAAGGGTTGCTTTCGAGATCAGGGAGGAACTGGTAGGAGTATAAGATAAGAGAATGTAGAATTTATGTAGGATTCGACCTTATGAGGTTATCACCACACACTATATCCTCCGAATTTATTGTTAGGCATCATATATCGCAGCTCTCCTAAAATATTTATGCTACCATACTTCTCTATTTCAATACTTGATTTATATCCTTGAAATGGATATCCATATACTTGATAGCAAAACAATAACATGAAAACAGGAGAAGGCAAAGGCAATAACTTTCGAAAAGGAGGAAGGTATCTTTACGCTGATTATACTGCATTAGAGCAAAACATAGATTTCTTATCTCAACTAAAGGATTTTTCTAGTCTTTCAGATATCATTTTCCAAGCGCACAATGACTTTGAACATCTCAGGTCGGTACTCGCAAACGCAGAGTCTTTGGAATCTGAAATAGTCTCCAAGATAGATCAATTAGTCAGCGCCCTCATAGATGTCTTTAGCAATTTTGGTATCAAGTACAATGACCCATTAAGAGAACGCTATTCCATTCCGACCGAAGCTGATCCATTTGTAATAGCAAGTAGTACATTGAGAAGTAACATTGTTCATTCTCGGGAGGTATTTCTCAAACAATCTGATAGTTATCGAAGATACATTTATTCAAGGATTGAAGGATCTTTGAGTAGTGCATTAGAACCTTTAAATGAATTGATTTCAAAGGGCTATGAAAAATTACCTTACATTATGACATCCAATATTCAAAAAGGATTGAAGATATCTATTGACGACACATTTGGGGAGAGTAAACGCTACAATATTTTGCTGATAAACACGTTACCTCCGAATAGTTTGGGTTTATCCGAGAACAGCCCATCCCTCTCTTATTCTCTTTCAGTCAGGAGCACAGAAATTGAATTTTGGAACCAAAGAAAAAAGGTATCAGATTTTGGTTTGAAAGATATAATGATACCTGTGGGCTTAAAGACTCCAATAACTAAGAAGCTAAAAAGATCCCTTGATTTTTTGCCAGGACTTGACAAAGAGGCAAAGAGTCAGAAGGCGCCAAAGTTTGTAAATGTTGAAGATTACTATTTGTACTCGGCAAACACTGATGGCAAGGAGAATCTTTTAGTGGTGCTTGTAGATAACCCATCCAAACCAGATGACAATTTGATACAGATCAGATATAGAATATCAGAACTTAACTACCACAATGATAGTGCTGCTGCCACCACCACTACTACAAATGCTGCGGATATTTCTGCAAAGCCTAGAACACATTATCTGGAGTATAATAAACTGCCAAGAATTGATTTTACTTCAAGCGAGCAAGGAAAAGTACAAGACATATTGGGGATCAAAGATATAGCTGAAGCTACTGATATTCCAGAGATACTGCTTCTTGGCAGGGCTATTCTTGATAAGATGGAGCTCATACTACATCATGAACCATCCCGATTAGCATTGTACAGCAAGTTATATTCAATCAGAGTTGATGATAAAGATGCCCTAGTAGTAGACGAAAGTAAAAGTTCTATAAGCTTGGGCAACAGCAACATCGTAGCATACGATCCAAGCTTGGTGACTATATTTTTAGAAATTATTGCCAAATACTATTCGCCAATTATAAAAAAGTTAAAGGAAAAAAGCCCTATGAAAAATGAATTAATATTACGATTTGAAAATGCAGATGGCTCAAGAGAAGAACATTCACTTGGAATCGAAGAACTAAACTTTCTTTTGAAAAGAACGGACGGCGGAAAGAAAGTAGCAAGAGCCTTAGAAATATACAATGGTGATAATGAAGATGAGAATAACAATAACAATAATAATAATAATGTGATCACTAGTAGTGATGAGACAACAACTTAACCTACGGAGAGGACAAAACTAACAGAAATGATGACAATCTTAATAATTTGAAGCTATTTTACTCGATGAGTTATAGCTTCTCATGGATTATGTTCTCTGTGGATGCCACATAAAAAAGAGATACATGGTGATTCTTTTAATGGAGGGACTGCTATAGGAGCCTCTCACAAAAGTGAATCTGAGGAATCAACTCCTGGTGTATCTGCTAGCTTTTCATGTGAAATATATAACAAGACCTTTACATCAAGAGGAGAACTCACAGCATACAATAGACAATCATAGTAAAATAACGTAAAGGGAGAGTGAAAACAAAATAATGCATCTAAAGATAGCTCGTGCTTTTCATTTTTGAAAGATAAGCATTATCGATGTCACTAATATATTACCAAGCTTGATGACTATGTAGGGATTAGCTTGCTTAAAGTCATCGTTTACTTTGCTTGTATCCCAGTCCACAGCAGTAGATGCGTCAATAATCCCTTTATCTAGGGTTTTTTGAGATATTGTTAGATCCAATGGTTCTACAAGCTTCATTACATCTAGTTTGTCAATTAGATGCGAATAGATTGTATGCTCATTATAAAATTGATTAGTGACATCTGGTGGGTTCTTGTTGTTAATTATGTATTCGGTTGCCACTATGGCAATGCCTCCAGGTTTGAGCACCCTTTCCATTTCTTTTAGACTTTTAAGCGCACCAGTATGGTTTTCTCCACCAAAGTGCTCAATTGAGGAAAAGGAAAATACAATATCAAACCTATCAGAAGGAAATTCAAGTCGGGTGCCATCCATTCTTAACGCAGTCAAAGCATTTTGATTATAAGGAAACGGTGAATATTTGCTTGGATTTTCTGGGAAATCAGCAGGCGCAAAATTTTCCCATTCCTTTGTGTTATATAGGTCCGTAGCATAGAGATGGCCAAGATGATTTGCTAGGTGAAAAAGAATCAACTCTTTACCAGCTCCAATTCCTAACGCTATACTATTTTTATTTAGTTTGCCAAATCTCTTCAGAGCGATTATCCCAAGTGTCCACTCCCAATCTTTTCTGTGAATCTGTCCCGGTTTTCTTGCAAGTATGCCTCGGGATTTATTATAATATGTAATATCTTGTAGCTTTGAAATTATCTCTTTTACTTCGTAGTTCTCCCAATCTTCAATACAACATAGCTTGTTTAGTCTCATTCTTGCATACGGATCTGCATGATAAGAA
>Ga0081538_10002624_pt1 | contig 17375 bp, 21 predicted proteins | sample TabmetS5T2R1_FD_71022 | JGI IMG/M metagenome (GOLD analysis project Ga0081538, IMG submission 71022) | Tabebuia heterophylla rhizosphere microbial communities from the University of Puerto Rico - S5T2R1 | ecosystem: Host-associated > Plants > Roots > Rhizosphere ... | reverse complement strand
AAGACGGAGATCCCGGCCCAGATCCGCAACCAATGGATCGTCGGCGTTGAGCGCGAACTCCGTCCTGCCGCTGCGGTCCGCCACAACCTGCGCCCATTCGTCCGCGAGGTGCTCGAGTTCGCCGTAGCGGTCCAGCTGATCGCGAAAGAGGTTGCCTAGCACCACGAGCCGCGGCTCGAGGTCCTGCGCCACCTTCGGCAGCCACGCCTCGTCGACCTCGAACAGCCCCTCCGTTCCCTTCTGCTCGAGCAGGGCCGTCGCCACGCCCCAGGTCATGTTCGACCCGGCGCGGTTGTGGACGGGGGCGCGCCCATCGGCTCGGAGCGCCGAGGCGATCATCCCGGCCGTGGTCGTCTTGCCGTTGGTGGCGCTGACGATCGTCGAGCCGCCGGTGAGTCTGTCCCCGAGCCTGGCGATCGCGTCCGGGGCAAGGCGCAGCAGCAGCCGGCCGGGGAGGGTGGTGCCGCCGCCGCGCCCGCTTCGCCTGCTCAGCCGGCCCGTCGCACGCGCGAGCGCCAGCTTGGTGCGAAAGACCGCGCTCATGGGGCGGGCGGCGGAGCCAGCACACGCAGGGCACTCGGCAGCACCCTCAGCTTCGCCGGCAGGTGGCTGATGTGCTCGCCGTCGGCATAGACCGCGAACGGGCGGTCCGCCTCGATCGTCAGCTCGCGCCCGCGAAGCACAACCACCTCGTCGTTTTCGACGTGGCTGCCGTCAAAGACCTTCGGCAACCCTCGCAGGTAGTGGAACCGCCCGACCTGGGTGATGTAGACGACATCAAGCGCGCCGTCGTCGAGCAGCGCATCGGGCGCGATGAACATGCCGCCGCCGAACGCCTTGCTGTTCGCGGCGGCGACCGAGTAGCCGCGAAACTCGCGACGGTCGCCGTCGAGCGTGATGGTGAAGCGCGCCGGCTTCCAGGCCGCCATGGCGCGAAGCGCGGCGTACGCGTAGACGAGCCGCCCCTTGATCAGCTTGGCCTCGTTGGCGATTCGGTTGGCGTCGGAGTCGAAGCCGCAGCTGGCGACGCACAGGTAGCGCTCGCCGTTGACCTCGCCGACGTCGATAGTGCGAACGTCGCCCGCTGCCAGCACGGCGACCGCCTCCTCCGGCTCGGCCGGGATCCCCAGCACGCGGGCGAGGTCGTTGCCACGTCCGCCGGGGATCACGCCCATCGTCGCGTCGGAGCCAGCCAGCGCGCCGCCGATCTGGCCGATCAGGCCGTCGCCGCTCATCACCACGGGCGTCTCGCCGCCGCTCACGGCCGCGAGCGCCGAATCGCGGGCGTGCTCGAGGCTCTCGGTGAGGACCACGCGGTGCCCGAGGCCGCGCGCCGTCAGTGCCCGCTCGACTGCGGGCAGGAGCTCGCGCGTACGCCCGCCTCCGGCGGACGGGTTTACGAGCAGGGCGTAGCGCGAGTCGGAGGCCACGTCAGGAGCCTAGTCAGGGACAGGCCGTCAACTCACCCGCTTGCGCCCAACCCAGAAGCTGCCGTCGGCGGCGTCGACCGCGGTGACCCGGTTGATCCCGTGGCGGCCGAACCCGCGATCGAGCACCGATTCGGGCGTGTAGAACGGTGTTGCCGCGCCCCAGCTCGAGACCACGATCGCGTGCCCACCGCTGCGCAGAACCCGGGCGATCTCGGCGAAGAAGGGCGGCATGTTGACGCCGACGACGAGGTCGAACGAGTCCGCGTTGTGCGGAAGCGCCGACGCGTCGGCGACCTTGAACGAGACGCGGCCTTCCGGGTCGAGGCCGACCTTCGCCTGCGCGGCGGTGACCATCGCCTCGGAGATGTCGACGCCGCGCACGCTCGCCCGCGGAAACTCCCGCGCCAAGAACAGCGCGGCCTCACCGGTGCCCGTTCCCAGATCGAGAACGCGCTCGGGGTCGGGGGCGACGTGGGTCGTTGCCTTCGCCAGCGCCGCGAGATGCTCGACTCCGCCGGCGCCTGTGCGCTCATCCCACCCGGGCGCGGCCCGCTCGAAGAAGGAGCGCATCGGACGCTTGAGCAGTGGCCACAGCCACGGCGCACGAGCGATCGTTGCGTTGAGCGCCCTACCGGCGATTCGAATGCGGGCGGGTGGGGGATGGCGGGACTCCTCCACGGAGCCATCATCGCAACCCTCTAGCCTGCGGCACCGTGGCGGCTCCTCGGAGGCCCGGCGCCCTGGCAGCGCTTGCTGCGGCAGCCGCACTGGCGGCCTGCGGCGGAGACGACGATGGGGAGGGAACGCCCGCGACGCCCGCGCAACCGGAGGTGCAGTTCTCCAAGCCCGAGCGAGTCCTCGAGCGCGGCGAGGCGGCGACGGCGGTCGTGGACACGAGCGAGGGTGAGTTCCAGATCGAGCTCGACACGCGGACCTCGCCGAAGACTGCGAACTCGTTCGCCTTCCTAGCCGAGGAGGGGTTCTACGACGGCACGACGTTTCACCGGATCGTCCCGGGCTTCGTGATCCAGGCGGGCGATCCGACCGGAACCGGCACCGGCGGGCCCGGATACTCCGTCGACGAGCCACCGCCGCAGGACACCGAGTACCTGCGCGGGAGGGTGGCGATGGCGAAGACCGCAGTGGAGCCTCCCGGGCGGTCCGGTTCCCAGTTCTTCGTCGTGGTCGCAGCCGACGCCGGTTTGGCGCCCCAGTACGCGTTGCTGGGGCGCGTCTCCGTCGGCTTGCCGGTGTGCCAGCGGATCGCTCAGCTCGGAGACCCGGCCAGCGGCCAGACGGGAACGCCGCTTGAGCAGGTGACGATCTCGAGCATCGAGATCAAACGCCGGTAGCACGCGCTTTCGGAAGGCAGCCGGCGCTAGGCTGCCGCGGATGGGCAAGGCGCACGTTGGCGAGCCGGCGCCCGACTTTGAGCTGCCGGGTACAGGCGGGCGGACGTATCGCCTCGGCGACTACCGCGGGCGGTGGCTGGTGCTGGCGTTCTATCCGGGCGACTTCACCGCCGTCTGCACGAGGCAGTTTTGCTCCTATCGCGATCGCGACCGCGAGCTGGCGGCGCTAGATGCGGAGGTGCTCGGCATCTCGCCGCAGAGTGTCGAATCGCACGAGCGCTTCACCGCGAAGCACGGACTCAACGTGCCCCTGCTGGCCGACGATCACAAGGAGGTCGCCCGCGCCTACGGCGTGCTCGGCCCTGCAGGCTACGTTCGCCGGGCGATCATCATCATCGATCCAGACGGCATCGTTCGCCATCGCGACGTTGCGCTGATCGGGCTCAACTACCGCGGTGTCGAAGAGATCGGCGCCGAGCTGGGGGCCCTGCGCCGGCAGGCCGCGTGAGCGGAGCGGGCGCCCGCGCAGCAACGGGGCGGCTGGAGCCCGAGCCGCTCGACGTCGATACGCCGGGCATGACCCTGCGCGGGGAGGAGCTCGGTGAGGGGCCGCCGGTCCTGCTGCTCCACGGACTCACCGCGACGCGGCGGTACGTGGTGCACGGGTCCAAGGCCCTGCCGCGGGCCGGGTTCCGGACGTTGTCGTGCGACGCGCGCGGTCACGGCGAATCCGACCCTGCTCCCGGGGGCACGGGCTACTCGTACCCCGAGCTCGCCGAGGACGTCGGCCGGGTGCTCGATGCGACGGTGGGGGAGGGGCCTGTCGTGCTCGCGGGCCACTCGATGGGCGCCCACACGGCGGCCTGCTACGCGCTCCAGCACGCCGACCGCGTCGCCGGCTTGGTGGTGGTCGGCCCCGCGGCAAGGGGGATCCCGTCGACCGAGGAGGTGCTGACCTACTGGGACTCACTCGCCGACGGACTCCAGCGTGGAGGGGTCGAAGGGTTCATCGCCGCATACGATCGCGACCTCGACCCCAAGTGGCGCGAGACGCTGCTGCGGATTACGCGCCAGCGCCTGGAGCTGCACAAGCACCCGGAGGCAGTCGCCCAGGCGCTGCGCGAGGTGCCGCGGTCGGTTCCGTTCGATGGCCTCGACGAGCTCGTGTTTCTCGACGTTCCGACGCTCGTGGTGGCCAGTCACGACGAGGCCGATCCGGGCCACCCGTACGCGATCGCGCAGGAGTGGGCTGAACGCTTGCCTCAGGGGCGGCTGATCAGCGAGGCGCCAAGCGAGTCGCCGCTCGCCTGGCAGGGAGGCAGGCTCTCGCGCGAGATCGCGGCGTTCTGCGAGCGGCCGGAGGTGGCCGAACGGCACCACTAAGCTTCGCCGCATGACGGACGAGGGACACGCGATTCACTACACGGCGGTCGCGCGCGGGACGCCGGTGTACTCGTCGGACGACGTGGAGGTGGGCACCGTCGATCAGGTCGTGGACAACTACCGCGAGCACATCCTCGACGGCATCGTGCTCAAGGCCGCCGACGGGGCGATCAGGTTCGTGGACGGGCCCGAGGTTGCGCGGACGTTTGAGCGCGCGGTGCGCCTGACGATCTCCGCCGACGAGGTGGCGAAGCTGCCACCGCCCGAGCGTGGAGCGGGCAGCTTCCGTGCCAACGTGCGTGCGGGCAGGCTGTCGCGGCTGTTCGGCGGCGGCTGGAAGCGCGGCTAAGTACGAGCGAACCTTCATATCCGCTGCGTTATGGCAGGAACTGCGCGGGTATTCTGATTCGCGTGGGCCTCGCTAAAGCAAGCGCGGGCGATGGGATAGCGGAGGGAATCGACGAAACTAGCGTCCAGCTGACGGTTCCCGCTCGCGCAGAGAACGTGGCGGTGGTTCGGCATGCGTTCGCGGGCCTAGCGGCGGCCATGGAGATGGACCCGGAGACCATCGCCGACCTCAAGACGATCGTCACCGAGGCCTGCATGAACGTGGTCGTGCACGCCTACGAGGGCAAGGATGGGCCGCTGGAGGTGCGCGCCTGGCCCGAGGACAACAAGCTCGTGATCGCGGTGCGGGATTACGGCACCGGCGTGCGCCCGCTGGTCGATCCGCGGCGTGAGAGCCTGCGGCTGGGGCTGCCGCTGATCGCGGCGCTCTCGGAGAGCTTTGAGATCAGCGGCGCACCGGGACACGGCACTGAGGTCACGATGCGCGTTCCACTGACTGCCAACGGCAAGACGCCCGACGAGGAGGGCACGCCCGCTTTCGCCACCGTGGGCGAGACGCAGTTGCGCGTGCCCGCAGGCGATCTGGTTGCACCCGTGCTCTCGCGCGTGGTCGCGATGTACGCGGCACGGGCGGACTTCTCCGTCGACCGGCTCTCGGACGCGATCTTGCTCAGCGACGCCATTTCGGCCAACGGCCCGGACGAGTTCCTGGACGGCACCGCGCGAATCGCGATCGCCGAGGAGGAGGGGGCGTTCGTGGTTCGAGTGGGCCCACTGGAGGCGGGCGCTGGTCAGCGCCTGATCGAGGGGATGAAGATCCCGGAGCTCGACGCCTCCTTGGAAGGACTGGCCGACGAGATTCGCGTCGAAGAGGCCGAAGACGGGGAGCGGCTTGTGATGAAGGTCGCCAACCCCACTCCTTAGGGACGCGGTTCAGGAGTCCCGTTCGGCGGCTTCCGCCGTCTCGCGCAGGCGCGCGAGCGCGCGCCGGATGATTCGCGACACGTGCATCTGCGAATAGCCGACCTCCTCGGCGATTCGCGACTGCGTCAGGTCCTCGACGAACCGAAGACGAAGCACCTCGCGCTCGAGCTCGTTGAGCTGCCCGACCCCTGCGCGAAGGGCCGAGCGGTCCTCGACGAGCTCGAACCCAGGATCCTCCTCGCCGACGCGTTCGGCCAGGACCTGCTGGTCCTCGGGGACGCCGCTGGGTGGACGGTCGAACGACACGGTTCGCCGAGCGTCGCTGGCGGCAAACGCCTCTAGGACATCTGCGGAGTCGAGGTCGAGCTCGCTGCCGATCTCGGCGATTGTCGGTGAACGCTCGAGGTCGTGGCTGAGCTTGGCGATCGTGTCCTCAACGTCCCGGATTCGCTCCTGGAGCCCGCGCGGCACGCGCAGCGTCCACACGCGATCGCGAAAGTGCCGGCGAAGCTCACCGAGGATCGTGGGTCCGGCGAAGCCGATGAACGGCACGCCGCGATCGGGGTCAAAGCGCTCGAGCGCCGCCATGAGGCCGACGCTGGCGACCTGAACCAGGTCGTCGGACGGCTCGGTTCCACCGCTGTAGCGGAACGCGAGGCTGCGGGCGAACGGAAGGAAGCGGCGCACGATCTCATCGCGCGCGGCCGGGTCACGGGTATCTGCATACCGCCGCAGCAGCGCCTCGTCGCTTGCCAGCGCGTCCTCGGGCGTGGCGGGCACCCCTTCGACCTTGCGCTCCTGTTCACGGTGGTCCGTGCTCATCCCCTGCTCGCAGCGTAGGGGAAGACGCCGGCGGTGAACTCGCGGGCCGGCCGGGCTGGCCGGTGACGCTGAGTCGCCTCCATAACTCGCGTCAACTTGGGTGTCTCCACGCCCGAGCGCCCCGTCCCAGCTCGTCGTTTGCGGTTGCGCGGCGGCACGCAACCGACCCCGCCGAAGACGCCTGCAATGGCTCGAAAGATTGAAATGTCCGAGGGCAAGTAGGAGAACGCAGCGGTGTCGGCACCGCGGACTGCCGTGGCTTCTATGAGGTGGGTTGGTTAGCGCGGCCTAAAGCGGTACAAGCCAACCCAGCAGCCCGTCTGGGCCCCCGAAACGCCGATCTGGGCAGCCAGGCTCGGGCGCCGGCTCGATCCGCCGCAGGCAGGAAGTTGTCATAACGTCCGCTATCGAGCGTTGAGCGTGCGAGATTGCCCGACCCCCGTTAGAACGCTCGCGTGCCGACCGTGCTCCCCTCACCTAGCCTCGTACCCGGGCCTGAAGCCCCGAGCGCGGGCGCGGATGTCATGGCGTTCGCAGCTCCTCCCTCAGCGGACCCGAGCGGAGGAGCTCCAGGCTTCCTTGCATTCGACCGCCAGATCGTATTTAATGGTGCTCTTAATTAAACGGACCTTTACATGCCAGCCGACCATCTCAGCCTCACGTTCGCCGCGCTCGCCGACCCGACGCGCCGCTCGATCCTGACCCGCCTCGCCGCGGGCGAGGCGACCGTCAACGAGCTGGCGGAGCCGTTCGAGGTCAGTCTGCCGGCGATCTCGAATCACCTCAAGGTGCTCGAGCGCGCCGGCCTGATCGTCCGCAGCCGCGAAGCTCAGTGGCGTCCCAGCCGGATGCAGGCCGAGCCGCTCGACGAGGCCGTGGAGTGGATGCTGTCGCGCAAGCGGACATGGGAGGCCCGGATCGATCGACTCGATGCGCACCTGCGCGCGAAAGGAGAGCCAGATGAGTGACCCCACCCCCGTCGCCGCCGATCAGGAGGTCCTGATCACGCGAATCTTCGACGCGCCGCGTGAAGAGGTGTTCAAGGCTTGGACCGACCCCGGCGAGGTCGCAGCCTGGTACGGCCCCGCGCACATGGAGGCGCCGCGGGAGCGGATCCACATCGACGCGCGCGTCGGCGGGCGGTGGGAGCTGACGATGGTGCGCACCGATGGCAGCGGCGGCGACTTTTCGATCGGCTACGACATCCTCGAGCTCGTGGAGCCCGAGCTTCTCGTGATGCGGTCAGACCCGCACCCCGAGATGGGCATGCACGAGCCCACGGTCGTGCGTGTGGAGCTGCACGACCACGGCGAGAGGACGCGCATGACGCTGAGCGACTCTCCCCTCCCTCCTCAGGCCCGAGACGGCGCCGAGGCCGGCTGGAGGGCCGCGATGGACAAGCTCGCGGCGCACCTCGGCGGCTAACCCGGCCTAGTTCACCGACGGGTCGTCGGGCATGCGCGCGATCAGCGCGTACTGGCCGCCCTTGCGCTCCAGCACGTCGTGCCACAGCGCCTCGGGGTCCTCGGGAAACAGCTCGGCGGGCAGCGGAGGCTCAACGATCCAGGACTCCTCTTCGAGCTCCGACTCGAGCTGACCCGCCCCCCATCCCGAATAACCGGCGTAAACCCGGCCCCGCCGGATCACCCGCTCCAGGTCGGCGTGGTCGGTCTCCGCCGCTACGAAGCCAACGTCGGCGACGACAATCCACGCGGCCGCCTCCGGATCGGCGAACTCGGCCAGCACCACCAGCGCCTGCGGCTGCACCGGGCCGCCGATGAACACGGGCCCCTCCCCCGCCGCCGCGGCCAGCTCGGGCACGACGTCCTCGACCGCCGTCTCCGACGGGCGGTTGAGCACGATTCCCATCGCCCCTTCCTCGTTGTGCTCGGTGATCAGGGTGACGGTCCGGGCGAAGTTGGGATCGACGAGCGAGGGCGACGCCACCAGGAGCTTGCCGCGCAGCGAATCGTCCATTGAGCCCATTCTGGCGCACTCCGACGGCCTGCCGGCAGGCACGATCCGATCGCTAACCTCGGTCGAGCGATGATCTTCGACGTCGACGAATCACAGTTTCTCGAGCGCGTTATCGAGCGTTCCCGCGAGGTTCCCGTGGTCGTCGACTTCTGGGCCGAGTGGTGCGGCCCGTGCCGGCAGCTCGGCCCAGCCCTCGAGGAGGCCGTCCGCAAGCGCCAGGGCGAGATCGAGCTGGCGAAGCTCGACGTCGACAGCAATCAGTCGCTCGCCGCCAGCTTCGGCATCCGCGGGATCCCGGCCGTGAAGGCGTTTCGCGACGGAGCCGTCGCGGCCGAGTTCACGGGCGCGATCCCGCCCCCGCAGATCGAGGCCTTCCTCAACCGCCTCGTGCCCTCCCCCGCCGATCGCCTCGCCGCAGCCGACGACGAGGAGTCGCTGCGCAAGGCGCTCGAGGCCGACCCGCAGCACGCCGGGGCCGCCGCCAAGCTCGGTCGACTGCTGCTGGGCCGGGGCGAGCGCGACGAGGCGCTTGAGCTTCTCGACCGGCTGCAGGGCGACTTCCTCGCCGAGGGCCTGGTCGCGCGCGTGCGCCTGGAGTCCGAGGACGGAAACGGCGCCAGCGCCGAGGAGCTCACTCGCGCGTTCAAGGCCTGGGATCAGGGCGATCATGAGGCCGCCCTGGAGTCGCTTCAAGAGGCGATCGTCGCTGAGGAGGATCCCGACCGCCGTGACCTGATCCGCCGCGTGATGGTCGCGATCTTCACCGAGCTCGGCCCCGGGGACGAGCTCGCCCGACGGCACCGGCGCCGTCTCGCAGCTGCGCTCACCTGAGCCCCAATGAACGACCCGATCAACGGCGCCGATGTGCCGGTTGCATTCGTCGCCGGATTGGTCTCGTTCGTATCGCCCTGCGTGCTTCCACTCGTTCCTGGCTACCTGTCGGCGGTGACGGGTGTGAACGTTGCCGACATCGACCAGGCCGACTGGCGGCGGGTGTTGGGCCCCAGCCTGCTCTTCATCGCCGCCTTCTCGACCGTCTTCATCCTGCTCGGACTGACCGCCACCGCGATCGGCGAGACGCTGCGCGACAACCAGGATCTGCTCACGGACATCGGCGCCGTGCTGCTGATACTGATGGGCCTGCTGTTCATCGCGACGATGTTCGTCGACCGTCTCAACCGCGAGTGGCGAGTCGACGCTCTGATGGCGCGCGCGGGCAAAGGCGGGCCGATCGTCGCAGGCGCCGCGTTCTCGATCGCCTGGACTCCCTGCACGGGGCCGGCGCTCGGCGGCATCCTCACCCTCGCGGGAATCCAGGGCGAGGTCGCGCACGCTGCCTTCCTGCTGGCGGTCTACTCCGCCGGGCTCGCCCTTCCCTTCCTGCTCACCGCGCTCGCCTTCTCGCGGGCGACGACGGCCTTCGCCGCAGTCAAACGCCACTACCGCGCGATCGTCGCCACCGGCGGCGCGGTGCTGATCGCGATGGGCGTGCTGATTCTCAGCGGCGGCTTCACGGACCTCAACGTCTGGGCCCAGCGGGTCACGAACGACCTGGGCCTCAACCTCTAGAACGCAACTCCGCCGACATCCTCCGCTCCGCGTCCGGTGTCGGCGGGTTAGGGCCCGTTAACGGACCCGGCAGGACGTAGCGGCTCAGCTTCGACCGGGATCCCGATCGCTTCGGTCTCCTCTAGCTCCTCGCCATCGAGGTCCCGCGAGCAGACGATGCGAAAGCGCCCCGTGCCGATCTCCGGGTCGGCGACTACCGGCAGGCCCCGAATCTCGTCCCAGCCCAGCCGCTCGACCTCGAACGGATTCATCCGCACCTCGGCCGCCGGAAACGGGCAGTTCGCGTTGTGCTGGTCGATGGCCTTCGAGATCGCCTCGAGGTTCTTGGCCTCGGCGTCGGTCACGCGTCCGAGTCTAGGTCAGAAGAGCTTCAGCAGCGCCTTAAAGGCGGCCTCCGCCAGCCACGTAAAGCCGACGACGACCGCAACCGCCAGGGCGCGGCCAACTCGGCCGACCTCTTGGGTGGCGACTGGTTGCTCAGGGGTCGGGGGCACCACACCACCACCGGCTCATGCTGCTTCGGCGGTAGAGCGGCTCACCAACACGAATGAGCCCCGCGCGGAATCGCACGGGGCTCATTCTCACACTCACGTCGAAGGGCGAGGCTACTTCGAGCTCAGCACCGTGCCGGTGCTGCCGAAGCCCAGCCGCTCCTTGGTCGCGGCCGTGAGGTCGAACTCGCGGTTGCCGGCGAACGGCCCGCGGTCGATCACGCGCACAGACACCGTGCGGCCCCGGTAGCGCAGGCGCAACCTCGTGCCGCAGCGCATCGTCTTGTGCGCGACTCCGAGCGTCGAGGGAGTTAGCGTCCCGCCGCAGGCGGTCGGGTTGCCGTACAGCCCAGGCCCGTACCACGACGCCGACGCGGGCCGATAGACCGTGACCCTGCCGGCGAAGTCCCTGCTGCCGGAGGCAACGCGGTTCCCCGCGGCCTTCACGCGGACCTTGTAGCTGCCGGTCGAGCGACCGCGCCAGCGACCGGCGAAGCTGCCGTCGCGATCGGTCCGGGTCTCGATCGAACGGCTGCCGACCTTGACCGTCACCTTGCGGCCACGGCCGCCGGGCAGCACCCTGCCCTTGATCTTGGCGGCGCGACCTACCGTCAGGTGCCGGCCGCCGACGTTCGCGCGAGTGCGCGAGCGAACCGCCACGCGCGCCGCCCGCGTCTCGGCGTGCGCCGAGGTCGCGAGAATCGTCGAGTCGCCGTCGGTGGCGAGCGGGTCGGGCGCCGTGGCCAACAGGGCACGCCAGTCGCCCGTACGGCGAGGCTTCACCCGAACCGAGTAGGCGCCGTTGGCATCGGTCTGGGTGCCGCGCACCTCCTGCCAGGCGCCGCCCTTCGCGCGGTGCTGGATCTCCACAGGCGCGTTCTCGGCGCCCGAGAACGTGCCGCGAAGGGTGAGCCCGCCACCGAAGCGCACGCTGCGCTTTGAGGTCTCGATCTCGGCGGTCCCTGCCGCTCCGGCAGTCACCGCCATCGTCGTCGTTGCTGTCAGCGCGGCAATGGGCAGCAGCGCGAGGGCCGCCGGCCGCTTCCGCCGCGCGCGGAAACGTCGCACTTCGAATCCCGTCCTTTCGACTGCCTGCGGAGTTAGCTGTCGGGCTCGCCGGCGACTTGATCCTGCGTGCCGGCTACGGACTGCTGACGGCGTTAGGCCTGATCAGCATCCGATTCGCCCCGTGGAAGCACCTTTGCTCCCTGTGGGTCCCCCGCTCGGCCGTGCCGCCGATTCGGCAGGTCTTGCTCGGTTGTCTGCCCGCGCGGTGCCCGTCAGGCGTCGGCGCAGGCAGTGGGTTGAGTCATACGAAGCGCGGCAGGCTACGAGTGCCGTGTCGTGATGTATGTGACGGTGGTCACACTGCTAACGGTTCTGAGAAGATCCGTGCGCGTGAACCGGCACCGGCTCAGCGGCCTGGATTCTGCGTTCTTGCACCTCGAACGCGGCCCCGCCCACATGCACGTGGGCGGGACGGTGATCTTCGAGGGGCCGGCGCCCGAGTACGAGGAGTTTCAGCAGGCGATCTCCGAGCGGCTGCACCTCGTGCCTCGCTTCCGCCAGAAGGTGCGTTTCGTTCCTCTCGGCCAAGGGCGTCCGAAATGGGTCGACGATCCGCACTTCAACCTCGACTACCACGTCCGCCACACGGCGCTGCCGCCGCCCGGCTCGGAGGAGCAGCTGCGCACGCTCGCGGCGCGGATCTTCTCGCAGCGGCTGGATCGGTCGAAGCCGCTGTGGGAGCTGTGGCTGGCCGACGGTCTGGAAGGCAACAGGTTTGGGCTGGTGACCAAAACGCACCACGCACTCATCGACGGCGTGTCGGGCATCGACCTTGCCACGGTGCTCTTCGACACCGAGCGGGAGCCCGCGCCGGTGCCCGAGGGAGAGCACTGGGTGCCGCACCCCGAGCCGTCCGGCGTTCAGGTCCTCGGCGAGGCCCTGGTGGAGCGGGCCACCAGCCCGGCGGAGATCGCGCGGGGAGTGAAGTCGCTGGTTCGGGCCCCGCGCCAGGCGGCAGGCGCGATCGTGGATGCCCTCGATGCGGCCGGCACGCTCGCCCGCGCGGGCCTCGCGGCTCCCGCCTCCCCCTTCAACGTCGATATCGGCCCATACCGGCGTTTCGCGGTTGTCCGCGCCGACCTGGACGAGCTGAAGCGGATCAAGAACGAGGTCGGCGGCACCGTTAACGACGTCGTGCTTGCGGTGGTGGCCGGAGCGGTCGGTCGCTACCTGCGCGGCCGCGGCTACTCCACCCAGGATCTGGAGCTGAGGGCGATGGTCCCGATCAGCGTCCGCACAGCAGACGAGCGGGGCGCACTCGGCAACCGCGTCTCCTCGTTCATGGCGCCCCTGCCAGTGTGGTGCGACGACCCGATCGAGCGGCTGCGCACGGTCAGCGCGACGATGGGCGATCTCAAGGAGTCAAAGCAGGCCGTCGGCGCCTCGCTGCTGACCGAGCTCACGGACTTCGCCCCGCCCACCATCACCGGCCAGGCTGCGCGGCTTCAGTCGCGGCAGCGATTTTTCAACCTCGTCGTCACCAACGTCCCCGGCCCGCAGTCCCCGCTCTATCTCATGGGCCGGGAGCTCCAGGCCGTGTTCCCGATGGTCCCGCTGGCCAAGCGACAGGCCGTCTGCTTCGGGATCATGAGCTACAACGGCCAGGTCAACTTCGGCCTCGTCGGCGACTACGACGCGATGCCGCACCTAGAGGAGCTGGGCCGAGACGTCGAGTGGGCGATCTCCGAGCTCTCTGAGGCGGCGCCAAAGGCCAAGCGCCCGCGCCGCAAGCGGGCTGCCAGCGCGAAGCAGGCTGCGAAGGCCTAAGGATGGCGACAGAGGCCGAGCAAGCCGTGCACGGCCTCGCGGACGCCATCAACCAGAGCGATCCGGACGCGGCGATCGCGGTGTGTGATCCGGAGATCGAGTTCCTTTCCGTGCTCGCCGTCAGTGGGAAGGCGTACAAGGGCCACGCCGGCATCCGCGAATACTTCGACGACATCGCGTCGGCGTGGCAGGAGTGGCGAGTCGAGGTCCACCGCGTCGCGCCGGGAGCAGACGGGCGCGTCGCGATCGTGATGACGATGCACATGCGGGGCAAAGGCAGCGGCGCTGCGCTGTCCGAGCCAACGGGCCACATCTGGACACTCAGGAATTCGAAGCTGCTGCGCAATCAGCCCTTCCGGGATCCCGAGGAGGCCCTGCGGGAGCTTGGCGCGTCGGTGCTCGAAGCACGGTAGCCAGCGCCTTGCGCCGGAGATCAGATGCTGCTCGCCACCTACGACTCCATGGACTCGGGCCCGCTGTCGGCCTCACCTGGACAACGGCGGCGAGGCCCATCAGGATCACGGCCGCCTGCTTCTCCAACGCGGGGAAGGCACCGCGATCGGGAGAGGCGGCTGTCAGTATCGGTGGGCGTGAGTGAGATCCGGCTCCTCGTAGTCCCCTATGAGCTCGATCGCCTTCGGCGCGGGATCGGGCGGGGGCCTGAGCAGTTGCTCGAGGCGGGTGCAGAGAAGGCACTGGGCGCCAGCGGAGCGATGGTGCGGACCGAGGTGCTGGAGCTCAACCGCGAGTACAGCAACGAGATCCAGGGCTGCTTCGAGGTCATCAAGCTGATTGCCTCCCGGGTCCGCGCAGCAGGCGAGGAGCGCGCGTTCCCAGTTGTGCTTTCTGGCAGCTGTTATGCGTCGATCGGAATCGTGGCTGGACTGCGTGGTTCGCCGGGCGTGGTTTGGTTCGACGCGCACGGCGACTTCAACACACCCGAGACGACGGACCTCGGCTACTTCGACGGCATGGGCCTCGCCGTGCTCACCGGCGCTGCGTGGCAGACGATGCTCGCAGGGGTCGACGGCGCGCAGCCGCTGCCCGAGACGAGCGTGCTGCTTGCAGGTGCGCGCGACCTCGATCCGGGCGAGCGGGACCGGCTCGACGCATCGCGGGTTGCTCACCTTCCGCCCGACCGGCTCCGCCCTCCCGACCGGCTGCTCAAAGCGATGGAGGGAATGTCCCCAGCGCCGGACGGGCTCCACGTCCACGTCGACCTCGACGTGCTGGACTCAGGCGAGGCGACGGTGAACGTCTACAGCGCGCCGGACGGAATCAACGGCGTGGAGCTTCACGCTCTCGTCGCCGCCCTGATCGAGACCGGCCGCGTGCGGGCGCTGGCGCTGACGGCATACGACCCGGAGTGCGACTCGGCGGGTGCGGTCCCGCCGCTGGCCATGTCGCTGCTCGAGGCGACCGGATCGATAGCCGCCAAGTCCTGACAGACGTCCGTAATCGCGAACCTCGAATAACTGGGACACTGTGTCCCGTTATTCAGGTCTCGGCGTTGAGTAAGGGCCTGGTAGCGCCTAGGTCTTTGCGCTGACGTCCGCGCCTGCGACCGGGACCGGCTCTTCGATGCCCGCCTCCGTCGAGACGAGGATTGCGCCCTCGCCCGTCGGGTAGGCCTCCTCGCCGTGGTAGACGACGTCGAGGCCCAGCGCCTCCTCGCGCTCGCTCGCGCGCAGCGGCATCAGCGCACGCATCACCCGCAACAGCACGTAGGTGGCCCCGAACGCATATGCGGGCGCTGCGAGCGCGGCCTTGGCCTGATCCCAGAGCTGCTCGGCGTTGCCATAGAAGAGGCCATCCGAGAGCCCGTTCCACGACAGCTGGGCAAAGAAGCCGATGAACAGGATTCCTGTGAAGCCGGCAACCCCGTGCGCGGCGAGCACGTCGAGCGTCTCGTCCACTCTGGTGCGCGTGCGGTAGGCGATCACCGCGTAGCACGGCACGGCCACCAGCACCCCGAGCAGCATCGCGTAGCCGGGACTGACGAAGCCGCCCGCCGGCGTGATCCCGACGCAGCCGACGATGATCGCGGTGGCAGCCCCGACCGCGGTGACCCGGCGGCCGCGCAGGGCGTCTAGCAGGAACCAGGCGAGGAGACAGCAGGCCGGACACAGCAGCGTGTTCGTGAACGCGAGCACCGAGTTCTGCCCGGTGTTGAAGCCGCTGCCGCCGTTGAAGCCGAACCAGCCGAACCACAGCAATCCGGCTCCGACCAGCACGTAGACGGCGTTGTGCGGCAGCAGTGCCTGGCGTCCGTAGTCCTTGCGCGCGCCTACCACAAGCGCCGCCGCGAGAGCCGAGAACCCCGACCCCATCTCGACGGCGACGCCCCCTGCGAAGTCGAGCGTGCCCCCGGTGAGCAGCCAGCCCGGCCCGAACGCCCAGTGGGCGAGCACCGCATAGACGAGCACCGACCACAGCCCCGCGAAAACGAGGAAGGCGCTGAAGCGCATCCGCTCCACGACCGCGCCCGAGATCAGCGCCGTGGTGATGATGCAGAAAGTCGCCTGGAAGGCGAAGAACACGAGGTGCGGGATCGTCGACCCCTCGCGCGGCTCGAACGTGACGTCGTTGAGGAACGCATAGTCGAAGCCGCCGATGATGTCGTTGCCGTCGGAGAAGGCGAACGAGTATCCGAGCGCAGCCCACGTGACCACGGCCACAGCGATCGCGGCGATGCACATCATGAACGTGTTCAGGGGGTTCTTCGCCCGCACCAGCCCCGCGTAGAAGAGGCCGAGCGCTGGCGTCATGAGCAGGACCAGCGCCGTCGCGGCGAGCATCCACGCGGTGTCCCCGGTGTCGATCTCGGCGACCTGCGCGACGATCGGCACGCCGCTCATGCGCCCACCGGCGTCACGGCACCGCTGTCGGTTTCGCCCGTGCGGATGCGAACCGCCCGCTCGAGGGGCAGGACGAAGATCTTGCCGTCGCCGACCTCCCCGGTCCGCGCCCCGTCACACAGGGCGTCGATTGTCGGCTGCACGAAGTCATCGGAGACCGCGATCTCAAAGCGGACCTTGTCGGCTAGCCCGACCTTGACGGTCGTGCCGCGGTAGGTCTCGACCCTGTCGAGCTCTCCCCCGTGGCCCTGGACCGGGCTCATCGAGAGTCCGCGCACCTCGGCGCGATACAGGGCCTCCAGGACGTCGTTCGCTTTCTCAGGACGCACGATTCCGATGACGAGCTTCACGGTGCTCCGTCCTTCCTGGTCACATTTCTCCCCTAGGAATCGCGCGAGCCTAACTTCGCGCGCGGACGGAGATCAGCCTTCGTCCGGCCGGATTCGACTGCCGCCGTTGGCTTACACGCCGAGGTCGCGCATGAACCGCGGCTCGTGACCCTCGATGAAGGTGAACAGCGGGTGCGGAACGCCCTCTTCCTCGGCCTCCTCGGCGAGATCGGGCGGTGAAGTCTCCGGCTCGGTGGTAAGAGGCTCGTCCGGGTCCTGCCAAAAGCGGTCCACCGGGTTCCAGCGGCGCACTCGCACGTCGGCAGTGAGCTCGTCCTCCCGGACCACCTCGCTCACGATTCGCTCGGCCTCACGCGCCGCGCCGTCGCTCTGCGTGTAGACGAACAGGCGGGGGCCGTCACGAGTGACGATCACGCGGTCGCCCAGGCGCTCCTCGACCTCCTGGTCCACGTCGAGCGCCCGCAGCCGCTCTGAGAGCGGGAAGCCGTGCTCGGGGTCATCGAGCTGGACCTCGACTCTCCACTCATCACTGGCCATTGGTTCGGGTGAGCGCCTTTAGGCGCGAAAGAAGCTGGTGTCGTTGGTGGTTGTCAGGTGAGCGCCTTTAGGCGCGAAAGAAGCTGGTGTCGTTGGTGATGGCCGGGCGAGGCTACACGCTGTGAGATCGAGGCGTCCGCGACGCTGCGATGCTGATGACGTTGACCTCGTCGGCTGATCGAAGAGCAGCGCGCCGTCGCGAGCTCGCCCGTCGGCAAGCCGTTCGGCGTCGGGTGGGGCTCGGCGCCGTAGCGGTGGCGGCGGCGGGACTGGGCGCGTGGCTCGGTGCGGGGTCCGAGTCGGACGAGGACGCCGCGAAGGAGGCCGCCGCGCGGTCGCCGTCACCGCCGACCTGCCCGAGCGAGATCGCGGACGACCCGGGGCGACTCGCCGGCCAGATGCTGGTGGTGCGATTCGAGGGAGCGGCCACACGCGAACTCCTCCGAACGGCGAGACGCGGCGAGATCGGCGGCTTTGTTGCCTTTTCGCCCGGGGGGCT
>Ga0081538_10002623_pt1 | contig 17376 bp, 14 predicted proteins | sample TabmetS5T2R1_FD_71022 | JGI IMG/M metagenome (GOLD analysis project Ga0081538, IMG submission 71022) | Tabebuia heterophylla rhizosphere microbial communities from the University of Puerto Rico - S5T2R1 | ecosystem: Host-associated > Plants > Roots > Rhizosphere ... | reverse complement strand
AGCGATAGCCTCCGCGCGCCTCGCGGCATCCCCGGCGAGGAGGTAGGGCAGCTTGGACCTGCCCCGCTTCGGATGACACCCGGCGGGTTTGTTAGATCGTTGGGTGTTTGGTCTTTCTTGGTATCTCCCTTGTCTGGGTCTGCTCATACTCAGCTGGGGAGACCATGCCGAGCGTGGAGTAGCGGCGCCGGCAGTTTTAGAACGCCTCGATGTATTCGAACACCGCCCACCGGAGCTCGAGCCGCGACGGCCAGCTGCGGCGATTGATGAGCTGTCCCCGCGGGGGTTTGGCCGCGGTCTCGTCGAAGCTGAAGAACGGGCTCGCTGCTGAACGGTGATTTCAAGGCTGGGCAGCTCAACGCGGCCGTTCCTGTGCGGTCGGTGGGCCGTGTTGACACCGACGCGACGAGCGGGTTATCGTCGCCCGACTGGTCCTTGTGGCCGCGCTTGACGCGGTCGTCTCGGGCCCGCCGACGGCTTGCCGGCGCGCCGGGGAGACGCGCCGGCGACGGACGGGAAGCGAGGTTAGCGATGCGTAGCGGTCGGGCTGGGCGGCGGGCGGTGGTCGGGCGGCGTTGGCGGGGCCGGGTGGCCGGGCCGGCGGTGGCGGCGCGGTTGGGTTTGGCGACGGCGCACGGCCGGCGGCGGTTTTCGCGGACGTTGGTGCTGGCGGGCGTGCTGGGGGTTGTGTTTGCTGGCCTGCTGGGGCCGGGTGTGGCGGCGGCGGCGCCTGGCGACGTGCTGGTCGCCGACTTCGAGGCGTTCGGCTTCGGGGGTGGGGTGATCGGCGTCGATCCGGCCACCGGTGCACGCACCACGGTGTCGGCGAACGACGCGCCGGCCGGCGCGCCCGACTTCGTCGACCCGCGCGGGGTGGCGGTCGAGGCCGACGGCGACATCCTGGTCGCCGACCAGAGCGCGTTCGGCTTCTTGGGCGGGGTGATCCGCGTCGACCCGGCCACCGGTGCACGCACGACGGTGTCGGCCAACGGCGCGCCGGCCGGCGGGCCCGACGCGCCCGCCTTCGCCACCCCGGTCGCGGTGGCGGTCGAGGCCGACGGCGACATCCTGGTCGCCGACCTACAGGCGTTCGGCGGCACGGGCGGGGTGATCCGCGTCGACCCGGCCACCGGCGCGCGCACGGCGGTATCGGCGAACGACGCGCCGGCCGGCGGGCCCGACTTCTCGTTCCCGGCCGGGGTGGCGGTCGAGGCCGACGGCGACATCCTGGTCGCCGACGCGGCGGCGTTCGGCGGTGGGGGCGGCGTGATCCGCGTCGACCCGGCCACGGGCGCGCGCACCGCGGTGTCGGCCAACGGCGCGCCGGCCGGCGGGCCCGACTTCGTCAACCCGTTCGGGGTGGCGGTCGAGGCCGACGGCGACATCCTGGTCGCCGACCGGGACGCGTTCGCGGACTTGGACGGCGGGGTGATCCGCGTCGACCCGGCTAGCGGTGCGCGCACCACGGTGTCGGCCAACGGCGCGCCGGCCGGCGGGCCCGACTTCTTCAACCCGTTCGGGGTGGCGCTCGAGGCCGACGGCGACATCCTGGTCACCGACCCGGGCGCGCTCGGCGGTGGGGGCGGGGTGATCCGCGTCGACCCGGCCACCGGCGCGCGCACGACGCTGTCGGCCAACGGCGCGCCGGCCGGCGGGCCCAACTTCTCCTTCCCGGCCGGGGTGGCGGTCGTGCCCCCGCCGCCGCCCCAGCAACCGCCGGGGCAGCCGCCGTCCGGGCAGCCGCCCCGGCAGCAGCCGCCCGGCCGCCCGGCCGGCCCGACGCCGCCTGGTCTGCTGCCCGGAGCCTGTGCCAACCAGAGGCTCGGCAGCGCCGGCCGTGACGTGCTCGCCGGCAGCGGCGCGGGTGACAGGCTGCGCGGCCTGGCCGGCAACGACCGGCTCACCGGCCTAGCGGGCCGCGACTGCCTGTTCGGCGGCTCAGGGATCGATCGGCTCGCCGGCGGGCCGGGCCGCGACCGCCTGCTGGGCGGCCGGGGCCGCGACCGGATCGCGGCCGGGCCGGGCAACGACCGCGTGCGGGCCCGCGGCCAGGCGCGCGACACGATCGACTGCGGCCCCGGGCAGAACGACGTCGCAACTGTCGACCGGCTCGACCAGACCCGCCGCTGCGAGCAGGTCAGAATGCCCCAGCGATAGCCTCCGCGCGCCTCGCGGCATCCCCGGCGAGGAGGTAGGGCAGCTTGGACCTGCCCCGCTTCGGATGACACCCGGCGGGTTTGTTAGATCGTTGGGTGTTTGGTCTTTCTTGGTAGCCATCCGCGGTCGCCGCCGCTCGATCAAGGCCGCTCGATAGTGCACCCTTGAGCGCCGGTTGAAAATGCACCCCCTGTGGAGGTGGCTCGCCGCGGAGCGAGGCCCGTAGGGTCGAGCGGAGCGGCGGGCCACGCGGCCGAGCGTGTTGGGGGGTCGGTGTTTTCGCCGGTCCTCGGGGTGAGGTCGGCGCTTGTCAGCCGGTTTGCGGCCCTCGGCGGGGTCGCCGCGACGGATTGGTTAGGCGATTTCGGCCCGTTGGGGGCGTGGTGGGGCGCCGAGGTCTTCGTCGCGGAGGCGGTAGGAGTCGCCCTTGAGCGAGAGGATCTCGGCGTGGTGGACGAGCCGATCGGTCATCGCGACGGCGGTCATCTCGTCGCCGAAGATTTCGCCCCAGATGGGCCAACTCGGACGTCTTGGTCACGCGATCAGCTGGTCGTAACGGGCGAGCGGGCGCCGCATTCGGACCGGACCTGATCGCCCGAGCGCTTGCTAAAGGCCCTGCAAAAATGGATGATTCGAGCGCCGCGCGCGCCCGAATCGCACCCAGGAGGTCGCCGCTTCGTGCCCGGCTAGCTCCACTCGAACTTTACGGAGGCCGCTGTTTGACCCGATCAGGGTGACACCGCGGCAGAAGCCTTACGCCGCTGACTGCCAGAGCCCCAGGACGTTGCCTTCCGGGTCGGTGAAGTAGCCGGCCACGCCCATCCCACCGACCTCGAACGTCTCGCCGAACTGCTCGCCGCCGTGGGCTTTCACATCGGCGAGCGCCGCCTCGACGTCATCGACGACGATCGTGATGATCGGACCGCGGAGACTGGCGAAGTCGCCCTCCCGGGCGAACATCCCGCCGTTGATGTGACCTGGCTCCGTCGGCCGGCCGTCCTCGCCGGTGGGGCCTGTCACGACCATCGTGTAATTCATGTCGGGAATCGTGTTGATCGCGAAGCCGAACGCGTCAGCGTAGAACGCCTTTGCGCGCTCGACGTCGTCGGCAGGGATCTCGAAGTGCGAAACGCTTGGCACCGCTCACTCCTCCTTTGGTGACATCCACGGTACGCGGCGACATTAACGCGCGATCGCCGACACATGTGTGAACGCGCGGGTCGCTGATGCCGTCGGCCATTGAATGCGCGATAAGACCGCCCAGGCGGTGCAGGCCGCTCGATCACCCCCATTGGGTCCGGCGAGTTGCTAGCGATCGCGGTTCAGGAGTTCCCAGGAGGCCGCTCCACTGAGTGCCCTGCGGCAGCCCTCCTCGCGGGCCAATGAACCATGAGCTCTGAGCACCTACCCGCTGGCCGCAGCGCTCGCCGAGAAGCGCCGGGTGCAGGCCCGGGTGCGGCCGGCTGGCGCTGTCGGTGGGGGACCGCGACCGAGCACAACCCGTGTCCCTTGATCGGCGGCATGATCCTGGTCGAGCGCAGACACCGGCGCCTGCGAAGCTCCAGGCACCCGGCTTGTCAGCACGACGAGCGTGGCGCGCACTCGGACGCTGACGGAGTGCGCCGAGGCTTGACGATGGCGCGCACCAAGGGATATAACGCTCCGTCGGTCCTCGATCTGCGGCCCTGGCCCGAGATAATCGTCCATCCGAACAGCACCGGCTTCCAGCCTTGGCCGTGACGGCGTGCGCGCCTGGCCGGCTCGGCGTCTGCCTCGGCCTGGCGGCCGCGACGGTGATCGCACTGGCGGCGCCGTCGCCGGCGGCCGGGCAGGCCTGCCCGAGCGCCGACACGAGCTACACCGGGAACTGCGGACCGACCTTCACCGTGCCGAGCTGGGGCGACGCCGGCGGCTGGACCGATCCGTCGAAGTACTCGACGATCCAGCTCGGAGACGTCAACGGCGACGGACGCGACGAGTTGATCGGCCGCAACGACGTCGGCCTCGAGATCTTCCGGTTTGACACGACCTTGGGCCAGTGGCGCCCGCAGGTCGACGCCAACGGTCTGCCCCAGGTGCTGGAGGATTTCGCCTCGCCGGCGCCGCCGCAGGAGAGCACCCCGTGTAGCTGGCGCAACCCGTGGTACTACACGACGATCAAGACCGGCGACGTCGACGGCCAGCCGGGCGAGGAGATCGTGGCCCGTTTCTGCGACGGGATGCGGGTGTTCAAGTACTCGGCGCCCGCGGGCGGCCAGAGCATCGACGGCGGCGCCTGGAAGCGGATCAGCACCGCCGGTCCGTACAGCGATGCCGACGACTATGGCAGTCCGTCGCTGTACCCGACGATCCACCTCGCCCAGCTCAGGAGCGGCGACCCAGCGATTCTCTTCGCGCGCGAGCGCAGCAAGCCGGGCGATCCGTCGCTGGCGTTCTATGCCTTCGACCCGGCGTGCCTGGGCGCACCGTCGTGCTGGGACGAACGCTCCGACGCCATCTCCGGCTTCTCCGATCAGGAGTGCGGCCAGCCGGCGTGTTATCTCGACCTGGAGACCGCCGACGCCTCGCCCTGGTCGGAGGACCAGCTCGCCGACATCGTCGGCCGCAACAAGTTTGGGCTGTCCGCATTCAGCGGCGACCCCTTCGTCGGTTGGACCAGGGTCGGCGGCAGCGCCGGCGTTGCCGGCTCGTTCGCCGATGTGGCGTCCTCCGATTGCCCGTTCTCGAGCTCCGGCGCGTCGGGTCCCGGAAGCAGCGACTGCCTTGGCAGCAGCCCCTCTTACTACGAGACCTTGCGTGGCGCGAATGTCGACGGGGTGCAGGGCGACGAGCTGATCGCACGCGCGAGCGACGGGCTCCGAGTCCGGTCGCTCGGTCCGGAGGCGGGCTTCTCCCCGGGGGCGACGCTGACCGCGCTGGCCGGCGCGGCCTCCACGATACAGCCCGGTCGGTGGGGGTCGATCCGGACGGGCGACATCGACGAGGACGGCAGGCAGGAGGTGCTGGCCCTCGACGGCACGGGTCTGCAGGCGTGGTCCTACGACTGGAATGACAGGGTGTGGAACCGGTTGCAGCCCTCGACGCCGCTCGCGCTGGCCGCCGATCCGTGGCTGTCCCGGCCGGAGTACTACTCGACGCTCCAGACCGGTGACGTCGACGGCGACGGCCGCGACGACGTGCTCGCCCGCGGCCCGTTCGGGATCCGCACCTGGTTCTACGACCGCCGCGGGACCGGCGGCTGGGAGCGCTATCTCCCCGAGGGCTACCCCGCGTTCGCGACCGACGGTGAGCAGGCCGCCTTCAGTGCGCTGACCACGCTGGCGCTGACCAACCGCGCGATTCCCGACGGCGCGACCTCGGTGCGCGACGCCTGGACGAGTCTGTATCCGCCCGACCCTGGGTATCTCACCTCCCTACAGAGCAGCCTGGCGTCGATCGCGAACTGCACCGGCCAGGCGCCGGGCGACCCGCCGAGCTACCAGGCCTGCACACCGCCGGCGGGGAGCAGCGGATTCACCGCCGCGGACTGGACCGCGGTGGTCAACCAGATGCTGTCCGAGAGCTACGCCGCCGGCCAGGTGGTGGCGCTCTTCGCGCAGCTTCAGCGCATGCGCGAGAGCCTGTTCATCGCCGACCGCGGCGACCTGCCGGATCTCAACGAGGACCTCGGGCTGCCGGGGGCGGCGGGATCGACGGCGCAGTTCAGCGGAATGCGGCTATGGGATCTGACCTTCGGGATCGCCGGCGCGCTCGCCAGCACCGGGTCGTCAGCCGCGGCGGCGGCGCCGCTGTCGGTCGCCTCATCCCTCGTCTCGGCGCTGCCGTCGTCCTCGCCCACGGCGGTGAGCTCGTTCTCGGCGACGTACGCCGGGCTGCAGGACAACTTCACGCAAATGGCCAACGAGATCGACAATGGCATGCTCGTCCAGAGCCAGCAGATACGCGAGGACGCGGGGCTGCTCGGCCTCGTCAGTCAGCTGCGCTCGGGCGGGACCTGGGCGCTCGACGCGAACGGCATCGAGAGCGCCGCCACGCAGGGCTTCGCCATCTGGGCTTACGAGACGCTCATGCCGACGCTCTACGACCGCTACCAGGTCACGAACTGCTACGACTACTTCGACGGGTCGCAGTCCCTGTGCGAGGGCGTTCCCGCGGGGCCGGGAGTGGTCGGCGGCGGCGTGAACTTCACCACGATCGGCCCACGATACGTCCGCCCTCCCGCTGGGCCGCCGTGCACCGGGGGAGACCCGACGGACGATCCCTTTGACTGCAAATACGTCACGCCGCCGAGTGATCTCATGGACGCGATCTGGGGGCCGATAACACCCGACTGCACCTACCAGCCGGGCAACCCGCAGACGGAATGGTGGACGTACGGCTGCTCAGCCGGTGTCGACGTCAACACGAGCATCGGGAGCAACAGCTGGGGCTTCACCAGCCTCTCGGGGAACTTCGCTCCCACTCCACCGCGGGGCTCGAGCGCCACGGCCGCCGGTCGGGCGCGCCCGGGACCGGTGATCGCGCTGAGCCGGCCCCGGCAAGGCCGCCAACGCGCCAGGCGCGGGCACGCGTACCTGCGCCGCGACACCACGATCTCGCGCCGCGTACGGCTGGCGGGCGCGACCGTCACCCTGAAGCGGCTGTTGTTCGAGCGCGGCGGGGAAGGCGAGCTCATGCGAGCGCGCGGAAGCCAAGCGCCGCGGCAGCTCAGGCTCAGGCGCACCGCTCCTCGACGCTTCACCGCGGCAAAGAAGGGCCGCCCGCGCGTGCGTCTCGTGCTGCGCCGCGTGGGCCGGGGAACGCGTGTCAACCTCACGCTGCGGGTCAGCGCCGCGGCGCTGCGCGCGCCTCGTGTATGCCACGCGCTGCCGGCGGCGACGGCGCTGGACACGCCGCCGTTCGAGCTCGAGTCGCGCCTTCGCATCAGCGACGGGCGCACGCGCCGGCTGATACGCCTGACCCACCCCCTGCGCTGCGCCCGCGACGCGCGCGGCAACATCAGCCGGCTCGTCGGCGTCCGACCGCGCCGTCACCCGGCCCGCGGCGGTCTCGCGGTTACGCTACGCGGTCCGCGCCGCGTGCGGCCCGGCGGGACCGCCAGGTACATCGCGCGCGTGCACAACCGCCGCAGGCGCGGCCGTGGGCTGCGCTCGTCGCTGTGGGACGTCGTCCTCCACGTCCGCCGCGGCCGCACCATCCGGGTCGCCAAGGTGCGCCCCGGCCAGTCCCGGAGTCTCATGCTCTCTCGCAGAGTGCCGGGCAGCGCGCGCCACCGCTTCTGCGTCGACGCCGCTGCAACCGCTGCGGGGGCCCGCGCCGCGCATGCGAAGGCATGCGCCGTGGTCCGCGCCGCTCGCCCTCCCGGGGTCACCGGATAGATATGGTGAGCGCGCGCGTGGTCACCCGATTCGCCAGTTTGGCCTGTCGCCTGCGCCACCGGGAAGCCGGGGGCCTACGTCGGTACGTCCCTCTGGCAGCGGTCGCCGTCGGGTTGGCAGCCCCAGCGCCGGCCCAGGCCGACCCGTTCCTGTATGTCGCGAACTGGCGAAGCGGCACGGTCTCCCAGTTCGGCCTCGATGACGTCGGGGCGCTGTCGCCGCTCGTACCACCGACGGTCGCAGCAGGTGATTCTCCGAACAGGCTCGCGGTGAGCCCGGACGGACAGTCGGTCTACGTCGTGCTGAGGGATGAGGTTGCCCAGTACGACGTCGGAGACAACGGCCTTCTGTCCCCCAAGGACTCGCCGACGGTGGCCGCCGGGGGGGGCCCGGTGTCCGTTGCCGTGAGTCCCGATAACCGCTCCGCCTACGTGGCGAACTTCGGCACCATCACGGCGGGCGGCACGGTCTCCCAGTACGACGTTGGGCCCGGCGGGGCGCTGTTCCCGAAGCGTGTGGCGACCGTGCCCCTCGAGCCCACCAATCCCACCAGCCAGGCCGCCGTCGCGGTGGCGATCAGCCCCGACGGCCTGTCGGCTTACGTGACGAGCTGGCCCGCCGCAACCCCCAGCGCCACCGGCGCCGTCTACCAGTTCGACGTGGAGCGGGGCGGATTGCTCTCCCCCAAGGACCCCCCGAAGGTGGCGGCGGGCGTCCAACCAGGCCAGGTTGTCGTGCACCCCGACGGCGAGTCCGTCTATGTGCCGGGCCCTGTCGACGACACCATTTCCCAGTACGACGTCGGGGCCAATGGAGCGCTTTCGCCCAAGGCCGCGGGCCCGCTCGGGGCCGGTGATACGCCGGGCGACATGGCCGTCACCCCGGACGGCCGGTCGGCATACGTGGCGAACTCCGGCGACCCGGGACTGGGCGGCGGCTCAGTTACGCAGTACGACGTCGGTGCCGGCGGGGCGCTCTCCGCCAAGCGACCAGAGATGGTCCTAGCGGGCCGTAACCCGGCGGGCGTGGCCGTCAGCCCCGATGGGCAGTCGGTCTACGTGACCGACTTCGGCTCGATGGGCCTGGGCGGTGGCACGGTGCTCCAGTTCGACGTCGGGCTTCGAGCGGCGCTGGTGCCCAAGGATCCTCCGGCGCTGACGCTGACGGCTGGCGCCAACGCCGCCGGACTTGCCGTGAGCCCCGTCCTCGCCACGCCCAGCGCCGACCTGCTTACCGGGACCGCTGGGAACAACGTGATCTGCGGACGCGGCGGTTCGGACACGATCCGGGGTCTCGGCGGGGACGACGCCCTCCACGGTGACAGCTGCGGGGCGCGGGCGAGCGCGGCCGGGCGCCGCGCCGTCGCCGCCGCGCGCGCCGGCCACGACGCTCTGCTCGGCGGCGGCGGCAGAGACAGGCTCTACGGGGGCCCCGGCCGCGACCGGCTGCACGGCGGCGCCGGCAGAGACCGGTTGCGCGGTGGCCGGGATCGCGACCGGCTGCGCGGCGGCGCCGGCAGAGACCGGCTGCGCGGTGGCCGGGATCGCGACCGGCTGCGCGGCGGCGCCGGGCACGACAGGCTCCACGTGCGAGGCGGCGGCCGCGATCACGTCCATTGCGGCCGCGGACGCGACACGATTCGGGCGGACAAGCGCGACACCCTGCGCCGCTGCGAGCAAGTCATCCGGCGTTAGTCGCGGCTCGTCCGGCGCCGGAGACCGGCAGCCCGGCAGCTGCCCAAGCTCCCGTAGAGTGAGTATTCACCGGCCCCGATGCGATGCGCTGGTGCGCTCAGGGCAGCTTTCGCCGCGATCGAGACGGTGCCGACATGTACTCTTTACATGTGGCAAGGAAAGTAAAGCACCGCCGACGAGCCGGCAGTGGCACTGCTGGCGAGGGTCGCACCGGCCAGGCAGCTGCAGGCAAGCGCGCCGGCGCGCGCACGACGAAGGTGAGCAGCAAGAACCAGATCACGATCCCCGCCGCGGAGCTGCGCGCCGCCGGGCTTGGCCCGGGCGATGTCCTGCGCGTTGAGGCGCTGGGCGCGGGCCGTGTCGCGCTGACTCGGGTCGACGAACTGGTCGGGCGCTACGCGGGCGCCCTCGACAGCCAGGGTCGGTTGGGCCGGCAGGTCGACGACCTGCGTGAAGAGTGGCCGTAGCGCTCGACGCTGACGCGATCGTCGGCTTCCTGGATCGCTCGGACGCCCTGCACAGCTCGGCAGTCGAGCTGATCGGCCACGCGGCCGCGCGCAACTCGTTGGCGATCTCGGCCATCACCTTCGCCGAGGTCCTAACCGGAGTCCGGCTTGGCCACCATGACGAGACCCTCGTAGGCGGCTTCTTCGCGGACCTGATCACCGTCGTGACGCCGGTCGACGAGGAGGTCGCCGAGACGGCCGCGCGGATCCGGGCGGAGACGGGCCTGCGGATGCCGGACTCCCTCGTGCTCGCCACGGCGCTGGTCCAACTCGACGTATCTGCGCTGATCACCGGCGACGCGAAGCTCGCCAAAGCCGCCGAATCCGAGCTCGCGGTCCAGCTCCTGGTCGAAGGCGAGCGCCGGTCTTGAGTGCATGGCCGCTCGGGGCTTAAGCGAAACGGCGATCTTGGCCTGAACTCCCGCCAATCGCCCGCAAACGTACGTACCGAGTACGGGAGAGAATCCCATCTGGCCGCCTCCCCCGCCGCGGTCCGCTCCAACGGACGCCGCTGGAAGGTACCCGCAGACAACACGAGCGCGCACACGCACCCGGCCGCTTACGACCTCGGGGTGACATCGCCAACTCCCACTGCTTAGGAGCGGGACGCACCCCCGACAGCGCGAACGCGCTGTCTTGCAGCTCGCAGCCTGGTCTGTTTGCTGCGCCCGCCTTGACGCGGTCGCCCCGCGCGGTACAAACCTGGGCGGGGACGGCCAAGGTGAGGAGAGTCAGGGTCAGATCGCGCATCGCTGTCGTGCTCGCGGCTGCGAGCATGGTCCTGCTGCTGCCGGCGGCGGCGCAGGCTCAGCAGGTCACGGGGCTCGAGGTCCGGCAGGACGACGGGTTCGCGACCCTCAGCTGGGATCCGGTGGAGGGCGCGACGGACTACCAGGTCGAGCGTACGCCGGCGGGCGCGCCGCTCGGGACCGGGGTTGTGGTGGGGGTCTGGCGGCCGAACCGGCAGATCAACCAGAGCTCGCCGGCCTTCGCCGACGCCGGGTTCAACCCTGGTGACGGCTTCCAGTGGCGCGTCCGCGCCCGCTTCGGCGCGGAGCCGCAGCCGTATTCGGAGCCGGTGAGCGGCACGACGCGGCCGGAGTTCGGCGCCCCGGGCACGACGGGCGAGAGCCTGCGCACGCAGTGGGAGGAGTCGAACGCGGCCACTTTCACGAGCGACGTGAACGAGTACGCGTACACGGCCGCGCTCGACGCCGCAAGCCGCAGGGTGCGGGTGGTGGAGATCGGGCGCACCGTTCTCGGGCGGCCGATCAACATGTTCATCATCGGCTATCCGGAGCCGAAGCCGACCGCCCCAGCGGTCTCCGGCAACCCGGCCGCGCTGGTCAACTGCAACGTGCACGGGAATGAGCCGTCGTCGCGCGAGGCGTGCCTGATCATGGCCCGCGAGCTCGCGTTCGCGGACGACCCGCGCACGCTCGACCTCCTGCGCAACATGACGCTGCTGATCGTCCCGACGATCAACGGCGACGGCCGCGCGGCCAACACGCGCGGGAACTCCACGGGCCAGGACCTCAACCGCGACCACTCGCTGCTCCGCCAGCCGGAGACCTTCGCGCTGGCCGCGATGGTGCGCGACTACACGCCCGAGGCGGCGTTCGACGGCCACGAGTTCGGCAACAGCCAGGCCGGCGACCTGCCGACGCTGATGCCGCGTCACCTCAACGTCGCGGAGTCGATCTTCTCCGAGTCGAAGGACATGATCGAGAACTGGCTGTACGTCAACGGCTCCGAGGACGGCTGGGGGTACTGCCCCTACGGCTGTCAGGGCGGCGGCGCGGTCGGCCTCAGCCAGGAGACGATCCTGCGCAACACGCTCGGCTTGAAGAACGTGGTCAGCCTCCTTCTCGAGGCGCGCAGCGCGGGCGGCACGACGCGCCCGGACGAGGTGCTCCCGATGAACAACCGCCGACGCAAGACCTACTCGGCGCTCTACACCTACCACCAGTTCCTCGACTACTACCGAGCGCAGCGGCCCCAGATCGCGCAGGCGATCGAGAATTCCGTGGCGTTCCAGCGCAGCAACACGGGCCGAGTCGTGTTCCGGGGCAGCTACGACATTCCGGCGTTCTCGGCGCCGCACCCGGGCGAGGCCCCGCCGCCGGAGGAGCCGCCGGAGGGCATCCTCGACCCGCCGCCGTGCGGCTACCTGCTGACCGACGCGCAGTACACGGGTCCACAGCCCGACGGCCGGCCGGTCGCCGACCGCCTGGGCGCCCACGGCATCAAGGTCCAGCGGCGTGGGCCGAGTCGCTGGTTCGTGCCGATGGGGCAGGCCCTGAGGGGACTGATCCCGCTGCTGCTCGACGGCGAGGCGGCCGAGCCGATCGTCGCCAGTCGGCGGGTGGCCTGCTAGGCGGCGGGTTTCGCGGCAGTTACACCGGAAATGAGGGCGTCATGCAAGTCCTTGGTCTCATCGTCATCGGCGTCGTCATTGGCCTCATCGCGCGGCTTGTGTTGCCCGGACGCCAGCGGATAGGCGCCTGGTTCACGGTGCTGCTTGGCGTCGCCGGTGCGCTGGTCGGAGGGCTGGTGGCGAGCGCGCTTGGAACTGGCGGCATCTTTGAGCTCAACATCCTGGGCACGATCGTCGGGATCGCCGCGGCGGCGGGGCTGATAGGTGCCGCGGACCGGGCGGGCATAGGCCAGCACCGCCGACGCGACGCCCTCAAGCCTGGCGGACGTCGCGATCGTGACGCCCTGAAGCCGAGCTAACGAGCCAGCGGCTGGCGGTTCGGGCGGTCGATCTACGACGGACGCAGCGCGTCCGCGGTCCGCTCGGACGCGACGCGGAGCAGCTGGCTCTCGAAGCTGCAGGTGATGAAAGAGAAGCCGATCGAGCGTACGTCCCGCGCTCGCTCGGGGGCCGGTAGGTGGATCGCCGCCGTCTTGGCGTGATCGGCGGCGGCGCGGGCGATGCGCTCGGCGGCCGCAAACAGCTCGGGCTGGCCCAGGTCGGGCGGCAGCCCTAGATCGTTGGACAGATCGGCGGGGCCCATGTAGAGCGCGTCCACGTCGTCGAGCGCGGCTATCGCATCAACCTGGTCGAGCGCCGTCGCGCGCTCGATCTGGATGAGGCAGGCGACGCCGGCGTCGGCCTCCTCGCGCCATGCACCGCCGCCGGCGCCCCAGCGGTTGCTCCTCGCGAACGGGGAGACCCCGCGCGAGCCCGTGTAGCGGACCGCCTGCGCCAGGTCGCGCGCCTCGTCGACCGACGTGGCGCGTGGAAAGATCACGCCCGCGGCACCGGCATCGAGCATCCGCCCGGCCTGAGTGCCGCCGTCGGGGGTTCGCACGAGCACCGGCCCGCCCGCGGCCGCGATCTGCCCGCGTGCTGCTGCCTCGTCCCCGGCACCGTGCTCGAGGTCGACGATCACGGCATCGAAGCCGGCGGCCGCGGTCAGCTCGGCGGTCGCGGCCGAGCCGAGGTCGAGCCAGCCCGCGATCAACTGCTCACGCGCGCGCAGCCGCCTGCGCATCTTCATCGGAGGGGACGGCTAGCACGTCAGCCAACTTCGCCGGCCCACCGTCGTTCTCCTGCTCGCACCCCGCGGCAGGGGGTCACTCGCTCGTGAGGGGTGGGTGGGTTACGCGGCGCGCTCGGACGGGTACGCGCGCCCCATGTGCGCACGCGACGAGAAGGAGCGCTCGTGAGCGGTCTCTTCCGAACGGCCTCGACGGACGAACGAGATCGTGCACCCCGGGATCTCGTGGCCTGGCGATGAGGGACGAGCCGGTTGTCGTGCTTGGCGCGACCGGCAGGACCGGTCGTCGCATCGCCAGCCTGCTGCGCGCGGACCGGGTGCCGGTGCGAGCCGCGTCTCGCACCGGCGAGGTGCGCTTCGACTGGTCCGATCCACAGACGTGGGAACCGGCCGTCGCCGGGGCGGCGCGGATGTACCTGATGGCTCCCGACGGGCAGGCGATCGATCCCTCCTTCGTCTCCCACGCCGTCGAGCGGGGCGTGAAGCAAATCGTTCTGTTGTCCAGCCAGGCGATAGAGGCCATGGGCGACGAGCGGCTGATCGCGGCAGAGCAAACCGTGCGGGAGTCGGGCGCCGAGTGGACGATCGTGCGACCTTCGTGGTTCAACCAGAACTTCGACGAGGGGTTCTTCCAGCCGGCGGTGATGGCCGGTGAGCTCGCCGTCCCAGTGGGCGACCTGCGTCAGGCGTTCGTCGACGCCGGCGACATCGCCGCCGTCGCCGCCGCGGCGCTCACCGAGGAGGGCCACGCGGGACGCAGCTACGACGTCACCGGACCGCGGGCGCTGTCGTTCGCCGACGCCGTCGAGATCATCAGCCGAGCCACGGGCTGGCCGGTCCGCTTCCTGGGAACAGCGGAGGCGTACACGGAAGCGATGAGCCGGCTGGGGATCCCCGGAGAGCAGGCCCACCGGGAGATCGAGTCGTTCGCCGCGCTGCGCGAGCTCGGCGACCAGCAGCCCACCGACGTCGTGCGGCGAGTGACCGGCCGCGATCCGAGGGACTTCGAGTCCTACGCGGTCGAGGCAGCCGAGCGCGGCGCCTGGTCAGGCTGACTACCACCGGATCGCGGCAGCCGATCGGCAGACGGGTGCTCGGACGGAATAGTTCCGCGGCTGATCCGTCGCAAAGACAAAGGACGGAACACCTGACGATTGCAATGGAGGATCGAATATCGCCATGTCCGCCACCGCCACACGCGCCCAGCTTTGGTTCCTCGACTCGCTCGTCACCATCCGGGTCAGCAGCGACGAGGGAAGCGACGAGATCAGCGTGCTCGAGAATTTCTCGCCGCGCGGCGGCTCACCGCCGCTACACGTCCACCACACCGAGGACGAGATCTTTCACATCCTCGAGGGGCAGCTGCGTTTCCGAGTCAGCGACGAGGAGCTGCGGCTGGGGGCCGGCCAGACCCTGCTCGCCCCCAAGGGCGTGCCCCACACCTACATCGTCGAGTCAGAGCGCGCACGATGGCTCGTGACCACCGCCCACGGCGACTTCGAGCGCTTCGTCCGGTCCTTCAGCCGGCCGGCCGAGCGGGACGAGCTCCCCGAGCCCTCGCCGCCCACACCGGAGCAGGCCGAGGCCTTGGCGGCCGCCTGCCGCGAGCACGGGATCGACCTCGTGGGGCCGCCGCTCCACTAAGCATCGAACTCCGGAGCCGGGGTGTGGAAGACGGCTTCGACGTTGTTGCCGTCCGGATCGAGCACGAACGCGGCGTGGTAGCGGCCGCTGTACTCGGGTCGGATGCCCGGCGCTCCGTTGTCAGTGCCGCCGCTGCCAACGGCTGCCGCGTGCCAGCGTTCGACACCGGACGCATCCGGCGCCCGGAACGCGATGTGCGCGCCGGTCGTAACGCGGTCTCGGCCCGGCTTGCTCCCGACCTCGTGGATCGCGAAGTCGTCGCTCGTGTCGCGTCCGAACAGGACGTACGCATCGCCTTCGAACACACCCTCGCCCAGCACGGTGAAGCCCAGCTCCGCGAGCGCCGCCTCGTACATGCGCCGGCTCGCGGCGAGGTGGCTCACCCTGATGCCGACGTGATCGATCACCTCGCTCATGCGAACTCCCCCTCTTCGCCGCTCCGTCACGCGGTCGCTCCCGCGCACCCGTACATCGGCGTTAGGCCGGGACCCAGCCGAAGACATGCTCATGCTGCAGCGCGCGGTCCGACCTGGACCGATTAGGCGAGCATGCGCAGCGAGATCTCCCAGAGCCGGTCGGCGTTCTCCGGATCGAGCGCGTAGGGCGCCACTCCGGAGAACGACGTTCCGCGCTCGTTGACGACCTGGGCCTCGTTGCAGTCCTCGAAGTAGCGGCCGCCGATGCCCTCGAGCTGCGGCGCGGTGGCAAGCAGCACGGAGGTGGCCGCACCTTGCTCGGGCGTCTTGAGCCGCACGCCGGGCTCCCTGCTCCGGCGCTCGATGTACTCGGCGCCACCCACGTACCGCTGCAGACGGGTCGCGATGCCGCCCGGCATCAGCGCGTTGGCGGTGATGCCGTGGTCCGCCCAGCGACGAGTCGCCTCGACGGCGAACAGCACGTTCGCGGTCTTGGACTGCCCGTAGGCGAGCCACGGGTCGTAGGCGCGGAAGTTGAAGTTGATGTCGTCGAAGACGACCGGCGAGCGCAGATGGCCGGACGAACTCACGGAGACGATCCGGGCGTTGCCGTCGGCGGCCAGCGCGTCGTGCAGTCCGAGCGCGAGCTGGAAGTGGCCGAGATGGTTGGTCGCGAACTGCATCTCGTAGCCCTGCGCCGTGAGCGTCCGTTCCTGCAGCGCCATCACGCCGGCGTTGTTGACCAGGACGTGCAGCGGGCCGTCCCAGGCGACGACGAACGCAGCGACCGACGCGGGATCGGCGAGATCCAGCAGCGCCACGCGGACGTCGCCGTCGATGTCGGCGGCGGTCCGCTCTCCCGCCTCGGTGTCGCGCACGGCGATCGTCACCTCCGCGCCGGTGCCCGCGAGCGCCCGTACGGTCTCGACGCCGATGCCCGACGCCCCGCCGGTCACGATCACCCGCTTACCGGCGAGGTCGATGCCGTCCGCCACCTCCGCGGCGGTCGAGTCGAATCCGAACGGTGTCTGTACGAGCGTCGCTGACATCGCGGCCCTCCTAATCGGAATGCATTTGCACCGCCGATGCTGGCGGCTCTAGGTGAGCCAACTGTGAGAGACACTAGACCTCGTTCACGAACGTGGTTGTGCGGGATCGTCGACGGTGACGGCGCCACCCAGCGCATCGAGGCCGGCGTCGAGGCGGTCGGCGCCGGCAGTTGCTTCCTGCTCTCGGAGAGCGCGGCGCCCATCCCGCCTAAGCGACGACGAACGTGTAGTCGCGCTCGATCCGCCCGTTTGCGGCGAGGACGAGGAAGTTGAGCCCGACTGCAAACACCTCGTCGTCCTTGGCGACTGCCTCCCAGTGGAACTTGACGACGTCGCCGAGTCGTTCGGCGTCGTCGCGGCCCCGGAAGCTGAGTCCCTCGGAGCCGACCCAGTGCTCGTACGCGCTCGCCGCGCGAGCCTCTATCTCCTCGTATCCCCGTGCCTCGAGGATCGCCGTCAAGGCGAGCCCGGGTCGCGCCGCGATCGCGCGGATCTCCTGCGGCGGCTGGAGGATATGCCTCCCGTCCTCCGTCCAGAGCTCGGCGATCATCCGCCGGCGCCGGTCGGCATCGGGCTCGTTCCAGAGCGCGAGGTACTTCTCCGCCAACTCGGCCGCGCTCCGGGATGAGATTTCGACGAAAGCCTGTGTCTCGGTCATCGGTTACCTCCGTTGATCGTCCGGTTGCTTCGCCTTCAAGGGTCCCGGAGGAAGGACCGCGAGTCGATTACCTCTCGTGTAATGCCGGCCGGCTTTACACGTCGGGTAATGGAGCCGGATCGGACGCCCCGGTAACTTCAATCGGGTGGTCGTCCAGACCGAGCAGGAGCCCCAGACCGCGGGCGAACTGATCCGCTTCTGGCGCGCGCGACGCGGCCTCAGCCAGCTCGAGCTGTGTCTGGACGCGAACGTCTCGACCAAGCATCTGAGCTTCGTCGAGACCGGCCGGTCCAGCCCGAGTCGCCAGCTCCTCGTCCACCTGGCCCAGCACCTCGATCTGCCGATCGTCGAGCGCAATCGACTGCTGC
>Ga0081538_10002622_pt1 | contig 17379 bp, 18 predicted proteins | sample TabmetS5T2R1_FD_71022 | JGI IMG/M metagenome (GOLD analysis project Ga0081538, IMG submission 71022) | Tabebuia heterophylla rhizosphere microbial communities from the University of Puerto Rico - S5T2R1 | ecosystem: Host-associated > Plants > Roots > Rhizosphere ... | reverse complement strand
GACGTAGCCGCCGGGCGAGTCCAACGCCCACGACGTCAGGAGAAAGCCAGTGCAAGCGGATCACGCCCGGGTCGAGAGCGCCATCACAGCTGTGAAGGCGGGCGACCCATCCGCGCTGCACTACCTGTACGCCCGCTACGGCGAGGGCGTGCGCGCGTACGTCGAGAACATCGTCGGCAGCCGCATCCAGGCGGACGAGATCACGAAGGGCACCTTCGTGAAGCTGCCGCGCGCCATGCCGGCCTACGAGGCCGGGACGCTCCCGTTCGAGGGATGGCTGCTTCGCCTTGCCCGCAGCGCGGCGCTCGACTTCCTCCGAGGCCGGCGGGAGCTGTCCCCCGAGCTCCTCGAGGTGCTCGCCCTCCAGCACCTCACCAGCATCGCGCCGTCCGACAACGGCGCCTGGCCCGACCAGCCCTTGTCCATGGCCTGACGAGGAGAGCTTCCCGATGAGCGCCCCCCTGCCCCTCGCGACCCCCGACATCGAGATCACGCGCACCGGCGTGCTCGCGACCGCGAGCCTGGTCGTCGCCACGTTCTCGGTGGCCGTCACCCTGGCCGTGGCCGGCGGCGGCGGGAGCGACGAGCCCGCCGCGGCGGCGGGGCCGAGGTTCGCCACCGGGATCACGGGCGCGCACAGGTCGCCCGCCGCGGGGCCCGAGGCCGCACAGCCTGACGCCGCAACCACCTACCACCAAAGCGCCATGCAGCGCAGGCGGTAGCAACAAGACCGCGCGCACCCGACCGAGTCGGGTGCCCGCGGCGCAGGACCCTCCCCCCGGGCACCGGTCGCGCCGCCCGTCAGGACCTTAGGACTGGCGGGCGGCCGGCCGTTAGCCGGCCCTGGGTGGTCTCAGCCGCGGACGTTGCCGTTGCCGCGCGCCCGCTCGGCGGCGCGCTCGGCATGGCGGATGCGCGCCAGCGCCTCCGCGAAGAGGCCCTCGAGCTGCTCGAGCCGCCCGCGCTCTGAGCGCAGCTCGAGGAGCATCTGCTTCGCCTCGAGGGCGACGTCGAGCGTCGCGGCCATGCCGTAGGCGTCGAGCTTGGCGAGGTCGCCGGGCTCGGGCCGCTTGTCGGTGACCTCGGCGACCAGGTCGGCGTACCGGCGCCGGGCCGTCTCGGCGGCGTCGGTGGCCACAGCCGAGTCGTCGGCGTCCTCCAGCAGCTCAACGTCGCCCGCGGGGTAGGGCAGGTCCTCGATCCGGCGAAGCAGGCGGAACGGCGAGCTGCCCTCCACGAGCACGTTCATTCGCCCGTCCTCGAAGCGCTCGAGCACACGGCTGATGCGGGCCGAGCAGCCGATCTCCTTCAGCCCGTCGTCGGCCAGCCAGACGATGCCGAACTCGCGCTCCTCCTCGATGCACTCGCCGATCATCACCTTGTAGCGCTCCTCGAAGATGTGGAGCGGCACGAGCTCGTGGGGGATGAGAACGAGCCCGAGCGGAAAGAGGGGGAAGCGCTCGAGGGTGTCGCCCATATGGGTGCGAAGGGTAACCGCGCGCTGCGCCGCATCGCGCGTGACCGCTACGGTCGCGGTGTGGCCGCCACTTCGGACCCGCTCGCCGCTTCGGCCGTGCCCGCGGGGCCGGCGCACGTGGCGGTCGTCTCCTTTCTCGCCGCCCGGGCGGCGCCCACGGGCGGCTTCTGGATCGCCCTGGCCGGGGGCGTCGCGCTCGCCCGCGCGGCCGAGCGCCGCGGGGCCCGGCTCGGCTTCGGCGCCAGCGCGGCGGCGATGCTCGAGACGGTCGCGATCATCGGCCCGGCCCGCATCGGGATCCCGCTGACGCAGGCGGCCACCGCGCCGATGCTGGGCCGCCTGGAGGCGCGCGGCGTGGCCGCACTGCCGCAGATCCTCGCCTGCGCGGCCATCCGGCTCCTGCACAACACGGCCACCACCGCGTTCTTCATCTGGGTGATCACCGGCGGGCTCGATGCCTACGCCGGCACCTACGACGCGATCGGCCGCCGGCTCGGAATCGAGGTCGGCACGGCCGACGCCCTGGCCGTGACCGCGGCCGGCCTGCTCGGCTGGGCCGCCTTCGCCAGCACTGTGCAGGTGCTGGTGTACCGCCGCGGGCTGCACGGTTGGGACAGCGTCGGCGCGTCCGCGGGCGACGCGATTGACGTTGCCCGCGACTTGGGGGGTTCACGTCAGCCGGCTGCCGAGGCGGCCGCGGCGGCGGGCCCCCGGCGGCGCTTCGACCCGCGCGCGATCACGCTCGCGGCGGCTGTGGCGTTCGCGCTGCTGCTCTCCAGCACCGCCTGGCCGCTCCTGGCGGCGGTGGCGCTGGCGCTGGCCCTCGCCTGGATCGTCGCGCCGACCGATCGCGATCCCCTGAAGACGGGCGTGATCTTCGCGGCCATCCTCGCGACGGGGGCCTTCGCCTTCACGCTCGGGGGCGGCCTGGGCCTCGACGAGGCGGCGCGCCGGGCCAGCCGGGCGGCGCTGCTCGTCATGGTCGCCACCTGGATGCGAGCGGCGGCCGGGGCCGAGGGACTGAGAGAGGTGGCGCGGGCGGTGTTGGGCCGGCTCAGACGGGTGCCGGCCGCCCCGGAGGCCGCCCTCGTGCTCGATCAGATCTCGAGCGAGGGCCGCCTGGCCGCGGCCGGCCGCGCCCTCGCGGACCAGCTGAGCGGGGTGGAGAGGCGACCGCTCCCGTTCGTTGACGCGGTGCTGAGCTGGGTGGTGCGGGAGTCGGAGCGCTGGCCTCAGGCGGGCGCCCGGGCCGACACCAGCAGGTTGTAGAAGAGCGCCGCCGGGAGGCGGGGCTCGAGCAGCGAGCGGTCGAGCCGCTGCAGCAGCAGGTAGCCGCGGTGGGCGTAGACGCGCCACGCCCACGGCACCTCGGTGGGCTCGGCGGTTGCCTCGAGCGTCCGGTTGACCCACCCGAACAGCGACGCCGCCAGCTCCTCGCCGCTGACGCGTACCTCCTCGAGGCCCGCGGCGCGTACCTGGCCGGTGAGCTCCCCGGGGGTGAACGCGTGCACGTCCACAACGCCCTCGAGCCGGTCCTCCTCGTTCGGGCCGGCGCCGTTGCTCGACGGCCGCGGGCCCGCGCCCATCAGAGCCCGCCACAGCGGGGCCACGACGAGCGCGCCGCGCTTCGGGAGCGCGGAGATGCGGTCGCCGTGCTTCGAGGGCTCGCCGCAGAAGGCGACCACACCGCCGGGCCGCAGCACCCGCCGGAACTCGCGAAATGCCCCGGCCAGGTCCGGCAGGTGGTGAAGCACGGCGTGGCCGAAGACGATGTCGAAGGCGTCGTCCTCGAATGGGAGCGACGAGGCCTCGCACTCCCGCGTCTCGACCGGAAGCTCGAGCTCGCTCGCCGACGCCGAAAGGGCGCTCAGCATGCCCGGCGAGATGTCGGTGGCCACCGCCTCGCGCAGCACCCCGGCCCGCATCAGGTTGAGCGTGAAGTAGCCGGTGCCCGCGCCGATCTCGAGGCCGCGGTCGAACACACCCGGCTCCCGGCCGAGCGCCTTGCGCAGCTTTCCGAGCACCTGCGCCCGGCCGACCTGGCCGTAGCTGATGCCCCACTTGGAGTCGTAGTGCTCGGCCGCGAGGTCGTGATAGCGCACGTTCGCGGCCCGGATCTTCTCGGCGGTCGGGGACATTGGCGGGGAGCCTAGACTCCCGCCGCCGATGCAGCGGCAGACGGTTCAACGCGATCAGCCCGACGGCGTCCCGCCGCTCGAGCTGACCGGCGAGCGCACCCTTCCGGACGTCCCCGTGGAGAACTACTGGTTCCGGCGTCACCTGGTCGTGTACGAGTGGATCGCGGCGCGGTGCGCCGGCCTCAAGGTCGTGGACATGGCCTGCGGAGAGGGCTACGGCACCGACGTGCTGGCGCGCCGCGCGCGTGAGGTGACGGGCGTGGACGCCAATCCCGAGGCGTTCGAGCACGCGCGGCTCAAGTACACGCGCCCGGGCGTCCGCTTCGTGCGCAACATGATCGAGTTGCACGCCGAGCCCTGCGACGCGGTGGTGTGCCTGCAGACCATCGAGCACGTCCCCGACCCGGAGGGGGTGCTGCGGCACTTCAGCGAGATGGCCGGCACCGTGTACGTCTCCACCCCCAACCTGCTCACGCTCGCGCCGCCCGGGGCAGGCAAGTCGGGGAACCCCTGGCACCTGCGCGAGTACCGCGTGGCCGAGTTCCGCGCGCTCTGCGAGAAGGTCTTCGGGCGCGTCGACCTCTACGGGCTGTTCCATGCGCGGAAGCTGCGCGCCCACGAGCTCGCCCTCCGTGCGGGCTGGGACGACGTGCACGCCGCGCTCGGTATCACCGAGGCGTTCTACGACCGCTTCACCCCGGCCATCACGACGCGCGACTTCTCACTCCGCCGGGGCGGCCTCGAGCGGGCGCTCGACTTCGTCGCGGTCCTGCGGTGACCCGGCGCCCGGGCGCCCTCGCGCTCCTCCTCCACTCGCACATGCCCTACGTGGAGGGCTTCGGCACCTGGCCGTTCGGCGAGGAGTGGCTGTGGGAGGCGGTGGCGGCGGTGTACCTGCCTCTTCTCGACGTGATCGACGGCGCTCCGCTGACCGTCGGCCTGACGCCCGTGCTGTGCGACCAGCTCGAGGCGATGCGCGGGGAGCCGGGAGACCGCTACCTGCGTCACCTCGAGGAGACCGAGGCCGTGATCCACGCCGAGGACTCGGCGGGGCTGGCGCGCGGCGGCGAGCCGCGGCTCGCTGCCGAGCTTCGGCGCGCGGGTGGCGACTACGTGGCCGCCACACGGGGGTTCGAGCGCCGCGGGCGTGACCTGCCCGCGTCGTTTCGCTCGCTCGACCGGGTCGAGCTGTGGACCTCCACCGCCACCCACGCGCTGGTTCCCCTGCTCGCCACCGACGCCGGGCGGCGGCTCCAGCTCGCCACGGGCATCGCGTCTCACCAGCGTCGCTTCGGGGAGTGGGGCGGGGGCTTCTGGCTGCCCGAGTGCGCCTACGAGCCGGGGCTCGAGCGCGACCTGGCCGACCACGGCGTGCGCGCGTTCTGCGTCGACCAGTCCGCGGTGGCCGGGTTCGACCACCTGCGGCCGGTCGCCACCGAGGCCGGGCCGCTCGCCGTGCCGATCGACTGGAGGACGATCGAGCTGGTCTGGGACGAGCCCACCGGCTATCCCGCGGACGCCGCGTACCGCGACTACCACAGGCGCACGGTCCACGACCTCAAGCCCTGGGACAACTCCGGGCGGCCGTACGACCGTGAGGCGGCGCTGACGCGGGCGCGAGGCCACGCGCGCGACTTCGTCGCCCGCGCGGCGGCCCGCCTGGCAGACGGCGGCCTGCTCTGCTGCGCGCTCGACACCGAGCTGCTCGGCCACTGGTGGTACGAGGGTCAGGACTGGCTGGCCGCGGTGCTGGAGGAGGCGCCCCGCGCGGGGCTCGAGCTGGTTACGGTGAGCGAGGGGCTCGAGCGGGTGGAGGCGCAGCGGGCGCCCCTCACGGCCTCGACGTGGGGCAGCAGGAAGAACCTCTCCACCTGGGACTCGCCGCGCGTGGCGGAGCTGGCCGTGGCGGCCCGGCGCGCCGAGCTCCGCACGGTGGCCGCGGCGGCACGCGCCACCGAGCCGCGCGCCGCGCTCGAACGGGCCGCCCGGGAGCTGCTCGCGATGCAGTCGAGCGACTGGGCGTTCATGGTCACGCGCGAGCTGGCCGGCGACTATCCGAGCAAGCGGATGGAGCACCACGGCCGCGAGCTGGAGGCGGCGCTCGCCTCGCTGGGCGGCGACGGGGCGGCGCCGGAGCCGCGGCTGCGCGGCCTTGCTCCCGACCTCGATCTGGCGGCGCTCACGACCCCCTAGAGCCCATCGTCCTGAGGGGGCGGTTCAGGAAGATCGTCGAGGTCCACAGCAGCACCGCGGCGGTGGTGCTCAGGTAGGCGACGGGCACCGACAGCAGGAACAGGATCGTGAACCCCAGCCCCGCCGGGCTGCCGAACGGCTGCGTGTCGGCCCTGTGGGTGTCGTGCACATAGCCGCGGCGCAGCGTGTGCACCACCATCATCCAGGTGACCAGCGAAGCCAGGCCCATGATCGCCCCGAACACAGCCGCTGCGATCGGCTCGTCGGTGTACTGGTCGAACAGCTCGGTTGCGAACGGCACGAGGACGATCAGCGCCAGGAACGCCAGGTTGAGCGTCATCAGGGGGGCGTCGAACGCGCGCAGGGTCTCGAAGAAGCGGTGGTGGATGATCCAGTGCCGGCCCACCAGCGCGAAAGCGAGCAGGTAGGCGATCAGGCTCGGGATGAGGTCGACCAGGGCCTCGCCGAGCTCGGCCCCCGACACCCGCGGGACCTCCAGGTTCAGGACCAGCAGCGTGATGGCCACCGCCATGACGCCGTCGGTGAAGGCCACGATGCGCCCGAGGTCTCTCCGCTCCACCCCGTGGAGCTAAGCCCGCGCGCCGGATGGACTGCCGAGCAGCGCCGCCGCGTCCGCGCCGACCACGGCGGCTCTCACCTGGCCACGGCGTCGACCGCCACGGCACCGCGCTCGTACACGACCACCGGGTTGAGCTCGATCAGCGACAGGCCGCGGTCCACGAGCAGCTCGCCGACACGCGACGCGAGCCGCGCCACCGCCCGCACGTCCAGCGGGGTGCGGCCGCGCCCCCCGGTGAGGAGCGGCGCGCCCCACAGCGACAGGAGCGCCCGCTCGACCCGCTCGGGCGAGGCGGGCAGCGGGACGATCGCCACGTCGTCGTGGATCTCGGTCCAGATGCCGCCGAGGCCCACGGCAAGCGCGGGGACCACGACGTCGCTGCGCACGGCCACCAGCAGCTCGACCCCCGGGTCCGCCATGCGCTCCACCAGCACCGCGGCGTCGTTCACGCCGAGTCCCGCGAGGCGCCGGTGGGCGTCGCGCACGTCGGCGGCGCTATGCAGGTCGAGGGCGAGCGCGCCGAGCTCGGTCTTGTGAAGCAGGGTGGGGGCGGACAGCTTGAGCACCACGGGCGCGCCGATCTCGTCGAGGGCGCGAACGGCGTCGTCCTCCGTGGCGGCCACGCGCCCCTCCACGACAGACACGCCCGCCGCCCGCAGGAGCTCCTTCACGGCGTGCTCGGCCAGCGGCGGGATGCCGTTCAGGTCGGGCTGGACGGACGCGCCGCGGGCGATCTCCCGCAGTCGCGCGGAGTCGCCCGGCGGCCGGCGCAGGGCGGCCGCGCACGCCAGGCCCGTCCGCAGGCCGGCGATCGCCGGCAGCCCGGCGCGGATGAAGCGGGCGGCGGCCGTGTCGTCGAGCAGCTCCGGCAGCGTCGCCGCCACCACCACCGGCGCCGGGCTCACCTGCGCGCCCGCCAGGATGCCCTCCCGGACGCCGGCCCAGGACTCGTCCTGGTTGCCCTGGAGGCCGGCCGGCTGGTCGTACAGCACCAGCACCTGGTCGACCGCCGGGTCCCCGCCCACGATCGAGACGATGTCCCGCAGCGTCTCGGCCTCGCCCCAGACCAGCGCCGTGTAGTCGAGCGGGTTGGCGACGGTGGCGGCTTCGGGCAGCAGCTCGCGGAGGCGGCGTGCGGCCGCCTCGCCGAGCGACGCCAGCGGGACCCCGATTCGCTCGCACTCGTCGGCGGCGAGCGCGGAGTCGCCGCCGGAGCAGGTGAGGACGGCGAGGCCCCCCGCGGCGGGTCCGCTCGCGCGAGCGGGGCGCGCCCCGGGCACGGCGAACGCCTTGGCCAGCTCAAGGAGCTCGTGAACGTCCTCCGCCCAAGCCGCGCCGGCCTCCTCCACGAGCGCCCGGAACACATGGTGGTCGCCCGCGACCGCGCCGGTATGGGCCGCGGCGGCGGCCGCGCCGGCCGACGAGCTGCCCACCTTCAACATCGAGACGCCCACCCCGCGCTCCGCGCACAGGGCGAGCGCCTCACACAGCCGCGGGCCGTCGCCGTCCGCCTCGAGATAGACCGCGATCGAGCCGACCCCCTCGTCGCCGGCCAGCTCGGCGATCCAGTCGGCGGGGTCGAGCGCAGTCGCGTTCCCGCACGAGACCACGGTGTGAAGCCTCAGGCCGCGGCGGGTGGCGAGTGTGTTGACCGCGACGTTCCCGCTCTGCGAGACGAGCGCCACGCCTCCCGGCTCCTGCGCGGTCAGGGCGTCGCCCCAGAGCGCGAGCCGCTCGTGGAGCGCGACGATCCCGTTTCCGTTCGGGCCGCACACCGGGAGCCCGTGGCGCCGGGCGACCGCCTCCAGCTCCTTCTGGCGCTCGAGCCCCGAGGAGATCTCGCCGAAGCCGGCCCCGTAGACGACCGCCCCGCCGCATCCGGCCGCGCCCGCCTCCTCCACCACGGCGGGCACCCCCGCCGCCGGGATCGCCACCACCACGGCGTCCGGCGGCGACGGACAGTCCGCGAGCGACGCGAAGCACGGGAACCCGTACGCCGACGAGCGGCCCGGGTTCACCCCCCAGACCTCGCCGGGGAACCCGAGCGCGCGCAGATTCAGCAGCGTCTGCCCGGCATAGGACCCGGCCCGCTCGGTCGCGCCGACGACCGCGACCGTGCGGGGATGCAGTAGCCGCCCGAGCTTCACTAGTGGAGCGTACGCTCAACCCCGCGCCGCTCGAGCGCGCGGGCCACGATCAGCCGCTGGATCTCGCTGGTGCCCTCCCAGATGCGGTCCACCCGCAGCTCGCGCAGGAAGCGCTCCGCCACGTTGGTGCGCATGTAGCCGCGCCCCCCGAAGATCTGCACGCAGCGGTCGGCGCAGCGCCAGGCGGCCTCGCTCACGAACAGCTTCGCCATCGACGCCTTGGCGTGCACGATCTTTGGATCCGCCCCGGAGTCGGCCAGCCGCGCCACCTCGAGCACCAGCAGGCGCCCCGCCGCCGCGTCGACCGCCGAGTCGGCCAGCGGGAACGACACCCCCTGGTGGTCCATGATCCGGCTTCCGCCCTGCTCGCGCTCGAGCGCCCAGGCGGTGGCCTCCTCGATCAGCCGCCACATCGAGCCCACCCCGCGCGCCGCGATCCCGAGGCGCTCCTCGGTGAACCACGCCCGCTGCAGGTCCTCGCCGCGTCCGACGCCCCCGATGACCGCCTCGTCGCCGACCTCGACCCCGTCGAAGCGGATCGCCGGGTGGCCATGCGGGTACGTGTGCGTGAACGGCGGGTCGTCCACGACCGAGACCCCCTCGAGCCCGGCGTCCACCAGGAACAGCGTGGGCAGCGCCGCGCCGTCCAACATCGCGTTCGCCATCACGATGTACACGGAGGCCACGTCGCCGTAGGTGACGAACCACTTCTCGCCGTCGATCACCCATCCGGCGTCGGAGCGCCGCGCGGTCGTCTCGATCATCGAGGGATCGGAGCCCGCGCCCGCCTCCGTGACCGCGTACGCGTCGTGCAGCTCGCCGCGCAGGGCCGGCTTCAGGTAGCGCTCGATCTGCTCCGGCGTTCCGCTGGCGAGCACGTTGTAGGCGGTCGGCATGTACCAGGAGAGCCCGTTGGTGGAACGGCCGAACTGCTCCTCCACGAGGCACCACTCGGTCTTGGTCCAACCCTGCCCTCCGTGCTCGGGCGCGTGCAGCCCGCCGGTCAGCCCGGCCTCGAGCGATTCGCGCTTGATCCGCTCGATGAGCTCCCGGGGGACCTTCCCGCCGCTGCGCTCGGCGAGCTCCTCGTTCGGGATCAGCAGCTCGTCGACGAAGCGCCGGGCCCGCTCGATCAGGTCGGTCGCCGGGGGTGCGGTGGGTGAGATTGTCATTGGAGTCCCAGTTTCAGGTTGTCGTGGTTGTCGATCACCTCGAGCACGATCGCCCGCGCCTCACTCGGTGGCGCTTCGCGTGCCAGGGCCGCCGCCTCGGACAGGTATGCGGTCCACGCGCGCCGGCTGCCGTGTGTCACGAGCCGCTCGACGCGCGCCCGCTCGGCCTCGATCGAGCCGTTCCCCCGCAGCTCCGCTACCGCCTCGGGCAGCTCCCGCTCGGGTTCCGGGGTGATGGAAAGCCATACGTGACGGGCGCCGGCCGTGCGCAAGCGCCCGGCTCGGCCGGGCGCGCTGCGTTCGGTTTTGGTCACCGGGAGATGGTATCATGCGACTGATCACAAAGTCAGGACGACTCATGACCGTTTCCGACGCCGTCTCCGCCGCCCTCTCACCCCATCTCTACCGCGACCCCGAGGTGCTCGAGGTCGAGCAGCGCCAGATCTTCGCCCGCACCTGGCAGTTCGCGGGCCACATCAGCCAGCTCGCCGGCACCGGGAGCTACATCACCACCCAGGCCGGCGTGGAGCCCGTCCTCGTGCTGCGCGACGGCGAGGGCGAGCTGCGCGCGTTTCGCAACGTCTGCCGCCATCGCGGCTCGCGCCTTCTGAGCGGCTCGGGCGATTGCGGCAAGGCCATCCGCTGCCGCTACCACGGCTGGACCTACCGCTTCGACGGCGAGCTGATCGGCGTGCCCGAGGGCCGCGCGATCCCGGGCCTCGACAAGTCCTCGCTGGGGCTCTTCCCGGCGCGCGTGGAAGTCATGTCAGGTCTCGTCTTCGTGAACCTCGACGTCCACGCCACCCCGCTGGCGGAGCAGGTGGGCGGCTTGCCCGAGCGCCTCGAGCGCTGGGGCCTCGACAAGCTCCAGGTGAAGCACGAGAAGCCCACCACCCAGCCCGCCAACTGGAAGATCGTGGTCGACAACTATCTCGAGGGCTACCACGTCCCGATCGCCCATCCGGGCCTCATGCGGCTGCTCGACTACAAGAACTACGACGTCGAGCTCCACGACAACTGGGCCTGGTACGACGCGCCGCTGCGCGACAAGCCGTCCGGCAACCGGATGGAGCGGATCTACCAGCGGATGGTGGAGCCGATGCCCGGGCTCAGCGAGGACGACCGCCGCGTCTGGCGTTACATCTTCATCTACCCCAACACCACGATCGACCTCTATCCGGACCAGGTGGGCATCTGGCGCATCGCCCCCGATGGCCCGCTCCGCAGCGCGGACTTCGCCCTGACGCTCTTGCCGCAGCACGCCGGCCTTCGCACCCGTGCGGTCCAGTACGCCAACCGCAAGGTGAACGAGCTGGTCATCGACGAGGACGCGGATCTCGTGGCGAACCAGCAGGCGGGCCTCGAGACGCGCGGCTTCGAGCCCGGCCCCCTCTCCCGCAGGGAGGCGGCGCTGGGGTGGTTCGCCGACAAGATCCGCGCGGATCTCGGCGAAGCGGCGTGACCGAGGGCGCTCGCGAGCGCATTCTGGCGGCGGCGGTCGAGCGCATCGCGGAGGAGGGCATCGACGAGGTGCGGATCGCCCGCGTCGCCATGGACGCGGGGGTGTCGACCTCGCTGGTGCACTACCACTTCGAGACCCGCGAGGCGCTCCTCGCCGAGGCGCTCGAGTACTCCTATGAGCGCGCGGGCGACGTGCGGATCGGGGAGGGCGACGGCGGCCTGGCCGACATGGTCGACCAGCTGCTGCCGTATCCCGGCTCGCTCGAGCGCGACTGGATCCTGTGGGTGGAGCTGTGGCTGCGCGCCGTGCGCCACCCCGAGCTGCGACCGACCGCGGCGCGGCTCTACGACCGCCTGCGCACCTGGCTGGCCGAGGGGATGGAGGACTCGGCGGACGCCGAGCGCGCGGCCGACCGCCTGATGGCGCTCGCCGACGGCTACGGCATCCGGGTCCTGATCGGCGCGATGGACATCGAGGACGCGCGCAGGGAGATCTGGGACGCCTTGACCGAGACGCAACCGCTCGTTAAGTTACCTGAATCGCCGTTCAGGTAACCCGAGGGGGGACATGAGCCCGCGGCCCCGGCTCGGCCACGTGCGCCGGCCGGCCATGCTCTCGGCGGCAGCCGAGGTGATACGCGAGCGCGGTCTCGAGAACGCCCGCGTGAGCGACATCGCCGAGCGCGCGGGCACCAGCGCGCCGTCCGTTCTCTACTACTTCGAGACGAAGGCCGAGCTGCTGAAGGAGGCGCTGACCTCGGCGGAGGAGGAGTACTACGACGAGCTCGAGGGCGAGCTGGCCGGCATCGAGAGCGCACGAGAGCGTCTCGCGCGGATCGTGGCGGGCGGGGCCGGGAACGGCGACTACGACGCGTCGCTATGGATGGAGCTGTGGGCGAGAGCGCTGCGCGACCCGCAGCTCGCGGCGACGCGCGCGCAGCTCGACGGCCGCTGGAGGCGGGCGATCGCGGACGTGGTGCAGTATGGCCAGGAGCGGGGCGAGTTCGGCAAGACGGAGCCGGAAGGATTCGCGATGCTCCTCTCCTCACTGCTCGATGGCCTCGCCGTGCAGATCGCGTTGAAGGACGAGGAGGTCACCCCCAAGCGGGCCCGGGAGCTCACGCTTGCCTTCGCGGAGAAGGAGCTCGGATGCTGAGCCGGCGCCGGCTGCTCCAGGGTGGCGCCGGCCTGGCGCTCGGCGCCGGCCTGGCGGGCTGCGGCGTCGGGAACATCGACAAGGGCTCGAAGGCCGAGACCGAGAAGCCGATCAGGAAGCGGATCGACGGCGACCTCGTCTACTTCAACTACTCGCAGTACATCGACCCGGAGCTGGTCAAGGGCTTCGAGAAGCTCTACGGCGTCAGGGTGCGCGAGTCCTACTTCGACTCGATGTCGGCCATGATGGCGAAGCTCCGCGCCGGCATCCATTACGACGTGATCTTCCCGAGCGCGGAGTACGTGCAACGGCTCCGCGCCGGGTTCCTGATCCGGCGGATCGACCGGGACAAGCTCAAGAACGTCGACACGGTCTACCCGCACTACGACGACCCCTGGTACGACCCGAACTCGGAGCACTCCACGCCGTACGGCATGTACGCGACCGGGCTCGGCTACCGAGCGGACAAGGTCACCGGCATGACCGGCTCGTGGCGCGACCTGGGCGAGGCCGACTCCGATGACCGCAGCTTCCTGCTCGACGACTACCAGGAGGCGATCGGGATGGCCAACCTGGTGAACGGCCACCCCCTGAACGAGACCGACACGGACAAGCTCGAGGAGTCCAAGAACTATCTGGTCGACCTGAAGCCGAAGCTGCGCGGCGTCTCCGCGGACACGATCACGAACATGGTCAGCGGGAACGCCTACATCCAGCACCTCTGGAACGGCGACATCGTGAACATCCGGTACGGCGTCGACAACCCCGAGGACTTCAAGTTCCAGAAGTGCAGGGAGGGGATGCCGATCGGCAGCGACAACTTCGTGATCCCGGTCAACGCCGAGCACCCGGGCACGGCGCTGCTGTTCATCGAGTACATGCTCGAGCCTGAGAACGCGGCCCAGAACGTCGAGTGGATCGGCTATCCGATGCCCTACGAGGGCGCCGCCACAGAGGCCTTCCAGGGGCTCGTCAAGGACGACCCCGAGATCAACATCACCATCGAGGACCTCGAGCAGGGCCTGCAATACGAGAACCTGCGCGGCGAGGGGCGCCTCGCATGGGACGAGGTGTGGACCGAGTTCAAGGTCTCCTGATGTGAACGAGAACCGCTTCGCCACGGCCTTCCTCGTCCCCGGCGGGCTCTGGCTGCTCGTGCTGTTCGTCGTCCCCGTTTGCCTGGTGCTCGCGCTCTCGTTCGGCTACACGGACGACCTCGGCGAGGCGATCTACAGCACGCGGCTCGACAACTACGAGCGGCTCGTCGACCCGGACTACCTGCCGGTGCTCTTTCGGTCGGTCGGCTTCGCCCTCGCCGCCGTGGTGCTCTGCCTGCTGATCGGCTATCCCGTCGCCTACTACATCGCGGTCTTCGGCGGGCGCTGGAAGAACGTCTTGATCGCCCTGGTGGTGCTGCCGTTCTTCGTCAACTACCTGATCCGCACCTACGCCTGGATCGCGATGCTCGGTGACGACGGCCTGGTCAACGGCGTGCTCGACTCGTCCATCCGCTTCATCAACACGCCGTGGGCCGTGATCGGCGGACTGGTGTACGGCTTCCTCGCCTTCATGATCCTGCCGATCTACGCCGCGCTCGACCGCATGGACCCGGCCCTGATCGAGGCCGGAAAGGATCTGTACGGGAGCCCCTGGGAGACGTTCCGCCACGTGACCTGGCCGCACACGTTCCAGGGCGTCCTGGCCGGCTCGGTGCTCGTGTTCCTGCCCGCGGTGGGCGACTTCGTGGCGGCCTCGCTGCTCGGCGGGCCCGAGGAGGTGATGGTCGGCAACCTGATCCAGCAGCAGTTCCAGGCGTCCGACAACTGGCCGTTCGGCGCCGCGCTGACCATCGCGATGATGGCCTTCCTGCTGATCTGGATGTCGCTCTACCTGCGCGCCGCCGCACGCGAGACCAAGGAGGCGCGGGCGTGAGCGCCTTCGACCGGCCGCGGTTCCTCAGGGTCTTCGTCGCGGTCTTCTTCGTCTTCCTGTTCGCGCCGATCGCGCTGGTCATCCTGTTCTCGTTCAACTCGAGCCGGTCCCTGCAGCAGTTCGACGGCTTCAGCATGCGCTGGTACGAGACGTTCTTCGAGTCGGAGTCGCTGCGCGACTCGCTCATCGCGAGCATCGAGATCGCCCTCGTCACGATGCTCATCGCGACCGTCCTCGGCACCATGCTCGCCTACGGCCTGGTGCGAGCCCGCACGCGCTGGTCGGACACGGCGAACGTGCTGATGCTGGTCCCGCTCGTCACTCCGGAGATCGTGGCGGGGGCCTCCGCGCTCCTCCTCTTCACCCAGGTGGGCCTCGAGCTCTCGCTGACGACGATCATCGTGGCCCACATCACGTTCTCGATCTCCTACGTCACGGTGGTCGTGCGCGCCCGCCTCGCGGCGCTCGGCCGACAGGTCGAGGACGCGTCGATGGACCTGGGCGCGACGCGCTGGCAGACCTTCCGGCTGGTCACGCTGCCCGCGCTGTGGCCGGCGATCATCGCCGCCGGCCTGCTGTGCTTCGCGCTCTCCTTCGACGACTTCGTCCTGTCGTTCTTCACGACAGGCGAGAGCCCGCAGCCGCTGCCGGTGCGCATCTGGACGGAGATCCGGTTCGGTGTCCGGCCGACGATCAATGCAATCGGGAGCTTCATGCTCGTCATCTCGATCCTGTCGATCGGGCTCGCGCTGCTGCTGCCCCGCCTGCTCGGCCGGCGCGAGAGCGGGCTCAAGGTGTTGCTGGGAAGGGAGGCTGCATGACCTCGGCCATTCGCTTCGAAGGAGTCACGAAGACCTTCGGCGACTACGAGGCCGTCAAGGAGCTGGACCTCGAGATCCAGAAGGGCGAGTTCTTCTCGCTGCTCGGCCCCTCGGGGTGCGGCAAGACCACCACGCTGCGCATGGTCGCCGGCTTCGAGCTGCCCACCACAGGGCACATCCACCTGGAGGGCGAGCCGGTCGAGGCGGTGCCGCCGTACAAGCGCAACGTGAACACGGTCTTCCAGAGCTACGCCCTGTTCGAGCACCTGAGCGTGGCGGACAACGTCGCGTTCGGGCTGAAGCGGCGCAAGGTCGCGAAGGAGGAGATCCGCACCCGCGTGGGCGAGGCGCTCGAGCTCGTCGAGCTCGCCGGCCGCGAGAAGGCAAAACCGGCCGAGCTGTCGGGCGGGCAGAAGCAGCGCGTGGCGCTGGCGCGCGCGCTCGTGAACCATCCCGCCGTGCTCCTGCTCGACGAGCCGCTCGGCGCGCTCGACCTGAAGCTGCGCAAGCAGATGCAGGTGGAGCTGAAGGGCATTCAGCGCGAGGTGGGCATCACGTTCCTCTACGTCACGCACGACCAGGAGGAGGCGCTCGCGATGTCCGACCGCATCGCGGTCATGGAGGAAGGCGAGATCAGGCAGTGCGGCTCGCCCGAGGAGATCTACGAGAAGCCTGCCGGGCCGTTCGTGGCCGGCTTCATCGGCGTCTCGAACCTGCTGCCCGGCGAGAACGGCGGCCAGATCTCCGTCCGCCCCGAGAAGATCTGGCTGGGAAGCCTCGAGCCGGGGATGTCCTCGCTCCAGGGCACGGTGGTGGAGCGCGTCTACGTGGGCACCACCACGCAGGTGATCGTGGAGCTCGACTCGGGGGTGCGGCTCGTGGCGCTCGAGCAGAACACCGCGAGCGCGCGGGCCGACGACCGCTGGGAGATCGGCGAGCGCGTCACGCTGGGCTGGCACCCCGAGCACGCGCGCGAGCTTCAGTGAGGAGACTCGCGGCGCTCGGCGCCGTGCTGGCGGTGCTCGCGTCGGCCGCGCCGGCGGCGGCCGAGCCGCTCACCGTGATGACCTTCAACGTCTGGTACGGCGGCGAGCAGGTCGAGTTCGACCGGATCGGCGACGCGATCGAGGCGGCTGGCGCGGACGTGGTCGGCGTGCAGGAGCCCGAGGGGCAGCTCCGCCGCATCGCGGAGGCGGCCGGCATGTCCTACGTGGACGATTCGCTCCACCTGATCTCGCGCTACCCGATCCACCCGGCGCAGCGCGGCGGCATCCGCTTCGCCTACGTGGCGCTCAGCCCGCGCAGGGTCGTGGCCGTGTCGAACGTGCACCTCCCCGCGAGCCCGTACGGGCCACATCTGGTGCGCGACGGCCGCACGCCCGCCCAGGTGCTCCGCAACGAGCGCGCCACGCGGCTCGGCGCGATCCGGCCCTACCTGCGGCCGCTGGCACGGCTCGGCAGGCGCGGCGTTCCGACCTTCCTGCTGGGCGACTTCAACTCGCCGTCCCACCTCGACTGGACGGCCGCCAACCCGCGGGTCAGGTATCCGCTCCGCTGGCCCGTGTCGGCCGCCCTGGAGCGAGCCGGCTTCCGCGACTCCTACCGCGAGGCGCATCCGGACCCGGTGGCGCGGCCGGGGCTCACCTGGACGCCCGGCACGCCGCCGCCGCGGATCCGCCGCCGGGAGACGCTCGACCGGATCGACTGGGTCACGGCCGCCGGCCCGGCCACGACCCTGGCCAGCCGGCTGGTTGGCGAGCCGGGCGGGCCGGACGTGGACGTCGGGGTGCGGTGGGGCTCCGACCACCGCGCCGTGGCCTCCACCTTCGAGGTCGCTCCCGCCGAGGCGCCCGCGCTGGCCACCGCCGAGCCGCGCGTGGTGCGGCGCGGCACTCCCGTCACGGTGCGCTACACCGACGCGGCGCGCGCCCCCGGCCGGCGGGTCGCGGTCCTGCCCGCCCGCGGCGGGCCGCCGGTCATGACCCTGCCGATCTACGGCGCCGCCGACCACATGGCCGCCTTCTTCGGCACGGCCGGCCTGCGCCCGGGCGCCTACCGCGCCGGGCTGGTGAGCGGGGAGGGCAGGGTCCTGGCCGCCTCGCGCTTCTGGGTCCTCGCGCGCGACGCCCACCCGCGCGTACGGACCTCGAGGCGGGCCTACGCGCCGGGTCAGCCGATCCGCCTGCGCTGGAGCGGAATGCCGGGCAACAGGTTCGACTGGGTCGGGATCTTCAGGGCGCGCCCCACGATCGACGTGTACGGCTACCTCGGCTTCAGGTACGTGGACGCGCTGCCGCAGGGG
>Ga0081538_10002621_pt1 | contig 17386 bp, 11 predicted proteins | sample TabmetS5T2R1_FD_71022 | JGI IMG/M metagenome (GOLD analysis project Ga0081538, IMG submission 71022) | Tabebuia heterophylla rhizosphere microbial communities from the University of Puerto Rico - S5T2R1 | ecosystem: Host-associated > Plants > Roots > Rhizosphere ... | reverse complement strand
TAGCGCTGCTTCATCTCGGGCATGGCCAGGTAGGCATCGTACGTCAGATGTTTGAGATCGATGCTCATGGATACAATTCCTTCCTCCGGTGTCCTTGGGCTCCCCGATCAGGCGCCGGCCGTGGCCTTGGGAGCGGCAACCTCCGCCGGCAGTCGGATAGTAAAGGTGGCCCCTTTGCCTAGCCCCTCGCTCGCAACGGCCACATCGCCGCCCATCAGCTGGCAGAATTTCCGGGTGATCGCCAGGCCCAGTCCGGTGCCACCGAACTGGCGCGCCGTGGAGGCCTCGGCTTGCGAGAACGCCTGGAATAATTTGGCCATCTGCTCGGAGCTTATGCCAATGCCGGTATCGCTGACGCGAAAGGTGATCCAATCGACTCCGTCTACCGCCTGGCGGCTGACCGTTAGCCCAATGGTCCCTTGCTTCGTAACCTTGCAGGCGTTGCTCAGCAGGTTGAACAGCGTCTGCCGCACCTTGGTCAGGTCGGCCCGCATGCTGCCGAGGGTGTCGGCACACTGCACCACCAGGGTGTTGGCGTTTTTCTCTACCAGGGGGTGCACGGTGGTCGCCACGTCCTGGAGCATGTCCGCGAGGTCGAACGTCTCCAGGTAGAGGTCCATCTTGCCGGCTTCGACCTTCGACAGGTCCAGAATGTCGTTGATGAGGGCGAGGAGGTGCTTGCCAGCGGCGTTGATTTTCTGGAGGTCAGGGGTGAAGTCCTCCTGGCCCAGGTCTTCGGCCTCTTCTTGCAGCATCTCGCTGTAGCCAATGATGGCGTTGAGTGGCGTGCGCAGCTCATGGCTCATATTGGCCAGAAACGCGCTCTTGGTCTGATTGGCCGCTTCGGCCTCTTTCCTGGCGCTTTCCAGGGCTTCGTTGCTCTGGTGCAATTCCTGGGTGCGGACGCGCACCGTGTCTTCGATCGTCTCATAGATCTGCCTGAGGTCGGCGGTCATTTTATTAAACGCCTGGCTCAGTTCCCCAATCTCGTCATGCCGCCCAACAGGCACTTCCTGCTGTAAATCACCACCGGACATGAAGCGCACCACCCGCGTCAGGGAGACAATGGGTTTGGAGATCGATCTGGCCACGATCAAGGCGCCAGCCACCACGCACAGCAGGGTAATCCCGCCGACAATGAACACCGTATTGCGCTGCTTGAGAATGGGGGCAAAGGCTTCTGCGGTATCGATTTTGACCATCATGGCCCAGCGTAAGGAGGGGAGATACTGCCACGCCGCCATAACTTGCTTGCCGCGATAATCCAGGTCGAGACCACGACCTTGTCCGCCTTGCGCCGCCTGTTGGAGCGACAATTCCAGCGCACTCCCCAGCGGGATGCGGCGGCGAAATGCCGCATACGGATCATGCCGCAGCGGTGTCACAAAGACAACGTCGTTGTCCACCCGTGAGCCGACCACGGTTTCGCCGGTGTTGCCGAGGCCCGTGTAGTCATTGACGACTTTATAGACTTCCTGGTTGCTCATCTGCAGCACCACAACCCCGACCACCACACCTCCCTGCAACACCGGTGCGGCAATAAAGGCGGCTGGTGCGTTGGTGGCGGCGTAGTACTCGAAATTGGACACCTCCGTTACCAGCAGGGTCTTGGCGCGGTCAAAGACTCTGGCCAACTCGGTGTTCTTGTTCGGCCCGGTATAAAAGTTGGAGCCGAGGTCTTCGCCCTGTCTGACGGAGAAAATGGCATCGCCCGAAGGAGAGATCAGAAAGACGTCGGCGTAGCCGGACTGTTCGAGGTAGTCGCTCAGGAAGGGGCGCAGTTCGTTTTCGATTGCGGTATATTCTGGCGCACCGATGCCATGTTCGAAGAATGCCCGGTCGAGGGGCTCGAAGCTGTTCACAATGCCTGGCATGCGGGCCAGGGCGGTGACGTTCCGCTGACGCTCGCGCGCGTAAGTCTCAATCTGGTTCGCCTTGCTGTCGGCAATGGCGCGCAGGTTGTTTGTCACCTCTTGCCGGAGCGATTGCTCCGAGATGGCGTAGGTCAGGTAGGTGACAATGCCCAGCGGCACCAGCGCCATGACCAGGAACGCCCACAGCAAACGCGTGGCGATGGTCATGCGCTTGAACAAATGTGGCTTCATGATGCTTTCCTATAGGTCGGGCCACGGCGGGTGCCCTCAAGTCTCGCGGTACCAATACGCCAGATTCCAGAGATTCAAGTCCCAGGGGCCCAGCTCCAGGCCCCGTAGGCTGTGGCTCACTGCGACAACCGTGTGACGCAAGACTGTCGGGATGACCACCACATCCTCGATCACCAGATCGTTCATGCGGATGAAGAGGGTGGCGCGCTTCACGGCATCCAACTCGGTCTTCGCCTGCTGCCAGAGCCGATCGTACTCGGCGTTGGACCATCGCACGATGTTCTGCCCCGTCCAGTTGTTGGCCTTTTGTGCGATCTCCCAACTCGCGAACTGACGCATATACCCCTGCAGATCGATCCCAGTGCTAAGCGGGGAAAACATTTGCATATCCGCGTAAAAATGGGAATATGTGTCGGGGTTCGCCGGATCGTTGGAGAAAAAGACGCTGGCGTTGATCGCTTTCAGCTCCACCTCGATCCCAAGGCGCTCCAAGGCCTGCTTCACAATGGCCTGCGTCTTCTGGCGGACCAGGTTGGCGGAGGTCTGGTACACGACCTGCATGCGGCGGCCGTCCTTGACACGGATGCCGTCGCTCCCCCGCTTCCAGCCAGCCTGATCCAGCAACTGCCCAGCCTTGTCGAGATTGAACTCCCAGCGCGTATTCGGGGACTGAAACGGCGTGGGGCCATTGAGGAAGTTGCTGGTGGGTTGGCCGGCAGCGCCGTAGAGCTGCTCAACAATGGTACGCCGATCGACAGCCAACGCAAAGGCCTGCCGCACCTGCAGGTCAGTGAAAAACGGATGGGGCACCTTGACGCTGCTACGCTCGCCCTCCACCTCGGTCCCGGGGTCGGTGCGATTAAGCTGAATGTGCTCGAGTTGAGAGCCAGGCGCAATGTGGAACCTGCCCTTGCGTCCCTGTTGCTCCATGCGCTCCCGGACGTCCTTATCCACCTGCGTGTTCAAGGCGAAGTCGAACTCCCCGGTCTGGATCACCGACCGCGCGGCCGAGGTAGCATCTCCCCCGCCTTTCAACTCGATGCTGTCGAAGAAGGGGCGGTTGGGGACGTGATAGTGCGGATTGACTTCATAGAGCGCCACATCCCCCGGTTTGAAGTCGATAATCTTGTAGGGGCCAGTGCCCACCGGCGTGAGATTGTACGGTGCGTTACGGGCATTTAGCCCAGTGTACTCGGCAAAGCGGTGCTTGGGCAAAATGTGCGCATTCCCGCCGGCGTACCACATGGGAGTCGGCGCTTTAAACACCACCCTGATCGCATGGTCGTTGAGCTTGTCGATACGCAGGATATTTTCATACAGGCCTCTGGTGACGGCAGCCGTGGCTGGGTCGGTGGCATACTCCCAGGTGAAGAGCACATCGTCGGCGGTGAAGGGCATGCCATCGTGCCAGACTACCCCCTGCTTCAGACGCCAGATGGTCCAGGTGCCGTCCGGCGCACGACCGCCGTTCTCCAGGCTCGGAATCTCCGCCACCAGGGTCGGGATGAATTCGGCCTCAGGATTCACAGAGAACAACGGTTCGTAGACGACACGCGAGGCCTCTCTGTCCTTTGTGCCGGTGGCGAGATGGGCGTTCAGGATCGTGGGCGCCTGCCAGAACAGCAGGCGCAGCTTCCCCCCACCTCCTCGCCGGGTCGGGATAAAGGCGTGTGGCGCCCCAGGCGTGCTCTGAGCCACGGCGGGGACCGCGGTCGCCAGTAGGTCAGCAATGAGGGGCCCGGAGAGCCCGAGCCCCAGCATGGTGCGGAGAAAGTGGCGGCGGCTTGCCTCCCCATTTACGACTCGCCGCACCCACTCCCGTAGCTCCTGTTCCTCCAGCCCCATGGCTCCCCTCCTCTGTCCGTCTGCGGTCACGCTACATGCCACCCCCTGTGTGGCGGTCTGCAGGCGGCAACCGGGGACAATCCCATGCAGTCCCACATGGGTCCCAATTATCACACAATGACCTAAGCAGTCAAGTGATGGGCTTCCAGACGTGAGCTTACCGCTCACTGACCGCTGACGGCTGATTGGGGAGCCGCATGGTGAAGGTGGAACCCATCCCCGGCGCGCTCTCGACTGCGATGGTGCCTCCTATCATCTGACAGAAGCGTTGGCTAATCGCCAGCCCAAGCCCTGCGCCACCATGTGCACGCGTGGCTGAGGCATCGGCTTGCACGAACGGCTGGAACAGCTTCTGCATCTGCTCAGAGGTCATGCCGATGCCGGTATCGGTCACCCGGAACGTGATCCACGCCGTCGTGTCCACCGCCTCACGGGTGACCTCCAGCGTGATGCTGCCCTGCTCGGTAAACTTACAGGCGTTGCTGAGGAGGTTGAGCAAGCTCTGCCGGACCTTGGTGAGGTCGGCCCGCAGGGTGCCGAGATCATCAGCACAGTGGACCACCAGGGCATTGTGGTTTTGTTCTGCCAGAGGTTGGATAGTGGTGACCACTTCTTGGACCAGCATGGCGATAGTGAACGTCTCCAGGGAAAGCTCCATCCTGCCGGCCTCAATGTTCGAGAGGTCGAGGATGTCGTTGATGAGCGTCAGCAGGTGCTTGCCGGCAGCGCGAATTCTCTGGAGGTCGGGGAGGAAGTCTGCCTGGCCCAGGTCTTCGGCCTCCTCTTGCAACATTTCACTGTAGCCAATGACGTGGTTGAGCGGCGTGCGCAGCTCGTGACTCATGTTGGCGAGAAACGCGCTCTTGGCGTGGTTGGCAGCTTCAGCGGCTTCCTTCGCCTGGCGCAAGGCGGCCTCGGCACGTTTGTAGTCGGTCATATCTTTGATGACCGCCAGCGTCCCGATGCGTGCACCGCTCGCGTCACGGAGCAGGGAGAGGGAGGAGCTGACCTCGACCCAGCGCCCGTCTTTGGTCCGTAAGACTGTCTCATAGTTCCTGATCCGCCCTGCGGCCTGCAGTCGCCGCATGATGGCCCGCGCCTCCTCCAGGCCCCCTCGGTAAAAGCCCGTCCCGGTCAGGCCAAACGCCTCTTTGGCCCGGTAGCCAAGGAGTTCCTCGGCCCCGGGACTCCAGGAGGTGACCCTGCCGGAGACATCCGTGGTGACAATGGCATCCACCGAGTTCTCGGCAATGGACTGCAGGAAGTCCCGGGTCCCTCTGGCCTCCTCGTAGAGACGGACGTTGTCGATAGCGATGGCCGCCTGGGCGGCAAAGAGGGCAAGCAAATCGCTGTCCTGGGCGGTGAAGGATCGCCCGGTCCCTTCATTACTGATGGCGATGACCCCGACGAGCCGGTCCCGGTACAGCAGGGGCTCCGCCACGATGGCGGTGAACCCGAGGCGCTCCGCCAACACGGGTGTCGCATACGGCGATGTTTGATAATCGTTGACGAGCAGCCCCTCCCGGCTCTGGGCGACACCTCCCACGAGTCCCTCGCCGAGCCGGAAGCGGACCTCCTGCATCCACTCTCCGCGGCCGTGCCAGGCCCGCGGGACGAGCACTTCGGTCGTCTCGTCCCAGAGGTAGACAGCACCAGACGTCGCTGCCTCAACCAGATCCACGGCGCGCTGGGTGATGAGGCCCAGGAGGGCCGTGAGATCCAGCTCCCGAGTGATCTCTGCCGTCACGGCCCGCAGCGCTTCCACCTGCTGTATGCGCGTGGCCAGGGCCTGCTCCGCCCGTGTGCGCACAGTGATCTCGCCCTGCAGGTCATGCGCACGCTGCTGCAAGTCCGCCGAGCTGCGCCGCAACCTGCCGATCACCAGGGTCAGTCCTGACAACCCCAACACCGACATCACCACCAGCAGAGTAAAGGTTCCCCGCAGACCCACGCGGGTCTGCGCCACAGCAGCATCCAAGGGGAGGCTAACCTCCAGGACCCCTCGTACATCTCCCGGTTGCCAGTCGGTCTTGGGACTGGCAGGGTGGGTGTTGTGACAATTGACGCAACTGGGACGCATCAGGTCCGCCGTGGCATAGCGCAAGGAGCGACGGCCCTGGACATCCTCAATGCGGTACAAGGGTTGAGCGGGATATTGTCGCAACGTGTTCCATGCTTCTTTGGCAAACGCATCTTGCAGGCCACCCTCCTGCTGCCGCCAGGGAAACGGATAGGGGCTGTATAGCCGGCTCTGCGCGCCGGACTCATGGGCGCCAAGACGCTGGCCTAAGAGCATACTCAGCGTCACCGGCAGCGGGATGGCCCCTGTCTTGGTGGCGTAGTCGTGGGTCACCTCGATGCCGTGGGCTGTGACGGTGTTCACGACCTCCGAGGTGTAGAGGGTGCGGAATTCAGCCAGGGCTTGGGCATATAGAGACGCATTTTGCAAGGCGATGGCGGTGATGAGGTTCGACTGCACACGGGACACCTGCCACAGTACACCAGCCACACCGGCACAGAACATGAGCGCGAGCACCAGGATGATCCGCTCATGCAGCAGACGACCACATCCGGCCAAGGCGTTCGCAACAGCTTGGCACATGGTATACCTGCCGACAAAAGGTGTTTCTGACTTCATCTCACACCTCCTCTGTGCTCGGGCGTTCTGACCGGACGCAGGCTGCCACGAGGTGGTGGATCTCGCGCAGCAGCTCTTCACGGCTGTAGGCCCCCTTCTGGAGGATCCGTTCCACATAGCCGTTGAGGCGTCGGCGGTCGTCGGGCGTGAGGTCCTTCGCTGTGACCACCACGACGGGGATGGACCGCCAGGCGTCCTGTTGGCGCAGTGCCTCGAGGAACGCAAAGCCGTCCATCTCCGGCATCATCAGGTCTAGCAAGATGAGATCTGGTAGGCGCTCGGCCACACGCTCTAATGCCACACGTCCATTAGCGGCCTCGGTCACCACCCACCCCTCTTTGTCGAGCAGGCGCTGCAGCATATCGCGCGTGTCGGCATCGTCTTCAATAACGAGCACAGTGCAGGGCGGGTGAGCACACCGATATTTCTGCAGAATGACGGCCAGGCGGCTCCAGTCAATGGGCTTGGTCAGGTAATCTGTGGCGCCCAGCGCATAGCCTATATTCTTGTTGTCCACGATCGTCAGCATAATGACGGGAATATCGGTGACGTCGGGATCGGCCTTCAGCGCGGTCAGCACGGCCCAGCCGTCCATGCCTGGCATCATGACGTCCAGGGTGATCACGGCAGGGCGCAGTTCTTTGGCAAGCCGCAGCCCATCCTCACCGCTCGTGGTAGCCACCATGTGCAACCCTTCCTTGCGGAGGAAGCGCTGCATCAGATCGTGCACCGTCGAGTCGTCATCGATAACGAGCACGGTGGGCATCCCTTCCAGCGGGGTGCTGGCCGTGGCGGCCTCGGCCCGAGGCATCACGACGAGCTTGGGATCGCTCACCTCGGCGGGGAGTCGGATGGTGAAGGTGGAGCCCTGGCCCAGCGTGCTCTCAACCGTGGCGGTGCCCCCCATCATCTGGCAGAAGCGCTGAGTGATTGCCAGCCCGAGGCCCGTGCCGCCATACTGGCGGGTGGTTGAGGCGTCGGCTTGCGAGAATGCCTGGAACAGTTTCCCCATCTGCTCGGGGCTCATGCCGATGCCGGTGTCGCTCACCCGGAACGTGAGCCACGCCGCCCCGTCCACCGTTGCACGCGTGACCGCCAGCGTGATGGTGCCCCGTGCGGTGAACTTGCAGGCGTTGCTGAGCAGGTTGAACAGGCTCTGTCGGACCTTGGTCAGGTCAGCCCGCATAGTGCCAAGATCGTTGGCACCGTGGACCACCAGGGTATTAGCGTTCTTCTCGGCCAGCAGCTGGATGGTGGTGACCACGTCTTGGATCATGGTGGAGATGTCGAAAGTCTCCAGGAAGAGGTCCATCTTGCCGGCTTCGATCTTCGAGAGGTCGAGGATGTCGTTGATCAGCGCCAGCAGGTGTTGGCCCGCCGCGTGAATCTTCTGGAGGTCGGGGGTGAAGTCCTCCTGGCCCAGCTCTGCGGCCTCCTCTTGCAGCATCTCGCTGTAGCCAATAATGGCGTTCAGCGGGGTACGCAGCTCGTGACTCATACTGGCGAGAAACGCGCTCTTCGCCTGGTTGGCGGCTTCAGCGGCTTCCTTCGCCTGTTGCAGGGCTTCGAAGAGGCGCGCGTTGGCGATGGCAATGGCCGCGTGGTGTGCGAGGGAGGAGAGGAGCTGCACCTCCTTGGGGGTGAAGTCATGGGGAGAGGAAAAACGCGCCGTCAGCACCCCGTGGACTTCATCCCGGCTGATCATGGGGGCAGCCAGGGTAGCACGTGCTGCGGACCTCGTTCTGATCAGTCTCTCGGTGGCGGGGGTGTAGTATCTCACCAACGGATCGGCGAGGACATCACTGCTCCAGACAGGGCGGCGTTCCTGGAAGGCGCGTCCGGCGATGCCCTCGCCCGGTCTGAGGACCAGGTCCCGTATCAGCTCGGCATCCACGTGGAGCCCTCGGAAGTATGTGAGCCCGCCCCGCACCTCGTTATACATGTAGATCCCCGACCCGTCACAGCCCAGCAGCTCGACCGCCTTCGTGGTAATGAGATCCAGGACCCGGTCCATGTCCAGGTTGGACGCCAGCAGTGCGGTGATCTCGTAGAGCTGGGTGGCCTCTCGCTCCCGGGCGTGGGTCTCGGCGTATAAGCGCGCCTCCTCCAAGGCCGTGGCGAACTGCTGACAGAGCAGGGTAAAGGGCTCGATGCTTGCAGGACTGATCGGTCGCCGGCTCGTCTTATTGTCAACGCACACTGCCCCGACGGCGCGGTCCCCGACCACGAGGGGAGCGATCACAAACCGCTTGCTCCGAAAGAAGGGATGGTCTCGATAGATCGGATCCAATGGGAGGATCTGCTGCAAGTCCTCGTCTTGAAGCACCGCCACCGGACGGCGGGTCTGGAAGGCCTGATAGAATGGACCGGCGGCGGGAGAGAGCGGGAGGCTCGTAGGGGGTTCCTCACCGTGCGTCGCCACCAGCTCGAAACGCGAGCCGTCGGGCGTGGCGAGCAGGATGTAGAAGCGGTCGAAACCGGCCACCTCGTGGGCACCTTGGATGAAGGCCCGCAGCCGGTCCTCTCGTTCCCACGAGGTCTGCACCGAGATGGCCAGGCGGTAGAGCTGTTCGACCAGCTGCCGGCCCTCTTCGGCCGCCTCTTTCGCCAGGCGGAGCTCTGCCTGCGCCCGCTGGCGGGCCGCCACATGCCGGCGCACCAGTCGCAGCGCCCCAAGCCAGGCAAAGAGCAGACTCGGCAACACCACGCCAGTCGCCGCAATGGCGAAGAACGCCAACCGACGTCGGGCGTCGAGGTTGGCTTGGACATGTGCTTTCAGGACAGCAGTGACCTGCTCAGTCCCTTCGGTGTAAAGCTGCTTCTGCTCTTTATGTGCTTCACTGGCGAGCAGGGCTACTGCAGCGTCCTGCCGCCCTTGGCGTACCAAAGCGAAAGCCCGGGTCTCCATCCCGGCCAGTTTGACAGACGCGGCATTCATCTCGGCAGCAGCATGTGTGAAGTAGGTCTCGGGTGCCAGGCTCATGGCCTCCCTGAGCGCCATGTACAGTTGCGGCCAGAACCTTTGATAGCGCTCCTCCCACTGTGGCTCTCCGGTAGCTACCCCCATGTGCGCTGACATGGTCAAGGCTTCGCCAAGACTGCTAATCCTGCCGCTCAACTCCTGGAGCCGGAAGTCCCTACTCTGCATCGCTTTGAAGGCCTGGTACGAATCCCACACATACCAGCCTACCCCCACGAAGAACACCATAGTGAGGGCTACAGCGGCCGTCAGGACCTTGATTGGGAAGCCATTCTGCATCAGACTCTCCTTCGCTCACAGGCACGGGCTGAAGACTCTCACCGGCGCCTCAACGTGTCCCTCGGCACAGAGCTGGGTTCTGTATTCTCTACAGGCCAGTGACTCGCCCCTACTAGATCGCCAGATATTGACTGATGACCTCTTCTCGGCGCAGCGCGGCAACCGTACCTTCATAGCGCATCTGGCCCTTGTCGATGATGTAGCCCCGGGTAGCCACGTCAAGGGCAAAACGCAGATTCTGCTCTGCCAGGAGAATGGCCAGCCCCTGCTGGACCAAATCGTGCAGCAGCACGCCCAGACGTGCCACCACTAATGGTCCGAGGCCCTCAGAAGGCTCATCGCACAGGAGGAGCAACGGGTTGCCCATCAAGGCTCGCCCTATGGCCAGCATGCGCTGCTCGCCCCCGCTCAGATGACGGCCCAAGCGGTGCCGCAGCGGGGCGAGTTCGGGGAAGCGGCGGTAAACCTCGGCCGTGGACCAGCGCCCCGGCCGGCCGGTGCGGGCGACTACCAGATTGTCCTCCACGGTGAGATCTGGAAAGATGCGCCGACTCTGATCCACGTAGCCCAGCCCACGGCGAGCGATGCGGAAGGGCGGTTGGCCGACCAGTTCCTCTGCCTGGAAGCGCACGCTCCCCCGACGGGGTGCAGTGAGGCCCATGATGCTCCGCAGGGTCGTGGTCTTGCCGGCACCGTTGCGCCCGAGCAGGCAGACCAGTTCACCGGCGTGTACCTGCAGGCTCACCCCCTGCAGGACATGGCTGCGCCCATAGAAAGCATGCATGTCCCGCGCTTCGAGCATCTCACTGCCCCAGATAGGCTGCACGCACCAGCGGATCGTCTCGCACCACCGCCGGCGCCCCATCGGCAATGATCCGTCCCTGGTGCATGACCACGACGCGTTCTGCCAGCGCAAAGACTACCTGCATATCGTGCTCGGTCAAGACCACCGTCAACCGCTCATGCTGGGCAAGGTGACGGATGAGGTGGGTCATGGCCACGGTCTCCGCCGGTCCCATGCCGGCTGTCGGCTCGTCGAGCAGTAGGAGATGGGGACACCCGGCCAGGGCGAGCCCGATGTCTACCAACCGCTGATCCGCGTGCGAGAGCACTGCACACGGCAGCTCGGCGTAGGACTGCAGACCCATCTCCCGCAACAGCCGGGCGACCTCTGCTGGGGCTCTAGCAGCGCTGCCTCGTACACCATGGCGACCGGCGAAGCGCCGTGTGCTCAGGACGGCAACACGAAAGTTATCGGCCACGGTGAGTTCGGGGAAGACATTAGTAACCTGGAATGAGCGAGCAATGCCGCGGCTGACAATGGCATGCGAGGGCAAGCCGGTGATGTCCTGACCCCGGAACGTGATCCGCCCCGCGGTAGGTCGTAGCCTGCCGGTAATGACATCGAACAGGGTGGTCTTCCCAGCACCATTGGGGCCAATGACCGCCGTGAGCTGACCATCGGCGATGGTCAGGTCGACATGGTCAACTGCTACCATCCGCCCGAACGATTTGGTCAGGTTGCGGGTCTCGAGTAGAGACATAGGACATCCTCTGCGCCAGACGCGCCGACCACCAGACCACGAGGGCTCCGCAGAGGCCCCCACGGAAGAACAGCCCGCACCCGACGACTATGAGCCCCATGACCAGCATCCAGTAATCCACCAGGCGGGAGGAGAGCCACTCCTTCAGCCACGCGTAGACCAGTACCCCCAGGGCTGGACCCAGAAAGACCTTTGCCCCGCCTAGCAGGCTCATCATGACGGGCTCAGCAGATTTCGTCCAAAAGAGCATCTCAGGCGTGGCGGTGTGACCAAGGAGCACCACCAGGGCCCCGGCCAGGCCAGTACATGCCGCCGACAGCACAAAAGCGGCCAGGCGGTAGCGGTGTACCGGGATCCCGACGAACTCAGCCCGCTCAGGCTTTTCCCGGATGGCCCGTAGCATCAGCCCAAACGGCGACGTGGCGACCCCCCACAGGAACAGCGTGGCCAGGAGGACGACAGTGGCCACCAGGACATAGAAAGCCAGGCCGGTATCGAGTGGCAGAGTCAGTCCCAGCAGCCGTAGCGGGGGCCGTGGCACCCCGAGGATGCCATCGCTCCCCCCCGTGACTTCAGCCCATTGCCAGGCCCCGGCGTAAAGCATCTGGCCGAAAGCCAGCGTCAGCATGGCAAAATAGATCTCGTTCAGCCGCACACAGCAATAGCCGAGCACCAGGCCAGCCAGGGCCGCGCCAACCGTACTCAGGAGCAGCACCCCAAGGATGCCCGTCCAGCCATGCACCAGGGCCAGCGCGGCGAGATAGCCGCCCACGCCGAAATAGGCTGCCTGACCAAAGCTCAGAAGGCCAGTGATGCCGAAGAGCAGGTTGAAGGCCAGGGCGAACAGACACTGGATAAGCATCTCGGTCGCAAACAAGAGCTGGAATGGGGACACTACCGCTGGCACCAATGCCAGGCCCGCCGCTGCTATTACTCCGCCCACCATGGCGCGCCGCAGCGCCGCCCGCGCTCCGAGGTAGCGGTAGACGGGTTCACTCATACGCGGGTCTCCCGCACGCCAAAGAGTCCCTGCGGGCGAAAGACCAGCACCGCTGCCATGACCATATAGATGAAGGCCATTTGAAACCGCGGGATGATGAGAATGCCAAAGGCGTCGAGCATCCCCACCAGTAGCGCGCCAAGCATGGCCCCGGGCACACTGCCCAAGCCGCCGATAACCACCACCGCGAAGGCCTCGACGACGTAGTCCTGATCGACATCCAGGTGGATATTCATCATCGGTCCGTGGAACACCCCCATGATGGCTGCCAGGGCTGTCCCAAGGGCGCACACTCCAGTGTACACCAGCGGCACATTGATCCCCACCGCGTTGGCCATGTCGCGGTCTGCCGCCGCCGCACGCACCACCTTGCCAGTCTGCGTCCAGTGCAAAAATGCCCAAAGCGCCAGGCCAATCAGGAGCACACAGCCGATGTACGCGACGTTATACAGCGGATAGGGACGGCCGAGCACCATCAGGGTACCGCAGAACATAGGCGGTTCGGAGAAGGTTTTCCATGCCGTACCCCAGAGCAGCTTGATCAGGTCCTTGACGAGCAAAATGACCCCAAAGGTCAACAGGAGCTGATAGGCCACAGGCGCGTCATAGATGCGACGTAGCAGGCCCCACTCCAGCCCCGCTCCTACCAGGGCAAGCACCGGGGGCGCCACGAGCAAGGCGACCCAAAAACTCCCGGACCAGGCCGACACCTGCGCCGCCAGGTATGCCGCCAGCATAAACAGGGCCGCGTGGGCGAAGTTCAGGATGCCGAGCACTCCGAAGATCAACGTCAATCCCGAGGCAACCAGAAACAGACAGGAGGCCTGCACCAGCCCATTCAAGACATAAGCGGCAAGTGAATCCGCCGGCATCATGTTCACAACCCAACCCCTTCTCTCCTCACGGCAGCACCAGTCGCCAGACGAGCCACTGCCGTTAGCCCTTGATCACGTACTTGCGCCAGGGAGGCTCGGCTCCTGTCTTACGGCGATCGAGAATCTCCGCGATGGGCTCAGCGATCTCCTCACCCTTAAAATCCCGAATATCGGCCATGCGCATGAACAGCGGTTCCAGGTCTTTGGCCTCCTTGGTGACCCCCCAGGGGACGTCGGTGATGGCTTGATGATCCTCCTTGCGCATGACCTTGCGGTAGGCGGGTGACTCCAGTACCATACCCTCAAGCGCTTCAATGACGGCGTCCGTGTCGGTAGTACCAGCCTGCTCCACCGCCTGCTTGTAAAAGTACAGCGCCGCATAGGTGTCGTGGGCGGTGACATGCGGGAGTTCTCCCTCCCGCTCCATGAACTGCGCCACCCACTGCGTGTGCCTGGCCGTCTGCGGATGCTCAGGCCAGTAACCATGGGCTGCCGTGTAGATGCCCAGAGGGACCTCTGAAGTGCGCTGGCTCCAATCCGCCAGAGCGTAGAAGGCATCCATAGCCAGACCGGCCGGGGTGAGGAAGATGCCGACCTGCTCGAAGAAACGGTGCCGCCGAGCCTGCTTGACGAAGGTCACGAAGTCCCCACCCCAGAGGGGGCAGTAGAGGCCTTCGGGTTTGGCGTCCAGGATCTTCGTGATATGGCTGTCGTACGCCCCGGCACTGAGTTTTGGCCAGGCTTGGATAGACAGAATGTCAGCGTCCGGCTTGTGCTTCAAGAGGTGCACGACAAAAGTCCCCCAGGCATCCCAGCCATAGGAGTAGTCCGGCCCGATGACGGTCCAGCGCTTGAACGGCTGGGTAGCGGCGACCGCCGCGCCGCCAGCGGAGGTCTGATAGCCGTTGGCATGACTGCGGAAGACGTACTTGTTGCCCTTTTCATTAGTAATGCTGGGTGAATCCGCGCAGGGGACGATCAAAATGCGTTTCAGCTCTGCCATGATCGGGCAGACGGCCAGAGCGACCCCGCTGGCATTGAAACCGATGAGCAGGTCGGCTCCCCAGTCGAGCACGAGCCGCCGGGCTTTGCGTACCGCCACCTCACCGTTCACCGTGTCGTCTTCGGCCTTCATCACGAGCTGACGTCCTAGCACGCCACCCTGGCCATTGAGCTCCTCCACAGCCATCTTGAGGCCCTGTCGACCGGCCCGACCCCAGGCCGCGACGACCCCTGAGAAGGACATGAGGAGGCCGACCTTGATGGGCTCCGTCGCTCCCCAGGTAGTGCGTGCACGCCAGAGTACACCACTCAAACCCACGGCTCCCGTGGCCCCGAGGCCCCAGAGCAATGCCCGACGTGAAAGCTTCCTGGCCATGGCTCCTTCCTCCTGCCGAGATTATCTTTCGGCCCTCTGGTGGATCTCCAGGAGGCGCTGTAAAAACATGGCGACCTCTGGGGATACGGAGGTGAAATGCACATAAAAACCTGGGCCACGCTCTGGGAGGTGGCGCAAGACCTTGGCGTAGAGTTCTCCAGGGAGGGTTACGCCATGGTCGCCTAGCAATTGGATCTTGACATTGCTCCATGGCAGGGCTGGATGGTCTGAGCAGATCTCGCCGCCCCTGGTTGACACGGTGACGAAACGTCCGGTGTAGACGGTACGGCCGAGGTGTTCGCCTTCGAGCACCCTATACTGGAGCAGTAGCTCCTGCTGCAGGGGCAAGAGTACCTCGTGTTTCTCAGGCAGAAAGAGGTTGTATGCTCCACCAATGCCGCGCAGCTCGTAGAGGGTGATCGGCTCGATAATCCCCTTGGCATCGACCTCCATGTGCCGACTAATCGTCACGAGGGACTCTACCTCTTGCCGCGTGGCCTCCGAGATCAGAATCTGGCCACCGATGGTATACGACTGGATGCGGGAGGTCAGGTTGACATGGCTCCCTACCACAGCATATTTGGTACGCTTGTGCGAGCCGATGTTGCCGACCACCACTTCGCCCGTATGTACCCCAATACCCATCTCCACAGTGGGCAGTGCCGCCTGGCTGTTCGCTCCATTCACCGTGGCCATGGCCAACTGCATGGCCACAGCGCAGGCTACCGCCCGTTGGGTGTCGTCTTCCCGCCACATGGGGGCGCCGAAGATGACGAAAATGGCATCGCCAATAAACTCATCAATCGTGCCTTGATACTGCATGATGATCTCGACCATGGTGCCCAGGTAGTGATTTAACATGGCCACCACCTGTTCCGGCGCCAGCCGGCCCACAAGCGATGTGAAACCGCGCAAATCGGACATTAACATGGTGACCCGGCGCTTTTCCCCGCCTAACTGCAAGCCTGCTGGAGAGTCCAGCAGACTGGCGACCACCTCGTCTGTCAGATAGCGCCCAAAGGCGTCGCGAATAAACTGGTTGCGGCGCTCAAGCTGGTTGGCCAGGCGTTGGATTTCTTCCATCGCCCGCTTCAGGGCCAACTGTGTCTGGGTACGCGCCAGGACCACTGGAAAATCGAGGGGTTTGGTGACGTAGTCGTTCGCCCCAAGGCGCAAGGCAGTGACAATATCTTCGCTCTGATCTTTGGCGGTAGCCATGATGACAGGCAGGTCGGCTACGGAATAGCGCTCACGGAGGATCTTCAGGACATCAAGGCCGCTGATGCCGGGCATCATAATATCGAGAAGTATAAGGTCGAATTGCTGCGCCTCAAGCATCTGCAAGGCCTGCTGGCCGTCTGCCGCCACCGCGACGGTGTACCCACGCCGTGCCAGACGCCGCGCCAGCATATCGCGGTTCAGCTCATTGTCGTCGACGACGAGCAAGGAGCCCTGAGCCAGTTCCATACGGTAGTGTCCTTACTTCAAGAGTGCCTCGATCTTGCCCAGAAGTCGGGGGAATTCGATCGGCTTGGAGTCGTAGTCGTTGCAGCCTGCCTCGAGCGCTTTTTCCCGATCGCCTGACATGGCGTGCGCCGTCAGCGCAAGAATGGGAATAGCCTGGGTGACCGGTGCTGCTTTCAGCTGCCGTGTCGCTTCCCAGCCGTCCAGCACCGGCAAACTCATATCCATGAGGATCAGGTCAGGCGCTTCCTCTTGGGCCAGCCGCACGCCCTGGTCACCATCGATGGCGATAACCACCTGGTAGCCCCGCCGCTCCAGGCGTCGCGCCAGCATGTCACGGTTCATCTCGTTATCTTCCACTAGCAGGATCTTCGCCATCCAGCTCCTCCTCCGATACTGCACTATACTGGGGATACCGGGTCTTCTTGTGTCCCCGTGTGCCCTGGCCGGACGTGGGTGGCGACAAGGTCACGCACCTCACGCAACAGCTCCTCCCGGCTGTATGCCCCCTTTTGGAGGATCTGCTCCACTGAGCCAGTGAGACGCTGGCAGTCGTCGGGCGTCAGGTCCTTCGCTGTGACCACCACGACAGGAATCGACCGCCAGGCTTCCTGCTGGCGCAACTCCTCAACGAACGTAAAGCCGTCTATCTCCGGCATCATCAAGTCCAGGAGAATCAGCTCTGGCCGATGCGCAGCCACACACTCCAATGCCTCCCGCCCATTGGCGGCCTCGGTCACCGCCCATCCCGCTTTTTCGAGCCCGCGCCGCAGGATGTCGCGCATCGCCGCGTCATCCTCGACGACCAACACCGGACAGGGCGGGTGCGTGCAGGGGTATTGCCGCAGGATGGCGGTCAGGCGCTCCCAGTCAATGGGCTTGGTCAGATAGTCTGCCGCGCCCAACGTGTAGCCCATGCGCTTGTCGTCCACGATCGTCAGCATAATCACTGGGATGTCGGCGAGATCGGGCTCCCCCTTCAGCCTCGTCAACACGGTCCAGCCGTCCATGCCTGGCATCAGCACATCCAGGGTGATCACCGCGGGGTGCAGGGCTTTGGCGAGCCGCAAGCCCTCCGCGCCGCTGGCGGCGGCTCCCACACACCACCCTTCCTTGCTGAGGAAGCGCTGCATGAGGTCGTGTACCGTCGGGTCGTCGTCGATGACCAGCACGGTGGGCGCCCCTTCCGGTAGAACGCTGGCCGTGGCGGCATCAGCCTGCAGCGCCGGTGCGGCATTGGGGTCGATCACCCCGGTGGGGAGCCGGATGGTGAAGCTG
>Ga0081538_10002620_pt1 | contig 17387 bp, 14 predicted proteins | sample TabmetS5T2R1_FD_71022 | JGI IMG/M metagenome (GOLD analysis project Ga0081538, IMG submission 71022) | Tabebuia heterophylla rhizosphere microbial communities from the University of Puerto Rico - S5T2R1 | ecosystem: Host-associated > Plants > Roots > Rhizosphere ... | reverse complement strand
GGGGAGCCCCGGGCCGGTGTCGGCGACCGTGAGCTCGGCGGAGCCATTGCTGCGGTCTGCTCTGACGCTGACGTAGGTTCCCTCCGGCGTGTGGCGGAGCGCGTTGTCAAGCAGGATACGCATGATCTGCGCCACCCGCTCCCGGTCGCAGCTCGCCTCGGGCCCGGTGTCCGGCAGCTCGACGGTCAACTCCGTTTGGTGCTCGGACAGGGCCGGCCCGAACTCCTGCACCACCGAGCGGGCGAGCTCGGCCAGGTCGACGGGTTCCCGTTCCAGCTCGAGTGACCCCGCGTCCAGCCGCGACAGGTCGAGCAGGTCCACCGACAGCTTTTGCAGCCGGGCCACCTGGTCGCTCATCGTGTCCAGGAACTCGCGCCGGGTCTCGTCGTCGAGGTCCTCGTCCTGTAGCAGCTCCACGAAACCGGCGAGGGAGAAGATCGGCGTGCGGAGCTCGTGCGATGCGGTGGCGATGAACTCCTTGCGCGCGCCGTCCACCTGGCGCAGCTGCTCCTGCATCTCGTTGAACGTGCGCGTGAGCTGTCCGAGCTCGTCGGCGGAATCGACCGGGAGCGGGTCCTCGAAACGCCCGTGAGCCACCTCGGCCGCGGCCGTCTCCAGCCGCCCTACGCGCCGGGCCAGCCTCCGGGCCACCAGATAGCCGCCGCTCAGCGCGATGACGAGCGCGAGCACCGTGGCCCACACGACCCGGTCGCGGATGAAGGCCACCGTCTCCTCGACCTCCTCGAAGTCGCGCGAGTAGAGCGCGACCTGCTCCGGCTCGCCGGCGACGAGCAGCGGCTGGGCCACCTCCCCGATGTCCTGGCCGAGGAACACGTCGAAGTCGCTCTGCGTCTTGCGGGTGCGGATCGCGCGGCGCAGCAGCGCGTCGTTTCGAGGGAGCAGCTGCTGCTCGCGCGAGTCGGACCGCGGGAAGAAGCGCAGGTTGCGCAGCCCGTCCTGCGGTCCCTCAGGCGACTCCTCCCAGCTGAACAGCGTCAGCCGGGAGTCGGTGGCCTCGGCCACCCCCCGGACGCGCCGGTCGATCTTGGGCTGTGGGGTGTCCCCGATGAGGAGCTCCTCGAGCGCCGGCTTGGCGGTGTCCGCGACCAGCGCCAGGTCGCGCAGGCGGCGCTGCTCCAGGTTGGATTCGGGCTGCGTGCCGACGGTGAAGTAGATGACCGCGGACGCGGCCGCCGTGATCGCAAAGAACAGCAGCGCGATCTTGTTGCTCAGCGAGCGGAAGGGTCTCATGAGTCGTGGTAGCGGTAGCCCACCCCCCTGACGGTCAGGATCAGCTTCGGGTGCTTCGGCTCGACTTCCAGCTTCTCGCGGAGGTGGCGGATATGCACGTCGATCGTCCGCGGGTCGCGGTACGCGGCGTCACCCCAGACGCGCTCCAGCAGCATCGTGCGGCTGAACACGCGACCGGGGTTGCGTACGAGGGCGGCGAGAATCTCGAACTCCACGTACGTGAGGCGCACCGGCTCCCGCCGCACGTCGACCTGCCGGCGCTCGAAGTCGACCCGTAGCTCGCCGGCGGTGATGGGCTCCTCGAACTGCTCGTCCGGCTGGGCCAGGGCAGCGCGCCGAAGCACCGCTCTCACCCGACTGCGGAACTCGCGCACGGAGAACGGCTTCGTGATGTAGTCGTCCGCGCCGAGCTCGAGGCCGAGGACTCGGTCCATCTCCTCGGTCTTCGCGGTCAACATGATGATCGGGACCGTGCTGCGGGCGCGGATCTGCCGGCAGACGTCGAAGCCGTCCAACTTTGGGAGCATCACGTCCAGCACCACGAGGTCGAAGTTGTCCTCGGCCAGGCGATCGAGCGCCTGCCGGCCGTCCAGTGCCGGTACCACGTCATAGCCCTCCTTACGGAGAGGGTATGTGAGGAGCTTCTGGACCGAGACCTCGTCGTCCACGAGGAGGATCCGGGGCGCTGGGGCCGCCACCTTCGGAATTGTAGGTTGAGGGTGGGGTCTGGCCCCGTATCCGATGATCGAGCCCCGGGTTTACAGAGCGGCGTTCATCCCAGCCCTGCTCGCGATCGTGCTGGCGATGTTCTCCTTCCAGAGCCGCCCCCGCCCGCTGCCCCAAGGGCTCGCCGCCGACGTGCTCTTCGACGGAAACCAGGCGGCGGACACGGCCGCGGAGCTGGCCCAGGAGGAGCCGGACCGCCGCGCCGGGTCTGCCGGCGACCGGGCGACCGCCGCGCTGGTCGGGGACGCGTTCAGGCGCGCGGGCTTCGCGGTGGAGTCGCAGCGCTTCGAGCGCGACGGCTACGAGCTCGAGAACGTGATCGCCCGCCGCGCCGGGCGCTCGCGCAGCCAGATCGCAATCGTGGCCGCCCGCGACGCCGCCACGGTGCCCGAGGCTTCGGGAAGCGCCTCCGACACCGCCGCGCTGCTCGAGCTCAGCCGGGTGTTTCGGGGCCGCCCATCGCGCCGGACGCTCGTCCTGGCGTCGGTCGACGGATCGACGCTCGGCGACGTGGGGATGGAGGAGCTGACGGCGGAGCTGGGACCACCGTCGCTCGTCGAGGCGGTGCTCGTGGTGTCCGATCTGGGTTCTGCCTCGCGCAGCGGATCGTTTGCTCAGGCCTGGTCCAACGACTCCGAGCGAGTCGGGATCGGCTTGCAGCGGACGGTGGTCGAGTCGATCCGCGAGGAGGTCGACGAGCCGGTCGGGGGCACGGGGGCGCTCGCGCAGCTCGCGCGGCTCTCTTTCCCAATCGGGATCGGCGGCCAAGGCGTGCTCCTCGAGGCCGGCTACGACGCCGTGCGGATCTCGGGCAGCGGCGAGCTTCCCCCCGGTGGCGATGGCCCGGTGGAAGCGATCGACGAGGACCGGCTGGGAGCACTTGGCCGCGCCGCGCTGCGGACCGTCACCGCCCTCGATCAGCACGGGCGCCCCGAGCACGGGCCCGACGCCTACGTCGTCGTGGTGAGCCAGGTGCTGCCCGGCTGGGCCGTCACGCTCCTCGGCGGCACGCTGCTCCTGCCGGCGCTGGTGGCGTCACTCGACGCCTTCGCCCGCATCCGGCGGCGCCGGCTCCCCGTGCTCTCGTGGCTGCGCATGGTGGGGGCCTGGAGTGCGCCGTTCCTCGCCGGGTTCGCGGTGGCCGAGGTGCTCGTGCTGGCCGGCGCGACGCCGTCACCGCCGCCCGCGCCGGTGCCCCCCGCGGAGCTGCCGCTGGACGGCCCCGCCCTGGCCGTACTGGGCGGCGTGGCGCTGACGATGGCCCTGGCCCTCGCCCTGGGGCGCTTCCTGGCCAGCCGGCCGGACCCAGTGCTTCGCGACCCCGTGGCGCCCGGGGCGGCGGTCGTCCTCGCGCTCGCGGTGACCGTCGGCGCGCTCCTGCTGTGGCTGATCAACCCGTACGCCGGGCTTCTGGCGGTCCCCGCCGCCCACCTGTGGATGATCGCGGTGCTCACGCGGCCGGTCCCCAAGCGGGGGGTGCGGACGTTGATGATCGCCGCCGGGCTCCTCCCGGCGCTGCTGGTGGCGCTCTATTACCTCGTCGCGCTGTCGATCGACCCGCTCGAAGGTGCCTGGTACCTGCTCATGCTGGTCACGGGCCACACCGTGGGGCTGCCAACGGTGCTGGTCGCCTGCCTGCTGCTCGCGGGCCTGGCCGGCGTGATCGAGGTGACCGTTCGGCTGCCCGAGGAGCCCCGGGACGAGGAGCCCGAGCGCGGCGTCCGCGGGGTCGTGGAGTCGGCCACCCAGTCCTAGTGCTGGTAGCCCCGCAGGCCGGCCACTGCGCCATCCGGGCCGAGCAGCACCAACCCGGCGCCCGCGCGCGCCTCGCCGATCCAGGTAAGCGATGCGGCCGCGTCCGCGTCCGCGCGGCGCTGCGGCGGCACCGCGACCAGCAGCTCGTAGTCGTCCCCGCCGCTCGCGGCCGCCTCCGCGCTCACCCCGGGCGGGCGCGGGAGGTCCTCCAGCCGCACCAGTAGCTCGACGCCGCTGCGCTCGGCCACGTGCCGGGCATCGGTGGCCAGGCCATCGCTCAGGTCGATCATCGCGGTGGCGCCGGCCTCCGCCAGGGCGCGTCCCTCCGCCAGCCGCGGCTGGGGCCGGAGGTGGCGCTGGAGCAGCTCGGCCGGCTCCTCCTCCCCGCGCTCGAGCAGGACGCGACCGGCCTCCGAGCCGCCCAGCCGGCCGGTGACCCCGAGGAGGTCGCCGGGCCGGGCGCCGTCGCGACCGACCAGGTGTTCCTCGCTATCGGCCCATCCCGTCACCGCGACCGTTACCACCAGGACGGGGCTGGCGACGACGTCCCCGCCCGCGATAGTCGTCCCCGTCGCCTTCGCCAAGCTCTCCATGGCGTCGACCAGCTCGAGCTCCTCCTCGAAGTCGGCCGGCAGCGCCAGCGAGACGTACGCCTCCCCGGAATCGGCTCCCATCGCGGCGATGTCGGACAGCGCGACCGCTAGTGCCTTGTGGCCGACGTCGGCCGCCGAGTGGGTCGCGCGCCGGAAGTGCACGCCGTCCACCACGGTGTCTATAGAGGTGACCGCGACCGGCCGCGTGCGGACGACCGCCGCGTCGTCGCCGGTCCAGCGCCGAAGCCGCGGGCTGCGATTGCCGAGCGCGGCTTGGATCTCGTGTACCAGCCGCAGCTCCTCCACGGGTACAGTCTCGCGCGTGGAGGGCCGACCCGCTCGCCGATCACCCACGCTGCTCGAACGAGCCGGCTCGGCCGCCGCCGGGATCTCCACGCTGGGCCCCAAGAACCCGACCGCCCGGCTCGCCCTCCAGTGGGGGATCGCCGCGCTCATCTTCGGATGCCTCGTGTTCTTCGTGGTCCGCCAGTGGAACGACCTGCCGGACTTCGACTGGCGCTTCGAGCCGAGCTGGCTCGCGCTCTCGGGGCTCGGCACCTTCCTCTTCTACGGGCTGCAGAACCAGGGGTGGCTGTGGATCCTCCACGCGCTCGGCGAGGACCATCTCGAGCCGCGGCCGGCGAGGGCGATCTGGGGCAAGTCGATCCTCGCCCGCTACGTGCCCACGAACGCCTTGATGGTGGTGGGCCGGATCGTGCTGGCGGAGCGCAAGGGGGTCGCGAAACGAGTGTGCCTGGCCAGCATCGTCTACGAGCTCGGGCTGGGGTTCGGCACCGCGGTGATGATCGGCGCCTACTTCGTGATCGAGCTGCCGGAGCTCCAGGACCAGCCCCTCCGCTACCTCGTGCTCGTGCTGGTGCCGGCGGTGCTCATCGTGCTCCACCCGCGCATCTTTCTGCCGCTGGCCAACTTCGCGTTGCGCAAGCTGGGCCGCGAGCCCCTGCCGAAGCCGCTCCCGTTCGGCCGCGTCCTGGCGATGTCGCTCCTCTACCTGTGCTCGTGGGCGGTGATCGGTGCGGCGCTGTACGCATTCGCCAAGGCCCTTCACCCCGTCGACGCCTCGGACTTCGCGTACGTCGCGGCGGCCTACCCCGTGGCGTTCTGCGTCGCGGTGCTCACGTTCATCGTCCCGAGCGGGCTGGGCACGCGCGACGCCACGCTCGCGGTCGCGATCGCCGCGGTGCTGCCGAACGCGGTGGCCACGGCGATCGCGGTGGCGTTCAGGATCTTCCAGACGCTGATCGAGCTGCTGTACGTCGGGCTCGTGGTCGCGGTGGACCGCTGGGGGCGGGCTGAGCGGCGGGATCAGGCGGGTCTCGAGCGTCGCTAGCGCAGGCTCCTCATCGCATGGCGGCGGGCGATCAGCCCCGGGCGGGGGCCGTTTCCCCGAACAGCCGGACGCCACGCGACCGACGTTGAGTGCCATAAACGTCCTCAAGTGCAGAAGCGTCGCCCGGCGGACCCGCCGACGCCCGCGCGGGCGGTGGCCAGACATCGTGGCCGGGGGCGCGGGCCCTCGGCCACCCGACCCGGGGCCCGCCCGGAGGGCCGCTGAGCCCGCGCCGCTCGGGGGCCGCCCGGCTACGGCTCCGGAGCGCTCGCGCCGCCTCCGGCGCCGGCCTGCGGCGCGGGGGCGGGTGCCGGCGTCGGCGACGGTGCCGCCTCGGCCGGTGGCTGCGTCTCCGGCGCTGCCTGCGGCGGGGCCTCGTAGTACTGCGGGGCGTATTCCCCGGTCCCGGTGGACCCCGCCGACGGTGTCTCGTAGTAGGAGCCCGTGTCGCTGCTCGTGTCGTCCCCGCCGCCGCCCGCATACTTCCCGACGAATGGCGCGGCCACGAAGGGCTCGGTCGGCTGCGGGAAGTCGTTGCAGTCGTCGCCATGCGCGGGAAGCATGAAGGCGTGCCACACCGGCGCCGCGTAGGTACCGCCCTGGGCGCCGGGCATCGCGACGCCCGCGTCCGGGTAGCCGACCCAGACCGCGGCCGAGAGGTTCGGCGTGTAGCCCACGAACCAGGCGTCCTTGGCCTCATCGGTGGTGCCGGTCTTCCCGGCCGCCGGACAGCCGAACTCCGCCGCGGTCCCCGTCCCGGACTGGATGTTCATCTCCAGGATCTTGGTGACCTCGTAGGCCTGGCCGTCGGTCATCACGCGCTTGCCCTCCGACTTCCCCAGGTTCTCGCTCTTGCCGTCCGGGAACACGACCCGCTCGATGCCGGTGGGCCGGCGTCGCACGCCGCCCGCCGCGAGCGTCGCGTAGGCGCGGGCCATCTCGAGGGTCGTGACGCCGCGCGTGAGTCCGCCGAGGCCCTCGGCCGGGTAGCAGTCGAGCTTCGTGGTGATGCCGAGCCGCCTCGCCGCCCGGCAGACCGCCTTGGGCCCCAGGTCCATGATCAGCTGCGCGTACACGGTGTTGTCGGACGACAGCGTGGCGCGCGTGAGTGAGACGTTGCCCATATAGCTGTTGCCGAACGTCTTGACCTCCCACGGCGCCTGGTCACCCACGTCGAGCGCCACCGGCTTGGAGGTGTAAGAGGTGGAGTCGGGGTCGACCCCCTTGAGGATGGCCGCCGTCAGCACGAAGGTCTTGAAGGCCGAGCCGGGCTGGCGATGCCCCTGCGCGGCGATGTTGAACGTCCGGTCGGTGTAGTTCCCGCTCGACGCCATGGCCTTCACCTTGCCGTTCGTGGGATCGATCGCCACGATCGCCGAGCTCGGGCCCGCGGGATCGCCGTAGTACGCGTTGATGGCATCGCGCGCGGCCTGCTGCATCTCGGGGTCGATGGTGGTGTGGATGCGCAGTCCGCCGGCGCGGGCCACGCCCACGCCGTACCGCTCGATCAGCTTCTCCTGCACGTAGTCGAAGAAGTACGGCTCGCGGCGGGTGGTGTAGCGGGTCCCCCGCTTGAGCTTGAGCTTCTTCTGAGCCGCCTCGGCGCCCTCGGCAGGGGTGATGAAGCCGACCTCCACCATCTGCCGCAGCACCTCGTTGCGGCGCTCGATCGCGGCGGCGGGGTTGCGGAACGGGTTGTACTCCGAGGGCGCCTGGGGCAGTCCCGCGAGTAGCGCCGCCTCGTCGAGCTCGAGGTCGCGGGCGTGCTTGTCGAAGAACGTCACGGCGGCCGCCTCCACCCCGATGGCCGTGCGCCCGCCCACGGTGCCGAAGGGGACGGAGTTGAGGTAGTTGTGCAGTATCCACGTCTTCGAGTGACGCTCCTCGAGCTCCGAGGCCAGCTTCGCCTCGCGGATCTTGCGGGTGAAGTTTCGCTGTGGGTCCTTGATGTAGAGGGCGCGAACCAGCTGCTGGGTGATGGTCGAGCCGCCCTGAACGGTGTCACCGGACTCGAGGTTCTTGATTCCCGCCCGGACGATGGCGTTGAGATCGACGCCGCTGTGCTTGTAGAAGCGCTCGTCCTCGATCGCCACCGTCGCCCGGCGCATGTCCACCGTCATGTCTTTCCACGGCACGACGCGACGCAGCACATCCGACTGCACGAAGCCGAGGCGTCTCCCGTCGGCGGCGTAGACGACCGAGATCTCGCCCTTGTCGGCCGGCTTGAGCTCGCTGAGGTCGGGGGCGGAGGCGGCGATCGCGAGCACGTAGCCGGCGAGGGTGCAGACGGCGATCACGATCAGGGTGCCGATCAGGCCGAGCCCCAGCAGTGCCTTGCTGCGAACGCCGCGGCGCCTTCGCCTCCTCGTCTGTCGCTGGCGGTGGGACATGAGAAACGGTGGCCCAGGCAACTAGGAGGCCTCGACGGAGGATAGACCGTTCTCCCGGAGCCGACGGAGCCAGCGGCGCCGCAGCTCCGCCGCGACCGTTCCCCCGTCGGGGGCGCTGCTCACCCACGTCGCGGCCGCCAGCCGCACTCCCTCCTTGTCGACCTCCGCCACCGAGCCCTCGATTCCGTCCTCGCGGTCGATCAACTCGAGCGCGCGGTCCAGATCGGTCGCGGCGTCGAGCCACACCGACACCTCGACCCGCACGCGCGCGTCCACGAGCGTGTGATTCTGGATCGATCCGGCGGCGAGCCGCTCGTTGGGGATGACGAGCCGGCTGCCGTCGTCGAGCCGCAGGTAGCTGTAGCTCAGCTTCACGTCCTCCACCTCGCCGGTGTCGTCCTCGAAGGTCACGCGGTCCCCGATCCGGATGGGCTGGGTGATCGCGAGCAGGATTCCGGCGACCGCGTTGGCGAGCGTCTGCCGGGCCGCGAGGCCGACGACCAACCCCACCACCGCCGTGGACGCGAGCACCCCGGCGGCGGTGGTCCGAACGCTCTCGAATTGCCACAGGGCGAGAAGGAGCCCGAACGCCACGATCACCGCGAACACGAGGCGGCGAACGAAGCGCAGCCGCGTGGTGGCCACCGGTGACAGCTCGCCGCCCGCCACCCGCTCGGAGAGATCGCGCCCCCGCTTAGCCAGCCAGCGGTCGATCACCTCGGCGAGGATCAGCGCCGCTATGACGGTGACCACGGCCGTCAGCCAGCCGCGATTGTCGTCGATGAACGAGCTCGCGGTGTAGAAATCGGCTCCCGGCATGGCGTACGAGGCAACCCCCGCGACGACGCGCCGACTCGCCGCCGTGCGCGGCTCCGACGCGCTGCGCGCCGCCTGGCGGGTCGCGTGGACGACGCGCGCCGCAGTGCTCGTGGTGGCAATCTTCGCCGCGCTGTCCTTCGGTCCTGCGGGAGGGGGGCTGGCGGGGCAGAACGCCGCCCGGTTCGACGACCCGCGGCTGACGCATGCGCTCGCCGAACCGCTGCTCGCGCCGCTGGCCCGCTGGGACGCCGTCTGGTACCTGCGCATCGCGGACTCGGGCTACGGCGGGGACGCGTCCCGGGCGGCCTTCTTTCCGCTCTACCCGCTCCTGATTCGCGCGGCGGCCGCTCCGACGGGCGGAGCTCCGGCGGCGCTGCTCTTGGCCTCACTGACGGTCTCGTTCGCCGCGTTCCTCGCGGCGCTCACGCTGCTGTACCGGCTCGTTGCGCTCGAGCTGGGACGGCGCTTCGCGTCGCCGACGCTGCTGTTGCTCGCGGTGTTCCCGGCGGCGCTCTACTTCGGCGCGCCATACTCCGAGAGCCTCTTCCTGCTCGCCGCCGTCGGGGCCTTCTACGCCGCCCGCACGGGCCGCTGGGCCTGGGCCGGGGTGTGCGCGGGGGCCGCATCGGCCACTCGTAGCGCCGGGCTGGTCCTGGTGATTCCCCTGCTGATGATCTGGTGGTCCACGCGCCGGCGCCGGGCGAGCGACGCGGCCTGGCTCGCCCTCGCGCCCCTGGGGGTGCTGGCGTACGCGGCCTGGCTGGGCCTGGTCGAGGGCGACGCGTTGCGCTTCCTCGACGTGCAGGACGTCTGGTACCGCGAGCTGACCGTCCCGCTGGCCGGCGCATGGGACGGGTTCACGGCCGCGCTGGACGGCGTGCGCCAGCTCGCGTCGGGGGAGCGCACGCCGGTCTACTTCGAGGAGGCGGCCGGCGATCCGTTCCGCATCGCAGCCATCAACATCATGCTGTTCGGCGCGCTGCTGTTCGCCCTCACAGCCTGCGTCGGGATCTTCCGCCGGCTGCCGACGCCGTACGGGGTCTGGGTGGCCGCGTCGCTCCTGCTGCCGCTCTCCTTCCCGGTCACACCCCAGCCGCTGATGTCGCTGCCCCGCTTCCTGGCCGTGTTGTTCCCGATATTCATGTGGCTCGCGCTGGTGTGTGAGGAGCGCGCGGCCACCGCGCGTACGGCGGCCGTTTTCGGGGTCGGTCTCGGGCTGTTCACCGCGCAGTACGCGAGCTGGCACTGGATCTCGTGACCCCCCGCGCGGTGCTCCTCGACGCGCTCGGCACGCTGGTCGAGCTGCAGCCGCCGGCCCCTCGGCTCCGGGCGCTGCTCGCCGAGGAGGGCTTCGAGGTCTCCGAGGAGCGCGCCGCGGCGGCGTTCGGGGCGGAGATCGCGTACTACGTGGAGCATCACCTAGAGGGACGCGACCGGCGCTCGCTCGACGATCTACGCGACCGCTGTGCCGAGATCCTGAGGGACGCGCTCGACCTGGCGGACCTCGACCACGGCGGGGCGCGGCGGGCGATGCTCGGGGCGCTCGAGTTCCGACCCTATGAGGACGTCGCGCCCGCCCTGGGCGAGCTGAGGCGGCGGGGAGCGCGGCTGGTGGTGGCGAGCAACTGGGACTGCTCACTGGCCGGCTGGCTCGAGGCGGCCGGGGTGCTCGAGCTGGTTGACGGCATGGTCACCTCGGCCGAGGCCGGCGCCGCGAAGCCGGATGCCGCGATCTTTCGCCGCGCGCTCGCGCGGGCGGGCGCGGAGCGGGGCGACGCCGCGCACGTCGGCGACTCGCTCGAGAACGACGTCGCGGGCGCGCGCGCCGCCGGGATCCGCGCGGTGCTCGTGCGCCGCACCGGCGCGCCCCCGCCCGGCGTGGAGGCGATTCGCTCGCTCGCAGAGCTCCCCGCCCTACTCTCATGAGTGCGATGGAGCAGTACGCGATCCCTCAACCACCGCCCGAGCGGCCGGAGCTGCCCGACGGATTGGCCCCGCGCTGGCCGGCGTGGTACGCCGCCGTTGGCTTTCTGGTGGCGCTGTTCGGGACGCTGATCGCGGTGGGGCTCGTGGCCGTCATCACCGGCGCCACGTCGGATGACGAGGACCCCACGTTCACGATCGTGGCGACGTTCATACAGGCGGTCATCTTCATCGGCACCGCCGTGGTGTTCGCGTCCTTCACCCGCAAGCCCCAGCCGTGGCACTTCGGCCTGCGCCGGACGCGACTCTGGCCGGCGGTGGGCTGGGCCGCGCTCGGCATGGTGTCCTTCTACGTCCTGACGGCGGTCTACACGGCGATCGTGCAGCCCGACGCCGAGCAGACCGTGGCCCAGGAGCTCGGAGCGGACGAGGGCACCTTCGGACTGATCGCCGCCGGGTTCATGGTGATCTGCGTCGCCCCGGTCGCCGAGGAGTTCTTCTTCCGCGGCTTCTTCTACCGCGCGCTTCGCAGCCGCTTCTCCGTGCTGATCGCCGCGGCCATCGACGGCCTGCTGTTCGGGATCATCCACTTCGACTTCTCGAGCTCCGACGCCCTGCTGATCCTTCCGCCGCTGGCGGCGCTCGGGTTCACGTTCTGTCTCGTGTACGAGCGCACCGGCTCGCTGTACCCGGTGATCGCCCTCCACGCGTTCAACAACGCGCTCGCCTACGGGATCCAGGCCGAGGGCTGGGAGGTCTCGGCCGTGTTCGGCCCGTTGATGCTGGTGGCCTGTGTCCTGGTGCCGAGCGCCATGCGGCCGGCGCCGGCGCTGCGCTGATCCGGGGGTGTATCAATCCACGACCGCCGGCGGGTCGTAACTTGACACACCCCCGACACGCGACGGGCCGACTCATGGCATAGTGGTCGCCGGGATGACCGCGCGGCGCCTGATCCCGGTTTCATTGATCGGGCTGGCGCTCGTGCCGGCTGCCGCGCAGGGTCAGACGCCGCCCGCGCCGCTGCCCGTGCCCACGCCGCCCGCCCCGCCGCCCACGGTGCCGCCGCGGGCGCCTGCTCCGGCGCCCGCGCCGGCGGCCGGCGAGGCCACCTTCACGTTGGCGGGCGGGCTCCCGACGAAGGCCATTCGCTACTACACCCCCGGTCAGACCGTCGTGCTCCAGGGCCGCGTGACGCCCGCGGTCCCGGGCGAGGTGGTGACGCTGTCGGTCCTTCGGCGTGGCAAGGGCAGCAAGAGGATCAGCCGGCCGGTGCGAGCCGACGGGCGCTTCGCGGTCCGGTTCACCGTGGGCAAGCCCGGGCGGCTGCGCCTCGTGGTCAAGCACGGCGCCAGCCCGCTGCAGGCGGCGTTCCGAGCGAAGCCCGCGCGGATAAAGGTGGTTCGGTGGAGCGCGGGCGCCCGCGCCAGGGGGGTCCGGGTCCTGCTGCTTCAGCGCGCGCTCGAGCGGCTCGGGTTCGCCACTCCGGTCACCGGCTACTTCGACGGCCTGACCGCCAACGCGGTGAACGCGTTCCGCAAGGCGAACAACATGGGTCGAAGCGGCTATGCGAGCCCGGCCGTGTACGCGAAGCTCCTCCGCCGTCGCGGTGCCTTCCGGCTCCGCTACCCGAAGGCCGGAAAGCACGTGGAGTTCGACTGGTCGCGCCAGGTCCTGGTGCTGGCCCGCGGAGGCCGGGCATACCGCGTGTACCACACCTCGTCGGGCAAGCCGTCCACCCCCACGATCTTCGGCACATACCGCTTCTATCGCCAGAGCCCGGGGACGAACGCGGTGGGGATGGTGCACTCCTCCTACTTCATCGGCGGCTACGCGATTCACGGCTACGCGTCGGTCCCGAACTACCCGGCGAGCCACGGCTGCCTTCGGGTGCCGATCCCCTGGGCGGCGGGGATCTTCCGCTGGATCGACATCGGCGACCGGATCTTCCTCTACCGCTGAACCGCGAAGGCCCCGCCCGTTTCCGGGCGGGGCCTCACGTTCCCCTCTGACCGTCGGCCTCCCGCCGACAAGTCGTGCTTACTGCGCGCCTCCCGTCGCGGCGGCGGGTGCGGCCGGGGCCGGCGCAGGCGCGGCCGGCTCGGGGGCCGGGGCCGGCGCGGCGGGCTCGACCGGGGCCGGGGCGGGTGCCGGCTCCACCGGTGCCGGGGCGGGCTCGGGCGCCGGAGCGGGTGCGGCCGGCTCGGGCGCCGGTGCCGGGGCGGGCGCGGGCGCGGGTGCCGCCGGCTCCACCGGGGCCGGGGCGGGCTCGGGCGCCGGAGCGGGTGCCGCCGGCTCGACCGGCGCCGGAGCGGGTGCCGCCGGTTCGACCGGGGCGGGGGCCGGTGCGGCCGGCTCGACGGGGGCCGGCGCGGGTGCCACGGGCTCCGCCGGAGCCGGCGCCGGGGCCGGCGTCGGCGCGACCGGCGCGGGCGCGGGCTCGACCGGAGCCGGGGCGGGCGCCACCGGCTGCGGAGCCGCCTCGACCGGCGCGGGAGCGACCGGCGCGGGCGCGGGCTCGACCGGAGCCGGCGCGGGCGCGACCGGCGCGGGCGCCACGGGCGCCGGGGCGGGGGCGACCGGAGCCGGCGCGGGCGCAACCGGCTGCGGGGCGGCCTCGACCGGCGCGGGCGCGGCCGTGCTCTCCGGCGCGGCAACCGGCTCCACCGGGGCCCCCGCCTGCGCCTGCGGCGCCGTGGGCGCCGGGGCCGGCGCGGCGGCGGCCTGCTGGACCGCCGCCTTCTCGGCGGCGACGACCTTCAGGACCGCCTTGGCCCGCTCGTCCTGCGCCCCCCGCTGGGCTACGCGCATCGCGGCGGTGACGCGCTTGTTGGCGGCGCGTGAGTTCTTGGCCGCCTTCGCCGTGACGGGCGCGCGCGCGCCGCCGGAGGCGCTCTTCGGAATTGGGCCGGAGCCGCCCATGCCACCACCGGCCGAGGCGACCGTCGCGCGCGCGGGCGCGGCACCGCCGTTCAAGTAGGGCTGCGGGTCGCGGGCCTGGCCGTCCACGCGGGTCTCGAAGTGGAGATGCGGTCCGGTGCAGCTCCCCGTGCAGCCCACGTAGCCGATCACCTGGCCCTGTCGGACTCGAGACCCCTGGGCGACGGCGAAGCGCGACATGTGCGCGTAGCAGGTGGAGAAGCTGCTCGAGTGGTTGATGCAGACGATGTTTCCGTAGCCGCTCTGCTGGCCCGCGAACGTCACGGTGCCGCACGCGGCGGCACGGATCGCGGTGCCGGTCGGGGCGCTGATGTCGACGCCCTCGTGGATCCGGCCCCAACGCGGCCCGTACGGCGAGGTCTGGGTGCCCCGCACCGGGCTCGACAGTGTGGACGAGCAGCCACCGCTCACGGGCGTGCTGATCCGCTTCGGCGTGCCCACGTCGGGTGCGGCGTCGCGGTTGACCCGGTCGTCCCCCGACGGTTCGCTGGCCGGATCGCCTTCGTCCGGCTTCGTCGCCTCGCTCTCCTCGTCCGGCGGCGACGCCGTTTCCTCGCCGGCGGTCGGGGCCGTCCCGCCGGTGTTATCGCCCGCTTCCTCACCGGCGATCGAGCCCGCGCCGTCATCGTCCGTGGCGCCGGCCTCGTCAGCGGTGATCGACGCCGACTCGTCGCTAGAGCTCGCGGCGCTCGCGGCCTTGACCGTGGCCGGCGCGTCGTCGGTTGCCGCGCCGGCCGCCTCCGCGGCCACCGTTGTGGTGGAGGCGTTGTCGGCGGTGGACTCTCCGAGCGAGCCCCATCCCCCCTCGATGGCGGCGCCGCCGTCCGGATAGGCGGCGCTGGCCTCGACGGTCATGCGCCGGCCGGCGTCGCGCAGGACGTCTGCGAGCCGCTGCTTCACCTGGGGCGGGGCGTCGCCGCCGACGGCGCCGCCGGCGCTCGAGCTGAACAGCGCCGCCCACGTCGCGGGGCCGACGATGCCGTCCACCTGCAGGCCCGCCGTGTACTGGAACTTGCGGACAGCGGAGTCGGTCTCGGGACCGAATACCCCGTCGATGCTCACTCCCAGGGCGCGCTGGACCTGGGCTACGAGCGCCCCCTGGCTTCCGACCGAAAGCGGCAGGCCGCCTTCGCGTACCTCGATCGCGCGATTGGCGGGTGACTCCGCCGCCACCGCGGCCGTGGGCCCGCCTGCGATCTGGGCGGCCACGAGCGGTGAGCTCGGTCCCGCGAACACGGCCGTCGCGAGCGCCGCCGACACGTGCTTCTTGCGAGCGTTCTCCCGCCTCGCCTTCGGCGCCAGGGCGCGCCGGTACATGGAGCGCTCGATCGAGCGCTGCCAGATCTCGGCCGAAGCCAGATCCCTGTGAGCCGTCGTCATCCCTGCTGTCCCCTTCCGGTCGGGCCTACGGGGTTAGCTGACGGGCTCGCGCTGGAAGATGCGCTATGCGGCTCTCGGGGCCGCGATTCGCCCCCGGCGACATCGCGTCGCCATCGGTTCCCCCGTTCCCCGGGCCGGAGCGGCACGGGGACTCGGCGCTTGACTTGTACCTCTTGCAACCCCCCGGCAGGAAGTCGCGCGGGGAGAGTAGCGGATTTGCGGGATGTTTTGCCAGTACCATCGATCCGCCCATGTTCGAGACCGCTCGTCGCAGCCCGTGACCGGCGCCCGCGAGCGGCTCGTAGCGGAGCTGCGGGACCACGCCCTGGTGGTGGGCGAGGTCACGCTGACCAGCGGCCGGACCGCCCAGTACTACGTGGACGCGAAACGCGCGATCCTACGGCCCGCCGGCTTCCGCGCCCTGGGCGAGCTCGTCGCCGCGGAGGCCGAGCGGGTGGGCGCTGCCGCCGTGGGCGGCCTGACGATGGGCGCCGACCCCGTGGCCTGTGCCGCGCTTGCCGCCGACGCCCCGGTCAAGGCCTTCTTCGTGCGCAAGGAGCGCAAGCGGCACGGCCTCCAGCGCTGGATCGAGGGCCCGCGGCTGGAGCCGGGCGAGCGCTGCCTGATCGTTGAGGACGTCGTGACCACCGGCGGCTCGACGGTCCTGGCCATCGAGCGCGTCCGGGCGGAGGGCCTCGCCATCGCCGGCGTGGTCAGCGTTCTGGATCGGCTTGCCGGGGGCGCGGACGCGATCCGGAAGGCCGCGAACGGCGCGCCCTACCGGCCGCTCACCACGATCGACGACGTCTACCCGGGTCGTCCGGATCGCTGACAAGCCAGGCGTCGATCAGCCGGCGCGCGATCGAGTAGGCGGGCGGCAAAAGGAACGGGCCGCGGCCGGCCGCCGCAGCCTCGAGCTCCCCGCGCTCGAACCAGCGGACATCGGCAAGCTCCTCGCCGTCGGCGTGCGCCTCGCCGCCCCTCGCGGCGGCATGGAAGCCGATCATCAGCGAGCTGGGGAACGGCCAGGGCTGGGAGGCGAGGTACTCGACGTCGTGGACGTCGACCTGCGACTCCTCCCGTACCTCACGCCGCACGGCGTCCTCGAGCGTCTCGCCAGGCTCGACGTAGCCCGCGAGCAATGAATAACGGCCCTCGGGCCAGCGCCTCTGCCGTCCGAGCAGCAGTCGCTCGCCGTCGGTGACGCGCACGATCACCACCGGATCGGTGCGTGGGAAGTGGTGCGTGCGGCAGGCGGGACAGAAGCGCTCGTGCCCGGCGTCCCCCGGTTCCGTGGCGTGCCCGCAGTGGGCACAGAAGCGATGGCGCCGGTGCCAGCTGAGAAGCGACGCCGCATACGCGACGAGCCCCGCCTCCTGGGCCGGCAGCTCGCCGGCGACCTCCCGCAGGCCGGTCGGCTCGCCCTCCGCGCTCCCGGCGTCGGTCACCTCGGCGGCGAAGAGCGGGACCCCGTCCGCCAGCCCGAGGAAGACCGCTGCTGCGGGCGGAGCCACGTACAGCGGCCGCCCGTCGTCCATGAGGACACCACGCTCGGACAACAGCAGCGCGCGCGCGCCCGGCTCCTGGCGGCGCGCCGCCAGCCACCCCCGCCGCCCGCGCCGGAGCGGCGCCCGGTCGAGGGCGGCGCCCGCCGTCGGGCGGGACGCGAGCGGCACGTCGTGGCCGTCGGCGTCGCCGGGGCACTCGCCCAGGCGCGCGACGACCAGCGTGTCGCCGGTCTCGGGATGGCTTTGCAGGTGCAGCGCCACCCACCGACCGTGGTCGTAGAAGCAGCCGATCATCTTCGGCTCCCTTCGGGTGGTTGTGGGGGCGGCGCGTTAGCGCCGCGTCCCGGAATGACGAACGGCCGCGCGAGGGCGGCCGTCGAGGCTAGGGATGCTCGGCTGCGCTAGGCGGCCGGCGCGTCGCTCGGCGTGTCGAGCAGCCGCTCGAGCGGCGGGACAGCCCCGCTCTCAATGAGCTGCGCGAGTCGCGCGTCGCCGAGCACCGCGGGGTCGCGGGTCAGGACGCCGAGGAACGCCTGCTCGTCGTCGGAGACCACGAGGATGGCGCCGCCCTGCTCGAGCTCGCCGAGGTACTTGCGGTAGTCGGCGTTGATCTCCGACAGCGTCAGCCGCCGGGCGGGGAAGGGCAGGGTGGCCATGCGCCGATGGTATCGGCCGCCCTGCACGAGATAGAGGGTCATGGGTTCCTCCGGAACACACGGCGCGCGATCCGCTCGGCCGCGAGGTAGACGTCGCG
>Ga0081538_10002619_pt1 | contig 17401 bp, 17 predicted proteins | sample TabmetS5T2R1_FD_71022 | JGI IMG/M metagenome (GOLD analysis project Ga0081538, IMG submission 71022) | Tabebuia heterophylla rhizosphere microbial communities from the University of Puerto Rico - S5T2R1 | ecosystem: Host-associated > Plants > Roots > Rhizosphere ... | reverse complement strand
AGCTCGCGGCCGGCTGCCGGACCTCCGTCACGGCGGGGCACGTTAGCGCTTCTCTGTAGCCGTCAGTCGATCAGTCAGTGGCAGCTGCCCACGCCCGAGTCGCCCACGCGCCCGGTCGGCGCGGTGACGAGCTCCCAGCCGTAGCCCTGGTCTTGAAGTGTCAGCCTCAAGACGCCCGACCAGCGGTTCTCGCGCACCTCGCTGTTGGGAGCTGCGGTCACATAAGCGAAGCGGCTGCGACCGCCGGTTCCGACGGTGAACTGCCTTATTCCCCGCGCGAGGTCTACGGCGCCGGCGGGAGTCTGTGGAGCGAAGCGCTCGTAGAAGTGCTCATGGCCGTTCAGGACCACATCCACACCCGACTCGTACAGCGCATTCCAGACCGGGAGCATCGTGCCCTCGGCGCTGTGGCGCCCTGAGGTAAAGCGCGGGCTGTGCCAGAAGGCGAGCGTGCAGGCCGCCGGGTGCGCCGCCAGGTCGGCGCGCAGCCAGTGCTCCTGCGGTGATCCGGCGCCGCACCCGCCGATCTGCTCGCACTCGGAGTTCAGCGCGATCACGTGCCAGCCGCCGACGTGGAAGCTGTAGTAGCCCTGGCCTCTGGGACCCGCCGGGCCGGTCCCCTGGCCCAGACCGTTGAAGTAATCGAAGTAGCCCGCCGCGCCGGGATCCTCGTACTCGTGGTTGCCGGGCACGGGACGGATCAGCGGCTTCAGGCGCCCCCAGGTTGGGTCGAAGGATTGCTGGAACTTCCAGAGCTTGCCGTCCTCGTACTGGATGTCGCCCGGCGCCAGGATCGCCGCCAGGTCCATGCGCAGCAGCAGGTCGGAGGTCTGGCGGTGGCGGCAGAAGCGCCCGGAGCCGAGCCCGCCGCCGAAGTTGCGGTCGGCCGGATCGCAGGCGATGTCCCCAGCCGCGGCGACGACGGGGTCCGCGCCTGTCGCCTGCCAGTGGGGCGAGCGTGGCTGCGCGTGCGAGGAGCCGAGGGCGCGAAGCCGGCGGGAGTCCAGGCGTGACACCGGCCGCCGCCCGATCCGCAGCAGATAGAGCCGGCGCCGGCCCGCACGACGATGCGTGAACGCCAGCCAGCGCCCGTCCGGGGACCAGGCGGGCTCGCTCTCGCGGCCCGGGAGCGCGGTGAGCCGCCGGACATGTGAGCCGTCGGCGCTCGCCAGATACACGTCGCGCCCGTTGCGACCGTCGCGGGCGAACGCCAGCGTCCTGCCGGTCGGGGACCAGGCCGGGGAGCGGTCGTCGGCCGCGCCGCGCGTGATCCGGCGCGGCCTGCCTCCGCTCGCCGGAATGTCGTATATGTCGCCGCCGGCGTCGCGCGTCCGGTGCACGAACGCGATCCGCCCCTGCGCCGACCAGGCGGGAAAGCGATCGTCGCTGGAGGCGAAGGTGAGGCGGCGCAGCCCGGTGCCGTCGGCAAGGACCGAGTAGATGTCGCGGGCGCCCGCGGGGCCGCGGGCGAAAACGACCGCATCGCCCGCCGGCGACCAGCGTGGGCCGAAATCGTGAGGACCGCTCGTGAGCTGGACGAGCGCGGTGCCGTCCGTGTAGCCCGTCCAGATCTGGGCGCCGAGCCGGCCGCGCCTCGTGAACGCGATCCGCCTCCCGCCCGGCGACACCGCGGGCTCGCCGGCCCAGCCGCGTGTCGGGACCACCCGCGGCCCCCTCAGGTCCGGATCGCGCATGTAGATGACGCGCTTTCCCAGCAGCTTGCCCGCGAACGCGATCTCGCCGTTCTCGAGTGTCGCGGCCGCACGCGCCACCGGAGCGGCCGCTGAGAGCACGGCGAGGACGGCGGCCGCCCCGACGCTGACGCCGGCCACCAGTGTGCGTGGAGAGCAGTGCACCGTGTAAGGGAACACCGGGACCGCGCTGCGGGTAGCGGGAAGCCCTCGGCGGAGTTGTCGGAAATCTGACAGCCGGCGGCGCAACTCCTCGCCCGACCGGTGTTGCAACCGGGCGAAAACCGAGTGCCGAGTCCTCGCCGCCCCGGCGACGAGGAGCGGGGGACCCACTGAGCTTCGGCTCCCGGGGCGAACCGCCGTCCGAGCACGGCGCAGGGCGCAAGCCCGAGCCCGACAGCTAACCCCGTAGGCGCGTGAAGGAGAGGGGTTGGTCGTTCGCATGCGTTGGCATCGCTTCCACGCCCGTGCGGGGGCGCTCGGGTTCGGATCGGTAGCCATTGTGTGGGTGGCGCTTCTCGGTCCAGCGCCGGATACGGCCGACGCGGCCGCGTTCGGCGAACGCACCCTGCGCGAGGGGATGACCGGCTCGGATGTGCGCAAGCTCCAGCGCTACCTCACCAGCGCGGGCTTCGACACGACGGCCGACGGGCAGTTCGGGGCGCGCACCGAACGCAGCGTGAAGCGCTTCGAGCGTGAGGAGGAGCGGGGGGTGAACGGCGTCGTCTCACCCGCCGACGCGCGTGCGCTGGTGTTCGTTGTGCGCGAGGCCGAGCAGGAGACGGCGGCTGTGCAGCCGCCGGTCGCGGAGGCGTCGCTCACAAGCGACGGCATGGCGGTCGCGCCCGCCTCGGCGCCGCCCGAGGTCGCTGCGGTGATCGAAGCGGGTAATCGGATCGCCGACAAGCCCTACCGGTACGGCGGCGGCCACGGGCGCTGGAAGGACACGGGCTACGACTGCTCGGGCTCGGTCAGCTACGCCCTGCACGGCGGCGGGCTGCTCGACAGGCCGCTCGACTCGACGGGGTTGATGAGCTGGGGCGACCGCGGGCGCGGGGCCTGGATAACCGTCTACGCGAACCGCGCGCACGCCTACATGGTGGTGGCCGGCCTGCGCTTCGACACGAGCGCGCGCAAGCGCTCAGGGACCCGCTGGAGCGAGGCGATGCGGTCGCCGCGCACCTACAGCGCGCGGCATCCGTCCGGGTTCTGATCCGCCGCCCCGGGCGGGAGCTCGAACCAGACGGTCGTGGAGCCCTCCCCTTGCTCGATTCCCCACCGGCGCGCCATCCGATCGACGAGCTGAAGCCCGTAGCCGCTCTCTGCGGGCATGCGGGTCGTCTGCGGTCGCCGCCACTCGAACCCGGCCCCGGGGTCGGTAACCGCGACCCTCACCCCGCCTGGCAAGCGTGCGACGACGACCTCGACGGGCAGCCCGTCGCCGGCGCCCCCGTGTCGAACGGCGTTGGTCACCAGCTCCGTCAGCAGAAGCAGCACCTGGGCGCGGACCGCCTGCGGAACCATGCCGTTCCCGGTCTCGACCTGCTCCCGTGCCTGGCAGGCGGTACGAGGCCCGCCGGGAAGCGTGAACTCGAGCCGGTTTTCGAGCAAAGCGGTCACGCAGGCTGGAACCGGTGTCCGGGCGTCGAGTTGCGGTCCTCGCCGCGCGCAGGGCCGGTAGTAGGGTGGCCGCCGTGTCGGGTTCGCGTCTTCGGCGACGGCTGAGCGTCGCTCTCGTCGCCGTGACCGCCCTGCTGGCCGCGGCAGCCGCGGTCAGCGGCTACGCGCGCTCGCAGATAGTGGACGCGGACTCGTTCAGCGTCAGGGCCGAGTCCGCACTCGACGAGCCGGCCGTGCGGGAGGCGATCGCGGACCGCGTCGTCGATCAGCTCGCGCAAAGCGTGGTCCCCGACGCGCTGGTGGTGCGCCCGCTGGTGGTCAGCGCGCTGGCGACCGTCGCGAACTCGTCCAAGTTTCGTCGCTTCTTCGAGCGAACCGTCCGCGAGAGGCACAACGCGCTGTTCGACGGAGAGGGGAGTTTCACGCTGAGCCTGCTCGCCGGTGCGGGCACGGTGGCGGAGGCGCTGCGGAGCCTGTCGCCGCGCTTGGCGAACGCCATCCCGCCCGGCTTGACGGCGCCCGTGATCGCGCTGCACCCGCGCGACTTCGAGCTGCGCGCCGCTGGCTGGCTTCGGACGCTCGCCGATTGGTGGTGGCCGCTGCTCGCCCTGACGCTGCTCGCGGCGGTCGCAACCGGCTGGCTGGCCGGCTCCCCGCGGGCGGCGCTCGTCAACCTCGGCATCGCGGCCACGGGGGCCGGTGTCGCGGTGGCGGTGGCGGTCGCGGGGCTCGGCGCGTTCGTGCTGACGCACATCTCGCACGCAGTCGACGTCTCCGATGAGACCGAAAGGCAGGCGCTGCGAGCGATCTGGTCGGCCCTGTTCGGCGACCTGCGAACCGCGGGGATTCTGGGAGCCGCCGGCGGCGCCGCCGTCGCGCTCTTGGCCTCCGGGCGCCTGACGGGCGAGCTGCTGGCGGCGGCGTGGGCGCGGCTGCGCGCAGCCGCGCGCGCACAGAGCCCTGCGGCGCGGTTCGGACAGGCGGCGGCGCTGGTCGCCGCGGGTCTGCTGCTGCTGCTCGAGCCGGGCCTGGCCGTTCGCGCGCTGGGTGTGGTCGCGGGAGCCGTGCTGCTCCTCGTCGGCGCGGCCCGGCTGACCGGTCGGGCGCCCGAGGCCCGGGCGGCCGCGTCGTCGGGGGGCAGCGCGTCGCCGGTGCTGCTGTCCGGCGCGGTCGTGGGCGTGATCGCGGTCGTGGCGCTGGCGGTCGCGCTCGTGCTGCCCGGCCCCAGCGCCGCGCCCCCGCCGCGGGCCCCGGCGGGCGCGTGCAACGGCTCCGTGGAGCTGTGCGACAAGCTGCTCAACGAGGTCGTGTTCCCGTCCACCCACAACTCGTATGCGGCCGCCGACGAGCCCGGCTGGTTCTTCGCCAACCAGCGTCACGGCATCGCGCAGCAGCTGCGCGACGGCATCCGCGGCTTCCTGATCGACATCCACTACGGCGTGGCCGATCCCGACACGGGGCGCGTCCGGACCGATCTCGCCTACGAGGGCTCTTCGCGCAACAAGGTCGCGCGACAGCTGAGCCCCGAGGCGCTGGAGGCGGCGGACCGGCTCGCCGGGCGCGTCGGTGCGGCGAATCTCGACGAGCTGCCCGGCGGCCGCGGCGTCTACCTCTGCCACACGCTTTGCGAGCTCGGCGCCGAGCCGCTCGACGACCAGTTCGCCATCTTTCGCGGATACTTGGACGATCATCCGCGGGTGGTGCTCGTCCTGTTCATAGAGCCGTACGTGCCGGTCGAGCAGATCGAGCGGTCGCTGGAGCGCACCGACCTGCTGGGCTACGCCGCCGTCCTGCGACGTGACCGGCCGCTGCCGACCTTGCGTCGGCTGATCCGGTCGGGACAGCGACTGGTGATCTTCGCCGAAGAGGACGGCGGCGCCCGGCCCTGGTACCTGGACGGCTTCTCGTTCGTCCAGGACACGCCGCTCGGCGCGACCAGCTCCCGGGAGTTCAGTTGCCGCCGTTACCGGGGCAGCCCGGACAGCCCGATGCTGCTCCTCAACCACTGGATCGACACCTTTCCGCCCTCACCGCGGCGCAACCAGCGCGTAGGCGGCCGGGTGCTCGAGCGGCGGATCGCGCGCTGCGAGCGCGAGCGCCGGATGCTCCCCAATCTGGTCGCCGTCGACTTCTACGAACGCACAGGCGTCGTGGACATCGCCGCGAGGATGAACGAGGGGCAGTGACCCACGTGTCGACAGGACGGCGGCCGCCCCGCGAGGCGGTCCGGTCACTGGCCGGCTCCATTGGGTACAGTGGCCGCACTCGCGACCTTCGGGGGATGAGATGCCCGACACGACCGCCTCCCTGACCGACGAAGAGATCGTCACCGTCTTTCGCTCCCAGCCGGCCGGCGCGTCGATGCCGCTGCCCGTCGCCGACGACCCGACCGACACCGGCGACGACACCGGCGACACCGGGGACGACGCGGATACCGGGGACGACACCGGCGACGGCGGCTCGGACACGGCCGACCCGGCGGACCCGGGCGACAGCGGCGACGCGGTTGACGCCGCCTAGCGCGGCGCCGACCGCGCTGGAGCGCTGCGTCGGCGACGCGTGCCACTTCATCGAGCAGGTCTGGTCGCGCGTGCCCCTGTACCGGCGCGCAGCCGATCCGACCGCCTTCGCCGACCTGATCGACCTGGACGACGTTGATCACCTAATCGCGGAGGCCGGTCTGCGCTTCCCGGCCCTCCGCGTCGTGAAGGGAGGATCCAAGCTGCTGCCGGCCGCCTTCACTCGCAGCGGCAAGGTCGGCGGCCTCACCGTGCCGGACCTGGTGGACCCGGCGGCCGTGTACGAGCAGTTCGCGTCCGGAGCGACCGTCGTGCTGACGTCGCTACATCGCCACTGGCCCGCGCTGACGCAGTTCTGCCGCGAGCTCGAGCTCGAGCTGACGCATCCAGTGCAGGTCAACCTCTACCTGACGCCCCCCGAGGCGCAGGGACTGGACCTGCACTACGACACGCACGACGTCTTCGTGCTGCACCTGCACGGCGAGAAGAGCTGGCAGGTTTTCGAGCGGGCCGTGGAGGCGCCGCTTGCCCACCAGCACGGCCGGGTCGATCCCGAGCGGCCGGGCGAGCGGCTGCTCGCCGAGACGCTCGCTCCCGGAGACGCGCTCTACGTCCCGCGCGGCTTCGTGCACGCCGCGGTCACCGAGCGGCTCGCGTCCGCGCACCTCACGGTCGGCATCCTCGCGTACACGTGGGTCGACCTACTGAGGGCGCTCGTCCACGAGGCGGAGGGCGAGCCGGCCATGCGCGCCGCGCTCTCTCCCGGTTTTGCGTCCCGGTCGCGGCGGGAGCTCGGCGCGGAGGTCGAGACGATGCTCGGCCGGCTGGCCGCCTGGGTCCGTGAGGCCGATCCCGAGACGCTGGCCGATGGGCTGCAGCGACGGTTCTGGGACAGCCGCCGGCCGGCCCTCCGCGGACAGCTGCAGCGACTGCTGGCGCTCGACGAGGTCGCGGACGACACCTGGGTGCGCCGGCGTCCGGAGGTCCCGCTGCGCGTCACCCCGCCCGACACCGGGATCGCCCTCGAGCTGCCCGACCGGACCATCCACGTTCCCGAGCAGGCGGCTCCGGCGGTGACGCACCTGCTCGAAGGCGACGGCCACCGCGTCGTCGAGCTGAAGCGCTGGCTCGACGCCGACGGCAGGCGCGTGCTCGTCCGCCGGCTCATCCGAGAGGGTGTGCTCGAACAGGTCGAGCGCGAGTAGCGCGGTCCGGCGCGCTCAGCGGCCGGTCATGGGAACGGTCGGCTGGGACCTTGCCCGCTGTGGGACCCGCAGGGCGCCGAGCACGATCAGGCAGGCGAGCGCAACGAAGGCCATCAGCACGAAGCCGAGTGCGTAGCCGCCGGTGGCCGATTTCACGGCGCCCATGACGAGCGGGGGGAAGAAGCCGCCGAGCCCGCCGGCCGCGCCGACAACGCCGGTGACGGCACCGACGCGGTCGGGGAACCACTCGGGCACGAGCTTGAACACTGCTCCCATGCCGAGCCCGAGCGCGAGGGCCATCGTCAGGCAGGCGATGGTGAGCGGTGGCATCGAGGTGTATGCCACGGCGAGGACGAGGGCGAGCACGCCCACGGCAATGAAGCAGGCCAGCAACACATGGGCGGCACCGATGCGGTCGGAGAGCCAACCGCCCAGGGGCCGGCCGACGACCGCCAGGAGCGCGAAGCCGGCGGCGCGCGCGCCGGCGTCGGTCTTCGTGAGGTCGTATTCGGCGGTGAGCAGCTTGGGCAGGTAGAGGAACATGGCGACGAAGCCGCCGAAGGCGAGGAAGTAGAACAGCGTCAGCGCCCAGGCGCGTCCGCTGGTCCGGAAGACCGACAAGGCCGCGAACATCCCGGGTGCGGGATCCCTCGGGCCGGTCCGCGCGGCGTCGCGTGCCTTGACCCAGAAGACGGCCGCCATCACCGCGACGAGCCCGGCCGCGACCCAGAACGGCGCGGACAGCCCCCACTCGTCGGCGATCGGCGGCGCGAGGAGCCCCGCGAGCACGGTGCCGCCCATGCCGGCGCCGTAGATGCCCAGCGCGGACCCTTGGCGCTCGGGCGTGTACCAGCCGTTGACGAACGGCACCCCGACGGCGAACGAGGCACCCGCAAAGCCGAGCAGAAAGCCGAACACGATGATGGTGGCGAGCGAGTCGTGCCAGACGGCAAGCGCGATCAGTGGCAGCGGCGTGTACATCAGAAGCAGGCTGAACACGCGGCGGCCGCCGTAGCGGTCGGTGAGCCACCCGAGGGGGATCCGCATGATCGAGCCCAGCAGCACGGGGACCGCCACCATCGTGGAGGTCTGGAAGTCCGACAGGCCGACGGAGTCCTGCAGGTCGGGGCCGAGCGGGCCGAGCAGGCTCCAGGCGAAGAAGGAAACCGTGAAGGCGGCCGTAGCGAGCGCCAGCTCGGCGCCTGCCGAAGGCGCGTGCTGCGGGGAGGAGTTCATCGGGAGCGGATCGGGCCCTCCGCGTAGCGGCGCCGGTAGAGGATGTAGGGCCGGCCGAGGTACTGCAGCGGGATGCTGAAGGCATGCACGAGGCGGCTGAACGGGAACAGCGCCCAGAACGCCCACGCGACGATCGCGTGGATCTGGTAGAGCGTGTTGGCGCCGTGCACGGCCTCGACGTCGGGCTGCAGGATGAAGAGCGAGCGCCACCACTCGGAGATCGAGTCGCGGTAGTCGTAGGGGGCGGCAGTGATCAGGTTGTGCGCGAAGGTCATCCAGCAGCCCAGCCCGATCAGCACCACCAAGAGGAAGTAGACGAGCAGGTCGGTCCGCGACGTGGTGCGCCGTACGCGAACATTGGTGATGCGGCGGTAGACGAGTCCCACGAAGCCGACGACGCAAACCGCGCCCGCGACGGCGCCCGCGACCGCCGAGAACCAGCGGTAGGTGCTTTCGGACATGCCGATCGCCTCGGTGAACGTCTTCGGGATCATCAGCCCGATGATGTGCCCGCCGATGGCGGCGAGCGCTCCGTAGTGGAAGGCGGGGCCGGCCCAGCCGAGGATCTTCTGCTCGAAGATCTGGGTCGAGCCGCTGGTCCAGCCGAACTGGTCGGCCCGGTAGCGCCACCAGATGCCGACGATGAACGTGGCCACCGCGGCGTAGGGCAGGATGATCCAGAGCAGGATCTCGCCGGCGCTCATGTGCGCGCTCCGTTCGGCATCGCCTCCGGCGGTCCGTAGGGCTCCAGGCCGACCGCCTCTTCGGGCGGGCCTTCGCGCGCCAGACGCGCAACCTCGGAGCGCTCGGATACCGTGAGCGGCGGCAGGCACGCCGCGATCGCGTCGAGCAGGTGCGCGTAGGGGCTCTCGAGATCGTGCAGCGAGAGCCGCAACAACTCGATCGCAGGCCGGTGCTGCCCCAGGACGGCCTCGCCGTGCCCGTCGGGTGCCAGTGCCGCGAAGGCGAGCATGACGGTCAGGTGGTCGGGCAGCTCGGCGGAGTCCATCGGCAGCCCGGCGGCGCGGTAGAGCTTCTTCAGCCGCAGCAGGGCCATGCCACGCTCGCGCGTGTCGCCGTGCGCGTAGTAGGTGAGCTCGAGGCTGGCGCGCCGCCGCAGGTCGAACGTCTCGACGTAGCGCGCCGCCAGCGCCGTCTGGTCGCCGGTCCAGCCGTCCATGAAGCGCTCGAGCGCGTCGCGCACGGGACCGGCCGGGACGGCGGCGACCTCGGCGGCGAGCTCGGCGCGCGCCGCGGCGACCTCGGGACTCGGATAGCGCAGCAGGTAGGACAGCAGCGCCCACGGCGGCGGCGCGGTCCGCGGCGGCGAGCTTGTGCGTCCCCGGATCCTCATGGTCCCGGGCGCTCGTCGCGCGTGAGGATGTCGACGAGGTGGAAGCTCTCGCCGTCGTAGGGCACGTGCGGCGAGGACGTGTCGGGGCGGGGATCGACGGCGCCGCAGTTGCCCGGGCCGCCGGCGAAGTCGAGGCCGCAGCCGCCCTGCTCCTGCATCAGCCGCTCGCCGAGCTCGGCGTGCGCCTGGGGGATCACGTAGCGGTCGTTGTAGTCGGCGATCGCCAGCAGGCGGTACATCCGCTCGAGCTCGGGCCCGGTCAGCCCAACGCGCGCGGGCATGGACTCGTCGGTCTCGCTGAGCACCTCGCGCTTGCGCATGTAGGCGCGCATCGCCGCGAGCCGATGGAGGACCGCGCGGATGGCGTCGACGTCGCCGGCGGTGAGCAGGTTGGCCAGGTACTCGAGCGGGATGCGCAGGTGGTCGATCGCGCCGAACACGTCGTCCGGATCGGCCTCGTAGCCGTCGGCCTCGAGCGTCGAGGCCACCGGCGACAGGGGCGGCACGTACCAGACCATCGGCAGCGTGCGGAACTCGGGGTGGAGCGGCAGCGCCACGCCCCAACGCATTGCCAGGTCGTAGATCGGAGAGCGCCGCGCCGCGTCGATCCAGTCGCCGGGGATCCCGTCGCGCAGTGCCGCCTCCCGAACGGCGGGGTCCTCGGGGTCGAGGAAGACGTCGCGCTGGGCGTCGAGCAGGTCCCGCTCGTTCGGCACCGAGGCGGCCTCCCGCACGCGGTCCGCGTCGTAGAGCACCAGCCCGAGGTAGCGGATGCGTCCGACGCAGGTCTCCGAGCAGATCGTGGGCTGGCCGGCCTCGATCCGCGGATAGCAGAGCGTGCACTTCTCGGCCTTGCCGGTGCGGTGGTTGAAGTACACCTTCTTGTAGGGGCAGCCCGAGACGCAGTAGCGCCAGCCGCGGCACTTGTTCTGGTCCACGAGCACGATGCCGTCCTCCTCGCGCTTGTACATCGCGCCCGACGGACACGAGGCGACGCACGAGGGGTTCAGGCAGTGCTCGCAGATGCGCGGCAGGAAGAACATGAACGCCTGTTCGTAGGTCAGGCGCACCTCCTCCTGGATCTCCCGTAGGTGCGGGTCCTTCGGGGCCGATTCCTGGCCGCCGGCAAGGCCCTCGTCCCAGTTGGGTCCCCACTGCACGTCCATCGGCTTCCCGGTCAGCTGCGAGTACGGCCGCGCGACCGGGTCGAGGTCGCCGAGGGGGGCGTCGACGAGCGTCTCGTAGTCGTAGGTGAACGGCTCGTAGTAGTCATCGATCGCAGGCAGGTCGGGGTTCGAGAAGATCGTCAGCAGCTTCTTGACCTGCCCGCCCGCCTTCAGCCTCAGGCGACCCTTGCGGTCGAGCTCCCAGCCGCCGTTCCATCGCGCCTGGTCGGCCCACTGCCGCGGGTAGCCCTGGCCGGGGCTGGTCTCGACGTTGTTGAACCAGACGTACTCGGTGCCGGGACGGTTGGTCCACACCTGCTTGCAGGTCACCGAGCAGGTGTGGCAGCCGATGCACTTGTCGAGGTTCATCACCATCGCGACTTGAGCCTTGACCTGCATCAGTAGATGACCTCCTGGCTACGGCGGCGGACGACCGTCACCGAGTCGCGGTTGGACCCCGTCGGGCCGTAGTAGTTCGGGCCCCACGACAGCTGGGCATACCCGCCCACCATGTGGGTCGGCTTCATCGCGATCGTCGTCAGCGCGTTCTCGGTGCCGCCGCGGCGGCCGTCGATCTGCGAGCGAGGCGTGCCGATCTGGCGGTCCTTCGAGTGGTACATCATGCACACGCCCTTCGGGACGCGGTGGGACACCACCGCCCGCGTAACGACGATGCCGTTGCGGTTGTGCGCCTCGATCCAGTCGTTGTCGCGCACGTCGATCGCCTCGGCGTCCTCGGGGCTCATCCACAGCCCGGAGCCCCCCCGGAACAGCGTGAGCATGTGCAGGTTGTCCTGGTATTCGGAGTGGATCGACCACTTCGAGTGCGGCGTCAGGTAGCGCAGCGACACCTCGGGCGTCCCGTCGCCGTTCATGGGCTGGGCGCCGGCGAGCATCAGGCGGTGGTCGACGGGCGGCCGGTAGGCGGGCAGGCCCTCGCCGAGCTCGCGGAGCCAGGCGTGATCGAGGTAGAGGTGCATGCGCCCCGAGAGCGTGTGCCACGGCTTCTCGCGCTCCACGTTGATCGTGAACGCGGCGTAGGCGCGGTCCTCTTCGTCGATGCCCGACCACTCGGGCGAGGTGATCACCCGGCGGGGCTGCACCTGGGTGTCCTGGAAGCTGATCCGAGTCTCCTCGGCGACCTCGGCGAGATCGGCCAGGGGCACGCCGCAACGCTCCTCCAGCGACTTGAACCCGGCCACGGCGAGGCGGCTGTTCGTCACCCCCGACAGCGCCAGGATCGCCTCGGCGGCCTGCTCGGGGCGCTCGAGCGATGGACGCCCGTTGGCCGCGCCGCTGCGCGTCACGCCGTTGCGGGCGGCGAGGTGCTGGACTTCGCGATCGGGAATCCAGGAGGCGCTCTTGACGGTCGAGCCCAGCTGCTCGGTCAGCGGCCCCAGCGCGGCCCAGTGCTCGGCCACCGCGCCGTAGTCGCGCTCGACCACCGTCAGCGTGGGCATCGTGCGGCCGGGCACGGGCTCGCACTCGCCCGCCCGCCAGTCCCGCACCTCGCCGCCCGGCTGCGTGATCTCGCCCGGTGTGTCGTGGAGGATCGGGGTGGCGACAACGTCCCGGCGGACGCCCAGGTGCTCCGCGGCGAGCTTGGAGAACTCCCGGGCGATCGTGCCGAACGTGTCCCAGTCGGTGCGCGCCTCCCAGGGCGGCGGGACGGCCTGGTTGAAGGAGTGCACGAAGGGGTGCATGTCGGTCATGGACAGGTCGTGCTTCTCGTACCAGGTGGCGGCCGGCAGGACGATGTCCGAGAACAGGCCGGTGGTGGTCATGCGGAAGTCGACGTTGACCAGCAGGTCGAGCTTGCCGTTCGGGATCTCGTCGCGCCAACGCACCTCGGCCGGCCGCTCGCCCTCGGGAAGCGGGTCGGCCAGAGGGCCGTCGTGGCTCGCGCCCAGGAGGTGCTGGAGGAAGTACGCCTGCCCCTTGCCCGAGGAGCCGAGCAGGTTCGAGCGCCAGACGAAGAACACGCGCGGGAAGCTCTCCGGCGCGCTCGGGTCCTCGACCGCGAAGTGCAGCCGCCCGGCCCTCAGCTCGGAAACGACGTGCTCGATCGGGTCGACGCCGGCCGCGTGCGCTTCGTCGGCGAGGTCGAGCGGGTTGCGGTCGAACTGCGGAAACGAAGGCATCCACCCCATGCGAACCGCCTGGGCATGGGCGTCGATCGCCGTCCGACCCGCGAACAGTCCGCTGCCGAGCGGCGACGCGAAGCGCTCGGGCCGCAGCTGGTCGTAGTGCCACTGCTCGGTGTGCGTGTAGTACCACGAGGTCCCCTGAGCCTGCCGGGGCGGGCGCCGCCAGTCGAGCGCGAACGCCAGCGTCTGCCAGCCCGCGAACGTGCGGATCTTCTCCTGGCCGACGTAGTGGGCCCAGCCGCCGCCGTTGATCCCCACGCAGCCGCAGAGCAGCAGCAGCGCGATGAACGACCGGTAGGTCTCGTCGGAGTGGAACCAGTGGTTGGTCCCCGCGCCCATGCAGATCATCGAGCGGCCGCCGCTGACCTCGGCGTTGCGGGCGAACTCGCGGGCCACCTTGACCGCCATTCGCCGGTCGACCCCGGTGATCGCCTCCTGCCAGGCCGGCGTGTACGGCGCCGACCCGTCGTCGTAGCCCGCGGGCCAGTCGCCGGGCAGCCCGTCGCGTTCGACTCCGTAGGTGGCCAGCATGAGATCGAGCACGGTGGTCACGCGCCGGCCGGCCACCCGGATCGCGGGTACACCTCGGCGCATCGTGCCGCCCCCGGGCCCGTCGCCGGCGTCGAAACGGGGCAGCGTCACCTCCACGGTCTCCTGGTGGCGACCGTGCAGCGTGAGCACCGGGTCGAGGTCGCCCAGCCGCAGGTTCCAGCGACCCTTGCCCTGCTCGCCGTAACGGAACCCGACCGACCCGTTTGGCACCGCCGGCGCGCCGCTCGCGGCGTCGAGCAGGACCGGTTTCCAATCGGCGTTCTCGCTCCTATCGCCGATGTCCGACGCCATCAGGAAGCGCCCGGGCACGTGCACGCCGTCGCGCTCCTCGAGCGACACGAGCAGCGGCAGGTCGGTGAAGCGCTTGCCGTACTCGTGGAAGCGCGCGACCGGGCGCTCGACCCAGAACTCCTTCAGCATGACGTGGCCCATCGCCATCGCCAGCGCCGCGTCGGTGCCCGGCTGCGCCGGCAGCCAGTCGTCGGCGAACTTGACGTGGTCGGAGTAGTCGGGGGAGACGACGACCACCTTCTGACCGCGATAGCGGGCCTCGGTCATGAAGTGCGCGTCCGGCGTGCGCGTGATCGGCAGGTTCGTTCCCCACACGATCAGGTAGCTCGCGTCCCACCAGTCCGCCGACTCCGGTACGTCGGTCTGGTCGCCGAACACCTGCGGCGAGGCCGGCGGCAGATCCGCGTACCAGTCGTAGAACGTCGTCGTGTGACCGCCGATCAGCGACAGGAAGCGCGTGCCCGCGGCGAACGAGACCGGCGACATCGCCGGGATCGGCGTGAAGCCGCCCACGCGGTCGGGCCCGTGCTCGCGGATCGCGTGGACGGTCGCCGCCGCGATCAGCTCGCTCGCCTCGTCCCAGTCGCAGCGCACGAAGCCGCCGCGGCCGCGCTCGCCGCGGTGGGCGCCGTCCGCGGCGACCTTGGCGAACGCCGCGACCGGGTCGGACGAGGTGGCCTTCGCGGCGCGCCAGCGGTCGAGCAGGCTGCCGCGAATGTACGGGTACTTCAGCCGGACCGGCGAGTACGTGTACCAGGAAAACGATGCGCCGCGCGGGCAGCCGCGCGGCTCATGATCGGGCCGATCCGGATCGGTACGCGGGTAATCGACCGCCTGAGACTCCCAGGTGATCAAACCGTCCTTGACGTACACGTTCCACGAGCACGAGCCGGTGCAGTTCACTCCGTGCGTCGATCGCACGACCTTGTCATGGCGCCAGCGATCGCGGTAGGCCGATTCCCACCTACGGCCCTTGGCGATCAGCATGCTCCACCCCTCCGCGTAGGCCTCACCCCTGCGGAAGAACTCGTGCGCGGCCGCCAGCCGCGCATCACCGCTCACGCGCGGTCGCGCGGCCACAACTCCGTGCGCCTTCTCGCCGACCTCATGGCACCAGCCGCTCGCCCGAGCGGCGGGTGCAACGTAGCATGCATCGAGGATTCTCCCAACGAGGTGTGAAAACTGGCCGGCGTTGACCTTCCCCAGCCGAACGGGAACCAGGACGTGCTCGCCCAGTCGACTCGGCGGCGCCTGTTCGAGCTGCTCAGCGAGCTCGGCGGCTCGGCGTCCACCGACGAGCTGGCCGCACGGCTTGCCCTGCATCCAAACGGCGTGCGCACGCACCTCGGGCGCCTGCGCGACGCCGGCCTGGTGATCCAGCGCCGGGTCCCACGTCCGCGCGGCCGGCCCCGCGACGAGTGGGCGATCGCCCCCGCTGCCCGACCCGGCGGCGACCCGCCTCACGCCTACGCCGCGCTGGCCCGCTGGCTCGCCCGCGCCATCCCGTCGACCCCCGCCCGTCTACGCGAGGTAGAGGCTGCCGGCCGCGAGATCGGGGAGGAGCTCGCTTCGAGAGCGCCCACGGCACCCGAGCAGGCGATCGGCGACACGCTGGCGGCTCTCGGCTTTCAGCCCCGGATCGACCTTCATCCCGAGGGGCGGTTGAGCTGCCGGCTGGGCAACTGCCCCTACCGCGACTCAGTGCACGAAAACCAGGACGTCGTCTGCACTCTGCACCGAGGCCTGACTCGCGGCCTGCTGGGCCAGATCGCCCCGGGCGCCCGGCTAGCGAGCTTCGTGCCCCATGATCCGGACCGGGCGGGCTGTGAGATCGAGATCGAGGGGATCCCGGCGACATAATGCCGGGCGCTGTCGATCTTCTGAGCCGCACGGGCACAGGCCCGCTATGGGGGATGGCCAGCGCCGACCTGAACGCGACCCTCTTGGCCTGGCCGCCCGGCCATGAAGTCCCCGAGCACACGAACAGCGAGCTCGACGTCCTCCTGATCGTCCTGGAGGGCGCCGGGACGGCCAAGGTCGACGGCCGGGAGCATGCGCTGGCGGCCGGCAGCGCGCTCCTCGTCGAGACGGGCCGCAGCCGGGCGATCCGGGCCGGCCCCGAGGGCCTGCGATACCTCTCCGTGCACAGGCGCCGGGGGCCCCTGCGGGTTGCCGGGATGCCCGGCCGCCCGTGATACTTTGCCCACTCAGGGTGTGAAAACGATAGGAGGCGGTACGGGTTGACTTATGTGATCAACGAGCCCTGCATCGGGGTCAAGGACGACTCGTGCATAGAGGTCTGCCCGGTCGACTGCATCCACCCGACTCCGGACGAGCCGGACTACGACCAGGTGGAGCAGCTCTACATCGATCCCGAGGAGTGCATCGACTGTGACGCTTGCGTCGAGGCCTGCCCCGTCGACGCCATCACTCCCGAGGACATGGTCCCCGAGGAGTGGCAGAAGTTCATCGAGGTCAACGCCGCGTACTACCGCGACAAGGCGGCATGAAGAGTTGGAAGCTCTCGGAGCTGCCCGTCGTCCCGCACGCGCCGAGGATCATTGCCTCGAGCCGCGACGCACGCGTCATCGTCCTGAACCTTCCCGCCGGGGAGGCGCTGGAGGAGCACCAGGTGCACGAGCGCGCATGGCTGCTCGTGCTCGACGGCGAGGTGGAGATCACCGCCCACGGCGGCACCGAGGCGAGCGGCGGCGTGGGCCTGCTGACTGAATTCGAGCCCCGAGAGCGCCACGAGGTGCGCGCCCGCTCCGACGCTCGGCTCCTGCTCCTGCTGACGCCCTGGCCCGGCCCGGGTCACCCCGGGACGATGACTCTCGACTACAAGGAACACGTGCGGGAGCGTGCCCGAGAGCGGAGCTCGCCCGACGCGGCATGAGCACACCATCGGCTTCGATGGACATCCGGCTGAAGCGCGTCTACGAGCCGGCCGACCCTTCCGACGGTCGTCGCGTGCTCGTCGATCGCCTCTGGCCCCGCGGCCTATCGCGCGAGGATGCGCGGGTCGACGAGTGGGCGCGCGAGCTCGCCCCGAGCGACTCGCTGCGCCGCTGGTACGGCCACGACCCGCGAAGCTTCGACGAGTTCCGCCGCCGTTACGTGGAGGAGCTCGGCGAGAGCCGCGGCAGGCTTGCCGAGCTGAGGCGCCGCGCGCGAGCCGGGCGGGTGACGCTCGTCTTCGCGGCGCGCGACGCCGCCCACAGCAACGCTCAGGTGCTGGCCTCGGTGCTCCGGCGCGGCCTGCGCTGAGCCGGAGCCGGCGACCGCACCTCGCCGGCCGGCCGCCTCATCGGGCGCCGATGGGCGCCTTGCCGTCTCGGTCAGGCGCTTCGTGACGCACGGGCCTCAGGTCCAGCCCGCACATGTGGCACTCGTCGGCGCCTCCGGGCACGCGCTCGCGGCAGCGCGGACAGCGCTCGCCCTCTTCCTCGCCGGTGGCCTTGCGTCGGAACAGTCGCATGCGGTCTCCTTTCGAACCCTCGCGAACCACATACGGTTGCCGCCGGCGCATCCAAGGTCCATGCACAAAAGACCCCATTCCGGGACGGTCGAATGCTCGCTTGTACCCATGGTCTGGTCCCCGTTCCTCGCCGAAGCTGGCG
>Ga0081538_10002618_pt1 | contig 17402 bp, 13 predicted proteins | sample TabmetS5T2R1_FD_71022 | JGI IMG/M metagenome (GOLD analysis project Ga0081538, IMG submission 71022) | Tabebuia heterophylla rhizosphere microbial communities from the University of Puerto Rico - S5T2R1 | ecosystem: Host-associated > Plants > Roots > Rhizosphere ... | reverse complement strand
GAAAGACATAGACTGCGCAGTTGTGACCCAGTTCGACACGGCCGTCCCGCGCAGCCGGTCCCTCCCTCGGGATGCGCTCGTGCTGGGCGCCGGCATGGCCGTGGCCAACGCCGGCAACTACGCCTTCAACGTGGTCATGGCGTTCCTCCTGGGCCCGGAGGCCTACGGCGCCCTGGCCGCCCTGCTCGCCCTGGTGCTGGTCGGCAGCGTGCCCGGCCTGGCCCTCCAGGCGGTGGTCGCCCGGCGGGTCGCCCTCGCCGGTCGGGGCCGGGCCCCGAGCGGCGCCGCCTGGCCCGGGGTGGGGTGGCTGATCGGGCGGGCCGGGCTCGCCCTGGTGCTGGCCACCTTGCTGATCGGGCCCGGGCTGGTGCTGTTCCTGCACCTGGACTCGGCCGTGCCGGTGCTGTGGCTAGCCCTCGCCCTGGCCCCGACCCCGCTGCTGTTCGCCGTCCAGGGGCTCCTTCAGGGCCAGGAGCGGTTCGGCGCCCTGGCCGCCGTCCTGCTCGCCGGCGCCGGGGTCAAGCTGGCCATCGGCCTGGCCCTGGTCGCCGCCGGCCTCGGCGTCAGCGGCGCCATGGCCGGCGTCGCCGCCGGCGCCGTTCTCGCCGCCCTGGCCGGCCTCCGCCTCGCCACCCGAGGGGTGCGGGCCGGGAGGGCGCGGCGTGTGGGCCCGGGGCGTGTAGGCCTGGGAGGCGTGGGCCCGGGAGGCATGGGCCCGGGGGGTGTGGACAGCCACGGGAACCAAACCTCGGGGTCGGCTACCCTCCCGAGTGGGGCCCCATCGCCGGAGGGAGCGGCCGCGGCGCGCCCGGAGGAAATGGCCGCGGCGCGCCCGGAAGGGGCGGCCGTGGCGCGTCCGCATTCGACCTGGTGGCGGGAGGTCGGGGGGGCCACGACCGGACTACTCGGCCTCTTTCTGCTGGCCAATGTGGATGTGCTCCTGGCCCGGCACTACCTGGACCGGGCGGCGGCCGGGCGGTACGCGCTGGGGGCGGTGGTGGCCAAGATCGCCTTCTGGGCGCCGCAGTTCGTGGTCACGGTGATCTTTCCCCGCCTGGTCGGGGCGGCCGACCCGCGGCGCTTGCTGGCCGGCTCGGCGCTGCTGATCGCCGGGTTCGGGGGGCTGCTGGCCGCGGGGCTGGCCGTCGCCGACCGGGTCGGGCTGGTCGTGCCCGTGCTCGGCGGAGGGTACGAGGGCCTGGGGCCGCTGCTGCCCGCGTTCGCCGCCCTCGGGACCGGCCTGGCCCTGGTGCAGCTGCTGCTGTTCGAGGGCATCGCCACCCGCGACCGACGGATGGGCCGGGCGGTCGTGGTCGCCCTGGTGGCCGAGGTCACCCTGGTCGCCGGGCCCCTGCACGGCAGCGTCGGCCAGGTCGCCGGGGCCGCCCTCGTGGTGGTGGCCGCCCTCGTCGTCGCCGGCTGGCTGCTGCTGCGCCGGCGGCTCGCCCACTCCCCACCGCCGGCGGTCCCGTGAGCAGCGACCTGGTCCGCATCCAGTCGCCCGAGCAGGCCGCCGCCGGGCGCGACGCTCGGCCGAGGCCGAAGCTGGGCTGGGAGGCGGTCGCCTACCTGGTCCTCGGCCTGCTGGTGGCCACGGTGGTCATCGGCGCCAGCCAGGGCTGGTTCACCCCCGACACCAAGCCCGAGGTCTACCTGGCCCCGTTCCGGACCCTGGCCAGGACCCTGTCCACCTGGGACCCCGATCCGCACCTGGGCCAGCCGAACTTCCAGACCGGGCTACTGCCGGTGAGCCTGGTCGTGTCGGCCATCGACGCCCTCGGCCTGCCCGTCTGGCTGGTGCCGCGGGTCTGGCGGACGCTGCTGCTGCTGGTCGCCGGCTGGGGCGCGGTGCGGCTGTTCCACCTGCTGGCCGGGGAGCGCTCCTCGGCGGCCGGGCGGGTGGTGGCCGCCGCCGTCTACGTGGCCAACCCGTACGTGGTCGTGGCCGGGGCGACCACCCCCGTGCTGGTGCCCTACGCGCTGCTCCCCTGGCTGCTGCTCGCCCTGGCCAGGGCGGTCCGGACGCCGGCGTCGTGGCGCTGGCCGGCCGCCTTCGCCCTGGTGTTCTTCCTGATGACGGGCATGAACGCCGGCGTGGTGGCCCTGTTCATGTGCCTGGCCGTCCCCTGCTACCTGCTCTACGACCGCTTGACCGAGCGGACGCCCTGGTCCCGGCTGCTGCGGCCGACCCTGCGCTGCGCCCTGCTGGCCCTGCTGGTGTCGCTGTACTGGCTGGTCCCGGCGGCCATGGCCGGCGAGACCGGCGAGGCGGTGGCCGCCTTCACCGAGCGGCCCGAGAACGTGGCCAGCACCTCGTCGTACGCCGAGACCCTGCGGCTGCTCGGCTTCTGGGTGATGTACTTCCAGCAGGACGGCCGGCTGGCCATGCCCGGCTCGGCCGCCTACCTCACCAACCCGCTGGCCCTGCTGGCCAGCTTCCTGCTGCCGGCCCTGGCCGCCGCCAGCGCCCTGCTGACCAGAGCCAGGGCCCGCGCCCTGGCGGCGCTGCTGCTGGCCGTGGCCGTCCCGGTGATGGTCGGGCTGTTCCCGCCCAACGCCCCCTCGCCGTTCGGGCGGCTGCTGTCGGCCGCCTTCGAGCGGGTCCCGGGGGCGATCGCCTTCCGGACCACCAACAAGGCCGGGGCGCTGGTCGCCCTGGCCTACACCCTGCTGCTCGGCCTGGGCGCGGCCGAACTGTTCCGGCGGTCCGCCGGGCGCGACCGGCCCTGGCGGGGGGCGGTGGCGGCCGCCGTCGTGGTGGTGATGGCGCTGGCCGTGCTGCCGGCCTGGAGCGGCGGCCTGTACCCGATCCGCTACCAGGTCCCCGGCTACTGGCGGCAGCTCGCCGCCGACGTCAACCGGGGGCCGGGCGACACCCGGGTCCTGCTCGCCCCCGGGACCAGCAACGCCGCCTACCGCTGGGGCATGGAGGGGCCCGACGACGTCAACCTGTCGCTGCTGTCGCGGCCCTCGGTGGTCCGGACCACCGTGCCCAACGGCTCGTTCGCGCAGACCAACTTCCTGGCCGCCATGGACCTGCCGCTGAGCACCGGCGAGCCCCACCCCCGGGTGCTGGCGGCCATGGCCCGCTACCTGGGCGTGGCCGAGGTGGTGGTCCGCAACGACCAACGCTGGGAGACCTTCGGCGGACCGCGGCCGTCGGCGGTGGCCAAGGGCCTGGCCGGCGATCCGTCGCTGCGGCTGGTGGCCGGCTACGGCCGTCCCGGCGAGCACACCGTGGCCCCGGTCTCCGACTTCTACCCGCCCGACCATGCCCTCCAGGACGCGGCCGTCCCCCCGCTGCAGCGCTACGCCGTGGCCCGCCCCCGGCCGGTCGTCCGCGCCGAGCCGGCCCGGGGCGCGATGCTGGTCGACGGCGACAGCTTCGCCCTCCCGTCGCTGGTCAGGCTGGGGCTGGCCCCCGGGGAGCCGGCGTTCCGGCTGCTCGGCTCCGTGACCCCGGACGAGCTGGCCGCCTCGCTGGCCGACGGGGCCCGGGTGGTGGTCACCGACAGCAACCGGCGGCGGACCTGGGGCAGCTTCCGCACCGGCCAGAACCACTCGCCGACGCTCCGGGCCGACCAGCCGGTGGGGTCGTCCACCCTGAGCCTGTTCGGCGACCCCGACACCCAGACCGTGACCCGCCTGGAGGGGGCGGCCTCGGTGACCGCCACCGGGTCGGGCTCCCTGCTCACCGCCACCCCGTTCGGCAAGCCCGAGCTGGCCTTCGACGGCGACCGGCGGACCGCCTGGACCACCGGCGACTTCGGCGCCGCGGTCGGCCAGTCGATCACCCTGCGCCTGGAGCAGCCGGTCGAGGTGGGGGCGATCACCCTGCGTCCGGTGCTGTCCGAGCCGGGCGTCCAGGTCGCCGGGGTGCGGGTCCGGGTCGACGCCGGCCAGGTCGAGGTCCCGGTGCCGGCCGAGCCCGAGGTCAGGGTGGATGTCCCCGACGCCACCACCTCCAGCGTCACCGTGGAGATCACCCAGGTGCGGGGGGTCGGGCTCAACCCGGTCGGCTTCTGGGAGATCGGCGTGCCCGGGGTCCAGGTCCGCCAGATCGCCCGCCTGCCCCAGACCCTGCGCAAGCTCGCCGTGGGCCTCTCCCCCGCCGACCGGGCCCGGCTGGACGCGGCCCCGATCGACGTGGTCCTGACCCGGGCGGCCGGCGAGGCCGGCAACCGCTTCCACGACGAGGAGCGGGTGCTGGACCGCGAGCTGTGGCTGCCGGCGGCGCGGGACTTCGCCGTCAGCGGGCTGGCCGCGGCCGGGCCGAGCCTGCCCGACCCGGTGGTCGACCGGCTCGCCGGCGCCTCGGACCGGGTCGTGGCCCGCTCCTCCTCCCGCTTCTTCGACGAGGTCGGGGCCCGCGCCTCCCAGGCCCTTGACGGCGACCCGGACAGCGCCTGGGTCCCGGACGGCCGCGGCCCCGGCGAGTGGATCGAGCTGGGCCTGCCCGGCGAGCGGCTCGACCACGTCGACGTCCTCCAGTCCGTGCCCAAGGGGCTGGTCGGGGTGGACGCCATCACCGCCGCCGAGATCTCGATCAACGGCGGCAAGCCGTTCCTGGTCAACCTCAAGCAGGGGGAGACCCGGGTCGACTTCCCGGCCACCAGGGTCCGGCGGCTGCGGCTCACCATCGACAAGGTGGCCGGGCTGGGGGGCCAGGTGCGGGTCAGCGAGCTGCGGGCCGGCCGGGCCCGCATCCCGGCCGCCCCCGCCGACCGGCGCCTGCGGGGCTGCGTGCCGCTGGCCACCGTCGACGGCGAGCCACTCCAGGCGCGGCTGGCCGGCACCGTCGCCGACCTGGCCGCCGGCGAGGCCCTGCCCGTCCGCGGCTGCGACGGCCCGCTGCGCCTGGCCGGCGGCGAGCACCGGGTCCGCTCCAGCCCCGGCTGGCTGGTCGACCTGCTGGGGCTGTCGGCGCCGGCCCCGACGGCCCGGCCGACTCCCCTGCCGACCCCGGCGGCGGTGGCGGTCACCGACCGGTCGCCGGCGGCCATAACCATCCGGACCGGTGCCGCCAGCGGCCCCTGGTACCTGGTCGCCGGCCAGGGCTACGACCGGCGCTGGAAGGCCACCATGGACGGCCGCCCGCTGGGGCCGCCGCTGCTGCTGGACGGCTACTCGGTGGGTTGGCGGATCACCGACCCGCGACCCCACCGCTTCGAGGTCGTGTTCGCGCCCCAGCAGACGGCCCGCTGGGCGTTCGCGGTCTCGGCGGCCGCGCTGATCCTGGTCGCGGCGCTGGCGGCCGGGTGGCGCCGGCCGGGAGGGGTCCGGGGAGGGCGCGCCGCCCGCCCCGGTGGGTTGATCCGGAGGCGGCGGTCGTGAGCCGGCGGATGCTGCTGGAACGGGCGCTGCTGGTGGGGGCGCTGTGGTTGCTCGGTGGCGGGATCGGGCTGATCGCCGGCTTCGCCTTCGTCGTCTACGACCTGGTCAGCCGCCCGGCGCCAAGGGACCTGCTGGTGCTGGCCGTCCTGCTGCTCGGCCTGGTGCCGTTGGTCGTGCTGGCCCGCGGCCTGCCGGCGACCGCCGCCGTCGGGTCCGGGTTCGTGGAGGGCAACCTGGTCGCCCACTACCTGGCCGGGGCCGGCCTGGCCCTGCTGGTCATCGGGATCCTGCGTGACGTCCGGGCCGGGGCGGCCGAGGACCCCGGGGACGAGGAGGCCGGGATCGAGCCGGAGGAGGCGCCGGGCGGGGGGGAGCCCGCGGCGCTGCCCGCCCCGCCGGAGAAGCGGCCGTGACCCCGCTGGTGTCGGTGGTGGTGCCGACCCGCGACGCCGGCCGCACCATCGAGACCTGCCTGCGCTCGATCCGGGCCCAGACCTGGCCGGCCCTGGAGCTGATCGTGGTCGACAACGGCTCCAGGGACGCCACCTGGGCGGTGGCCCGGCGCCACGCCGACCTGGTCCTGCGGGGCGGTCCCGAGCGCAGCGCCCAGCGCAACCTCGGCATCGACCATGCCGCCGGCGAGTGGGTCTGCTACGTCGACGCCGACATGGAACTCCGCCCCGACGCGGTCGAGCGGGCCGTCGTGGCCGGGGAGGCGACCCAGGCGGTCGGGGTGGCCATCCCCGAGGAGTCGGTCGGGCCGGGGTTCTGGACCCGCTGCCGGGCCCTGGAGCGGCGCTGCCTGCGTGACGAGCCCGAGCTGCTCTGGCCCAGGTTGGTCCGCACCAGCTACCTGCGCGCCACCGGCGGGTTCGCGGTCTGGCTGACCGGCACCGAGGACGCCGAGCTGCACCGCCGCATGGTCGCCTCCAGGGCCTCGATCGCCCTCGCCGACGGGCTGATCCTCCACCACGAGGGCCGCCTCACCCTCGCCGGCCTCGCCCGCAAGCGCTTCTACTACGGCCGCGGCCTCCTCGCCTACCGCCGGGCCCATCCCGGCGCCCTGACCGCCCAGGCCAGGGCGGTGGCCCGCGCCACCTGGGGCCAGCGGCGCCTGCTGGCGGCCGAGCCCGTCGTGACGGCCGGGATCGCGGTCATGCGCGCCGTCGAGCTCGCCGCCTACCTGGCCGGCGCGGTCGCCGGCCGCCACGACGGCGGTGGTCAGCGGCCCCCGACCAGCCGGGCCACCAGGTCGTCCAGCAGCGCCTCGGCGTCCTCCGAGGTCAGGTCCCTGGCCCGCACCGACACGGTGGAGGGCCCGCCGGGGAGCCCGACCGCCCCCACCGCCACCGCCGACCGGCCCCTGGCCACCGGGAAGAAGTCCAGCCGGGTCGCCCCCGGCACCGCACGCCGCCCCAGGTTCGAGACGAGCAGCGAGTCCGAGAACCTCCCCACCACCGGTTCCAGCAACCACCCCCACCGGGGCGACCACACCTGATCCAGGGGCTCCCTGGAGCTGCCCAACGCCGCCGCCAGCGCCGGCCCCACCGGCTCCCCCGGCCGCAGGTCCAGCCGCCGGTACCGCGAGGAGTTGCCCACACCCTGGGTTCGGGCGACCCCGCCCTCGCCGGCCCCGCCCAGGCCCGCTCCACCCTCGCCAGGGAGCCCGGCCAAGCCGACGTTGAGCCCCACCCGACGCCACGGCCGCCCGAGCCGGGAGTTGCGCGCCCCGGCCGCGGCCACGGCGGCGTCGGCCACCCGCGCCGTCACCCCCGCCCCGGCCAGCTCCACCGCCCGAACGACCAGCGCCTCCCGCCCGGGCCGGGCCAGCGACGCCGCCACCCGATCCGCCGGCCGCACCGCCCGCCCCACCAGCCCGCGCAATGCCGGCCTGGACCGCGCCGAACCCGACCCTGGGTCCCGCGGGGCAGCCTCGACCCCCGCCTCCTGCGGGGCAGCCCCGACCCCCGCTTCCGGCAGGGCAGCCCCGACCTCCGCCTCCGGCGGGGCAGCCTCGACCTCCGCCTCCCGCGGTTCGGCCCCCCGGAGGGGGAGCGTAGCCGACCCGGAATTGGCGCGCTCCCGGCTGTCCACAGCCCCTCCGACGCGGCTCTCCCCTTCCCCCGCCCCGCGGCTGTCCACACCCCCCACCAGGGCGGCGAGGAGGGCGACCAGGCTGAGGCCGTCGAAGGCGGCGTGGTGGCAGGCCACGGCCAGGCGGAGGCCGCCCGACCCGGCGACCACTCGGAGCGGAGGTTGGGTGGCCAGGTCGAAGCGGTCGACGAGGGCGGAGGCGGCCAGCGGGTCGCCGTCGACGATCAGGGGGTCGGGAGGCGAACCCGGGTACCAGATCTCCCGACGGAGCCGCGCCCCGGTCATCGGGACGGCGCGGTGGAGGGCCTCCACTCGGTCCTGGAGGCGGTCGACGGGGGCGGTGAGGGTGGCGGCGGCCACCACCGCCCAGGTGGTGCGGCGGTCGGGGAAGCGCAGCAGGGCCAGCGCGTTGGCCGAGGCCGGGGCCGGCAGCTCCGACCCGGCGCCGGTCACCCGACCCGCCGCCCCAGATAGAGCACCGTCGGGGAGCACACCACGACCCGGCGGGCGAGCGCATCCAGGGGACGGCACCACCAACGCCGGCGCCAGGGGTCGGCGAACCCCAGCGGATGCAGGGAGTAGGCGAACCTACGGCTGCGGTTGAGCTCCGCCAGCAGCCCCCGCAGGCGGTAGCGCAGGACGTGGGTGGGGTCCATGTGGGCGTGGGGGAACAGGCGGTTGGGCACGGTGACGATCAGCTTGGAACCAGCCGCCGCCTCCAACGCATCGAGGGCCGGCCGCAGCTCCGCCCGGGGCAGGTGCTCGAGGAGCTCGCTGCAGAACACCACGTCGACCGGGCCCAGCCGGCTGCCCACCGCGGCCACCGGGGCGCAGACGATCCGGTCGTAGGCGCCGGTGGCCTCGGCCTGACGGCACAGCGCCGGGTCGTGGTCGATGCCGACCACGGTGGCGGCCCGCCGCCGCAGGGCCGGGCCGTAGAGACCCGACCCGCACCCGGCGTCCAGGACCGACTCGGCCCCGGCCACCTCCCGGTCGATCAGGGCGACCATCCGGCCGTCCACCTGCCGGTCGAGGTAGCGCCGGGTCAGCTCGTGGTCAATGCCCTCCGCCATGCTGGCTGGGAGTGTACGTTGACGGCGGCAACCGCGGCCGAGGGCAGGCACGGAGACGAGTACATGAGCGGCCACGTCCACGACGAGCTGCCGGCGCTGCTGAGCGGCGAGCTCCCGCCGGAGGCGGCGGCGGGCGTGCGCGCCCACCTGGCGTCCTGCGACCCCTGCCGGCGTGACCTGGCCGCGATCACTTACGCGAGCGGGGAGCTGCGCTCTGCCGCCCGGCTGCCGTTCGCCGACCCGGGCGAGCTGCCGCCGCTGCGGCTGGCCGAGCTGGAGGCCGCCGAGGCCGCCGGGGCGACGCTAGAGGCGCCGGCCGGGGTCGGGCACCGGGTGGGGCCGGCGGCGGTCGTGCTGGCCGCCACCGACGACGGGCTCGACCCCGCCTACCAGGCGACCCGCGAGGCCGCCTTCGCGGTCGCGGCCAGGGACGGCGCCCGGCTGGTGCTGTTCGACCGCTCGCCCGAGCTGTACCTGCTCGACCCCTACGAGCGGGCCCACGGCAACGGCGGCCCCCGGAGCTCGCTGCTCAGCCAGCGCGCGGCCAGCCGCGCCGGCCGGCCGTATCTGGCCGCCCAGCTCGCCGAGGCGCGCCAGCTCGGCCTGGACGGCGCCGCCTGGGTGGCCCGCGGCCACGGTCCCGAGGCCCTGGCCGCCGCCTGCGAGGTGCTGGAGGCCGAGCGGGTGGTGCTCCCGGCCGTGCTGGCCGCCCCGCCCCTGATCGACCGGGTCCGTGGCCACACCCTGGCCGCCTTCCGCCGCCGGGTGCCGGCCCGGATCACCCTGGCCGACCTCGACGGCTCCCTGGCCGAGGTGTTCTAGGCTCGTCACCGATGGCAACCCGACCGGAGAGGCGGCGGCGCCCCTGGCGGTTCCTGGGGCTGGTCCTGGTGGTGGCGCTGGCGGCGGGCGCGACCGGCTTGTGGGCGCTGCGGCGAAACGAGCGCGAAGGGCAGGCCCTGCGCATCCCCGACGAGCCGAGCGGCGCCACCACACCGCTGCCCACGCCGGCTCCCCGCGACACGGCGCCGGAAGGGCCGTCGTTCGCGACCTCGGTGAGCCGCGACGGCCGCTACTTCCTCGACCAGCACGGCAGGCCGCTGCTGCTCCATGGCGACTCCCCCTGGGCCCTGATGACCAAGCTGTCGCCGGAGCAGGCCCGGCTGTGGTTCGCCGACCGCCAGAAGCAGGGCTTCAACGCGGCCATCGTCTCGCTGATCGGCGCGACCGCGAACGGCGGCCCGAGCGACGACGGCGCCACCTTCGACGGGCTGCTCCCGTTCGAGGACGGCGACATCCTGCGCTGGCGGGAGCCCTACTGGGAGCGGGTGACGTCGTATCTCCAGATGGCCGCCGAGCGCGGCATCACGGTCATGCTCTACCCGATCGACGGCTGGACCATCGGGCACTCCTTCGTCCCGGCCTCGATCGAGCAGTGCCACCGCTTCGGCGGCATGGTGGGGCGGCGCTTCCGCGACCTGCCCAACATCGTCTGGATGTCGGGCGGCGACTACGAGCCCGACACCGACGACCTGGCCCGCGGCAGCGACGTCGACCACTGCATCGACGCCATGCTGCGCGGCATCCGCGAGACCGGCGACGACCGGCCGTTCTCCATCCAGCTGGGGGCGCGCAAGTCGGTCTCCACCGACAACCCCTACTGGGCGCGGCGGGTCGACTGGAACTTCGTCTACACCTACTACCCGACCTACAAGGCCGTGCTCGACGCCCGCCGGCGGACGCCGGCGATCCCGGCGGTCATGGGCGAGGCCAACTACGAGGGCGAGAACAACCAGGAGGAGACGCCCCCGACCACCGACGAGACCCTCCGCCGGCAGGTGCTGTGGTCGCTGACCTCGGGCGCGGCCGGCGAGTTCATGGGGAGCGACGACTGGGAGTTCCACGACGGCTGGGAGGAGCGGCTGTCGACCCCGGCGCTGACCCAGATCACCCGGCTGCGGGCCCTGTTCTCGGAGCTGGAATGGTGGCGGCTGGTCCCGGACACCAACAGCGAGCTGGTCACCGGGGGACGCGGCACCGAGCTGACCGATGACGAGCCGATGGACGTGCTGGAGAACGACTACGCGACCGCGGCCCGGACCCCGGACGGCCGCCTGGCCGTCGTCTACCTGCCCACCGAGCGGACGATCACCGTCGACCCCTCGGCGATGGCCTCCGGGACCCGGGCGGCCTGGGTCGACCCCGCCTCCGGGGCCCGCCGGCCCGTGCCCATGGCCGCGACCTTCACGCCGCCGGGCCCGAACGCCGCCGGCGACGGCGACTGGCTCCTGCTCCTGACCGCGGCATCCTAGCCGGCGGCCAGCTTCTCCGCTCCCGATCTGCGCCAGCCTGGCGCCGGCCCCGGCCGTCGCGGCCGTCTGGCAGACTGCCCGGATGGGCGAGATCGACTGCCTGGGCGCGCTTCGCGACGACGGGGCGGCGCTGGCCGCGGCGGCCGCCGCGGCCACCCAGTAGCCGTGGAGCTGCGCGAGGTCGTCCGGCGGCGGCGCATGGTGCGCCGCTTCGACTCGCGCCCCCTGCCCGCCGAGACCCTGGAGCGGATCCTGCGCAGCGCCACCCGGGCCCCCTCGGCCGGGTTCAGCCAGGGCCTCGACCTGCTGGTCCTGGAGGGCCCGGAGGCGGTCCGGGGCTTCTGGCAGGCCACCACCGACCCGCGCTTCGGCAAGCCCTACAGCACCGCCGAGCCGCCGGTGATCGTGCTGGTGCTGGCGGACAAGCAGGCCTACCTGGACCGCTACGCCGCCCCCGACAAGGCCGGGCTGGGCATGGACGTCGAGGAAGGCTGGCCGGTCCCCTACTGGGACATGGACGCGGCCATGGCGGTCATGCTGATGCTGCTGACCGCCGTGGACGAGGGCGTCGGCGCCTGGTGGTTCGGGGTCTTCCACGGCGCCGAGGCGCTGCTGCGCGACCTCGGCGTGCCCGCGGGCCGGCGGCTGGTGGGGGCCGTCGCCCTCGGCTACCCGGCGGCCGACGACCGTCCTGGGGGCTCGGCCACCACCCGACCCCGCCGCCCCCTGGACGAGGTCGTCCACCGCGACCGCTGGTAGCCATTGACACCCGCCCCGGCCGGGGGTTGCATTCGCGATCATGCCCGCCGAGCCCAGGACCGCCGCGCCCGGGGCGATCTGCCCGCCGGTGCCCGACCTCCCCGGCGGCGACGCCACCGTCAGCGGCTTCGCCAGGGTCGACGGCATCCCCGGCGAGTCGGTCAGCATGGGCCACCGGGACGAGATCGACATCGTCACCCTGCACTGGTGCGTCACCAACGAGACCGGCCCCGGCGGCGGTGGCGGCGGCGGGGCCGGGCGGGCGGTGGTCGACGGGGTGGTCATCGGCAAGCACACCGACCTGGCCACCGTGCCCCTGACCGAGGCCTGCGCCACCGGACGGCACATCGAGCAGGTGGTGATCACCCTGGAGCGGGGGGCCAAGCCGCCGCTCCGGTTCCTGACCGTGGAGCTGGAGGACGTGGTCGTCACCCGGGTCAACTCCAGCTGGTCCGGCGGCCTGCCCGACGAGGAGGTCTCGCTGGGCTTCAACCGGATCTGCTGGGAGTACCGCCGCGGCCCGGGGGCGAGCGCGGTCCGCTTCTGCTTCGACGTCAGCCGCTGAGCTCGTAGAAGCGCCAGAAGACGTGGTCGACGGGCAGCACCTGGAGGCGGGCGAAGCCGGCCTGGTCGGCCCACTGGCGGACGGTGTCGGCCCGCAGGGCGGTGCCGGCGGCCACCGAAGGGGTCTCGGCCCGGCTCGCCGGCAGGCAGTGCCACCAGCTGAAGGCGAAGTTGAGCCGCTCCACGTCGTCGCCGGGGGCGGTGAAGGTCTCGGCGACCTTCTCGTCGGCCACGATCAGGACCCCGCCGTCGCCCAGCAGGGCGCGGATCGCGGCCAGGGCCTCGACCGGCCGGGCCATGTCATGCAGGGCCTCGAAGATGAAGGCGGCGTCGTAGCCGCCCTCGCCGGCCGCGCCCAGCTCGGCCGCGTCCACCACCCGGAACCGCACCCGGTCGGCCACCCCGGCCTGCTCGGCCAGGCGCTGGGCCTCGGCGATCGACGCCTCGTCGGAGTCGATCCCGTCCACCCGCAGACTCGGGAACGCCTTGGCCAGGGAGATGCTCGACCAGCCGATGCCGCAGCCGACGTCCAGGGCCCGCGCCCCCTCGGCGGCCAGGCGGGCCTCGACCTCCGGGGCGGCCGCGAACCAGCCGGCCAGGTCGTTGACGAACATGGGCCGGTTGAAGTTGGCGATGGCCAGCCGGCAGTCGGCCCCGTACTCGGGGTAGGGCAGGCCGGCGCCGCTGCGGTAGACGTCGGGGATGCGCTGGAGCACCTCGGCCAGGCTGCCCATCCACCAGGCGGTGGCCCCGGCGTGGGCCGGGTGGTCGGCGTCCAGGAGCACGTCGGCGTGGGCGTCCGGCAGCCGGTAGCGGCGCGAGGCCGCGTCCTGGCCCGGGTCCTCGACGTCCAGCAGACCGGCCACGGCCTGCTGCTCCAGCCACTCGCGGGCGTAGCGGGCGTCGATGCCGGCCAGCTCGGCCAGCTCGGCCACGGTCACCGGCCCGTGCCGGCGCAGGACCTCGTACAGGTCCAGCCGCAGGCCGGCCCAGACGCTGGCCAGCTCCATCGACCCGATCAGGCTCTGGAACAGCCGCTCGGCCAGGGCGTCGCGCCGCCCGGCCTCCTCCGCCCCGGCCCCTGCGCTCACGGTGTCGGTCACGGCCCCTGCTCCCTTCCCGTTTGCTCGGCGGCGGATACTTACCGCATGCCCCCCATCGATCATCCCATCGCCGGCCCGCCGGCGTCCCCGCGAGCCCTGCCGAGCCAGCGGGCGCTGTTCGACATCCCCGACGACGTCGCCTACCTCAACTGCGCCAGCATCGCCCCGCAGCTGCGGGCGGCCGGCGAGGCGGCCGCGGCCGGGCTGGCCCGGCGGGCCCAGCCCTGGCGGATCCGCAGCCAGGACTGGTTCAGCGAGGTCGAGGAGCGCCGGGCCCTGTTCGCCCGGCTGGCCGGCGTCGACCCCGAGGGCGTGGCCCTGGTCCCGGCGACCAGCTACGGCCTGGCCGTGGCCGCCGCCAACCTGGAGGCCCGCCCCGGCCAGCGGGTGCTGGTCCTGGCCGAGGACTACCCGTCCAACTGGTACACCTGGCGGCGGTTCAGCCAACGCACCGGGGCCACGCTGGTGGCGGTGGAGCGCCAGGACGGCCAGCCCTGGGGCGAGGCCGTGCTCGAGGCCCTGGACGAGCGGACCGCGGTGGTGGCGGTGCTGGCCGCCCACTGGACCGACGGTGGGGCGGTCGACCTGGCCGCGGTCGGCGCCCGGGCCCGCCAGGCCGGGGCCGCCCTGGTGGTCGACGCCAGCCAGGCCCTGGGGGCGACGCCCCTCGACCTGGCGGCCATCCGGCCCGACTACCTGGTCACCGTCGGCTACAAGTGGCTGCTGGGGCCGTTCGCCCTCGGCTACCTGTACGTGGCCGAGGAGCGGCGCGACGGCGTCCCCCTCGAGGAGAACTGGATCTCGCGCCGGGGCTCGGAGGACTTCGCCGGCCTGGTCGACTACCAGGACCGCTACCAGCCGGGGGCGCGCCGCTTCGACGTCGGCCAGCGCACCCACTTCGAGACCACCCCGATGGCCGTCGCCGCCCTCCGCCAGCTGCTCGACTGGGAGGTCCCGCGCATCGCCGCCACCCTGGGCCGGATCACCGGCCGCATCCAGCGCGAGGTCGAGGCCATCGGCCTCCCCCTGACCAGCAGCGACCGGGTGCCCCACATGCTCGGCATCGACCTGCCGGACCGGGCCCGCGGGGCCGTCGCCGGGGCGCTGGCCGACGCCGGGGTGTTCGCCGGGGTCAGGGGCTCGTCCCTGCGCGTCTCCCCCCACCTGTGGACCAGCGACCAGGACATCGAGCGGCTGGTCGGCGCCCTGACCACGGCCACGACCGGGATGGTGTCGTCGTGAGGACCCTAGCGACCTACAACATCAAGGGCGGGGTCGGCAAGACCGCCGCCGCCGTCAACCTGGCCTACCTGGCCGCCCGGGGCGGGCGCCGCACCCTGCTGTGGGACCTGGACCCGCAGGGGGCGGCCAGCTACCTGCTGCGCATCCGGCCCCGGGTCAAGGGCGGCGGCAAGGCCCTCATCCGCGGCAAGACCTCCCTGGACCAGGCGGCCAGGCCGACCGAGTTCGACAACCTGGAGCTGGTCCCGGCCGACTTCACCTACCGCAACCTCGACCTGGTCCTGGACGCGGCCAAGCGCTCGACCCAGCGCATCGCCCGCCTGCTGGCCCCCCTGGAGGACGACTACCAGGTGGCCATCGTCGACTGCCCGCCCGGCATCTCGCTAGTCTCCGAGAACGTCGTCCACGCCGCCGACGCCCTGCTGGTCCCACTGATCCCCACCACGCTGTCGGTCCGCACCCTCGACCAGCTCACCGAGTTCGTCGCCGAGCTGGAGGAGCGGCCGGCCCTGGTCCCCTTCTTCAGCATGGTCGACGGCCGCAAGCGCCTCCACCGCGAGGTCGTCGAGGAGCTCCGCGCCCAGCGCGAGGACGTGGCCACCACCGTCATCCCCGCCCTCTCCGTCGTCGAGCAGATGTCGGTCCACCAGGCCCCCCTGCCGGTCTTCGCCCCCCACTCCCGGGTCACCCGCAGCTACGAGAAGCTGTGGGAGGAGGTCCGCGCCCGCGCCAACATCGGCCCCCGGGTCCGGCGCCGCGCCTGACTCTCTCAGCTCCCGACCCACAGGCAGAACGGGTGGCCCACCGGATCGAGGTAGACCCGCACGTCCTCCTGGGGCTGGAACTCGGCCAGCGCGGCCCCGGCGGCGACCGCATGGGCGCCGGCCGCCTCCAGGTCGTCCACCTCAATGTCCAGGTGCAGCATCATCTGCTGCCGGCCGCGGACAGCGGGCCAGGTCGGCCGCTCGTAGACCGGCTCCCGCTGGAACGACAGCCCCGAGGATCCCTCGGGAGGAACCAGCGTCACCCAGTCGGGCTCGTCCGTCCCGACCGGCCAGCCGAGCAGCCGCTGGTAGAACCCGGCCAGCTCCCGCGGGTCGGGCGCGTCGAGCACGGTCGCTGTCAGCTTCATCGCCGGTCCCTCGGCCACATCGCCTCCCTGGGTCGATCGGGCTCTCACCCTAGCTCCCCTGGCCGACAGCGCCGGATGCGAGATGATGGGCCTGCGGGGCGGGCACCGCGCGAGCTGAAGGGGTGGTCATGACCCACCAGTACGTTGCCGGAACCTGCAACATCGGCCCGGAGGAGATCGCCATGCGCCGCCGGTTCGGCCACGTCGGGGTCGTCACCACCGCCGCCCTGGCCGCCGCCCTGATCCGCTCCGACCTGCACCCGGCCTGGCGCCTGACCCTCGCCCTGCCCGCCACCGGCGCGGCCGCCGGCTACCTCCAGGCCCGCGAGCGCTTCTGCGCCGACTTCGGCTGGCGAGGCGTCTACAACTTCGGCCGCCGCGGCCTCGAGCACCAGATCACCGCCGACCAGGACCTGGCCCAGGACCGCCGCAAGGCCCTCCAGATCGCCACCGCCTCGGGCGCGATCGGGGTCGGGGTCGCGTTGGTCGCGCTGCTGGCCTGACCACCCACCACCTCAACGGCGTCACCTCCGGTCGGTCGGGAGCCCGTGTCGTCTGAAACCCTTGGCGCCTTGGCACGTGGTAGGCATCGTGACGGCCGCCGTCGGGGATGGGGATGCCGCAGGATCTGGAGTTCCGGGAGCTCTTCGCCGGCCAGTTCGGCCGGCTGCGCCGGTTCGGCTTCTGGCTGACCGGGACTGGGCGGCCTCCTCCGAGCCGAGCGAGGCAGGCGCCTACGACCGTTCCTGCGCCGCCGAGCCCGTCGCGACCGCGCCGTGGCCGTCGCCACCAGCATCGCGGCGGTGGTCGTGCTGGCGGCCGCGGTGCTGGTTCCCCGGGTGCTGGCCGAGCGCCAGCCGACCGCCGACCGGCCCCTGCCGCTCCCCAGGAGCGTGGTCACCAAGCCCGATCAGGGATTCGAGCTGACCATCCCCGACGGCTGGAAGATCAGCGAGCTGGACGGCCCCCTCGGCCTGCTGCTGGTCCCGGCACGGCCGTCCACGACGAAGCTGCCCGCGATGATCATGGTGCGCACCGACGTGCTGGACCCGCTGATCTACCCGGGGCCACGTCCCGCCACGGCCTCCGGCTCCCCACCGCCGACCTCCGGCCGCCCCGTTCCCGGCGGGCCGTTCACCGAGGGCAGACGCGCCGACGGTCGCTGGTTCGCCCGCTCCGACCACGCCAAGCAGCTCGCCGACGCCTGGCAACAGCGCTACCAGCTGGCCTGGCCGTATCGATGCGCCAGGGGAGCCCGGTGCCCCCGGGAGGCCCGCTACCGAGGGCTGCTGGTCGAGGCCGCGTCACCCCGCGGCGAAGCTGAAGCGATACGGGCGGCGCTGCGGCAGGTGGTCGAGACGGTGCGGCCCATCGGCAACGCCGTCGACGGCCCCGAGCCGGTCGCCGCCCGGCGCCCCTGCCGGATCCCCGGCCGGCGGGACTCCTCGTTCGATCTCCAGCTGCAGACTCCCGACTCCAAGCCACGGAACGCGCGCGAGGTCGGCTTGGAGGTGGAGTTCAAGATGTCGAGCTCGCTGGTCTCCTGCCGGCTTCGCCAGCGGGTCACGCTCCAGCTGTGGGAGGGCGGCCGGCTCGCCAAGGTCGAGGGCAACGGCTCCACGGTGGAGTTCGACGGCGTCCTGCCCGAGGGGTCGGCAGGCTCCGGCTGGATCGCCGCGGCCTGGCGGTGGCGGACCTGGTGCGGCAGCCGCGACGTGATCGTCCGCTACGTCGGCCTTCCCGGTTGGGAGCACCCGCCGTTGCGGCCCGTTGCCTGGACCCGACCAGA
>Ga0081538_10002617_pt1 | contig 17422 bp, 15 predicted proteins | sample TabmetS5T2R1_FD_71022 | JGI IMG/M metagenome (GOLD analysis project Ga0081538, IMG submission 71022) | Tabebuia heterophylla rhizosphere microbial communities from the University of Puerto Rico - S5T2R1 | ecosystem: Host-associated > Plants > Roots > Rhizosphere ... | reverse complement strand
AGGGGTTGCAGTGTTCGCCGGGCTCCTTCTCGCGCCCGTCGTAGTCGTACGCAACCGCCTCGATCCGGTCGCTCCGCCCGGCCACGGGCTGCAGTCTTTAGGATCCGGCGGCGGTATGGCAACGGCAACCGACTCACTCATCGAGCGCGTCACCGCGTGTCCGCTGTGCGGTTCATCGCGGCTACGCGAGCTCCCAGCCCGCAACGTGAACAGCCGTGATCCCAAACGGGCGGCAAGGCTCGCCGAACTCGTCCAGGACGACTTCTTCCTCGACCAAAAGATCTCCATCTGCGCCGACTGCTCGCTCGTCTTCCAGTCGACTCGGCCCGTTCCGGAGGCGCTCGAGAGACTGTACGACCACTTCGCCGGCACTGTTGCGAAGGTCACTCCGACCGCCGACACGGCCGTCGAGTATTTCCTCGCCGAGAACTCAAAGGACTACGTCCAGATGCCGGCGAAGGCTCTCAAGTTCCTTGACGAACACCGGCTCCTCGACGGCGTGCAGTCCGCACTCGAGCTGCGGACCTACGGAGGCGGCCTGCTCGCGATCCTGCGTGAGCGCGGCGTCGCGCATGTCGAAGGCGGCTACATCCAGGAGTTCGACGGCGAGCTCGCACGCCGGTTGTTCGGCATCGAACATCTGGTCCCGTTCAGCTTTGCGCAGGAACCGTCGGAGTTCGAGCCGTCGCTACCACAGTACGACCTGATCCTCGGTTACGAGGCGCTGACGCATTCCCGCGATCCGCTGGCGCTTCTTGCCTGGATCCGGGAGCGACTGACTCCGACCGGGGCTGCGGTCCTCTTCTGGGAGCCGAACACGCCCGTTTACCGGCAGTTCATGCCGCTCGAGATGGCGTTCAACAACTTTCACATGAACCTCCTGACGCGCGACACCATCCTCGGTCTTCTGGAACGGACCGAAGGCCTCGCCTTCGAGCTCTTCGACGACTACCACCCTTCGTTTCCGCCGCCGCTCTACGTCAACGCGGTGCTGCGGCAGGCTGCGACTGCAGCGGAGTCTCAACAGGCACTCGTGAACAGCCGGTATGACGAGGACTACTACCGATCCTGGCTGAAGTGGGACACGCACCCCGTCCTGGCGCCGGTCGGGAAGGTTGGACGTGGCTTGCGACGGCTGGCGCTAGGGAGCTCGCGAAGCCTTCGCGCTGAGCTCGCCCCGCTGCTCCGTCGGCGAAGCGGTTAGCCCCAGCAGGCCGATCAGCGACTCACCGGCCCGTCGACCTGCCGAGCCGTCAGTCGGACCAAGCTCGCGAACGGCCACTCGTCTGCGGCCCTCGCGGTCGAGCGACTCGTCGGCCAGATAGGCGCGGACGTGCTCGATGATCTCCGGGATCGAGGTGGCCACGCGTGCCGCACGCTCGTCGATCACGAAGCTCATGTGCTGGTAGCCGTCGAAGTCGCGTTGACCATCGGCGCGTTTGACCTCGACATGGGAGCTGACGAGCACGACGGGGCGGTCGACGAGGAACGCCTCAAGCGTCGTCGTCGAGAAGATGTTGACCAGCACGTCGCAGTGTTTGATCAGCGAGCCGAGGCGTAGCCCGTCGGACGCCGCCATGTCCACGCGTAGCCGGTCCGACCGAATCTCCGGAATGTCAAGCGACGTGTGTTCGAAGGCCGCCGCTAGGCGCCGGAACTCGTCGAGCGGCGTTTGATAGTCGGGCCGGAAGTTGATCGGGTGGACACGTATGACCAATTCGCACGGGACTCCAAGAGCGTCGGACTCGGCAGCCCGGGCGAGAGCCTCGGCGACGGCCACGTTGCTCCGAAAGGTGCCGGGCGACCCAGTCGCAAAGACGATGAGGCGGCGAACCGGGTCGAGCCCGAGTCGTTCGAAGAGCTCATGCCGCGGTGGAAGGGCGTCGTCCCGGACGTAGTCGTCGAAGTGTGGAACACCCGCGATCACGATGCGTTGGCGGGGGGAGTCGTGATGCTCGGGGACCTGCCTGGCCATTTCGTCTGACCAGACGATCGTTTGGTCGGGGTCCGCTCCCCGATAACCCTTGCTGGTGGGGTTGTCCCAGCTCAGCACAGCCGTGGCCGTGACGATCCCGCGCCCGGCAGCCTCGCGTAGGACGACCGCGTCGGGGAGGAACCAGCCGGGGCTCGTGGTGACGACAAGCCGCGGCTCGTATCGATCGAACAAGTCGCGATGGACCGCCGGCGTGAAGAGGTTGGTCTCGAGAGCAAGTAGGAGCTTCCGCAATGCCCGCGAGCGCCACAGAGCGTTGAGAGCAAGTCTGAAGCCGGCCGCCAAAAGGCGGCTTCGAGTTCGAACGAGGTCATTGAACTCGCGGTACTTGTCCTGAAGAGCCTCGCTCCGATGGCCGTCGCCGATCGTGAACTTCCGGAGGTAGAAGAACAGCGACCAGAGTCGTGAGTTCAGTGCGATGGTCGCATCACCCCAGTCGACTCGCAGGCCCTCAAGGACGACATTTTCATCGGCGAACTCTTCCACCATGTACGGCTCGTCGGGATTGGGCGTGAGAACGACAATCCGGAGTCCGGCTGCCCTGAGCGTCGAGAAGATGTCCGTTCGCAACAGGTAACGCGCGGCGAACCCCATGTGCACGACCAGAAATACGGTCGGTGCGTCGTCCCTGTGCGATGTGGGGGGAGCTGGCATCGGGGTATTGTGGCCGACAACCGGCTGGGCAGCATGCGCCAGTCCGTTCGTTACGCTGTTGGCGTGGCCGGTCCCGACGTGCTGGCGCTATCGCAGTGTCACCGGGGCCGTATGAGGGGCGATGAGGTCAACTAGCGAAGCCAACAGGCCAGTGTCGGCCGTCGACCCTGCGACCGCCGAACAAGGTTCGACCACGGGCGGCGTGCCACTCGTGCAAACGGTCGCGCCAGCCTCGCGACGGGTCCGACTGCGCGACATCGTTCGAAGTTGGCCGGTCGCCCGAGTCATTTCGATCAGGGATTACAAGGTCCAGTACAAGCAGTCCGCCCTCGGTCCCATCTGGCTCGTAATCCAACCCCTGGCAGTCCTCGCCGCATTCACCGTCGTCTTCGACAGCGTCGCGCAGGTCGATACCTCGGGCATTCCCTACCCACTGTTCGCGCTCGTTGGTGTCACGGTTTGGACGTTCACGTCGTTCAGCATTCCGGCCGGGGCTCGGTCGCAGATCGCGAACAAGCGGATCATTCGGTACGTCGACTGTCCGCGGATCGCGTTCGTGACCGCCTCGATCGTCGCGTCGTTGCCGATGCTCGCTGCGCCGCTGGTGTTAACGGTCGCGAGCGTCTATCTCACGGGGTACCACTTGACGCTGAACGTCCTCGCACTCCCACTGGCGATTGCTTGGCTCCTCCTGCTCATCTGGGCGATCACGCTCGGCCTATCGGCTGCCAACGTGCGTTACAGAGACGTGAACTCGGTGGTGCCGTTTCTCTTGCAGGGCGGTCTCTTCCTGACGCCGCTTGCTTATCCGCTATCAGCGGTTCCCGCAGGGCTCGCCCTTGCGCTGTCCTTCAATCCCTTCACAGGGGTCGTGGAAGTGTGGCGCTGGGCGCTGCTGGGCACGAGCGTCGACATGACGGCCGTCGCGATCGGGCTAACCGTCACCGCCGTTTTGGTCGTTGCCGGCTGGCAGGTGTTCACGCGTATGGAAGTGCGGTTTGCCGACCTCATCTGAGCCGCGCTTCGTTGCAGCCGGTCAGAACGGCAACTACGCGGTTTCCGCCGAGCACCTGACGAAGTCGTACGAGCTAGGTGAGCTTGCGAGCCTCCAGCGGACGATCTCAGCGGTGGCGAACCGGCTCCTGAACCGTGGGGATAGGCCGCGCGGGTATCCGGCCGTTAACGATGTCACGTTCACAATCGCGCCGGGCGAGTGCTTTGCGGTCGTCGGCGCGAACGGCTCGGGGAAGTCGACGTTGTCGAGGCTGATCGCCGGCATCACGCTGCCGACGTCGGGCTTCGTCAACGTTCGCGGTCGGGTGCTGCCGCTCCTCAGCGTGGCGGCGGCGTTCCATCCCGAGTTAAACGGGCGCGAAAACGTGGAGCTCTTCGGGACGATCATCGGCTTGAACCGCGACGAGATCGCCGCAGCGACTGCGGAGATTGCAGCGTTCTCAGGGATCGATGACGAGCATCTGGCGACGCCCACGAAGCGGTTCTCCGAAGGGATGCAGGCGCGGCTCGCATTCGCGATCGCTCTGCGGCTCCCGGCCGACGTTTATATCTTCGACGAGGTTCTCGTTGTCGCCGATGACGCGTTCAAAGACGCCTGTGCCGCGGAGATCAAGGCGCTGGCGGATCGTGGGAGGAGCGTCATCTTCATTAGCCATGAGCTCCCGTTGGTGCGTGCGATCTGTACGCGCGGCTTATGGATCGATGGAGGCCGCCTCCGCATGGTCGGCCCTATCGACGAGGTCGTGAGCGCGTATGTCGCGTCGCGGGGAACAGACGAAGCAGCCACTGAGTAGGCCGACCCGTTCGCGCACGGTCGGATGGACCGGCTCGTCCTTTTGCGCGAGCCGACCCGTGACGCCGGCTCGCGGCACGCCTTCGCTCATCCTACGGCCGATGTCCTGGCTGAATGGCGTCCTCTTCAGCGAGTACACATACGTCGCGCGGCGGCCGCTCTATCGTCCCGGCTGATGGCGCGCCGCGCGCTCGTGACGGGCATCGGGGGGCAGGACGGGTCCTACCTCGCGGAACAGCTCCTCAGGCAGGACTACGAGGTGGTCGGCACGGTGCGGGGGAGCCCCGACAATTCCGAGCCGATCGCGCCGATCCGGGATCAGATCCGGTTCGCAGAGATCGACCTGGAGGACGCCGAGGATGTTCGGCGCGCGATCCGCAAGCTGGAGCCGGACGAGGTCTACCACCTCGCCTCCGCGTCGTTCGTACCGGCTTCGTGGGAGGACCCCGTCGGCACCTCGAAGGTGGCCGCCGCGGCCGTCTCTGGGCTGCTCGACGCGATCAGGCGCGAGCGTCCCGAGGCGCGCTTCGTGAACGCCGCGTCCGCCGAGATCTTCGGCTCGCCGGCCGAGACGCCACAGCGCGAGACGACGCCGATCGCACCCCAGACGCCGTACGGCGCCGGCAAGGCCTTCGGGCACTTCGTCACCGGCGCGTTTCGTCGCGAGTACGGCCTCCACGCGTCGTCGGCGATCCTCTTCAACCACGAGTCGCCCCGCCGACCGCCGCACTTCCTCACCCGCAAGGTCACGCACGGGGCCGCAGCGATCAGCCTCGGCCTCGAACAGGAGCTGCGCCTCGGCGACCTGTCGGCGCAGCGGGACTGGGGCTTCGCCGGCGACTACGTGCGTGCCATGCGCGTCATGGCCGCGAGGAACGACCCGGACGACTTCGTGATCGCGACGGGCGAGGGCCACACGGTCGAGGAGTTCGTCGTCGCGGCGTTCCAGGAGGTCGGCCTCGACTGGCGCGACCACGTCCGCTACGACCAGGAGTTCTCGCGCGGGAGCAGCGAGTCGAAGGCGCTCGTGGGCGATCCGACGAAGGCGCGGGAGCAGCTCGGCTGGGAGCGGGACGTCGAGTTCCCGGAGCTCGTGCGGCTGATGGTCGAGGCGGACCTCGAGCTGCAGAGGAGTCAGGCGGCCAGCCCGCGGTAGACCTCGTCGTGCGCGCGTGCGCACGCGTCCCAGGTGAACTGCTCCGCACGCTCGAGACCGCGCGCGACGAGCGTCTGCGGGTCGTTCAGGACGGTGTCGACCGCCTCGACCATCTCGTCCACCGAAAGCGGGTCGAAGTAGCGGGCGGCGTTCCCGCAGATCTCCGGCAGCGAGCCGGCAGTGGACGACACGACCGGCGTACCGGAGGCCATCGCCTCGAGCGGCGGCTGGCCGAAGCCCTCGTACAGGCTCGGGAAGATGAGTGCCGAGGCGCGGCGATAGAGCGACGCGAGCTCATTGCGCGGAACCCGCCCGCGCACGACGACGCCTGCTGGAGTCGTGAGCCGCTCGAGCCCGGTGCCCGTCAACACGAGGCGCAGCTCCGGTCGGCGGCGCCGCAGCTGCTCGAACGCCCGGAAGAGCCGGGCGTGGTTCTTGTGCGGCCACGGGTTTGCCGGGTAGAGGAGAAACGGCTCGCGCGGCTCGGCGCCGGGCCGGAAGATCTCGTGGTCGAGCCCGAGGTGGATGACTGCCACCCGGTCGGGCTCGATCCCCATGCGCTCCACGAGCGTCTCCTTCACGTGCTCGCTGATCGCGATCACCGCGCGCGCACGCCGGAGCGACGAGCCGTAGGCGACCCGCCGGTAGGCGCGCTCCGCGCGCGAGAAGAACTCCGGGAAGAAGACGTGCTGGATGTCAAGGAGGCTGACCGCGGCCGGGGGCCGCTCGACCCGCGGGAGCATCACCGTCAACGGGAAGTGGATCGCGTCGAGCCGGCCGACGCCCATCTCCCGTCGGAGACGGCCCGAACGGGTGAGCGCCTCGCTCATCGCCAGCAGCCGTCCGGGCATCGTGCGGCTCGCGCGGTACGACCCGATCCGCCGGCCCTCGATGTCGTCCACGATCGACGGGGTGAAGACCTCGTACTCCTCTTCGCCGACCCTTCCGAGGGCGCGCACAAGCTCTTTCGCGTAGGTCTCCGACCCCCCGACGACCCCCGGGACCAGCGTTAACAGACTGATCCCAACTCTCATATACGCTGGCGCGCGGTGGCGGAACGCAGGGCGCTGATCACGGGCATCACAGGGCAGGACGGCTCGTACCTGGCCGAGCTGTTGCTCGAGAAAGGCTACGAGGTGTTCGGGATGACACGGCGCGCCTCGACGGAGAACGTCGAGCGCATCGCTCACCTCGTCGACCGCGTCCCGCTGATCCAGGGAGACCTGCTCGACCCGCACTCGCTCGTCTCCGCGCTCCGCACGGCCGAGCCGCACGAGGTCTACAACCTCGCCGCGCAGAGCTTCGTCCCGACGTCGTGGAACCAACCGGTGCTGACCGCCGAGTTCACCGGCGTGGGGGTGACGCGCATGCTCGAGGCGATCCGAACGGTCGACCCGGACATCCGCTTCTACCAGGCGTCCTCCTCGGAGATGTACGGGAAGGTCCGCGAGGTTCCGCAGACCGAGGCGACGCCGTTCTACCCGCGCTCGCCGTATGGTGTGGCGAAGGCCTACGGCCACTACATCACGGTCAACTACCGCGAGTCGTTCGGGCTCTTCGCCGTCTCGGGGATCCTCTTCAACCACGAGTCGCCGCGGCGCGGCCTCGAGTTCGTGACGCGGAAGATCAGCGACGGGGTGGCGCGCATCAAGCTCGGCCTCGTCGACCAGCTCGTCCTCGGAAACCTGGACGCGGAGCGCGACTGGGGCTTCGCCGGCGACTACGTCGAGGCGATGTGGCGCATGCTCCAGCAGGGCGAGCCCGACGACTACGTGATCGCCACCGGCGAGCCGCATTCGGTGCAGAACTTCGTCGACGTCGCGTTCGCGCATGCCGGCCTGGAGCCCGAGCGGCACGTGAAGACCGACCCGGCGTTCCTGCGTCCGGCCGAGGTCGACCATCTCGTCGGCGATGCGTCGAACGCGAAGCGGGAGCTCGGCTGGGAGCCGCGCCACTCCTTCACCGACCTCGTCGAGATGATGGTCGACGCTGACGTCGAGCGGCTTGCCGCCGCCGCTGAGCCGCGACTGGCTCGCTGACGCAGCAGGCTACCGTTTCCCGCCGTGCACGACGAGGAGCTCCGTAAGGCGGTCGCCGAGATCGAGTGGTGGCACACGATCGATCTCGGCCGCGGGATCGTCACACCTGGGAAGGACAACTCGCCGGAGAAGCTGCGCTTCCTCCGCATCCCAGAGCGACTCGACGACCGCTCCGTCCTGGATATCGGCGCCTGGGACGGCTTCTTCTCGTTCGAAGCGGAGCGGCGTGGCGCAGCGAGAGTGCTCGCGACGGACTCATTTGCCTGGGAAGGAACGAATGTCGGCAGCAAGGAGGGTTTCGAGCTCGCGCGGCGCGCCTTGAGCTCCAAGGTCGAAGACCGCCATATCGACCCGACTGAGCTTTCGCCCGAAGCGATCGGGACATTCGACGTCGTGCTCTTCCTCGGTGTTCTTTACCACCTCCGCGACCCGCTGGGCGTGCTCGAGCGGGTGGCGAGCGTCACGGCGCCGGGAGGCCTTTGCATCGTGGAGACGTTCGTCGACCTGCTCCACGTCCGCCAGCCGGCCGCGGCTTTCTATCCGTTCGGGGAGCTCAACGACGACCCGACGAACTGGTTCGGCTTCAACCCAGCGGGCGCGGAGGCCGCGCTCCGAGCCGTCGGCTTCTCACGCGTGGAGCGGGTCGGTGTCGCTCGCGATGCCGGCGGCAGTGTCCGTCGACTCCTCACGGCGGTCGGCATGGCCGCAGCCCGGTCGAAGCGACGAGACCGGCCGGTGCTAGCGCCGCTCGAGCGGGGTCGCCTCGTGCTGCACGCGTACAAGTAGCGAAGGGGCGAGTGCTAGGGCTGCGAGTCGGCCACTTGCGCGATGACCTCGAGACTCGTGGCGAAAATGTTCAGTCCCGGCACGCGCTCGAGTAGCCGGCTGGCCTTCCAGACCGGGCGCGCCGGACCGCCGAGCGTCAGGGGCAGCATGTGGGCGTGGCGCAGCTCCCGCACGGTGAAGCCGTGGCGTTCCACCAATTTCACGATGCTCCGCTTGGTATAGACGCGGTCGTTCGGCAGCTGGCCGTGGTAGTAGAGGCCGAGGAGCTTCGCGAACCGCTCGGTGTATGACCAGCGGTTCGGCAGGTTCGTGACGAAGAACGTGCCGCCCGGCCGGAGCACGCGGTGGATCTCGTCCAGGCTTCCGCCCGGATGGGCGACGTGCTCCAGGACGCCGCAGGAGAGGACGGTGTCGAAGCTGTCGTCCGCGAACGGGAGCTCGACCGGGTCGGGGCTAAGCTGCGCGAGGATCTCCGGGAAGCGCTCCAGCGGCTCGACCGTCGGCGCCTCGATGTCCTCTCGGTAATCGAAGGCGACGACATCGACGCCCTCCTCCTCGAGTAGCGCCGAGACCTGCCCGTAGCCGCAGCCCCAGTCGAGCACGCGACCGGGATTGCGCCGCGCGAGGTCCCGGGCAAGCTCGCGGTACTGGAGCATCTGCGGGGCAGAGCGCAGGTGAGTGTCGATCGCTCGGGTGGGCTCTCGTGCCACGGCCGCGGATGGTATGAGAGTCACCGGTGATCGACGCCGTCGTCGCCACGCGCGACTCCCGCGATCTCGTGCTCGAGTGCGTGGAGCGCCTTAGCTCGCCGCTGCTCGAGCGCGTGATCGTCGTGGACAACGGCTCCGTCGACGGGACGACCGACGCTCTCCGCACGGCGTCGCCCGGGGTCGACGTGGTGCGGCTCGAGCGCCCCGAGGGGTTGTCGTTCGCCTACAACCGCGGGGCGGATAGCGGCCACGCCGAGTCGATCCTGTTCCTGAACGACGACGTGCTCGCAAGTCACGAGGGGATCGCCGCGCTCGCCGCGGCGCTGGAACGCCCGGGGGCCGTCGCGACCGCGGGTCGGCTGGTCGACCCGACCGACGGCAGGACGCAGGACGTCTATCTCCCGCATGCGTTTCCGGGCCCGCTCGCCCTGGCGTCTGCGCTGGTCGGGCGTCCCCGGCGGCGGGTCGAGCCGGTAGGAGACGAGATCGTCAAGGTCGACCAGCCGCCAGGCGCCTGCCTGCTCGTGCGCCGGGACGCCTTCGAGGCGGTGGGCCGCTGGGACGAGGCTTTCCAGTTCTGGTTCGAGGACGTTGACCTGGCACGGCGACTGCACGCGGTCGGCGACGTGCTCTACGTCCCGAAGGCGGTCTTTCCTCACGTCGGCGCGGCGAGCGCGCGACGGTTGAGCCGCGCAGAGGTCGTCGCCCGCAGCTATCGCGGTGCGCTCCTCTACGCGGAGCGCCACCTCGGTCTCGGCGGCCGGGCGATCACCGCACCCGCATATGCGCTCGCCGCGGCGGGCCGGCTGCTGACGACGCGCGATCGCGAGGGGAGGCGCGTGTACTCGGGAGTCCTGCGCGACGCGCTCAGGCTCGTGGCCGGCCGACCGCTCCCTCGTCGGTAGCGACCGGCGCGAACGACCAGACGAGACCTGCGCCGAACCGCGGCTTCCGCCCGGCGTGCACGACCTCGTGTCCGGCCGTGCGGAGCGCCTGGGCCGCCTTTTCAGCCGGGTCCCGATCGGAGAGGCCGGCGTCGTGGTACTCGAGCACCACGATCGCCGGGCAGGACTCCGCAAAGCGGGGATCGGCGAGGAGAGCCCACTCCGCGCCCTCGATGTCGATCTTGGCGAAGTCGGCGTCCGCGAGGTATGGGAGGACGTCCACGGTTGGTACCTCGGCGGCGATCTCTTCGAGCCTGGCGGCGCGGGACGTCGCCTGCGCGCCTCCGGCGAAGCGAACGGTTCCGGGCGTCGTCGACGCGAACGCCTCGACGAGCTGCCAGCGGTCTCCACCTCCGTTGGCCTCGATGGTCTGGCGATGGACGGCGGCGTTCTCAGGATCCGCCTCCACGGCGACGATGGTCGCAGCGGGGAAGCGCCCTAGCGTCCAGACGCCGAAGAGCCCGATGTTCGCCCCAAGATCGAGCACTCGGGGAGTCGACGACAGACGCGCGAGGGCTTCGGCGAGGCGGGGAGGAGGCTCGTACTCGCGCTGGGAGAAGATCTCGTCCAGGACCATCACATCGCCCGTGTGGTGACGCAGCGCAAGTGCGACTCCGGACTCACGAAGCCGGTAGACGCCCGTGGCCGGACGCCGGCGGAGCTCGTTTGCGACGAAGCGGCGGCGCTCCCGGACTAGCGAGGATCGAAGCGAGTAGCTGATCCGGAGTAGCGCCTCGAACCGAGTGAGGTTCCGGAAGCCCGGGGTCGTAGCGAGGCGCCGTACCAGCCGGACCGCGAAGTCGGTCATGCGAGCGCCCGCTCGAAGCTCGAGAGCGTTTGCTCGGCCGTGCGCCTCCACGTGAACAAGGCCGCGCGGCTTCGGCCCCGTTCCGCCAGGTCCGCCGCCAGGTCGGCGTTGCCAAGGATCGCGGTCACCGCCTTTGCGATCGTCTGGTGACGCTTCGGATCGAAGAGCAGTGCGGCGTCCCCGGCGACTTCCGGTACCGCCGACGTGTTGGAACAGGCGACGGGCACGCCCCGGCGCATCGCCTCGAGGACCGGCAGGCCGAACCCCTCTCGCAGCGACGGTAGGACAAAGCAGGCCGCGGTCCGGTACAGGCCTTCGAGGTCGGCTGCGTCGACCCAGTCCGGGAAGACGACCGCTTCTCCAATTCCGAGCGCCTCGGCCCGGGCGGCCAACTCGTCCCGCAGCGGCGTCCAGTTTCCGGGAACGACGAGAGTCGCGTCGGGCACGGCCTCCCGGATCGAAGGCAGCGCCTCCACGAGCCGGCTGACGTTCTTGTGGGCGAGAAACGCCGACACGGCGAGGATCACGGGGCCGGCGCCAAGTCCGAGTCGGTCTCGGAGCTCGTCCGCGTCGGTCGCCTCCAACGGACCGTCGGTCCCGGGGCCGAGCGGGGTGACGTCGATTCGATCGAGTGGGACGCGGAAGTCCGCGGCGATCTCGGCGCGCGCCGCCTCGGAGATGGCGATCAGCCGTCGCGCTCGCCTCGCTGCGGGGATCACGAGCGTTCTCCAGAGGGCCCGGGTCTTGCGCGGAACCGCGTCCGGCTCCCGAAGCCAGGTCACGTCAGCGACCATCACGACCGACGGGACGGTAGGGCGCAGCGGAGCCGTGAGCGCGACGCTCAGCAGCAGATCGCAGCCACGCTTGCGAGCAGCCCGGTCGAGCAGCAGCGACTCGCCGAGGGCGCGGGTGCCCCGGATCCCGAGGTAGCGGTGCGTCACGAGCTCGACGCCAGTCGACCACTGCTCCGACGAGATCAGCTCGTGTCCGAGGGGATTCACGAACATCGAGACGCGCAGGTCGGGCCGCAGCTCCAGGAGCGCCGGGAGCAGCTGGCGAACGTACGTCTCGATCCCGCCCATCCTCGGCTCGAGGAACAGCGCATTCACTCCGAGATGACGAAGCCCCGGACTGCCGGCCGACACGGCGGCTGATACTAGTTCCGCGGGTCTCGTGAGCCGTCATCCCGTTCAGGACTCCGCCGCCGGGCCCGCGGCGCCGGCCACGCAGGTCGGCGGCTCGATCCTCGCGGCCCTTCAGCGCGTCGCGCGCACCCGGCCGGCGCAGGCCGTTCTCGGACGCCCTCGCGTCGAGCGACTCATCGCAACCGGTCTCGAGGCGCTCACCGTCCGCGAGTCCCCCCGATTCGTCGGCCGGGAGCTGTTCCGCCGAAAGGGCGTCTACCGGTACCGGCTTCGCTCCTCCGGACGGCCGATCCACGTGCGCCACAACACGGGCGACCCCGTCGTCCTCCACGAGGTCTTCTACGAGGGGCACTACGACATGCCGGAGCCCGTCTGGTCGTATCTCGTAGGGCTCGGCCGGCCCCCGGAGATCGTCGATCTGGGAGCAAACATCGGGCTTTTCGGCGTCGTGATGATCGACCGGCTGCCGGGCTCGCGAATCACCGGCTTCGAGCCGGACGCGTCGAACGCGGACGTGCACCGGAGGACGATCGAAGCGAACGGTGCGGCTCGAGACTGGCGGCTCGTGGAGGCCGCAGCCTCGAACGAGGACGGACGGGTCCCATTCCTCTCCGGGGAGTTCGCTCGATCCCGGATCGACCCCGGCAGCGGCGCAGGCGACGTCGAGGCGCTCGACGTCTTCCCGTACCTCGAGCGGGCTGACTTCGCGAAGATCGATATCGAGGGCGGCGAATGGCCGATCCTCCAGGACCACCGCTTTCTGACGCTTCGGACCCCCGCTCTCGTGCTCGAGTATCACGTGGATCTTTCTCCGGGCGACCCGAGGAAGCTGAGCCTCGAGTTACTGGCCGCCGCCGGCTACCGGACCGAGCTCTCCTGGAACTTCCCGGCCCAGGGGATGGTGTGGGCCTGGAAGCCGGAGCTCGAGCGGCCCACCGGATAAGAGGATTGGCCGTTTCCGCGCCAAAGGCTACGGTCGTCATCGTGACCAAGGATCGCCGTGAGGACGCGCTGCGCGCAGTGGCGTCGGCCGCGGCGCAGGTGCCGTCGGTCGAGGTCGTCGTGATGGACGACGGCTCATCGGACGGCACCGCGGAGGCGGTGCGGGACGCGTTTCCGGCGGCACGCGTCGAGCGGTTCGAGACCTCGGAAGGATACATCGTGCGGCGGAACCAGGCCGCAGACTTGGCGTCGGGCGAGGTCCTGGTCTCGATCGACGACGACGCAGAGATTCCGGCGGCCGACGTGGTGGCCACAACCGTGGCCGAGTTCGAGGATCCTCACATCGGCGCGGTCGCGATCCCATACGTCGACCTGCCGGACGAGACGGTTCGTCAACGCGCTCCTTCGCCGTCCGGCGTCCACCTCGTGCACCGCTTTCGCGGCACCGCGTACGCGACACGCCGCGAGCTCTTTCTCCGACTGGGTGGGTTCCGCACGCTCCTGTTCCACCAGGCCGAGGAAGCCGACTACTGCCTCAGGCTTCTCGACGCCGGCTACGTCGTCCGGCTCGGCTCGGCCCGGCCGATACGTCACCACGCAGCAGTGAGGCCTTTTGAGAGGGCCTGGTTCTACGAATGCCGGAACGGCGTCCTCTTCGCATGGCACAACGTGCCCATGCCCCAGCTCCTTCTCCAACTGGGCAAGTCGTCCGCCTACCAGCTTTGGCTTGGTCGAGGGGTGCGTCGCAGCGGCCTCTTCGCGCGGGGCCTGGCTGCCGGCGGGGTAGCGGCGGCTCGCGACCGGCGCAGCCGTAAGCCGGTGAGTCGAGCGACATGGCGACTGTACCGCCGCCTGGGAAAGCGCCAGACGACGCTCGAAGAGGTGCGCCCGCAGGTCGAGCGGCTTCGGTCGGCCTCGGAAACCGGCACGGTCGCGTGACCGGGCCCGGCGGCCCTCTCTCGGGCGTCGACGAGGCACCCAGGTTCACCTCCGACGATCCGCTTCGTGCGCTCGACTCCCCGACCGCCGGCGCCCGCGTCATCCGCGGCGGGGTCCTGCGGCTCGGCACTTATGTGGCCGGCATCGCGCTTGGGATTGGGTCGGCGGCGCTGATGACACGCCATCTCGGCGTGGAGGACTTCGGGCGTTACGTGATCGTCACGTCGCTCATCGCGATCGTGGCCGGCCTGGGCGAGGCTGGCGTCCCGAACATCGCGGCCAGGGAGTTCGCGACGCGGGATCGCGAGGATCGGGACCGGCTGATCGCAAACGTTCTCGGCATCCGACTCGCCATCGCCGTGCTGGGCGTGGCGGCGGCAACCGGCTTCGCGGTACTGGCCGGCTACGACGAGACGATGGTCGTCGGAACGGTTCTCGCCGGAATCGGGCTACTGATCGCCACCGTCCATCAGACGTACGCGATCGCGATCGGCGTCTCCCTCCGCTTCCGATCGCTCGCAGCGTTGGACCTCCTACGCCAGTTGGCCTTCGTCGCAGTCGTGGTCGCGTTGGTGCTCGTCGGGGCGGGTTTGCTGCCATTCCTCGCCGCGGCGATCCCGGCGAGCGTTGTCGTCCTCGCGTTGTCCGTGCCTCTCGTGCGGGGCCTTGCCCCGCTCCTCCCGCGGTTCGAACGCTCCCAGTGGCTCGGGATCCTGCGTCTGGTCGGTATCTATGCGGCCGCAGCAGCTGTCGGGACGATCTATGTCTCGGCCGTGATCGTGACGACGTCGCTGGTCGGTACGGCGGACGAGAGTGGCTACCTCGGCGCCGCATTCCGTGTCTTCACCGTACTGGTCGGCGTCCCGCTACTCCTTGTCTCGACGGCCTTTCCCGTCCTCGCAAGGGCGGCACACACCGACCCCGAGCGGCTGCAGTACGCGGTGCAGCGGCTCGTCGACATCGCGCTCATCGTCGGGATCTGGATGGCGCTGGGGACAGTCTTCGGCGCCGAGCTTGCTGTCGCCGTCGTCGCCGGTCCGGACTTCGAGCCGTCCATTCGCGTGCTGCAGATCCTCGGGTTCGCACTCGTAGCGAACTTCCTGGCCGTCACGGGCGGACTGGCGCTCGTCTCCGTCCACCGGCACGTCGCTCTGCTCGTCGCCAACTTCGTCGCGCTCCTCGTCGCCATCGCGCTCACGTTGGCGCTCGTGCCGCCGTACGGAGCGGAGGGTGCTGCGACGGCGACGCTCGTCGCGGAGGGCACGCTCGCCGTCCTGTACGGAATCGTGCTCCTCGGGAGGCGGGTCGTCCGCTACGACCTCGATCTTCTCCCTCGGATCGTAGTCGCGGCTGCGCTGGCGTCGGCTCTCGCGTTCGCGCCATTCGGCTCGCTGGTGCTGGTCGTGGCAGCGACGGTCGTCTACTGGGGCGCCCTCTTCGCCTTGCGCGTCATCCCGGCAGAGGTCATCGACGCACTTCTCCGCCGAGAGCCTCGCTCCGCCGCTTGAAAGTCGGGCTGAACCTCATGTTCCTCGTGGACGCGGCGGGCGGCGCGGGCCGGTACGCGTCCGAGCTGGTCCCCGCCCTGCTCGAAGCGGACCCCGGCCTGGAGCTCACCGTCTTCGTGAACCGGGATGCTCCGGCGTCGCTGGAACACGCCTCGTGGGCCGGCGACGTCGATTGGGTGCGCATGCCTACGCGATTCTCGAACCGCACACACCTTGTGGGTCAGGGAGCCGCGCTCCCCGTCATCGCGGCACGGCGCCGGCTGGACGTCCTCCATAGCCTGGCGAACGGGGGGCCGCCTGTGACGCCGCGAGTCCGGCGCGTCGTCACCTTGCTAGACCTGATCTGGCTTCACCTGGGCCAGGACTGGGGAACACGGGGGGCCGTCATGACAATGGCCGTCCTGACACGCGTTTCGGCGCGGACGGCACACCGGGTGATCACGATCTCGGATGCGGCGCGCGACGACCTCGTCCAGAGCTTCGGGCTCGACCCTTCACGGGTGGATGTCACGCCGCTGGGCGTCCGCCCACCCGAGACGCAGCCGAGGAGGGACGGCAAACCGCCGACCGTTCTCTGCGTCGCCCAAAAGCGACCGTACAAGAACCTTGCAGCCCTCATTCATGCGGTCGCCGAATTACAAGCGGAGCGACCGACGCTCGTGCTTCCCGGCGCGCCGACCGAGCATGAAGCCGCGCTGCGGGCCCTCGCAGAGCGCCTCGGAGTAGCCGACCGGGTTCGCTTCCACGGCTGGGTCTCGGATGAGGAGCTCGACTCCCTTTACGCCGAGGCGACGTGCTTCGTCCTTCCCTCGTTGATCGAAGGTTTCGGTCTGCCCGTGCTCGAGGCCATGGCCCGGGGTGTGCCCGTAGCCTGCTCGGACCGTCCCGCCTTACCCGAGGTCGCCGGCGACGCGGCGCTTCTCTTTGATCCCACGGAGCAGTCGACTGTGACCGACGCGGTCCGCCGCCTGCTCCGCGACGCGACGCTGCGGGGCGAACTCGCTGCGCGGGGTCGAGAGCGGGCGGGGCAGTTCACCTGGCGCCGCACGGCAGAGGCCACTCTCGTGAGCTACCACAGGGCCGCCGACGAGTAACCTCGCGCGACCGTGGACCGGCCGGCCCGCATCCTGATCGCTCGCGGCTACCAGGCGACTCCGTGGGAGTTGCGGCCGTGGGAGCTGCTACCTGAGAGATACGAGGTCGGCTACCTGCGGCTCGAACGAAACTGGTTCGACGACTCGGGTCTGCGGCTGAAGCGTTTTCCGGTCAAGGCGCGAAGCAGCTACTTGCCGCGGGGGCGGGTCGGATCGTTGGTCACCGGCGCGACAGGCGACCGGTACGTCTCCGCGGATGACGCGTTCGCGTGGGCCGACGTCGTACACGGCGAGGAACTCTCGTACTGGTTTGCGGCTGACGCCGCTCGGCGCAAGTCAAGGAACGGCTACAGGATCGTGCTCACCGTCTGGGAGACGATCCCGTTCCTCGACTCATTCCGCAATCGCGCCGCGCGGGCCGCCCGACAGGCGACGCTCACAGAGACCGACCTCTTCCTGCCGGCGACGGAACGCGCGCGGGAGGCGCTTCTGCTCGAGGGCGTCGACCCCGATCGCATCGAGGTCGCCTATCCCGGCGTCGACGTCGAGCGGTTCGCGTCGGCGCCCCGGCCCGATCCGCCGCCCGAGGAGCATGTCGTCGTCTCACCAGGCCGGCTTGTCTGGGAGAAGGGCCACCAGGACGTCATGCGCGCCCTGGCGGCGATGCGGCGCGGGCTCGTCGAGGCGGGACCCTCGGCAGTCCGGCTCTTCGTCGTGGGCTCCGGGCCGGAGGAGGCGCGGCTCCGGGCGTACGCGCGCGAGCTCGGGATCTCGGACGCGGTCGAGTTCCGGTCGGTGCCGTACGAGGAGATGCCGGAGGTGTTCGCGGGCTCGTCCTGCATGGTCCTGGCGAGCCTGGCCACGGCCTCGGGCGGCTACCTCCTCGGCGACATCCCA
>Ga0081538_10002616_pt1 | contig 17425 bp, 19 predicted proteins | sample TabmetS5T2R1_FD_71022 | JGI IMG/M metagenome (GOLD analysis project Ga0081538, IMG submission 71022) | Tabebuia heterophylla rhizosphere microbial communities from the University of Puerto Rico - S5T2R1 | ecosystem: Host-associated > Plants > Roots > Rhizosphere ... | reverse complement strand
GGGGCGGGGGCGGGGGGGGGGCGCGGGGGGGGGGGGGGGGGGGGGGCGGGGGGGGGCAGGAGGGGGGGGGGGGGGGGGGGGGCGGGCCCCCCCCCCCCCCCCCCCCCCCGACGTGTCAGACCAGGGGCACCAGCGGGATGTCCCAGCGGATCGCGGCCAGCACGAAGGCCGCGACCGCCACCACCAGCACCAGTGCGGCGGCCGCGCGCTGCGCGGGCGACGTTCGCTCGGCGCGCTCGGCCGCCCGGTCGCCCCAGATGATCGCCCGCTCGAGCAGCCGCTCGGCGCGGTCGAACTCGAGCGCGAGGAAGCTGATGCCGATCAGGATCACTAGGAAGCCGGGGCCGGGGATGCCGGGGCCCGACAGCACGATCCCGCCGAGGATGATCAGGACGCCGACCACCACGATCGCGGCCCGGTGTACCGGGTGGCGCTGCTTGTGGCGGGCCTTGCGTTCCTGGAGCTTGACCAGCAGTTCCGGCCGGTCGTCCGAGTCGTCCGGGGGGCGCTCGACTTCCTCGGTCGCCATGGACTGAGCTTAATCGGGGCCGGTCAGCCACTCCGTCAGCGGCAGCTCGACCCCGGCCGCCGCCAGCGCGCCGCGGTGCGTCGGCGGCAGGCCGCTCACCGCCACCCGCGCCAGGTCCGCGATCGTGGCGCGGTTGGACTCCTCGATCGGCGCGGGCCGCGCCGGCCACGGGGTCATCACCACTCCGGCCACGCTCAAGCCGGCCGTGCGCGCCGCCTCCACGGTCAGGAGCGTGTGGTTGATCGTGCCGAGGCCGGTGCGGGCGGCCACCACCACCGGGAGCCCGAGGTCGAGTGCCAGGTCGCGCACGAGGTAGCCGGGGGTGAGCGGCACGAGCAGCCCGCCGACTCCCTCGCAGACCAGGGCGTCGGCCGCCGCGGCGGCCGCGCGGGCGGCGGCCACCAGCGTGGTGGGCTCGATGCTCCGGCCGTCCAGCTGCGCCGCGTAGTGGGGCGACAGCGCCGGCCCGAACCGGTGGGGCGCGACCCCCGCGGGAGTCTGCCCGGCGTTCGCCGCGCCCGCCAGCAGCTCGTGGTCCGGCGGCCATCCCGGCGCCGGCGGCTCGGCGAGGCCGGTGACCGCGGGCTTGAAGGCCGCCACCGTCTCGCCGCGGGCCGCGAGCGCCGCGCACGCCGCCGCGGCCAGCACCGACTTCCCGACCCCCGTGTCGGTCCCGGTCACGAAGATGCCGCGCATCAGGGACGCTGCAGGGCCAAACGCCAGCGGCGCAGCGCCCAGCAGCCGCGCCGGGACCGGGCGAGCGCGGCCGCCGGTGCGCGCCGAAGGCCGGGCGGACGGCGCACGGCGATGTTGCCTCCGCGCACCGGTATTACGCCGCGTCGCGCAGGCCGTCGAACACGCGCGACCGGTCCGGCTCGGCCGCCGGGTCGCCATGCCGGTCGGCGGCCGGCTCGCCGGCGCCGGCCGGCACGGCCGCGGCCAGCGTCCGGGCCGCCTCACGCAGCTCGGACTTGGTGTGGGAGGCCATCACGGCCAGCCGCAGGCGCGAGCTGCCCTCCGGCACGGTCGGTGGGCGGATCGCCTGCGCGAACACGCCCCGTTCGAGCGCCCGTTCGCTCGCCCGGACCGCATCGGACGCGCCGCCCACGATCAGCGGCACGATCGGCGTGTCCCCGGCCGGCACCGCCACGCCGTTGGCGGCGAGCACCTCGCGCAGCAGAGCCCCGTTTCGCTGGAGCTTCTCGACCCGGCGCGGCTGCTCCTGCAGCAGGTCGAGGGCGGCGGCCGCCGCCGCGACGGCGGGCGGAGGCAGGGCGGTCGAGAAGATCAGGGTGCGGGCGGTGTTGATGAGGTACTTCGCCATCTCCGTGTCGCAGCAGATGTAGGCGCCGTAGGAGCCGAGCGCCTTGCCCAGCGTGCCGACGATCAGGTCCACCTCGGGCTCGAGCCCGGCCGCGGCCACGGCGCCCCGGCCGCCGGGGCCGAGCACGCCCGTGCCGTGGGCGTCGTCGACCATCACCCGCGTGTCGTAGCGCCGCGCCAGCTCCACGATCCGCTCGAGCGGCGCCACGTCGCCGTCCATCGAGAAGACGCCGTCCGTGACGATGAGCGAGCCGCGGCCCTCCGCCCGGCTCAGGCCCCACTCCAGGTGATCGGAGTCGCGGTGGTCGTAGACGAACGTCTCGGCGCGGGCCAGCCGGCACCCGTCGATGATGCTGGCGTGGTTCAGAGCGTCGGAGAACACCACGTCCCCGGCGCGCGCGAGCGCCGCCACCGCCCCCATGTTCGCCAGGTAGCCCGACCCGAACAGCACGCAGGCGTCCGCGCCCTTGAAGCCCGCCAGCCGCTCCTCCAGGCGGCGGTGGATCGTCATGTTGCCGGACACGAGCCGCGACGCGCCCGCGCCCGCGCCGTAGCGCATGGCCGCCTCGGCGGCGGCCTCGCGGACACGGGGATGGTCGGCTAGCCCGAGGTAGTTGTTCGAGCACAGGAGGAGCACCGGCCTGCCGTCGAGCAGCACGCGGGGCCCCTGCGGGCCGGACACGCACCGCAGCCGGCGGTACAGACCGCGGTTTCGGATCTCCGCGAGGAGGTCCTCGACGTCCGTGGTCACGCCGGCTCCGCCGGGTAGGTGTTCGGCGCGCCGTCCGGGCGGGGCGGCACCGCGCTCTTCTTTCGGTGGCGGAGCTGGGTGGAGGGATCCCAGCGGCCCGCGTCCCCGCCGCTGTCGATCAGGGCGTCCACCGGCGTGCGCGGGGTCTCGCCCGCGAGCCAGCCCGAGCGGTTGTCGGGCCGAGGGTTCGCCCCGTTGTCGGGCTGACGGGCCACGTTCAGCCCGAGGTCCTCGAACATGCCGCGGTCCTGCTCGGGCTCCGACCCCAGGGTGGTGAGGAAGTTCCCCATCATCACGCCGTTCAGGCCGGCCTTGACGGCGAGCTGCTGCACCTCGCCGGCGCCGAGGTTCTCGTTGCGCCCGCCGCAGAGGCGAAAGAGGGCGTCGGGGATGATCAACCGGAAGATCGCCACCCACTTGACCGCCTCCAGCGGGTCCATCAGCTCGCGGGCGCCGAACTTCGTGCCGGGGCGCGGGTTGAGGAGGTTGATCGGCACGCTCGTCGGCTCGAGTGCCGCGAGCTGGAACGCCATCTCCACTCGCTGCTCGCGTGACTCGCCGAGGTTGAGGATGCCGCCCACGCAGGTCTCGAGCCCGGCCTCGCGCACCGCCTCGATCGTGCGCAGCCGCCCCTCGTAGCGAACGGTGGTGGCGACCTCGGGGTAGTAGCTCTCGGCGGTCTCGACGTTGTGGTGGACCCGCTGCACCCCCGCCTCCCGCAGCGCCCGGGCGCGGGCCACCGACATGTGTCCGACCGACGCACAGCGCTTCAGGTTGGTGTGCTCGGCCACCAGCCGCGCCCCCTCCAGCACGGTCTCGAAGTCCCGCTTGGCGAGCCCCTGACCCTGAGTGACCATGCAGAAGCGGTGGGCGCCGGCCGCCTCCGCGGCGCGCGCGTGCTCGAGGATCTGCTCGGGGCTCATCATCGCGTGCATCGGGGTGTCCGCCTCGGCGAAGCGCGACTGGGCGCAGAAGCCGCAGTCCTCGGCACAGCCGCCCGACTTGGCGTTGACGAGGGAGCACATGTCGGTGGAGTCGCCGAAGCGCTCGAGCCGCACCCGCCAGGCGCGCTCGACCAGGGCCTCGACCTGGGCCCGGTCTTCGATCTCGCCGAGGCGAAGCGCCTCGTCGCGGGAGATAAGGGGCGGCACGGGCGCCACCGTAGGCGGCGGGCCGGACGGAGCGGCGTTAGGTGGCCGTGGACTCGGCTACCTAGCGCCCGCGCCAGACCGGGCGCCGCTTCTCGGCGAACGCCCGTACGCCCTCGCGGAAGTCCTCCGACCGAAAGCAAGATTCCCGCAGGTCGATCAGCTCCCGCTCGACGGCGTCGGGAAGCGGATGCGCCCGCAATGCCCGGAGGATCCGCTTGTTGCCGCGCACCGAGAGCGGGGAGTTGCCGGCGATCTCGGCGGCAAGGTCGAGCACGCGGTCATCGAGCTCGGTGGCGTCCAGCACCTGGTTGACGAGGCCCATCCGCTCCGCCCGCTCCGCGTCCACGCTGCGGCCGACGTAGAACAGCTCGGCCGTGTTGGCCGGGCCGCAGGCCTGGAGGAACTTGAGCAGGCCGGTGTGCGAGTAGATGAGCCCGAGCTTGGCCGGCGGCATCGCCAGCTTGATGCCGCGGGCGGCGATGCGGATGTCCGCGGTCAGCGCCAGCTCCAGGCCGCCGCCGATCGCGTGGCCGTTGAGTTGGGCGACGACCGGGTACGCGTAGGCCTCGAGGGCCTCGATCGCCGCCTGGAACGGGTGCGCCACCAGCCGCTCGGCCGTCCGCTCGAACTCGCGCTGCTCCAGGTTGCCGATGTCGTACCCGGCGGAGAACACGGATCCGGAGCCCCGGATCACCAGACACCGGGCGTCCAGCGACCGCGCGTGTCCGGCGAGGGCGTCGAGCAGCTCGTGGTCGAGCGCGCCGCGCCGCTCCGGATTCGAGATGGTCAGCCGGGCGACGCCCGGCCCCGGCTCGTCGAGTCGGAGCTTGTCGGTCATCGCTGAACCCGCAAGCAGCCGGCGCGGCCGGCTGCGCGCGGATGGCCTATCGGCCGGGCGCGCCGGGACACGGTTACTCCAGGACGACGAGGGTGTCGCCCTCGGACACCGACTGGCCCTCCTCGCAGACGATCTCGCTCACGACGCCCTCGTCCTCGGCCTCCACCGGCATCTCCATCTTCATGGACTCGAGGATCACCAGCGTGTCGCCCTCCTCGACCTCCTGACCGAGCTCACACTCGATCTTCCAGACCGTTCCGGTGATGTGCGCCTCGACGTCGGGCAAGGGTTGACCCTCCAGGTCGGGTGGGGTGCGGCACGATATACCGGCGCGGACGGCAGTAACCTCGCTCGGGCGCGCGGGTACAAAGGGCGCGAGTGAAGGACCAGGTCTACAAGGACCCTCGCCCCGCCGAGCACTTCAAGCGCTTCCACGAGCGCACGCGCACGCGCCGCCCCGACTGGGTCTACGAGCTCGTGCGGCTGGTGCTCACGCCGTACCTCGTGTTCGTCTACCGCGCGCGCTGCATCGACTCGGCGAACGTGCCCGCGGACGGCCCGGCGATCATCGCGCCGAACCACTTCTCGTTCCTCGACCACTTCTTCCTGGCCGTTTACCTGCGCCGGAAGGTGCATTTCATGGCGAAGTCTCAGCTGTTTCGTCCGCCGCTCCAGTTCATCTTCACGCACGGCGGCGTGTTCCCGGTGCGGCGGGGCCAGCGCGACGACGAGGCCTTCGCCACCGCGCACGCCGTGCTCGACCGCGGCGACGTCGTCGTCATGTACGCCGAGGCCGGACGCTCGCGGTCCGGCGAGCTGGGACAGCCGCGCCCCGGACTGGGACGGCTGGCGCTAGAGGCGGGGGTGCCGGTCGTGCCGGCGACGATCGCGGGGACCGAGCGGGCCCGGCACTGGAGGCGGCTCCAGTTCCCCAAGGTGACGGCCCAGTTCGGGAAGGCGATGCGCTTCGAGGCCGTCGAGCGGCCCACGCGCGAGCAGGCTCAGGCGGCGTCGGAGCTCGTCTTCGAGCAGGTGCGCTCGCTGCACCGGGGGCTGCGCAGCCGCGGTCGCCGGGGCGCGGTGAGGGCGGCGCGCGAGGCCCGGCGGGCGGCGGAGGCGGCGGCCCGCCGGCCGGTGGACGCATAGCGCGCCGGCCGGCCCCGGCCAGTCAGACGAGTATCACCCCGCCAGACGGGCCCGCAGTTCGCGCCGGAGGATCTTGCCGGTCGGCGACGTGGGGATCGCCTCCACCCGCTCGACCCGGCGGATGCGCTTGTGGGGCGCCACGCGCTCCGCGACCCAGGCCATCAGCTCGGAATCGGCGACCGCACCGCGGGTGACCACGAACGCGGTGGGCAGCTCGCCGGCCTCCTCGTCCGGGGCGCCGACCACCGCGGCGGCGGCGATGGCGGGGTGGGTGCACAGGAGCGCCTCGAGCTCGGCGGGGGCCACCTGGAACGCCTTGTACTTGATCAGCTCCTTGATCCGGTCGGTGATGAACACGCGGCCGTCCTCGTCGACGCGCCCGACGTCGCCGGTGTGCAGCCAGCCCTGGGCGTCGATCGTAGCGGCGGTCGCCTCGGGGTTGTTCAGATAGCCGCGCATCAGCTGCGGCCCGCGCACCCACAGCTCGCCGGTCCCGCCGGTGCCGAGGTCCGCGCCGGTCTGCTGGTCGATCACGCGCGCCTCGGTGCCCGGGATCAGCACCCCGACCTGCTCGGGGACGTTGCGCTCGGGCTCGCCCATGGCGGAGACCGCTATGGTGGCCGTCGCCTCGGTCATGCCGTAGCCCTGGGCGACGATGCACCCGAGCCGGTCGGCCGCCTCGCGCTGCAGCTCGGGTCCCATCGGGGCGGCCCCGCAGCCGACGAACCGCAGGCTGGAGAGGTCGTACTCGTCGACGGCGGGATGGCGCGCCAGGGCCAGCACGATCGGCGGCACGACGACGGTGGCGGTCGCGCGGTGGTCCTGGATCGCCTGGAGGAAGCCCTCGAGCTCGAAGCGGGGCACGGAGACGATCGACACCCCGTAGGCGAGCCCGCAGTTCAGGAGCACGGTGAACCCCATGGAGTGGAAGAAGGGGGCGACCGCGACGGTGGTGTCGTCCTCGCCTACGTCGAGCACCTCGCCGGTCTGGACGACGCACGCGGCGATGCCCCGGTGGGTCAGCTGAGTGCCCTTCGGCTTCCCCGTGGTACCGCTCGAGTAGAGGAGCGCCGCGGTGGCGTCGGGGTCGATCTCCGGTCGCGGGGGATCGTCGCCGTGGTCCAGCAGGGCGCCGAACGGCGTGGCGCCCTCGGCCGTCCCGAACACCAGTAGGTCGTCGCAGCCGGCCCGGGCGGCGGCCTCGGCGGCCGGCTCGAGGAACGGCGGCACCGTCAGCAGCGCCCTCGCGTTCGAGTCCTCCAGCTGCTGGGCCAGCTCGGCGGGGGTGTACAGCGGGTTGGCAGTCGTCACGACCCCGCCGAGCGACAGCGCGGCGTGAAGGGCCACGGCGTACTCGGGGAGGTTCGGCGAGTAGATCGCGAGCACGTCGCCCGCTCCGAAGCCGCGTGCGGCCAGGCCGGCCGCCGCCCGGCGCACCATCGGCGCGAGCTGACCGTAGGTGATCGTTCGGCCGCTCGGCGCGTCGATCAGCGCGGGGCGGTCGCCCAGTCGGGTCGAGTGGCGCAGCACGAGGGAGCTGAGGTCTCCCTCTGGGACGTCGGGGGGCGGAAACGGGCTGCGCACGATCGACTGGAGTGCCTGCAGGGTCATCGGGAGATCCTCCTCATCGCGGTCCACGATCAGAGATGCAGCGACCGGCGGCCGTATTCCCGGCCTGCCACCCTCAGTGGCGCGTGTACCGCCTCACCGCGCTCATCGGCCTGCTGGTAGCGGGGGCCGCCCTCGCCGCGCTGGCGTTGTTGGGCGACGAGGAGCCGCCCGAGTTCGGCGCGGCGGTCGTGGACGGCGACCCGTTCGCGTGGGACCCGGAACGGCGGGCGGAGTTCGAGGCCCGCGCCACCGCCGGCCACAGCCACGTGATCTACGCGTTGAGCCCCGGCGGCGTGGAGGCGAGCGCCCGCCGGGTGGCGCGCTACCGGCCCAAGATCGAGGAGGTGGCGGCCGGGGCGGGGGTGCATCCCGACGTGCTGGAGGCGATGGTGTTGCTGGAGAGCGCCGGCATCCCGGACGCGGTGGCGGGCGACGACCTCGAGGGCGCCGTCGGCCTCACGCAGATCCTCGCCGGCACCGCCACGGCGCTGCTCGGGATGCGCGTGGACGTGGCCGAGAGCGAGCGGCTCACGCGCCGGATCGCGCGCGCCGAGCGGCGCGGCGAGGGCGATCGGGCGGAGCGCCTGCGCCGGCGCCGACGGGTGGTGGACGAGCGCTTCGATCCCGACCGGGCCCTCGAGGCCGCGGGCCGCTACCTGCAGATGGCGCTGGAGCGGTTCGGGCGCGAGGACCTGGCCGTCGCCTCGTACCACATGGGGATGGGCAACCTGGAAGAGGTGCTGGCCGCCTACGGCAACCAGGCCGCGAGCTACGCCCAGGTGTTCTTCGACGCGACCCCCGCGCGCCACCCGCGCACCTACCGCCTGCTCGCCCGCTTCGGCGACGACTCGAAGACCTACCTCTGGCGCGTCTACGCCTCCCGCGAGGTGATGCGGCTCCATCGGCGCGATGTCGCCGAGCTTCGGCGACTCACCGCGCTGCACGCGGCCAAGGCCTCCTCGGAGGAGGTGCTCCACCCGCGCACCGAGACCGAGGTGTTCGAGGATCGGGGCGACCTGGAGGACGCGTACGCGGCGGGGAAGCTGAGGCCCCTGCCGGCCGCCGCCCGCGGGCTGCGGGCGGACCCGCGGATGGGCGAGCTGGCCGGACGCCTCGACGCCGACCGCGGCCTGTATCGCGCCCTGAGGCCGGAGGCCTACGCGCTGGCGGCCTACCTCGCCACTGCGGTCCGCGAGGTGGCGGGAACGCGCGCCCCGCTCACCGTCACGAGCACCGTGCGTGATCTCGACTACCAACGGCTGTTGGCCAGGCGCAACCTCTACGCCACGAGAGCCTATTCCCTGCACACGACCGGTTTCGCCTTCGACGTGCGCCGGCGCTACCGGTCGCGGGCGCAGGCCGCGGCCTTCCAGTACATGCTCGACCGCCTCCAGGCGCTCAACCTGATCGCGTGGGTGCGCGAACCGGGCGCGATCCACATCACGGCGTCGCCCGAGGCGCGCCGGCTGCTGCCGTAGCCGGCCTGAGCCGCGCGCCACCGGCCCGCCGGCACCGGGGGGTAAGGCGCTTTCTGTACCGAGATGGGTACGCAAAGCGCCTTACCCCCTAGGGCCGGACCGCGACTGGCACCGCGGAACGCCCGCGCGCGCCCGGCCGTGCCGCTTTACCCGCCGCCCGCCTCAGCCGTAGACCGGCGTGAGCTCCTCCCAGGCCTCCCAGTCGTGGCTGGGCACCACGAGCGCATCCGGTGTCTCCCTGACGTACTCGCGCATCTCGCGCAGCGAGCGGGAGAACAGATGCTCGTCGGCGGTCCGGTAGGGGAGGTGCATGTGGTCGAGGTTTCGGCGCAGGTAGATGGCGTCGCCCGCCACGAGCACCTCCCGGCCGCTCAGCCGCAGCACCACCGAGAGGTGACCGAGGGTGTGGCCGGGCGAGTACACGCACCGCATGCTGCCGTCGCCGAAGAGGTCGAAGGAGCGGCCGAAGCCGGCGAAGGACTCGGCGTCCGGGCCGTCGAAGTCGAGCAGGCGATAGTCGAAGGCGTGATCGAACTGGCGCTGGGCGTAGCCGTGGCGCGGGCCCCGGGCGCTCGCGTCCCACTCCGTCCTGCTCAAGACGAACGTGGCGTGCGGGAACTCGGAGATGGCGCTGGCGTGGTCGACGTGGAGGTGGGTCATGACCACCACCTCCACGCGCGCCGGGTCGACGCCCCGCGCTCGCAGCTGCGCGGGCACCGCCTGCTCGGGCTGCATCCGCAGGTCCTTGAACGCGCGCAGCGGCAGTCGGCCGAAGTTCTCCTGCGGCTTCACGGCCACCGACGGGTGCAGGCCGGTGTCGATGAGCACCGGCCCGGCGCCGGGATGCTCGACCAGGAAGGCGGGCACGGGCACATCGAGCCACTCGCGGCGGGGCACCCCGATCCCCAGGGCGCGGCGCCACGCCATGCGCCCCTCCTCGCGCAGAAACCACGGCCGCGGCGCGATGAAGCGGCCGGTGAGCAGCGGATGGAATCGCACCGTCGCCCGCCGCCGGCCGCCCGGCAGAGGAAGTTGGGCCGGCCGAGGCTCGGCGGCGGTCGCCATGGCGGCGCAGGCTAGATGACTGATTCCCAATCCCCGCACCCCTGGATGACGCGCCATACCGTCGCTGGATCGCCACCCGCGTCCTCGCCGATAGTTTCAGCCACTATCGGCTTCGTCCGCGGTCGGCGCCCAGCTCGGTCTGGCGCGACCCCAGGGGCACGGGGATTCGGAATCAGTCATCTGGTGGGTGGGGCGTGGACGTCCGCCGCCCTGCTCCGCGGCTTTGCGCGTCTCCGGCCACTCGCCGCCGATGGCCATCCGCGCGCTGTCGGGGGTGGATGAAGCCTCCGCCACGGACTCTCCTCAGATCATCTTGTCGGGCACCCGCACGCGCTCGTCCCGGAAGCGGGCGAGGCGGAACGGATGGATCGGGCGCTGGGTGGCGCCGTCGAGCGCGAGATCGGCGGTGATCTCGCCGATCACCGGCCCCAGCGCCAGGCCGTGGCCGCTGAGCCCCGTGACGATCGCGAGCCCTTCCGGCCCGGCCTGGCCGTCGATGATCGGCAGGCCGTCAGGCGAGACGTCGAGCCAGCCCGACCAGTAGCGGTCGATGCGCAGGCCCCCGAACCCGGGCATCACCCTCTTGAGCGCGAGGAGCGCGGTGTCGAGGTCGGCGCGTCGCGGCGCGGGTGGCTCGGTGGCCACGGGGATGTGGCCGGTCGACAGGCGGGAGCGGTCGCGCAGCTGCCGCACGCTCAGCGCCGGGTCGAACCGCAGCCGGACGTTCCCCCGGTTGGCCCAGTAACGCGACGCCCACAGCCGGGCGTTACGGGTGGCGGCAATGCTGATGCGGTGCTCCACGCGCGCGTTGAGGCCGGCGCTGAGCACGAGCCGCCCGTCCGGCCGCTGCCGGAAGCCGAAGCCCCAGGCCCGGACCGTCGGCTGCACGCGAACGCCGGTCGGCGTCGACTCGGCCTGGGCGTGCGCGACCGGCATGACCGGGACGTCCACGCCGACGGTCGCGAGGAGATGGGGCGTCCACGCGCCGCCCGTCACGACCACCGCGAGCGCTTGGACGAAGCCACGGCTCGTCTCGACGCCTCGGACGCGACCACCGTCTTCGACGATGCGCAGAGCGAGCGTGTCGCGAAGCGTCGTGACGCCCCGTCCGGCGGCGCGCGCGGCGAAGGCGCGCGTGGACTTCGCGGGGTCGCACTGGCCGTCGTAGGCGCTCCACATCGCGGCGGCGAATGGCCCGGTGGCGACAGGGATCACCTCGCGCGCCTCGTCGGGGCTCAGCAGTCGCACGTCGGTGAGGCCGGCGCCGTGGGCCTCGGCCGTGATCGCGCGCAGGCCCGGCAGCTCCGCCGGGTCGTCGCAGAGGTAGATGTTGCCGCCGAAGCGCAGCTCGCAGTCGAAGTCGTCTCCGAGTTGCTTCCACAGCTCGATCGACTCCTGCGCGAGCGGGAACTCGGCGGCGTACCGGCCCTGGAGGCGCAGGGAGCCCTGAGCGCGGCCCGAGCCCTCGCGCGCGGGCTCGGATTCCTTCTCGATCAGCGCCACGGTTGCCCCGCGCCGGGCCGCGGCGGCCGCGCCGGCGTGGCCGCAGATCCCGCCGCCGACGAAGACGACGTCGGCGCTCGCGATCGGCCGCGCGGTCATGACGACAGCGGGACGGCGTTGCGCAGGTCCATCGCGACGACAGCTTCCTCGTCGATCTCGATCCCGAGCCCGGGGCCGCGGCCAATCGGCAGCCGGCTGTCGCGGACCTCCAGCGGCGTCGAGGTGATCTGGCGCACGTACTTGCGCGAGCCGCTCAGGTAGCTCGGATAGGTGACCTCCGGCAGCGCCGCCGCGAGCTGCAGCCCGGCGGCCGTGGCCACGCCCAGCTCGACGACGCTGCCGACGGAGACCCGCAGGTGGGCCGCGTACCCGGTCAGGCCGGCGTCCAGCGCGGCGACGATGCCGCCCATCTTGGAGATCCCCACGTTCACGCAGTGCGCCGCCCGCCTCACCGCGACCGCGTGGACGTCAGAGGGCGCGCGCACCCGCTCGTCCGCGATCACTCCGATCCCGTGCTGTTCCGCATACACGGCGGCGACCTGCGCCTGGCCCTCGTCGTCGGCCGCGGCCACGGGCTGCTCGACCGCCTCGACACCGAGATCGCGCAGGACGGGGCCGGCGGCGATCGCCTCCAGCGGCGACCACCAACCGTTGACGTCGAGCAGGAACGGGTGGTCGTCGCCGACCCGCCGGCGCGCCGCCGCGATGCGTCCAAGGTCCTCCTCGAGCGTGCCGGTCCCGGCGTAGAGCTTCAGCCAGCGGAACTGCGGTGCCTGCTGCTCGGCGGTGTCGGCGACCTTCTCGGGGTCGGCGTCCCAGCCCACGGAGCCGTGCACCTCGATCGCATCGCGGTGCCGGCCGCCGAGCAGCACGTGCACCGGCACGCCCAGCGACTTGCCGGCGAGGTCGAGCAGGGCCATGTCGACCGCCGCCTGGGTGAAGGACGCGTGAAAGAGCCGCTTGGCGATCCGGCCGAGCAGCGGCCGCCACTGCCGCGCGTCCTCCCCGACCAGCTCAGGCGCAATGCGCTGCTCGACCAGCGCGACGACGGACTCTTGCGTCTCGGCCGTCAGCTGCGGGACCGGGCACGCCTCGCCGTACCCGACCAGACCGTCCTCGCAGGCGACCCGCACGAGCACGTTCGCCGACGTGGTGCGCACGACGTTGCCGAAACGGAAGGGGGACCTCAGCCGCGCGTCCAGCGGCACGGCCTCGACACGGACGATCCTCAAAGGTCCACCTCGGGGTTCCACCGCGCCCACTGATCGATGTGGTCGCGCATCTCGGCCCGAGCGCGTTCGGCGTCCCGCGCCTTCACGGCGCCCGTGATCTTCGCCAGCGACCTCGGAATCGTCCGCGCATAGCGGCCGTGTGCCTTGTCGAGCGCCGGGACCTGACGAAGAAACGGCTCGTGCAACCCCAGCGAGATGCCGATTCGCAGGCGGTTCTTGCTCGCGCGCGCGAGAGCCTCGTGCCAGCGCGCGTCAGCCTCGGTCACCGGTCTCCAGTCGCCGGTCACCTGCTCGACCTGCGTCCGGGTCTCCGCAACGAGCCGCTCGAGAATGGCGATGTCCTCGGCGTCGGCCCGCCGCGCCGCCCACCAGGCCGTGTCCGCCTCGAAGCCGAGCCGGAACTCGGCGAGCTCCTGCGCGCTGGCCCCGTGCAGGCTCACGAGCGTCGAAAGTGCGGAGCCCAGCGTGGCCTCGGACGGACGCACGGCGTAGGCACCGCCTGCTCGGCCCGGCCGGATCTCGACGATGCCGAGCGCCTCCAGGGAGCGCAGCGCCTCTCGCACGGTCGGCCGCCCGACCGCGAAGCGCTCCGCGAGCTCGCGCTCGCCGGGCAGGCGCGCACCCTCGGGGATCTCGCCCGCGACGATCGCGTTTCGGAGTTGGCCGGAGACGTCGTCGAGCGTGCGCAGCCGACGAGCCGGGGTGAAACGCGGGCCGTTGGCGACCTGCTCGAGTGCGGGCACGCGCCACAGCCTAGCGGATTGGTATTACCATTTACTGCATGCCCATCGCAACGATCGACGGCATCGCCACGATCCGGTACCTGACCTCCGTCTCCTTCGGCTTCGGCGCGGCGTCTCTCCTCCGCGAGATGCTCGAGGCGCTTTCGATCGCCCGGCCGCTTGCGGTCACCGATCAGGGAGTCCGGGCAACCGGGATCGCCGACGAGGTGATCGCTTCCGCGTGCGGCCCGGAGCAGGCTGTCTGGTTCGACCGCAGCCCGCCCAACCCGACCGAGGCGGCCGTGCTCGAGGCCACCGAGGCCTTCCGCGCCGGCGGCTGCGACGGGATCGTCGCGATCGGCGGCGGCTCCTCGATCGACCTCGCCAAGGGCGTCGGCCTGCTCGCGACCCACGGGGGCGCGCTCATCGACTACGCGGCGGTCAACGGCGGGATCGACCGCATCACCGACCGCGCTGTCCGCACGGTCGCGATCCCCACCACCGCCGGCACGGGCAGCGAGGTCGGCCGCGCCGCGATGATCAACGTCGGCGGCCGCAAGCTCGACTTCATGAGCCAGCATCTGCTCCCGGCACGCGCGCTGTGCGACCCCGCCCTCACCTTCGGCCTGCCGCCCTACCTGACCGCAGCGACCGGCATGGACGCGCTGACGCACTGCATCGAGACCTACCTCTCGCCGCTCGTCAACCCGTCGGCCGAAGCGATCGCCATCGACGGCGTCGAGCGCGCCGCCGGCTGGATTCAGGAGGCGACCACCAACGGTGCCAGCCGACCCGCCCGCTGGAACATGTTGATGGCGTCGATGGAGGGTGCCCTCACCTTCCAGAAGGGGCTCGGCGCCGTGCACGCCATGGCCCACCCGCTCGGCGCGCTCGACGGTCTCCCGCTGCACCACGGCACGCTCAACGCCGTCCTGCTCCCCGCAGTCCTCCGCTTCAACGAGACCGCGGCAGCGGAGAAGTACGAGCGCCTGCGCCGCGCCATCGGCACCGGCCCCGACGATGATCTCCCCGACTGGGTCGCCAACCTCAACGCGAGGCTCGGCCTGCCCCAGGGTCTCGCCGCCATGGGCGTGCCGCCCGATGTCCTCCCGCGCATCGCCGAGCACGCCGAACAGGACCCCGCCACCGAAACGAATGCCCGCCCGGTCACGCGAGCCGACTTCGAGCAGATGCTGCGCGATTCGGTCGGGCCCTGAAGATGAGTCGATAGCGTGAGAGCGTGAGCCTGAAGCGCGGGATCTACCTGCCACCGTTCGACGAGCTGGTAGATCCCAGGACGCTCGCCGAGCTGGCAAGGAGTGCGGAATCGCGGAGCTGGGACGGATTCTTCCTCTGGGACCACGTCGCGTATCGGGCACCCGTGCAAGCCGTCGCCGACCCGTGGGTGGCGCTGGCCGCCATTGCCTGCGCGACGGAGCACTTGCGGGTCGGGCCGATGGTCACTCCGCTCTCCCGGCGACGGGTGCACAAGCTGGCCCGGGAAACGGTGACGCTCGACCACCTCAGTGGCGGGCGGCTGACGCTCGGGGTCGGACTGGGCAGCGATCACAACAACGAGCTCGAGCCCTTCGGGGAAGTCGTCGACGCCCGCGAACGAGCCCGGCTCCTCGATCGCGGCCTCGAGCGCCTGAACACGTTCTGGACCGGTGAATTTCAGCCGCCACCGCTGCAGCGGCCCCGCATCCCCGTGTGGGTCGCGGGACGCTGGCCGCATCGGCGGCCGGTGCGACGCGCAGCACGTTGGGATGGCCTTTTCCCGATCGACCTCCCTGGACCAGACGCGCTCGCAGAGCTCGCCGATGAGGTTCGCGGTCTGCGCGCCGGAAGCGACGACCCCTTCGAGCTCGTCGTGGATATTCCCCCCGGCGCCGCCGCCGAGCCGTGGGTGGCCGCGGGCGCAACCTGGGTCCTCACCGACTTTGGGTCCTCCCGGCCCCGACTGGCCGAGGTGCGCGAGGCAATCGAGGCGGGCCCCCAGTAGGGGAAACCAGGGCGCGGGGTCTGATGTGAGACGCTTGCGCGATGCCGTGGCTTCCCGAGCTGTTCTCCGCGCCGGTGCTGGAGCGAGCGCGGGAGAAGTGGGAGCTGGAGCGGCTCGACGCGGTGCCGTATTACGTCGGCCTGATGTCGGGGGAGCACGAGGCTCTGATCAGGTCGTTCGCGGGCGAGCCGATCCTTCACGACCCGCAGCGCGGACGGGTGATCGGCACACGGGCGTTCGAGGCGTACATCACCAGGCTAGGTGCCTGGCTCTCGCATCACAACATGTCCTTCGATCCGGTTGAGCATGTGTTCATGGAGCCGCGGGGATTCGAGGAGGTGGTCATCCACCTCGACGGTGAGGATGCGCGAGTGGACGTTCCGGTCGCGATCGTGGCCGACCGCCGGTCCGACGGGCGACTCATGGAGCTCCGGATCTACCACAGCATCTGGGCACTGACGGGTCACCACCTGCATCGCCCACCCCTGCTGCAGCACGATCCGGATCTGCGCGCCGAGGGTGTCGTGGCGGAGTACCAGCGCGCGCTGGCGGCCGGCGACGTGGACGCAATCATGGCGACGTTCGAACCGAACGGCTACGCCCGCGAGCCCACCGGGCGCGAGTTCATCCACCGAGGCCGCGATGCGCTGCGTGCGTTCTACGAGCGGTTGTTCTCGAACGGCGGCGGCATCGAGCTTGAACACTGCGCGCTGGTTCACGACGGGCGCGCGTGCGCCCTCGAGTACAACGTCGTCCGCTGGGGCAGGACGGCCCTTGCTCCGGAGGCCGGGGTTGCCGTCTACGTCCAAGGCGCCGGCGACAAACTCGGTGCCGCCCGCATCTATGACGACGTCGATCCCCCGCTTCAGGCTCCAGCCGGCTGACCGGCACCGATCAGGCGACCAATTGCGCGAGCGTCAGGATCCCCCTGCGTTTCGGGCCTCGATTGCCTTCATTTCGCCGGTGTGAAGGGGACCTTGGGGTCAGCCGCGGGCGAGGGCGGCCGCCTGCTCCAGGCCGACCGCATGGACGAGCGGATCGGCGTGGCGATGGACGAGCAGCCAGTCGGGGCCGTCGCGGCGATAGATCTGAGTCACCCGCAACGGCCAGTCCTGGTCGGGCAGGCCGCCGACCTCACCGTGCTGCCGCTCGATCATTACGAGCACGACGGTGTCGTCCCAAACGTGGGTCTCGGCCACCTCCAGCTTCGCCTCGCCGGCCTTGAAGTAGCTGGCCGCAGCCCTCAGGCTCTCAGTGCGGTCTTCGTAGCGGGCGGGAGGCCCGCCGAATGGGTTCATCAACGTGAAGCCGCGGGCGTGAGGAGTCAACGCGAGGTAACGGTCCATGTCCCCGCGCATGAAGGCCGAGGTGGCTTCCTCGGTCCGCCGGACGAGCTCGGCGAGCTCCTCGTGGGAGATGGCTTCCTCTGCCATATGTGTTTCTCCTCGCAGGTCGGGACTCTTGATCAGTCGGGGACCGGAACCGGCTCGGGTGGCGGGACGCCCAGCTCGATCTGCTTGTGAATCACCGGACAGTCGGACCTCGGACAGCGCTTCATGTCGCAGAGGCGACAGTGCGTCGTCCCCGGTGATTCGGACAGCTGCCCGAGCGCCCTCTCCAGGATCGCAGTCAGGGCCTTGGACTCGGCCGGGGAGAGCTTCGGCAGGGAGTCCGCGATCACCTTTTGCCTGATCTCGAGGATCCGGCGCGCATGCCGTTTGCCGGCGGCGGTCGCCGTCACCGCCACGGCCGGTCCGTCGCCCCCCGTGCGCCGCCGCACGAGCCCTTGCTCGACGAGGCGGTCGACCACCCGGACGGTGGCGGGGTGGGAGAGACCGATCGCCTGGCGCAGGAACTCGATCGACCGGCCCGGGAACTGGGCGATTATGATCAGGGCCGCCGCGCTGGCTCCGGTATGTCCGATCGACTCCTCCGTTTCGCGGCGGAGCCGGTCGCTCACCGAGAGAACGAATGCGCCGAGCAAATTGTCGCGGCGCTCCTTCGCCTTCATCGCACCTCCATCTCTCCGGTCTTCCCCGGGGACTATGCATCATGCATACTACCGTTGGTACAG
>Ga0081538_10002615_pt1 | contig 17425 bp, 18 predicted proteins | sample TabmetS5T2R1_FD_71022 | JGI IMG/M metagenome (GOLD analysis project Ga0081538, IMG submission 71022) | Tabebuia heterophylla rhizosphere microbial communities from the University of Puerto Rico - S5T2R1 | ecosystem: Host-associated > Plants > Roots > Rhizosphere ... | reverse complement strand
GTGCCCCGCGGGGGGGGGGGGGGGGTTGGGGGGGGGCGGCGGTGGTGGGCGGGCGCGGGGCCAGGGCGGGCCGCCGCTGCGCTGGCCGCCCGCCAGGCCCCGCAGGACATCGATCTGGCCGCGGCGCGGGCGCGGTTTGCGGCGCTGATGGCGCGCGATGCGACCGATGCCGGGATGGTCGTATCATGATGGCGCATCGTCCGTTCGCAACCGACATCGTCGCCCAGCGCGCGGAAGACGAGCCGGCGCTGATCGTCGACGTGGAGGGCTTCGAAGGGCCGCTCGATCTGCTGCTGACATTGGCGCGGCACCAGAAGGTCGACCTCGCCAAGATCTCCATCCTGGCGCTCGCCGATCAATATCTCGCTTTCATCGAGCATGCGCACCAGCTGCGGCTCGAGCTCGCAGCGGACTACCTCGTCATGGCGGCGTGGCTCGCCTATCTGAAGTCGCGGCTGCTGCTGCCCGACACCGGCGAGACCGAGGGCCCGACGGCGGAAGACATGGCGGCCTCGCTCGCCTTGCGTCTAAAGCGGCTCGAAGCCTTTCGCGCGGTCGCCGGCGAGCTCATGGGCCTTCCCCAACTCAGCCGCGACGTGTTCGCCCGCGGCGCGCCGGAGCCGATCGCCGACATCAAGCATCCGCAATTCACCGCGACGCTGTACGATTTGCTCTCCGCCTATGCGTCCCAGCGCCAGAAGCGAGCGCTGGCGCATGTGGAGCTTCCCCACCGGAGCGTGTGGTCGCTCGCCGAGGCGCGCAGCGCGCTCGAGCGGCTGATCGGGGCCGCCACCGACTGGACGCGGCTCGACCAGTATCTGATCGCCTATGTGGTCGAGCCGTCGCAGCGCGCGACCGCGCTGGCGTCGAGCTTTGCTGCAACGCTCGAACTGGTCCGCGAGGGCCTGATCGAGCTTCAGCAGCATGCCGCATTTGCGCCGCTCTATCTGCGCAAACGCGCGGCCCAACCCCAAGCCGATGCGAGCGGCGAAACACCGCCGGTCGCTACAAACGAGGGATAGGAGCATGTCCCGTCTGGCCCGGAGTCACGCGATCGTCGAGGAGCCCATGAGTGTGGCCGAACCGCGCCCCGAGCATCTGCGCCTGCTCGAAGCGCTGCTGTTCGCTTCGGCCGAGCCGCTCGACACGGCGACGCTGGCCGAGCGTCTCCCCGATGAGGTGGACGTGGAGGCGGCGCTCGCCCGCCTGCAGGAGGACTACGCGGCGCGCGGAGTCAATCTCGTCCGCGTCGCCGGAAAATGGGTCTTCCGCACCGCCCGCGATCTCTCCTGGTTGCTCGCCCGCGAGGCGGTGGAGACGCGCAAGCTGTCGCGCGCGGCGCTGGAAACGCTCGCCATCATCGCCTATCACCAGCCGGTGACGCGGGCCGAGATCGAGGACATCCGCGGGGTCACTGCCTCCAAGGGCACGCTCGACGTGCTGCTCGAGACCGGTTGGATTCGCCCGCGCGGCCGGCGCAAGGCGCCCGGCCGGCCGATCACCTTCGGCACGACCGAGGCGTTCCTCACCCATTTCGGCCTCGAGGGATTGACCGCCTTGCCGGGCCTCGAGGAGCTGAAGGGGGCGGGGCTGTTCGATGGCCGCCTGCCGTCCGAATTCACCATGCCGGCGCCGTCGGACGAGCCGGCTCTGCGCGAAGACGAGGAGCCGCTGGAGGAGAGTGATCTCGATCTCGGGCTTGCCCCGCGGGTGTCACGCGTCGATGAGGAGTGAGCGTTGCTCGAGCGTGAGGCGGCTGCGGCCGGCTGGTTGCGTCAGCGCGGTCACCGGGGACGGACGCCGGCAACCATCGCGGCGCGTCTTACTTTCCACGATGTCCATCATCGCTATGGCGACGTCGCTTCCGTCGTCGGCTTCAGCCTCGATGTGGCGCCCGGCGAGATCGTCGTCCTGATCGGCCACTCGGGCTGTGGCAAGACGACGGCATTGCGGCTGGCGGCGGGCGTCGAAGTGCCGAGCGCCGGCTGCATCCTGATCAACGACCAGGAAGTGGCGAGCGCGGCGCAATTCCTGCCGCCGGAGCAGCGCGGCGTCGGTCTCATGTTTCAGGACTACGCGCTGTTTCCCCACCTCACCAACCTCGCCAACGTGATGTTCGGACTGCGCGGTCTTCCGCGTGCGGATGCCGTGGCGGAAGCGCGGCTCGCGCTCGATCGCGTCGGCCTTGGCGATTACGCCGATGCCTATCCGCACATGCTCTCCGGCGGAGAGCAGCAGCGGGTCGCGCTGGCGCGCGCGGTCGCGCCGCGCCCGAGCGTGCTGTTGATGGACGAGCCGTTCTCCGGGCTCGATCGCAGCCTGCGCGACGAGGTGCGCGAGGACACGCTGGCGGTCCTGCGCGAGAGCCGCGTCACCTGCGTCATCGTCACCCACGACCCGGAAGAGGCGCTGCGGATGGCTGACCGCATCGCCCTGATGCGCCTCGGAACCCTGGTCCAGGTGGACGTGCCGGAGGTGATCTATCGCCGCCCGGCGGATCTGTTCGTGGCGCGGTTCTTCTGCGAGCTCAACGAGATCCCCGGCGTGGTGCGGGACGGAACGGTGGACACGCCGGTGGGCGTGTTCGCGGCGCCCGGATTGCCCGAAGGCGCCTCGGCCGTCGTGGCGATCCGGCCGACCGGCATCCGCCTGCTTGCCCCCGGCGCCGGCGTGCCCGGCCGGCTCGAGCGACGCCGATTTCTCGGCGTCGTCGATATGTTTGAGGTTGCGGTTAACGGCGTCGACCGGAGGCTAAAAGGCCGCACCCGGGAATCCATCGCTTTTGCCGCCAAGGACGAGGTTGCGGTCGCGATCGATCCGGCCGAAGTCCTTGTTTTTGCCGCGCCCGAAGCCTAGGTTGCGCGTGAACAGGCGGGTTCGCGCGGCCCGTCGGCGCGGAGGTATTCTCGATGGGTGGAATGAGCATCTGGCACTGGATCATCGTCATCGCGGTGGTTCTGCTGCTGTTCGGACGGGGCAAGATTTCCGAGTTGATGGGCGACATGGCCCAGGGCATCAAGGCCTTCAAGAAAGGCATGTCGGAGGACGAGACGGCCAAGACCGAGCCGCCGAAGACCGAGCCGCCCAAGACCATCGACCATCAGCCGACCTCGACCACCACCAGCAGCACGACGGCACCCGACCTGCAGGGTCGGGCGGCCGCCGAGAAGAAGTTCGAAGGCGGCACCGTCTGAAGGTCGGTGCGGCGCACCTGAAGTACCGGGATTGGTGAGGGGGCGCCGGCCGCTGGCTCGCGCCCCTTGGAGTTGATGACGCCATGTTGGACATCGGTTGGGGCGAGCTCATCGTCATCGGCATCGTCGCGTTGATTGCGATCGGCCCCAAGGAGCTGCCCGCCGCGTTGCGCACGCTCGGTCAGTGGACGACCAAGATCCGCCGCATGGCCTCCGAATTCCAGAACCAGTTCCACGAGGCCATGCGCGAGGCCGAGATGGCGGATTTGAAGAAGCAGGTCGACTCGTTGACCTCGGGCTTCGATCCGATCGAGACGGCGCGCCGGGAGATCGAAAGCGCAGTGGAGGACAAGCCGCCGTCGGCGCTGGCCGCGCCGAGCGGTAGCTCCGATGCGCCACGAGCCGATGCGCCGAGCGCCCATGCGCCAGCGGACCCGACCGTCGCTCCCGACGTTCAGACTCCGCCTGCCGAGCCCGCGACGCACACGGAAACCGACAAGGCGCTCGCGCTTGATGAGCCGAGCGCCGCCAAGCCGGGAGAGCGGCCGACATGAGCCGCGAGGATGAAGAGAAGGAAATCGAGGCCACCAAGGCACCGCTGATCGAGCATCTGATCGAGTTGCGCTCACGGCTCATCAAGGCGCTCGTCGCGTTCGCCATCGCGCTCGTCGTCTGCTTCTTCTTCGCCAAGCAGATCTACAACGTGCTGACTTGGCCCTATGTATGGGTCGCCGGTCCGGAAAATTCCAAGTTCATCTACACAGGTCTGCTGGAATACTTCGTCGTTCAGCTCAAGATCGCCATATTCGGTGCGGCCTTCGTGTCGTTCCCGGTGGTCGCCACCCAGATCTATATGTTCGTGGCGCCGGGCCTTTATCGCAACGAGCGCCAAGCCTTCCTGCCTTATCTCGTGGCGACGCCGATCTTCTTCCTGCTCGGCGCGATGGTCGTCTATTTTCTCGTGTGGCCGATGCTGGCGCGGTTCTCGCTCGCCATGCAGCAGGCGGGCGGCGAGGGCCAGGCGGCGATCGAGCTGTTGCCCAAGGTGGATGATTACCTGACGCTGATGATGAAGCTGATCTTCGCCTTCGGAATCGCCTTCCAACTGCCGGTGATTCTGACGCTGCTGGGGCGTGTCGGCATTCTCACCTCGGACCAGCTGCGGGCCAAGCGGCGCTACTTCATCGTCGGCGCCTTCGTCATCGCCGCGGTCCTCACGCCGCCGGACATCATCAGCCAATTCTCGCTCGCCGTGCCGCTCATGGCGCTCTACGAGGGATCGATCTGGTCGGTACGCTGGGTGGAAAAGAAAGCCGCGAAGGCAGCCGCTCCGGCAGCCAGCGCCCAGGCCAATCCGGCCGAATAAGCCGCCGGGCCGCCAGCCTGGAGCTGTCGGGCGGATTGGCGTAAGCGTAATCCGCCATTCCTCGAATCGGCGCGATACCCTTCGCTATTGCGCCTGCACCCAGCATGAAGCGCATTCACCATGCACGACATCAAATGGATTCGTGAGCACGCCGACGAGTTCGGCCGCGGGCTCAAGCGGCGCGGGATGCCGGCAGCTGACTGCGATACGCTCATCCGGAATCTTGTGGCGGTGGACGAGCGCCGCCGCAGCGCCATCGCCAAGCTGGAGCAGGCGCAGGCGCGCCGCAACGCGGCGTCCAAGGAGATCGGCCAGGCCAAGGCCAAGAAGGACGAGGCGCGCGCCCAGACCCTGATGGCCGAGGTGGCGGAATTGAAGAACACCATTCCGGCGCTGGAGGCGGAGGAGAAGGCTGCGTCCGCGGAGCTCGGCACGGCGCTGGCGCAAATCCCCAATCTGCCGGCCGACGATGTTCCCGACGGCACCGATGAGACTGCGAATGTCGAGCGCCATCGCTTCGGCGCCAAGTACGACTATGACTTTCCGCCCAAGCAGCACTTCGACCTGGGCGAAGCGCTCGGGCAGATGGACTTCGAAGTGGCGGCAAAATTGTCGGGCGCGCGCTTCGTCGTCCTCAAGAAAGGGCTCGCGCGGCTCGAACGCGCTCTCGCCCAGTTCATGCTCGACGTGCACACGACCGAGCACGGCTACGCCGAAGTCGCGCCGCCGCTGCTGGTGCGGGACGACGTGATGTATGGGACGGCGCAGCTGCCGAAGTTCGAGGATGATCAATTCTCCACCCGCGTAAAACTTTCGGATGACGAATTGGAAGAAGCAATTGCAAAGGCTGCTCGCTATGTCTCTGAAACCTATGAGGACGTCACTGTCGAGTTCCTTCGTGCAGCCATTGCTGCTGGCCAATCCATCGAAAAAACAAAAGCCCTGTGGCTGATTCCGACCGCCGAAGTCCCGCTCACAAATCTAGTCCGCGAATCCATCGTCGACGAGGCGGAGCTGCCGCTGCGCTTCACCGCCTGCACCCCGTGCTTCCGCGCCGAGGCAGGCGCGGCCGGCAAGGACACGCGCGGCATGGTCCGCCAGCACCAGTTCAACAAAGTGGAGCTGGTGTCGATCACCACGCCGGAGCAGAGCGGCGACGAACACGAGCGCATGCTCTCGTGCGCCGAGGAGGTGTTGCGCCGGCTCGGCCTGCACTACCGGGTGGTGACGCTGAGCACGGGCGACATGGGCTTTGCGGCGCAAAAGACCTACGATATCGAGGTCTGGCTGCCGGGGCAGGGCGCCTATCGCGAGATCTCGTCGTGCTCGAATTGCGGCGAGTTCCAGGCGCGGCGAATGAGCGCGCGCTATCGCACCAAGGAGGGTCGGCAGGTGCGGCCGGTGCACACGCTCAACGGCTCGGGCGTCGCGGTCGGCCGCGCGCTGATCGCCGTCATGGAGACCTACCAGCAGGGCAACGGCTCGATCGCGGTACCGGATGCGCTGGTGGCGTACATGGGTGGGATGAAAGTGATCGAATGACCGCGAATGCAGGGCGGAGTAGCGAAGCGTATTCCGTCGAATTCAGTGTTAATCCCGGCGCAATACGCCGCGCTATTGCGCCCTACGCTTGAAGTTTGATGCGCATCCTCATCACCAATGACGATGGCATTCATGCGGCGGGGCTCGATGCCTGCGAGCAGATCGCGCGCGCGTTGTCCGACGAGGTGTGGATCGTGGCGCCGGAATACGACCAGTCCGGCGTGTCGCATTCGCTGTCGCTCAACGATCCCTTGCGGCTGCGCGAGATCGGCGAGCGTCGGTTTGCCGTGAAGGGCACGCCGACCGATTGCGTGATCATGGGCGTGCGGCACATCCTCGACGGCAAGGCCGCGGATCTCGTGCTGTCCGGCGTCAACCGCGGCCGCAACGCGGCCGAGGACGTCACCTATTCCGGCACGGTCGCCGGCGCCATGGAGGGCGCCGTGCTCGGCATTCCGTCGTTTGCCCTGTCACAGGCCTATGCGGCGGCCAATCGCGAGCGGCCGCATTGGGAAACCGCGATCCAGCACGGCCCCGACATCATTCGCCGCGTGCTTACGACCGGCATGCCGCGCGACGTGCTGGTCAACGTCAATTTTCCCGATTGCCCGCCCGATGAGGTCAAGGGCATCGCGGTCACCAGCCAGGGCAAGCGTGATCAGGAATTGCTGCGGATCGAGGCGCGCCGCGACGGGCGCGGCAATCCCTATTACTGGATCGCCTTCGAGCGCCTGCGCACCCAGTTCCGCGACGGCACCGATCTCTCGGCGCTCGCCGACAACCGCATCGCCGTGACGCCGCTGCGGCTCGACCTGACCGACGAGCCGTTCATGACCAAGCTCGCCGAGCTGTTCGGGTGATCTCACGCACTGGCGTGCCACTTGCTCCATCTATCCCCGCACGCGCGCGCGTGCGGAGAGGTGGAGCGCGTTGCACTGCCTGTGTGACCGTCACCCCGCAATGCTGGTGAGGACGTTTTCCAGATTGGACAATTGGAACGGCTTCCGCAGCGTCGGCCGGTCGCGATAGGCCTCGGGCAAGCCGCGATCGCCGTAGCCGGTCGAGAACACGAAGGGCACGCCGCGCTCCATCAGCAGATCGGCCACCGGATAGACCGCGTTGCCGTTGAGATTGACATCGAGAATCGCCAGGTCGAAATCGGAATCGCGTGCCAACGCGATGGCCTCGTTGAGGCCGCCGGCCGAAGCGGCGACGCCGTAACCGAGATCGGCGAGCATGTCCTCCAAGAGCATGCGGATCATGATCTCGTCCTCGACCACGAAAACCCGGCGTGATGTGGCGCGGGATGGCGATTGGTCGCGTGTAGGGCTCATCTATTGCTCACCATAGAGAGGGATATCGATGGTGCATACGAGCCCGCTGCGCGCGAAATCGAGTCGCACCTCGCCCGAGCTTTCTTGCGCCAGGCCGCGGATCAGTCGCGAGCCGAAGCCTTGGCGTGTTGGAACCTTGACCGGCGGTCCACCCGACTCTTGCCACTTGACGAACAGCCGCGGCGGATCGACATCGTCGATCACCTTCCAATCGACGCGCAGCGATCCCTGTCCCTTGGAAAGCGCGCCATACTTGGCCGCATTGGTGGCAAGTTCATGGAATGCCATGACCAGCGACACCGCGGCCTTTGGTCCCACCTGCACATCGTCGTCGGGCAGCTCATGCCGGCGTTCCGCGCCGCAATACGGGATCAGAACGCGTTCAACGATGTCCTTGAGCGACGCGCCGCCCCAATTGCTCTCGGTGAGCAGGTTGTGCGCCTCTGCCAGCGCCATGACGCGCGCTTCGAATCCGGCGCGAAAGGCTTCCGCCGAATCGGCGTGACGCAGCGTTTGCGTGGCGATCGATTGGACGATCGCCAGCGTGTTCTTGACCCGATGATTGAGCTCCGTCAGCAGCAACCTCAGCTGCCGCTCGATCCGCCGTCGCTCGGCGATCTCCTCGCGCAGCGAGTCTTCCGTTCGCTTGCGATCGGTGATGTCGAGCGAGATGCCGGCCATGCGCTGAGGCGCGCCGTTCTGGTCGTAGACCGCGCGACCGCGCACGCGCAGCCAGTGCACGGTTCCGTCCGGCCAGATGTTGCGATATTCGATGTCGAGCGTGCCACCCAACGTGATCGCATCCGCCACCGCCCGTTCGTGCATGTCGCGGTCTTCGGGGTGGATCGCTGCGAGCAGAGTGTCGTAGCTGAATTCGTCGTTCGCCGCGCGGCCCCAATTCGCCTTGTAGATATCGGTGGTGAACAGTTCCCTGCTCTGCAGATCGAGCTCCCACGAGCCGAGCTGACCGGCGGTCAAGGCAAAGCTCAGCCGCTCGTCGGGCGACCAGCCCTCGATGGACCCGAGCGGGGTCGCCCGCCCATTGCGGGGACGCGCTCTCATTCCGCAGCGGCTCGCGGAGGCAGCGGGCTTGTCGTCATTCCAGGTTGGCTTGGCATCAACGGCCGTCCCCCCGCAGAAAAAACGACCTGGCGGCCAATCGGTTCCATTGGCGGCGCTCCGCGCGCGGCCTCCGTACAAATCGGCCCGTTCATGATAGGACAGTGGAAAAGGAGTGGGACGTGCGCAACCGTCCGTCAGCGGGAGACAATGTCGGCCGGATGGAATTCCTGCTGAGCCTGAGGCGGCGCGGGATCAGTAATGCCGGGGTCCTCAAGGCCATGGACCAGGTGCCCCGCGAGCAGTTCGTCGAGGCGGAGTACGCGGATTGCGCCTACGCCGACCAGGCGCTGCCGATTTCCTGCGGCCAGACCATAAGTCAGCCTTATGTGGTGGCCTATATGACCGAGCAGCTCGACGTCCGGCCCAAGGATCGCGTACTGGAGGTGGGGACGGGCTCGGGCTACCAAGCGGCCGTGCTGGCCCATCTGGCCCGCGAGGTGGTGACTGTCGAGCGCTACCGGACGCTGGCCGACGCGGCCCGCAAGCGGCTGGAGCGGGCCGGGCTGACCAATATTACCGTGGTTGTCGGCGATGGCCTGGCTGGCGTTCCGGACCATGCGCCCTATGACCGGATCGTCGTCACCGCCGCAGCCGAGCTCCTTCCGCAGGCGCTGGTTGACGAACTGGGCGACGGCGGCGTGATGGTCCTGCCGCTCGGACCGCATGGCGACCCGCAACGCCTCGTCAGGCTGACCAAGACGGAAAAAGGACTCGAGCGCGAAGACCTGATTTGGGTGCGGTTCGTCCCCCTGCTGCCGGGGAAAGCGCGCGAATTGTGAGGATTTTTGGCAACACTCATTAGGGTTTAGCAGTCGTTGCCGAAAATTAAGGGCCTGTTTACGCCGCCTTGATTAACTCGCTCGTCGTCTGAGTTGCGTTTTCGAGTGAGTTTCACCATGCGTTTCCTCGCCGAGTCCCGCGCGCGCCTGTCCGCGCGCGTTGCCGTCCTTGCCCTGGTTGCTGCCACAGCCGCAGGTTGCAGCACTGATATCAACCGCTTCAGCGACAACCCGTTCTCAAGCTTTCGCACGACGAACTCGGCCGCGGACGACGCCACCGGGGCTGTGCCGCGCGGCCAGGTTGAAGCCCAGAGCCTGGCGGCCCCGACGCGGCCGGCCAATATCTCGTCCACCGGCGCGCCCGGCGGCGCTTCGGCCGGCGCCTCCTCATCCCGCGTCGCCGCCGCCCAGGTCCCCGTCCGGCCCAATGCGACTAGCCGCGGTGCGGCCAACCGCACGGCCGCTGCACCGAGAGGAATCCATGTGGTGGCGCCCGGCCAGAGCCTGACCTCGATTGCGCGGCTCTATGGCAAGTCGAGCGCGGAGGTTGCCCGGGCCAACGATATCAAGCCTTCCGCCACGGTCCGTTTCGGCCAGCGGCTGACCATCCCGGGCGTGCGGCAGAGCGACATCAAGACGAGCCAGGCATCCATGCGCGAGCCGGCCGCTCCGACGTCCGCCGCGCCGGCCAAGCCGGCTGCCGGGAGCCAGGTGGCGGCCAACCAGCCGGTGGCCACGGCCCGGCTCGCCACGCCGGCGACCGAGACGCCGCAGCCGCGCGCCGCCTCTGGCACGGCCGAGCTCACCGGCACCGTGCCGAGCTTCCGCTGGCCGGTGCGCGGGCGCGTGATTGCCGGCTTCGGCACCAAGGTGAACGGTGCCGTGAATGACGGCATCAATCTCGCGGTACCCGAGGGAACCTCGGTGAAGGCGGCCGAGGACGGCGTCGTCGCCTATGTGGGCAACGAGCTCAAGGGCTATGGCAACCTGGTCCTGGTGCGGCATTCCAATGGTTTCGTCACCGCCTATGCGCACGCCAGCGAAATCAAGGTGAAGCGCGGGGACCAGGTGAAGCGCGGCCAGATCCTGGCGCTTGCCGGCCAGACCGGCAACGTCAGCTCGCCGCAGCTGCACTTTGAGATCCGCAAGGGTTCGACGCCGATCGACCCGACCCAGTACCTCAACGGCAATTAGCACCGGTGATCCTGATCCGCTCGATCAGCACCAACGAGACCTCCTGGCGCTGATCAACGTGGGGCGGCCGGCTCCGCAAGCGGAACGCCGAGCCGCCCCGCGAGGTCTTGCACATATTGCCAGGCGACCCGCCCCGACCGCGCGCCGCGCGTCGTCGCCCATTCGAGCGCCTCGCGGCGCAGGTCGTCGGGCTCGAACGGGATGCCGTAGTGGCCGACGTAGCCCTCGACCATGGCGAGATATTCGTCCTGGCTGCAGCGATGAAAGCCGAGCCAGAGGCCGAAGCGGTCTGACAGCGAGACCCGCTCCTCCACCGCTTCGCCCGGATTGATCGCGGTCGAGCGCTCATTCTCCATCATCTCGCGCGGCATCAGGTGGCGGCGGTTCGACGTCGCGTAGAAGATGACGTTGTCGGGCCGCCCCTCGATGCCGCCTTCGAGCACGGCCTTGAGCGACTTGTAAGAGGTATCGGACACGTCGAAGGAGAGGTCGTCGCAGAACATGATGAAGCGCGGCCGCGCGGTGCGCAGGATCGCCATCACGTCGGGCAGGCTTTCGATGTCCTCGCGATGGATCTCGACGAGCTTCAAGCCGCGCTCCTTGTCGGCCCTCAGCTTGGCGTTGACGTGAGCGTGCACCGCCTTGACGAGGGACGACTTGCCCATGCCGCGCGCGCCCCACAAGAGCGCATTGTTCGCCGGCAGCCCGCGGGCGAAGCGTTCGGTATTCTCGAGCAGCAGGTCGCGCACGCGATCGATGCCCTTGAGTAGCGACATGTCGACGCGGTTGATGTGCGATACCGGCGTGAGCCGATGCCCCTCCGGATGCCAGACGAACGCATCGGCGGCCGCAAAGTCCGGCGCGGCGGGCGCGCGCGGGGCAAGGCGTTCGAGCGCCGCCGCGATGCGCTTGAGCGTGTCGGCGAGGAATGGAAGGTCTGGCGTGGCGCGATCGGACATGAGCGGCTTTCGGCGCAGTGCTCCCTTACCCGCCGATGCGCGGCAGGGCAATGCGTTTTGTTGGTGGACGTGCCTGGACGTGGCAATATCGGCTAGACGGGCGGAGGATCGCGGCGTTGCAATTGCGACGGCGGCCGCTATATTCCGCGCCGATTTCGGGCGCCGGCCCTGGATCGCTTTGCGACCGCCGCTGCGAGCCGAGGCAAGAGGACAAGGATGCTGATCTCGCCCGCGTTCGCCCAAGCCGGTGGGGGGCAGAGCGACTTGCTGATGTCGCTGCTGCCCTTCGTTCTGATCTTCGTCATCATGTATTTCCTGATCCTGCGGCCCCAGCAGCGGCGCGTGAAGCAGCATCAGGAGATGGTGAAGAACGTGCGCCGCGGCGACACCGTGATCACGTCCGGCGGCCTGATCGCCAAGGTCACCAAGGTGGTGGACGACGACAAGATCGAGATCGAGCTTGCCGACGGCGTGCGCGCCATGCAGATGCGGCAAATGGTGTCCGACGTGCGCGCCAAGGGCGAGCCGGCGAAGGACGAATCGGCCGGCTGAGCGCCGGCGCGACCAGGATGATCCATGCTCTACGTTTCGCGGTGGAAGGCAGCGGCTATTCTCCTGACGACGCTCGTCATCTGCCTGTTCGCCGCCCTCAACCTCTTTCCCGATCGGGTGTTCCAAGGCTTGCCGAAATGGGCTCAGCGTCAGGTCGTGCTCGGGCTCGATCTGCAGGGCGGATCGCACATCCTGCTCGAGGTCGATTCGAACGCTGTGAAAAGGGAAAAGCTGCAGACCCTGCTCGACGACGTGCGCCGGACGCTGCGCGAGGCGCGCATTCCCTATACGGGTCTTGCCGTGCGCGGCGATCACGTCGAGGTTCGCGTCACCACCAATCAACAACAGGCGCTGGCGAAGCTGCGCGAACTCTCTCAGCCCCTGGGGGGGCTCCTGACCGCCACCGGCCAGCGCACGCTCGACATCACCGAAACGGGCGGCGGCGTCATCCAATTGCGCGTCACCGACGCCGCCATGACCGAGCGAATCCGCCAAGCGGTCGAGCAGTCGATCCAGATCGTCGAACGTCGCGTCAACGAGCTGGGGACCGTCGAGCCTACGATCCAGCGCCAGGGCGTGGATCGCGTGCTGGTGCAGGTCCCGGGCCTGCAGGATCCGCAGCGGCTCAAGGAAATTCTCGGCAAGACCGCCAAGCTCACGTTCCGGCTGGTCGACGTGACCGGGTCGGTGGAGGAGGCGTTGCAGGGGCGCCCGCCGCCCGACTCGGAGGTCCTTTACGGAACTCCGAGCGAGGGCCGGCATCCCTATCTGATCAGGAAGCAGGTCATGGTGTCGGGCGAGGATCTCACCGATGCCCAGCCCGGCTTCGACCAGCGCACCAGTGAGCCGATCGTCACTTTCCGCTTCAACACCAACGGGGCTCGTCGCTTCGCCCAGGTGACGCAGGAGAACGTGGGGCGGCCATTCGCCATCGTGCTCGACAACGAGGTCATCTCCGCGCCTGTCATCCGCGAGCCGATCCTGGGCGGATCCGGCCAGATCTCCGGCGGCTTCACCGTCGAGCAGGCCAACAATCTTGCGATCCTGCTGCGCGCCGGCGCGCTGCCGGCGCCGCTGACGATCATCGAGGAGCGCACGGTCGGCGCCGGCCTCGGCCAGGACTCGATCGAGAAGGGAGTCCGGGCCTCCTGGATCGGTTCGCTGATGGTCGTGCTGTTCATGTTCGCGACCTACGGCATATTCGGGTTGTTTGCCAACGTCGCGGTGATCATCAATGTGGTGATGATCATCGGCATTCTGTCGATGCTCAATGCGACTCTGACGCTGCCCGGCATCGCCGGCATCGTGCTGACCGTCGGCATGGCCGTGGACTCCAACGTGCTGATCTATGAGCGCGTGCGCGAGGAAGTACGGGGAGGCCGTTCGGCGATTGCCTCGCTTGACCAAGGGTTCCGTCGCGCTCTCGCCACGATTCTCGATTCGAACATCACCACGTTCATCGCCGCTACTGTGCTGTTCTTCGTCGGCACCGGTCCAGTGCGCGGATTCGCTCTGACGCTCGGTATCGGCATCATCACGACGGTGTTCACTGCCTTCACGCTGACGCAGTTGATGATCGCGTCCTGGTTCCGCTGGCTGCGCCCGCGAACCGTTCCCATCTGATCGAGTATACCGTGCGCCTCCTTCGCATCGTACCGGACGACACCAAGTTCGATTTCATGCGCTTCCGGCGCATCAGCTTTCCCGTTTCCGCTATCCTGTCGGTCCTCGCGATCGCAGCGTATTTCACCCTCGGTCTCAATTTCGGCATCGATTTCATCGGCGGCACGCTGATCGAGGTTCAATCGAAGACCGGCCCTGCCGATCTGGCGCGGATGCGCTCCACGTTGAATGCGCTCAACCTCGGCGACATCCAGTTGCAGCGATTCGGCGCTCCGACCGATGTGCTGATTCGGATTCCACAACAACCGGGCGGGGAGGAGGCGCAGCAGCAGGCGGTCGCCAAGGTGCGCACAGCGCTCGGTACCGAGGTCGACTATCGTCGCGTGGAGGTGGTGGGCCCGCGCATTTCCGGAGAGTTGCTTGCATACGGCACGATCGGCTTGATGATCGCGATTTTCGGCATATTCATCTACTTGTGGTTCCGTTTCGAGTGGCAATTCGCGCTCGGTGCCATGGTGGCGAACACGCACGATCTGGTCATGACCATCGGATTCATGGCGGTGACCCAGATCGACTTCGATCTGAGCAGCATCGCCGCACTGCTCACTATCCTGGGCTATTCGCTCAACGACACGGTGGTCATTTACGATCGAATCCGAGAAATGCTGCGACGCTACAAGAAAATGCCCATCGGCGATCTGCTCAACGCATCGGTCAACTCGACCCTGTCGCGGTCGGTTATCACGCACGTGACGGTCACGTTGGCGTTGCTGTCGTTGCTGCTGTTCGGCGGGCCGGTCATCCACAGCTTCACCGCGGCGATGACCTTCGGCGCGGTGCTGGTCGGATCCTACACGTCCATCTTCATTGCCTCGCCCCTGCTCATTTATCTCGGCGTCGGAGAGAGCCGGCTGGCGATGGGCGAGCCGGAGACCGAAGCCAAGGCCAAGACCAAGGCTTAGGATCAATCGGTCCCGTGGTCGGAAACTCCGACGCGCCGCACCTACCGCATCCCGCGCCGATCGACGCCTACGGCAAGGGCGGCTTTCGTTTCGCCGGCATGTCGCACCGCGGCTCGCTGCTGTGCCTGCCGCAAGGCATCTGGCCGTGGCCGATCACCGTGCCGCACCAGGTCGACGCGGCCGCGCTGACGCCGGTTTTCGCGAGCACGGGCGCGATCGAGCTGTTCATCCTCGGCACCGGTCGCGAGCCATGGCTCATCCCGGAGGCGCTGCGCGCGCGCTTTCGCGAAGCCAGGATGGTCGTCGACGTGATGACCACCGGCCCGGCGGTGCGGACCTACAACATCCTGTTGGGGGAGCGCCGGCGCATCGCGGCCGGGCTGATCGCGGTGGAGTGATTGTCCTATTCTGCGGCCATGCACGACCCGTTCGCCCATTGCGAGCACCTCGTCCGCGCCGCCGACAAGGACCGGTTTCTCGCCACGCTGTTCGCGCCAGCCAACCGGCGCGGCGCGCTGTTCGCGCTGTATGCGTTCAACGTCGATATCGCGCGCGTGCGCGAGGTCGTTCGCGACCCGATGGCCGGCGAGGTCCGGCTGCAATGGTGGCGTGACACGCTGGAGCGTCCCGGCTCTGGCGAGGCGAGAGGGAGCCCCATTGCATCGGCCTTGCTCGATACCATCATCCGCTTTCGGCTTCCGGTGCAGCCGCTGATCGACCTGATCGAAGCGCGCGCGTTCGATCTCTACAGCGATCCGATGCCGACGCTCGCCGCGCTGGAAGCCTATGCGAACCACACCTCGTCGACCTTGATCAATCTCGCGGCGCGGATTCTCGATCCGCGAGCGGACGTGTCGGCTGCGGCCGGCGAGGCAGGTGCGGCTTACGCATTCGCCGGCCTGTTGCGCGCCTTCCCGCTGCACGCGTCACGCGGCCAGCTGTTCGTGCCCCTCGAACTCCTGGAGCGGCATGGCGCGAGCCCGCAAGACGTCCTCGCCGGCCGGCCTCGGCCCGAGATTTCTGCGGTGCTCGGCGACATGCGGGACATCGCGCAGCAGCATTTCGCGGCCTATCGCGCGGCCGCAATCCCGCCCGCCGTGGCGCCCGCATTCCTGCCGGCGGCGCTGGTGCCGCTCTATCTTAAACGGCTGGACCGCTCTCGGCGCGCGCCGTTCCGGATGGTCGATGTGCCGCCATGGCGCCGGCAATGGGCGCTTTGGCGGGCGGCGAGGAGGATGTAACCCAACTTGCGCAAAATCGACCATCCACTCCAGGCAAATCAATAGGTTAGCCGAAAAGTTGGCACTACATTTTTTGTTTTGAAGAGTTGGTCAGGCCGCTGATCTGGAGTGCTGGCGAGCTTTGTTCGGCGATGCGCATGCGCACGAGCCGCCAACCGTCGTTCCGTATCGTCGTGTGGCGCAGATACATGCGCCGCATCAAATCTGACTCGTCGCTCTCAGAAAATACCCAAGGTTGGCACTACATGCCCAAATCAGCTATCCGCGCTACCTAACCCCTTGATCCGACTCACACCACTACCCCCAAAATTACAAAAATCCACCCCTAACTGCGCAAGTTGGGGTAGCTATTCCGCCGCCACCGGCTGCGTTACCCCGGCGATCCAGAGGTCCAGGTCGACGAGCGCGCGCGCCGCGAGCGCGCGCTTCTTGGCGAGGGTTTTTTCCATCCCGCGCAGGCGCTTGCCGGTCGCATCCTTGGGGACATGCGACAGCGGCGGGAACAGGCCGAAATTGACGTTCATCGGCTGGAACGAGCGCGGGCCGGCGTCGATGGTCTCCATATGCCCGCCGGTGACATGGCCAAGCAGGGCGCCATGCGCCGTGGTCGGCGGGGGCGGCGTCACCGGCTCGCCCAGTCGCTCCGCCGCAGCGAAGCGGCCGGCCAGGAGGCCGATGGCCGCGGATTCGACATAGCCCTCGCAGCCGGTGATCTGGCCGGCAAAGCGCAGGCGCGGCATGACCTTGAGCCGAAGCGTTGCGTCGATGAGCTTGGGTGAGTTCAGGAACGTATTGCGGTGGAGTCCGCCGAGGCGGGCGAACTCGGCCCGTTCCAGGCCCGGAATGGTGCGGAAGATGCGCACCTGCTCGCCGTGCTTGAGCTTGGTCTGGAACCCGACCATGTTGTAGAGCGTGCCGAGACGATTGTCCTGGCGCAGCTGCACCACCGCGTAGGGCTTGCGCTCCGGCTGGTGCGGATTGGTGAGGCCGACCGGCTTCAACGGCCCGTGCCGCAAGGTCTCCGGCCCGCGCTCGGCCATGATCTCGATCGGCAGGCAGCCGCCGAAATAGGGCGTCGCCTCCCATTCGTGGAATGCGGTCTTGTCCCCGCGCAGCAGGGCAGCGACGAACTGCTCGTATTGCGCGCGCGTCAGCGGGCAATTGATGTAGTCGGCGCCGCTGCCGCCCGGCCCGGCCTTGTCATAGCGCGACTGGAACCAGGCGACACTCATGTCGATCGTATCGCGATGCACGATCGGCGCGATGGCGTCGAAGAAGGCAAGCGCGTCCTCGCCGGTGAGCGCGCGAATGGCCGCGGCGAGCGCCGGCGAGGTGAGGGGGCCCGTTGCCACGATCACCTGGTCCCACTCGTCCGGCGGAAACAGGATCTCGCCGCGGCGCGTGTCGATCAACGGGTCGCGCTCGAGCGCCGCCGTGACGGCTGCCGAGAAGCCGTCGCGGTCGACTGCGAGCGCGCCGCCCGCCGGAACCTGATGGGCATCGGCCGCCCGCATGATCAGCGAGCCGAGACGGCGCATTTCCTCGTGCAGCAGGCCA
>Ga0081538_10002614_pt1 | contig 17433 bp, 24 predicted proteins | sample TabmetS5T2R1_FD_71022 | JGI IMG/M metagenome (GOLD analysis project Ga0081538, IMG submission 71022) | Tabebuia heterophylla rhizosphere microbial communities from the University of Puerto Rico - S5T2R1 | ecosystem: Host-associated > Plants > Roots > Rhizosphere ... | reverse complement strand
CTCGCTGCAGAGCGCCGCCGGATGCCGAGGATGGCCGTCGAGAAGGACTACGCCTTCGAGGGACCGGATGGCCCAGTCAGCCTCGCGGACCTTTTCGAGGGCCGTCGCCAGCTGATCGTGTACCGCTTCTTCTTCGAGCCAGGCGTCGCCGGCTGGCCGGAAAGCGGCTGCCCGGGTTGTTCCTGGATCGCGGACCAGGTGACCCACCCGGCGCATCTGAACGCACGCGACACCACGATCGCGTTTGTGTCGCGCGCTCCGCAGCCGGATCTCGAGCGCTGGAAGGCGCGGATGGGCTGGGAGCTGATCCCCTGGTACACGCTCACCGACGATTTCGACGCTGACTTCGACGTAGGCGAGTGGCACGGCACCAACGTCTTCTTCCGCGACGACGACGGCCGGATCTCCCGCACCTACTTCGTCGACGGTCGCGGCGACGAGGCCCTGGGCGGCCTCTGGGCATATCTGGACATCACGCCGCTGGGGCGCCAGGAGGACTGGGAGGACTCGCCGCCCGGCTACCCACAGGGCCCTGCCAACAGCTGGGTCAGCCGGCACGACGAATACGACAGCCAGCCCGCGTCTTAACCCGAGGGTCGTCCCAGGTTAGGGCACGCCAACCGTCCAACCTCGGGAGTAGCGCTGCGTTGGTATGTGTAGATGCGAGCCACAACTATCCGGTTCACGCCCGAGCTCTGGGCTGAGCTCGAGCGCGAGGCGACACGCGAGGGCGTCAGCGTCGCGCAGTACGTCCGCGACGCGGTCCTCTTCCGGCTCGCCTACTCCGCCGGTGCGCGCGACAAGGCCGCCGAGCGGGAGGCTCAGTCCAAGCCGACACGCTGATCCTCCGGGCGATGTCGGATCCGCCGCCGGTAGCGTAACCGGTAACCCCAAGGGCATGCGAGCCTTGGGAGAGAGAGGGTCGTGTTCCGGGAGGAAAGTGACAGCGATTATCGCCTCGTCGCGCTCGCTCGCGCGGGCGATGTGCAGGCGTTCGAGCGTCTACATGAGCGCTATCGGCCTGACCTGCTGGCCTTCTGCCGGCATCTGACCGGGCAGCGTGAGGACGCCGAGGACGCCGTCCAGTACACGTTCTTCGTCACCTATCGCGAGATCGTGGAGACGACTCGACCGCTGGACTTGCGGCCATGGCTCTTCACGGTCGCCCGAAACCGCTGCAGCTCGCTCCTGCGCAGGCGACTCGCACGCCCGACGGTCAACGGGCCGAAGGGCGTGGAGGCTCACGCGGAGCCGCCTACCGACGAGATCGAGCGACGGGAGGAGCTGCGCCATCTGATCCGCGACCTGCAGGGTCTCCCCGAGCTCCAGCGCGAGGCGCTGCTGCTGGCTGAGATCGCCGATCTCCGTCACGCCGAGATCGCTCCCATCATCGGGGTCTCGGCGGCCAAGGTGAAGGCGCTCGTGTTTCAGGCGCGCCGATCGCTGACGTCCGCGCGCGAGGCACGCGATGCCGACTGCGGGGACATCAGGGCTCAACTCTCGACACTTTCGGGCGGGGCCCTCCGCCGGCGCCGTCTTCGCCGTCACCTGCGCGAGTGCGACGCCTGCAGCGCATTCGAGCAGGCGCTCGCCGAGCGACGCAAGGGCATCGCGGCGAGGGTGCCGCCGGCCGCCGGCGCCGCCGGAGGCCTGCTCGGCATCGGTTCCGGAGGCGCGGCGAAGGCGGCGATCGCCATCGTCGCCGTCGCGGGCTCGGGGGTGGCGCTGAGCGGGCTCTCGAGCCCGCCGGCAGATCGTCGGTCCGAAGCGCCCCCGGTCGAGCGCGTGGAGCAACGCGCGGCGGCAGGGGACCGCCCATCCGTCCGTCGCGCAAAGTCAAGGGCGCCCAGCCCGGCCGCGGCCGTGGGGCTGGACCGGGCTGCGGCGCGTCGAACCAGTCGCGATGAGGCAAGCCCGCGGCGCGTCAGGCGTGGTGCCGCGGAGCCCCAGGATGGCGAGGGGCGGATCGTTCCGCCGCCGGAGCTCGAGGTGGCCGAGATCGCTCTGCCGGCGGACAGGCCTGCGCGCCCCGACCAGGGCGCTCCGCCGACCGGGAACACGGAGCAGGGGCCCGCAGCCGGCCCACCGGGACACCTGCGCCAGGCGGAGGAAGCGCTGCCACCGGGACAGGCGCGTCGGGAGGCGGGAGCACCTGCACCGGGGCAGGCCCGCAAGCAGGGCGCCGAGCCGCCCGGCCAGACCGGCGAGAAGCCCCCGACCGGGCGGAACGACGAGGTCGCGCCGCCCACGGCCGGTGTGCCGCCACCGGCAGCCGACAACGTCCCTCAGGCTCTGCCTCCCCAGGCGAATGGGAACGGCTGGGGCGCGGGCGGCAAGAAACCGCCCAAGCCGGGCACTTGAGCAGCGTCCGATGGCACAACTGACGCCGTAGCCGACGGCGCCTGCGGCTGGAAGGTGACCGTACCGATGGCGGAAGCGACATCGCCCTGAATGCGGGCCCACGAAAGGGGTACCGCCAATGAGACAAGGAGGTACCAGAGCGGCACGCGACTGACACCCGATTCCGCAACGTGGAGGCGCGGCTCTTCAGGTGGCCGCGACACGAGGAAAGGGACGAAAGGGGCTAATTCGGATGGCCAAAGACTTCTCCGACACATTGCGGGACACCGTCAGCCAAGTGGTACGTGAGGCCACGCAGAACGGCGGGAAGCGCAAATCGAACGGACCGCTCTCCGGCGGGCGCGGGATTGCTGCGGGCGCCGGGCTGGCGGCAGTTGCGCCGCTCGCCGCCAAGGGCGTCGGAAAGCTCGCGAAGCGTCGTCTCGCGGGGGCGGCCGCCAAGAAGGCGGTCAAGACACCCGGCGCAGCGGTAGGTGATGTGACCTCGAAGCTCGGCGACAGCATCGGCAAGGGCGTCGGCGACAAGGTCAAAGACAAGATCGATGAATCAGGTGGCGCCGGCGGCATCGCCAAGGAGGCGGCCAGCGGGCTGCTTCCGGGCTTTGGCGGCGGCTCCAGCGATGGAGGTGGAGGCGGAATGGAAGGCGTCGGAAAGGGCCGGCGGATGCCGGTCCAGCAGGCCATAGACGTGGCGGTCCCGATTGAGACCGCGTACAACCAGTGGACTCAGTACGAGGATTGGACAGAGTTCATGCACAGGATCGTCCGCGTCTCACAGGACGAGGACGACCCGACCACGGTGAACTTCCAGGCCAAGATCTGGACGAGGACGCGTGACTTCCAGGCCGAGATCATCACGCAGCGGCCTGACGAGCGCATCAAGTGGCAGGTCGCTCAGGGGATCACCCACACCGGCGTCGTGACCTTCCACGAGCTGGCTCCGCGCCTGACTCGCATCGAAATCAACATGGACGTCCAGCCCGGCGGCATGATCGAGAAGGCGGCCCGCGGCATGCGCCACGTGAAGCGCGCCGTGCGCGCGGACCTGCACAGGTTCAAGGCCTTCATCGAGATGCAGGAGATGGAGACGGGCGCCTGGCGCGGCGTGATCGAGGACGGCGAGCTCGTCGAGGATCACGACCCGAGCTATGACGAGGAGCGCGAGTACAGCGACGTTGAGGATGCGCTCAGCGATGAGGAGCTCGAGGAGCGGGACGAGGAGGAGCAGGACGAGGAGGAGCAGGCCGAGGAAGAGGAGGACGAGGACGATCAGGCCGCACGCTCCAAGCGCTTCGAGCGCCAAGCGAAGGCGTCGTCGTCTCGGAGCCGGAGCCGGAGCTCGAGCCGAAGCTCGAACTCGGGCAGCAGCGGCAACGGCCGCTCCGCGAGCAGCCGTTCCGGCAGCCGCTCGTCCGGCAAGCGCCGCTCGTCCGGGAACAGCTCGTCCGGCCGGCGTAAGGCGGCCGCCAAGCGGAGTTGATCGAGGGCGCCGATGGCCGTTCCCCGTTTCATCGAGAAGGTCGTGCGTGATCGCGTGAAGGGCAAGCGCCCTTCCGCGGTCCGGGCGCTGGCCACCGCAGCGGCCGCGGGCGGCGTCACGGCTGTCCTCACCTACAAGGCGCTGCGTACATGACCCGACCGCCGGGAAGGGGGATCAGGAATGGCCGTTGACCTTCAGCGAGTGGCCGTGGCGGCGCTGCGCGCCGCCATCGAGGACGGCGAGCAGCCGCGCAAGAAGCGTGGGCTCACCGCGGGCAAGGCGCTGGCGCTCGGCGCGGTGGTCGTGACCGCCGGCCGAATGGCAGCCGGTCCCGGGGGTCGCCTCCTGCGCGAGAAGCTCGAGGAGCGCTTCGGCGAAGGCGACCACTACGAGGACGAAGAGGACTACGAGGACGAGGACTACGAGGACGAGGACTGGGACGAGCCCGAGGACGAGGAGTCCGAGGACTGGGATGACGAAGAGCCCGAGCCCCCCGAGGGCAGCGGTGATTACGAGCCCGAGGACGAAGAGGTCGAAGAGCCGGAAGACGAGGACCTCGAGTCGCCGCAGGCCGAGGAGGAGGAAGAGCCCGAAGCTGAGGAAGACGCCGAGCCCGAGGAGGACGCGGAGCCGGAGCCCGAGGAGGGTGAGGAGCCGGAGCCCGAGGAGGGTGAGGAGCCGGAGCCCGAGGAGGAAGAGGACGAGGTCGAGCAGCCGGCGGCCGAGGAGGACGTGGAGGAGGAAGAAGAACCTCGCTCGTCCAGGGCGCGGCCGCCGATCTTCGACTCGCCACCTCGCCGGAAGTCCAAGGTGAGGCCGGGGAGGAGACCACCCCGACATCCGCCTAGGCGGCAGAAGTCGGGAGCGTCGGCGCAAGCGAAGGAGTAGGGGCCTGAAATGGCGACAACCAACCGCAGAGCCGAAAAGGAACGGACCGAGGATAGGGACGACCGATCAGAGGAGGTCGAGCGCTATCGGCAGGCGGCAGAGGACGCCCTCCAGCAGCTCGACTGGTGCATCGGCTACCTGCACGGGATTCGCAAGGTCGAGGTTTCGCGGGCGTTGGCGAAGAACCGCACGCACATCCGCAGCCGGCTGCTTCAGCGGGATGAGCAGCCGCTGCCCGCAGAGAAAACTGACGAGACGTAATGACTAAGGGAGGCAGTGGGACATGGCAGTAGCCAATGCAGGCTCGGGATATCTGCAGAGACCCGGGGGCGGGGGGACCCTGGCGGACGTCGTCGACATCATCCTGGACAAGGGGCTGGTGATCGATGCGTACGTGCGGGTCTCACTGATCGGCATCGAGATCCTCACCATCGACGCGCGCATCGTGATAGCGAGCGTGGATACATATCTCCGCTTCGCCGAGGCAGTCAACCGTCTCGACCTTCAGGCTACGGACGACTCGCAGGGGCTGCCGGAGCTCATGGAGAGCGTCACGAGCGGGGGCGCCAAGTCCAAGACTCAGGGCGCGCTCGAGGGCGTGAAGGAAAAGCTCTTCGAGGGCGACGACGACGAGGAGGAGAAGGAGAAGGAGAAGAGCCGTCCGCGTCGCCGGAGCTCGCGCTCGCGTAGGAAGGACGACGAGGAGTGACCGATCGCGACACGGTCGTCTACGTCTACGGCGTCGTCCCGGCCTCCGAGCGGCCGCCCGCCGGGCTGGCCGGCGTCGGTCGCGAGGGAAACCCGGTTCGGCACGTGGCCGCGCCGAAGGTCGCCGCGATCGTCAGCGACGTGTCGCGTGCGCCCCTCGGGCGCGGGCAGGACATCAGGGCACACTGGCGCGTGCTCGACGACGCGGTGACACGCTCGGCCGTGCTGCCGCTGCGCTTCGGCACGGTGATGGAGAGCGACGCTGCGGTCCGGGACGACTTCCTCGCCCCCAACGAGGATCGTCTGACGGCGCAGCTCGCGGGCCTCGAGGGCAAGGTGCAGCTGAGCGTCCGTGGGTCCTATCGCGAGGAGGCGCTGCTACGCGACGTGGTGCAGAGCGCCCCATCCGTGCAGCGAATGCGTGAGCGGACCCAGAAGCTGCCCCAGGAGGCGGCGTACTACGACATGATCCGCCTCGGCGAGCTCGTCGCGGCGGAGATCGACCGCTGCCGTGAGCATGACACCGGGCTGGTCGTAGAGCGCTTGGCACCCCTGGCCGTGGCTTCGCACAGGGACGCGCACACGACGAAGGAGAGCGGCGTGAACGTGGCCTTCCTCGTCGAGCGCTCGCGTGTCGACGCGTTCGCGGCGGCGGTGCAGGGCCTCCACGCCGAGTTCGGAGACCGCATCCGGCTGCGCTGCGTCGGGCCACTGCCGCCGTACAGCTTCGCCGACCAGATCGTGGGTGAGGCGGCATGGGCCTGATCAGCGGCCTTCTGACGCTTCCGCTGGCCCCCGTTCGAGGCACGGCGTGGATAGCCGAGCAGATTCAGGAGCAAGCCCTCGAGGAGCTCTACGGGGACCACGCGATCGAGGCGCAGCTGCACCGGCTCGAGGAGCTGCATGAGGCGGGCGAGATCGACGACGAAGAGCTCGTGAGAGCCGAGGACGAGCTGCTCGAGCGGCTCGCCGCGGCACGTGGATTCGGTTCTGGGGGAGACGATGGCTGAGACCAACGGCAAGGAACGGAAGGACAGGGCGCAAAACGAGGACCGCCAGAGCGACGATGGCCGCGCCGCCCTCTCCGCCCAGGAGCTGACCGAGGCGGCCCTGAGCACGATCGCCGATCTGACGCGCTTCCAGCCGGAGGCCGTCACCGGCCTCGAGTGGGACGGCGAGACGTGGCATGCGAGCGTCGACGTCCTCGAGCTCGAGCGCATTCCGAACACAACCGACGTGCTCGCGACGTACGACGTTCAGCTCGACGACGAGGGCACCCTGCTCGGCTACAAGCGCAGGCGGCGCTTCATCCGAGGGCAGACCGAGATGGAGGAGTGACGATGGCGCAAGAGGAGCTTCTCCGAACCCGCAGCAGTGGGCTTCCAGGTCGTCCGACCGAGTCGACCAACCTCGCCGACATCCTCGAGCGCGTGCTCGACAAGGGCATCGTGATCGCGGGCGACATCCAGATCAACCTGCTCGAGGTCGAGCTGCTAACGGTCAAGCTGCGCTTGCTCATCGCGTCCGTGGACCGCGCCCGGGAGATGGGCATCAACTGGTGGGAGGCGGATCCGTCCCTGCAGGCCGTGGATGACCGGGAGAGTCTCGAGCGGGGTGGTGGCAACGAGCAGCTCGAGCGTGAGAACAGGGAGCTGCGCGAACGCCTGGAGCGACTCGAGCAGCGCGTCGGCTCGGGCACGGTGGAGGAAAGCAGCGGTGAGCGATGAGCTCGAACGCTGGGCCCGCGGCCGGCTACCCGAGGTAATTGCCCGGGCGGAGGAGCAGGCGGCGGCCGAGTTGGCGCGCGCGTTGGTGCGCGCGGCCACGGAGCCGGCTCCGGCGACCCCCGCGCCGGAGCCTCCGCCGCCGCCGCGGCCGCCTGAGCCGGAGCCTGGCGACGGCCTCTGGGCCTACTGCGTCGCCCGCGCGGACGTCGAGCTACCTACAGAAGCGGCTCCCGTGCATCACGAGGGGCCGCTCGAACGTGTGGTGCACGACGGGCTCGCGGCGCTCGTGAGCCCGGTGCCCATGTCGGACTTTGGGCGGGAGGCGCTCGTGCACAACCTCAACGAGCTCGACTGGCTCGAACAGGTGGCGCGCCGGCACGAGGCCGTGCTCGAAGAGGCACTCGGTGCCGCAACGATCGTGCCGCTGCGGCTCTGCACGATCTTCAGGGACACCGAGGGCGTGCGACGGATGCTCGAGGATGAGCGCCCGCAGCTCGAGGCCGCGCTCGAACGGCTGGACGGTCGCGAGGAATGGGGCGTGAAGCTGCTCGTCGATCCCGGCGCGCTGTTGGTCGCCGCTCGCGCTCGCAGCACCGACGCAGCCGACCTGGAGCGCCGGCTCGAGGGATCGACCGAGGGAGAGGCCTACATGCTCCGGCGCCGGCTCGAGCGCCAGCTCCGCGAGGACGCCGACAGACTCGGTGCTGAGCTCGCCGAGGACGTCCACGCACGGATTCAGGACTGGGCCGACGCCGCCGTACTCAACTCGCCGCAGAACCGAGATCTGTCCCGCCACGAGGGCGAGATGCTGCTCAACGGGGCGTATCTGGTGGCGGCGGCGAAGGTTGAGCGGCTGCGTGAGCTCGTTCGGCAGCTTGCCGAGCGCCACCACGAGCTCGACGTGCGTATTGAGCTCACGGGGCCCTGGCCCCCGTACAACTTCGTCACCGGACGCTCGCCGACGGAGCCCGCGCCCGCATGAGCAGGATCCCGGACCGCGAGACCGCGCTGGTCGACCTCGTCGACCGACTCCTCGGCGGCGGGGTCGTGATCGCCGGCGACATCACGCTGTCGGTGGCCGACGTGGACCTCGTCTACGTGAGTCTGCGCGCGCTGATCACCTCCGTTGCGACCGCGGAGGAGAAGCGGCTGCTGCCGCAGATGGGGAGCTCGCTGTGATCCAACTCGTCGCGATCACCGACGACCAGTCGGCCCCGGCCCCGCCGCTCCGTGCCGTGGCCTGTGACGGGCTCACGGCGATCTGCGCGCCGGTCGACGAGGCGCCGACTGACGCCGAGTCGCTCTGGCGGCACGAGGAGCTCGTCGAGTCCCTGATGGAGACGCGTGACCTGTTGCCCGTTCGCTTCGGCACGCTGCTCCCGGATGACGACGCGGTCGCGCATGCCGTGCGCGAACGAGTCGGCCAGCTCGCCGGACAGCTCGAGCGGGTGCGCGGCGCGATCGAGATCGCCGTGCGCATCCGCGACCGCGCGAGCTCTCCACTGAGCGGCCGCGGCGTCACGAGCGGCACGGACTACATGCGCCTCCAGGCGGAACGCGTTCGTAGCGCTCAAGCGATCCACGACGAGCTGAGCGCGCTCGCGCGCGACAGCACGATCCTGCCGGGTCCCGAGCTGATGCGCGCCGCCTACCTTGTCGATCGCTGCGACGTGGACGAGTTGGTCGCTTGCGTTCGGCGACTGCAGGGCGCGAATGCCGACCTCGACCTGATCTGCACGGGCCCCTGGCCGCCGTACTCGTTCGCCGAAGCGGAGCGGTCATGAAGGACAAGGTGCTCGCCGCCCCCACCGACCTCGATCCACTGGCCGCTCAGAGTCCGCGCCTCGAGAACGCCTTGAGCCGACGCATCAACGCCGACCCCGAGTCGGTCGAACGCGGGCTGGTTCAGCTAGTCCTGACGATCGTGGAGCTGCTGCGCCAGCTCATGGAGCGCCAGGCGCTGCGGCGTATCGACATCGGATCTCTGTCTGAGGAGCAGATCGAGCGCCTCGGCAAGACGTTCATGGAGCTCGACCGGCGCATGCAGGAGCTGCGCGACGAGTTCGGCCTGGATGAGGAGGACCTCAACCTCGACCTGGGTCCGCTCGGACGACTGCTCTAATCGCGCGGAGCGCGCTCAGACAAGCCGGCGCAGCAGCCTTCCGAGGCCCTCGACGACACCGCGCAGCAACCCAAAGACTCCAGCTAGTAGGCCCCCTATGGCCTTGCCGAGGCCGCGAAGCACACCCATGGTTCGATCCCTCCTCTGGCCGTCCCGGTACCCGATGCCGGGAGGTCTACTCTGGCTCGGCACCTAGGCTCTTGGCGTGGACGTATCGCGCCCCCGGCTCGACCTTCTCGCCTTCGCGCTCGCGCTCGCCGTGGTGTCCTGGCTTGCGATCGGTTTCGTCGTCGAGCGCAACGGGGCTGCGACCGTCATGTCCGCGATGTGCCTCGCCGGGCTCGTCGCCGGACGGATCCTGGGCGTGCCCGGCAGAGTGCTGCTGCCCGTCGCCATCGGGCTCGCCGTGGTGCTCGGGCTGATCTGGATCGATTCGCCAGTCGGCCCGCACAAGACGAGCGCGTTCGCTCACGCAGCTGGCGGCACCCTCGCCGGCTGGGGCCTGGTCGAGGCGCTACGCCACCGGGTCCGCGACCCGCTCTCGCTGGGGCTCCTCGCACTCACAGCGGTGGTCGCCCTCACCCTTGTATGGGAGCTCGGTGAGTACATAGGCGATCGGCTCCTTGACACGTCCCTGCAACCGAGCAAGCGTGACTCGGCGGAGGACATCGTCGTCGGCACCGCCGGGGGCCTCGTCGGGGTCACGCTCGCGAGCGTTGCGCGAGCACGATTGCGCCCGTCACGCGAGGGGTAGAAAGAACGGTGCGACAGAGACGTCGATAGGAGGGAGCGAAGGCGTGGCTGGATCGGATGATCGGCGTGGAATCGCAGGCATATCGCTCGGCGGCATCATCGTGATCGTGGGGATCGTGCTGATCTTCGTGTGGAGCTTCTGGATCGGGCTGATAATCGTGTTGATCGGCCTGATTGCTTTCGGAGGGTTCGCCCGCGGCAAGTGGTACTGAGCGAAGCTCAGCTTGAACTGCCGACGCGGATCGAGGCAGCGACGACGGTCGCGTTGCTCGCACCTGGATCGGCTTAGCGGCTGCAATCGCTCACAACTCGCAGCGTCGGCCGGTCGGCCTCCGGCTTACAAGATCGCCGCCTCCCGCTTGCGCGTCGGGCAGTCGGTCAAGCTGCGCAATCATGCCGGTCGCCGCGGGCTCGAAGCTCAGTGATGAGCTCCTCAGTCTCGTCGAGCTCGCGGCGGAGCCGGTTCCATTTCTCGGTCGCGCGCTTCGGGAACGCCTGGCCCGCATAACGGGCGTTCAGCTTCCGGATCGCGGCCACGCGCTTACGCTGCGCGGCCCTAAGCTTTCCCGCGGCCGCCGATACCTCCGCCTCGGGGCTCTTCCTACTGTCCCATCTTGGTCTGGGCCTGACGAGTTGCATTCTCGCGGCCGATCCAGCGAGGCCTCGGATCTGCGGGAACGACGGCCGCCTGTGCATCCCCTCAGCTATCCCCCGCCCGGACGCGCCTAAGTATCTGCCTTCGGTTACGGTCGAGCGTCTGCGCTCGATTTCGGGATCGGACCTCGTGTTGTTCATTGCCGTTGCCTGTTACGTCCATTCCGCGGTGTCCCCCGGTGGGTTGGCGTGTCTTCTAGATGCTCGAACGCCCCTACTCGCCGGGCATTCAGGGTCTAATCGCATCTGAGCGATCCGCGTTCGGAAGCGGTGCCGGCGCGTTTGCGGTCAACCTGAGGTTCGAGGGTCACTCGCCCGGCGCCCTCCTCTGTTGCCTGGAGCGCCTGCCAAGTGAGTGGAATACAGATCCGGTCAGGAGGCGGTAGGGCAGCGGCGACGCGAACATCGGCACCCGCTCGCTGTCTCGGCGAAGGCAGCGGGGACAAAGCTCGTGATGGCCGTGCCTCGTTTGGAGAGACAGGTGGCAGGCGGGACAGTTCAGATACGACATCGGCGACCTCTCTTGGATGACAAGTCAGCGAGAGGCCGCTGCCCCGCCTTTCTGCAAGGCGGAGCCGCTTCCACCCATCTCAACAGGGGGCGTGCCGGGCGGTCACCAACGGCGCCCGTTCGACACGCTGGTTCTTACTACCCGCTTCTTCGTCCTGGAATCTGTCGTCCGGCCGCGATCCAGAAGGGCGTGCGCGGGCCGATGCCGGGGGTGGCGCAGACCTGCAGCATGTCTACCTCGCCCGGAGGCCCTGTGCATCCTTGCGGCCCGGCGGGGGTCCGGGCCTTAGGGCGTCAGCGGCCGCCGAGACTTCAGTTCGGCCGTTACGGCGCCGCGCACACGACCCACGCAGTGACGTCCGCGGGACCAACCACACCGGTGGTGTCGACTTCGACGGCGGCCGCGGACCAGGCGGTCGGCGTGTAGCCGTCGTAGTGTGGCTCGTTCGGAGGCGCGTAGAAAGCCAATGGCTGCCCGGTGGGACCCTGGCCGACGACGAACCCCGTCACGCTGTGGGCGCCGCCGCCTGTGGCCCGTTCGCCCGGCTGACAGTGGGCGGTGACCTTGTCGAATCCTCGCGTGGCGCGGACCTTCACGTTCGTAGCGCCCGCGTCGCCCTTCGGCCCCTGCGGACCTTGGGGACCCTGTGGAAGCTGCCCCGGCTTGAAGTCGCTGGCGCGCAGGGAGAGGAACTCCACCTTGGAAGAGTTGATCGCGTTGTTTTGGATGTCGGCACGCTTGACCTGGCCGTTACCGATGTGCTTCGACGTCACGCTGTTCTTGCTAAGCGCTATCGCAGCATATGAACTACCGCCGAGCGCGACGAACAGGGCCAGGAGTGCGACCGCCATCGCGGGACTGGGACGACGGAAGGGAAGCAGGGCCAGCATGGGAACCTCCCGATCTGTATTAGCCCAATGTGCGGACCCTATTCCCGAACTGGGGCGGGACGCAAGCGCCGAAGCGGTGAGGTAGATCAGCTGGGCCGAAGACCGGGGGATATAGCGGGACCCGCTCTGGAGCCGACTGAGTACTGATGCTCGCGGCACCATGGCCGGCAGTAGTTCTGAACCTTCGGGCCGGGATGAACGTCTGCCCGCAGGTCCGGCAAACCCTCGGCGGGATCGGGTCTCGCCGCCGAGCCGCGTTAAGGCGGTCGCTGTGTCGCTGCCGGTACTCCCGCTTGGCCACCGTGTGGCAGGCTCGGCACCAAGAACGCCGGTCGTCCGCCGAAGCTCGGCGGATCGGGAACGCCTCAATCGACTTGACCGTTCCGCAGTTTGCCCACCGCTTCTCCGCCGGCGGAGTGACGAAAAAGAAGGCGAACGTCCCGCGCCGGCGGTCGCTACCCGACCGGGCCAGGCGCTCTTCGACGCTCGGAGCAATGTGCCACTTTCAGGCTAGTTCGGCGAGCTGAAGAAGTCGGGGCGCGGGGGAGGGGACACCGCGGCGCTGCGTGCGGGTGGCGCCACCGATCTCTGTGCAGGACAAGGCGGAAGGCGGCAGTAGCGTCGCCTCCGCCGTGCGAGCGTCCGCGTCACCAGCAGCACGCTCGCAAAAGTGAGGACGCTGACGAGAACGACCCGCGCCGTGCACTGCGTCGCGTCGCCATTCAAGATCCTTGACCGGTGACGGGGCAACTGCTCGGATGGGGCGATGACGACGCCTCAGTCGCCGCCCGCACTCCCCGACGTGCCCGATCGAGGTAGACGGCGTGCGGGCCTGGCGACGTGGGAGCTCACGGTCAGGCTCCGCGTCGCCGATCTCGTCGCCCAGACCAAGAACCTCGAGCCGGACAAGCTGGCGGGCCCGGACGGTGTTGCCGTCGAGGAGGCGCTGCAGGAAGCGTGGGCCATCGCCACAAGCGAGCGCGGCACGCTCGGAACCTGGTGGTCCGGATCGCGCGTCGAACGGGCGTGGAACGCCATTCACAGGGCCGAGGCCGGGCTGCTCAAGCTCGACCCGCACGTGGCTCGGGCGATGATCCCTCGGTTGCAGAGCCGGATCGAGCGGGCGGTGACGAAGTCGGACAAGCGCCGAGAGTACGCCAACACGCTCGGGGACATCGCCACTGCGCCGAAGCCAAAGTTCGAGGCGCGAGTGCCCGAGCTCGCCCAGCTCTACCGGCAGGTGTATGCCGCCAACGACGAGCGGCAGCAGGCGCTCCGAAGCTTCCGCAATCGCATCGTCATGACGGCCATCGTGTTGACCGGCGTCCTCGTGGTGCTCGCGTTGTGGCACGCGCTCTCGCCGGAGTTCCTGGCCTTGTGCGGCACCGACGAAGGCGCGGTTGCAAACAGCGACGTTCGGCGCTGCGTAGACGGGGGAAGCTCGCCTCACCCGCGTGACGTCGTGCTGGTCCTGTTGCTTGGGACCCTAGGCGGGCTGCTTAGCGTGGGGTTCACACTCGGGCGAGCCTCGGCGGGGCGCAACGCGCTCTTCGACCCAACGCCGGCGCAGATAGCGCTCAAGGCGGCAACGGGCGCCGCGACCGCGCTGATTGCCGTCCTCCTCCTGCAATCGAGCCTGTTCGCCATCACCGTCGAATCCTCGGAGGCGAGCGTCCTCGCCGTGGCGGGGATCTTCGGGTTCGCCCAGCATCTGCTCACGCGGTTCGTCGACGTGCGGGCCGACGTCCTGCTCGGGGCGGCGAAGACGGACGACGATGCGAAGACGCACGACGACGCAGCGTGACGAGCGGCGGGCCGGCATGTCCGTCGAAAGACATGGGCGTTGCTGCCCTGCTGCTTCGGCCTGACAGCATCAGCGAGGTCCTACACCCGTCGCCACACCTGATTTCCATGCAAAGCATGCGTCCCGTGCGGCCACGGCTTTGTCGTCGGTGCGCCGGGCACAGGGCCTGCAGGACCTGCAGGACCTCGCGGGGTGCGTCTCGAGGATCCGCTATCGCTTGCGGAGCGCCCGGGCAACGTCAAGCGCGGCTCGCCGATCCCGGATCTTCTGCATGCTCCGCTTCCGGGCAAGCGCCCGGGCGATGTTCGGCTTCCCTACCCCGTAGAGATAGCCGTGGGTCCATGCGACCTTTGCGATTGCGTCACGGGCGTCCCGCCGATCCCGCTCCAGCTGGCGCTCGGGCGCACGGCTCCGACTGTCACGGTCGGTTGCCATTGCCAATCACCTCTGCCGCGTTATGTATACCTAGCGATCTTCCCCGGACCAGCATCGACACAATCACGGCGAACCCGCTGCCGCCGCCCGCCCTTCGTCACCGCGGGATCGTACGATCGCCGCACGCAGCGCCGCCCGGTGTACCCCTCGGGCTGCAGTCAAAGCAATACAGGCGCGGCCTCTCGACAACACGTACTCGAACCCCACCGCAACGGTCCGCACGTCGTCTGCTGCCTCGTGCCCCGCGGCAAGTATCGGCGGCTGTCTTTGGCCTGTTAGCGGCACCTCGAGCTGCAATACCGGCGCCGGTTGCTACGCGACTCGAACGACTCGCCGCACCACTCACACTCACGCGTCACAGCGCGTACCCCTCCCCCAGAGCAGGACCTGAAATCGGGCTGACTGGATTTGAACCAGCGACCTCTCCGACCCGAACGGAGCGCGCTACCAAGCTGCGCCACAGCCCGAGGGGCCTAGCCTAGCGCGCCCTCGGCGGGCGCAAACCGGCCATTGCCATACTGCGGCTGCGTGAGGCTACGCCGGTACCCCGTTGCGGCGCTCGTGGGTCTGCTCGCCGTGCTCGCGGCCTGCTCGGACGACGACCAGGCGGCAGAGCCGCCGTCGATGACCAGGTCGGCATCGACGGAGATGCCGTCGACGGGCGGTGGTGGGGGCGAGCCCGAGGCGAGCGCACGGCCGGTGCGGCTGCTCCGCCTGGGCAACTTCGACGAGCCCACCTACCTGACCGCACCACGCGGCGACTCGCGTCGCTTCGTGGTCGAGCGCGGCGGGCGGATCGTAATAGTCAAGGGCGGGCGCACGCTCCGGCAGCCCTTCCTCGACATCTCTGGCCTGGTCATGACCGGCGGCGAGAGCGGTCTGCTGTCGATGGCGTTCGCGCCGGACTACGGGAGCAGCGGCCTGTTCTACGTCTACTACACGGACCAGCAGGGGTTCCCGACGATCGCGCAGTACCGGCGCTCGCAAGGGAACCCGGACCAGGCCGATCCGGACTCGCGACGCACCATCATGCGAGTGGAGCACCATCGCTTCAACCACAAGGGTGGTCAGCTCCAGTTCGGGCCCGACGGGAGTCTCTACGCGGCATTCGGCGACGGCGGTGGCGGCGGCGACCCGGATGAGAACGCTCAAAACCTTGGCCGCATCCTCGGCAAGATGGTGCGCATCGCCCCACGCGAGGGCGGCGGCTACACGGTGCCGGGCGACAACCCGTTCGCGGGCCGCTCCGGCGCGCGCGGCGAGATCTACGCCTACGGACTGCGCAATCCCTACCGCTTCTCCTTCGACCGGCGCACCGGCGATCTGACGATCGGCGACGTCGGCCAGGACGCCATCGAGGAGATCGATTACCTGCCGGGCCGCTCGGGGCGGCCGCCGCGCGGGGGCTACAACTTCGGCTGGGACGTCTTCGAGGGCCGCGACCGCTACGAGGGCGGGACCGCGCGAGGCCACGTGCCGCCCGTGATCGCGCATTCGCAGGACGGCGGCTTCTGCTCGATCATCGGCGGCTACGTCATTCGCGACCGCGCCCTTGGCCGCGGCTGGAACGGCCGCTACGTCTACGGCGACTACTGCAACTCGAGGCTGCGGCTGGCTCGGCTGCGGCGCGGCAGCGCCCCGACGCGCGGCACGGCCCTGCGTGTGCCGGGGCTCGTCTCGTTCGGGGAGGACGGGCGCGGTCGCGTCTACGCCGTCTCGCTGAACGGGCCCGTGTACCGCATCGGCCGCCGCTGACGCGGCGTGCGACACTCCGGCTAACCCCGAACTAGGAGAGGCTGCATGTACTTCGAGGGGGTCATCCCGGCGCTCGTGACTCCGTTCGGCGAGGACGACGATGTCGATGCGGGTGCGCTCGCCCGCCACGCCGAGTGGCTGCTCGAGAACGGCGCCACCGGGCTCGTAGGCACCGGCACGATGGGCGAGGCGCAGAGCCTGAGCGCCGCCGAGCGGCGGCTCGTGATCGAGACGCTTGTCGAGGCGTCCGACGGCCGCGTGACCGTGACGGCCGGGGTCTCGAGCGAGACGCCCGCGGCCTCGCTCGCCTTCGCCTCCGACGCGGCGGCCGCCGGCGCCGGCGCGCTGATGCTGCTGCCGCCGCTGGGCTATCACGGCGACGAGCGCGAGATCGAGGCCTTCTACCGCGCCGTCGCAGAGGCGAGCGGCCTGCCGATCATGGCCTACAACAACCCGAAGGCGAGCGGCACGGACATGCTGCCCGGCGTGGTCGCCCGGCTGGCTGAGCTGGACGGCATTGTCGCCGTCAAGGAGTGCTCCGGGGACGCCCGCCGGATCGCCGAGATCCTGAACGCGACCGACGACTTCGAGGTGCTGGTGGGCGGAGACGACTGGGCGCTCGAGGGCTTCGCCGCTGGGGCCACGGGCTGGATCTCGGGCGTCGCGAACGTCGCGCCGCGCGAGTGCGCCGACCTGTACCGGCTCTGCGCCGAGGGCAGCCTCGAGCCGGCGCGCGAGCTCCATGGCCGGCTGCTCCCGCTCGGCCGCCTCGACATGAAGCCCAAGCTCGTCCAGTACTTCAAGGCGGCGATGGACATCGTCGGTCGCGAGGGCGGCCCGTCACGGCCGCCGCGCCTCGAGCTGACGGCGGAGGAGCGGCGCGAGGTCGAGGAAGCGGTCCGGGCGCTGGGCGCCGGGGTGGCTGGGTGAGGGCAGGGCGGGTCTTCGCGGCCGTCGACTCCCACACCGAGGGGATGCCGACGCGCGTGATCACGGGCGGCGTTGGCCCGATCCCCGGCGCGTCGATGCTCGAGCGCAAGCTCCACTTCGAGGAGCACATGGACGACCTGCGCCTGCTGCTCATGCGCGAGCCGCGCGGGCACGGCGCGATGTCGGGCGCGATACTGCAGCCCCCGCTCCGGGACGACGCCGACTGGGGCGTCGTCTTCATCGAGGTGTCCGGCTGCCTGCCCATGTGCGGGCACGGCACGATCGGCGTGGCGACGGTGCTGGTCGAGACCGGCATGGTCGAGATCAGCGAGCCCGAGACGCTCGTGCGGCTCGACACCCCCGCCCGTCTCGTCGAGGCGCGCGTCGCGGGCGAGGGCGGGCGGGCGCGGGCCGT
>Ga0081538_10002613_pt1 | contig 17435 bp, 18 predicted proteins | sample TabmetS5T2R1_FD_71022 | JGI IMG/M metagenome (GOLD analysis project Ga0081538, IMG submission 71022) | Tabebuia heterophylla rhizosphere microbial communities from the University of Puerto Rico - S5T2R1 | ecosystem: Host-associated > Plants > Roots > Rhizosphere ... | reverse complement strand
ACAAGAAAGGCCGCAAGCACAAGCGAAGCAGGGTAACGCTTCACCTTCACGCCGTACAGAGATCGGAAAGGCAAAATAAAGATTTGGCTATATATAAAGCCGTGAAAAGAAACCACGCAGGAATGCGCCAAAATAGCATTTTCTGGGCCGAACAGAACCATTATTATTATTTCGATGGCATTTTAGGCTAGCAAATCATCATCCACTCGTAGACAAATGCGTCAGGCGGGCATCTCCTTGCTCCACCCCTTTAATTGGCGTCTTCCCCCCTTAGCACTTTGTCTTTTGCATTGCCGCAAATGCTCGAGAACATCGCCCTCCCAGGACAAGTGCGAAAGCTATTTGAACCCACGACCTCAGCAATGTCCAGATTTTCATTTCCTTCAGACTTCGACGTTAAATGTGACCGTGTTATCAGTAATTTGAAAGTCAGCCCATTTCGCGCCAAGGTCGGAGAAGCCATACTTGAAAATGTTGGCGATATATACAGACCACCTCTTTCCCATGTCGTGCTGGATAACGAATGAGCGCGTCCTATCTGAAACATCATGGCGATATTCAAATCCAGAAACCCTTGCCCATGCTTCTATAAAGTCGATAAACGCGGATGCGTCGTAGCGTTTTTTCATTAATAGAATCGTGTCTTTCATTTCATTTTTTGCGATATGTTCTGATAATTTAGATATCTCATCCTCGCTCAATTTGTCCATCAAGCGCATTAACAAGGACTTGTGGAAGGAGACCATGCCGGCTCTGGCAGACATGGAACCATATTCCGTATGCGTGCGGAATATCTGGGTCGCTAGCGTGTTCAAACTTATTCGCTTGTGCACTGACTCTTTTCGCAAATCATCAAGCATGTCTGCGTCGAACCTTAAGGTTACGCTGCCGGATTGAGCCGGCGTGGATTTTGACAAGCTTTTGTGGTTTGCCATCACCATATCCTAGAGGGTAACGCTCTTAATAAACATTGCGTGCAATGCAATCATCTGCTTGCAGGTTATATAGTTGAGTGCAATGCAATGAAAAGTCTTTACGACTGCGGATAGGCTGCAGTTATTGTTGATTGCTTGCAGAAAATTCCAACTATGTATATAGTCATGACGGATAAGTGGGGTATATGCAAGTGCAATCAAGCCCAGCGCCGGCGGCGCAGCAGAAAAACGCTGCTATCCTTTTAATCGATGACGAGGAGGATATTCTCTCAATATTCAAAAACTCTCTTAAAGCCGCGGGTTATTCCACTTATGGATTTATCAATCCTATTGCCGCTTTTGAACACTTAAGGCAAAACCCAAAAGCCTACCAGATAATAATTACAGACGTGCGGATGCCGGGAATGTCCGGCTTTGAACTGGTAAGGAAAATTAGGAGAATCAACCCAGATGTAAAAATAATCATGACCAGTTCATTTGAAATGAGCATGAACGAGGTTAAGAAAGTGCTGCCGTCACTCAAGATAGACGGAGTTGTCGATAAGCCGGTAGGACTAGCCGAGTTAAACGATATGGTCAAGAACCTGCTTGAAAGTAGCAAATGGATGCAAAAGGTCGGTGTTTCTAACGAAGCTCCTTCTTCCTTTAGCTGCCTGCCACATTTTTAGGATCGCGATCTGTAAGAGTTAGTTTGAAAATCTAGTACGCTAGGTCGCGCTTTTCTGTTTGTATGCAAGCGCGTAAGTAGTGCAGCAGCAAACCCACGACCTCAGCTCGTTAGCAGCTAAAAAGGTGGTATCACGATAGCAAAGCTGTAATTTCATTAGAACTATTATTTGACTGTGGGGGGTTCTTTTCGATATGCCATTTTGAGCCATACAGGCGTGACTATTGTAGTTAGCGTAACCATTATGATGACCGTAGTGTAAATGTCATTAGGAAGCACTCCAGAAGATACGCCTACGCCTGCAACTATCAAACCCACTTCGCCCCTAGAAATCATCCCTATGCCAACTCTCATAGCCTTACTCTTGTTTTTCAAGAATATCATTGCAGGCAGTCCGCACCCCGCAAGCTTTGTTGCAATTGCAACTGCCACCATAATGCCAGCAAGATACAGCACGTTGATGTTAATGCCGCGAAGGTCTACTTGAGCTCCGATAATTGCAAAGAACAACGGAGCGAAGATTATCTCTAGCTTTGAAACATAGTCTTCCATTTGCTTTATGACTCGCGTGCTTGCAACTGCCATGCCTACTGCAAAAGCGCCGACTATGGGTGAAAGACCAACCGCTGCCGCAATTCCAGCAGCTGCGAAAAAAGAAGCAGTGGTTATGCCTTCCACGCTACCCTTTGACTTCCACAGCCTTTCCACATGCAACACCTTTGGAATAATGAAAACAGTAGCTATGAGAAGCCCAGCGAATATTCCTAATATCTTTAAGATAAGGAATGTGATGTCTACCAGATTCGGAGCCAGATTTCCAGTCTGCACCATTGTAGTTACCACAGAGAGCACTGCTATTGCAAGAATGTCATCGACAATAGCCGCCCCTAGAATTAGCCTAGCCTCCGGCGTCTGCATTCTTCCAAGCTCGGTCAGCACTTGTATAGAAATGGCGATGCTCGTGGCAGTCAATGCCGTTGCGATTAGCGTTGCTTGCAGTGCTTCTACTCCAAAAGCTGTAAAGGCATAGTATCCTACAAGGAATGGCACGATGACACCGATAGAGCCGACAGTGAAGGCAGCTGCTCCGCCTTTTAAGAACTCTCTCGGCGTAATATGCAAGCCTGCTATGAACAAAATTACTATGGCGGCTATCTCGCCAACGTGTCTTACTGTTTCGTCAAGGCTGACAAGTGGCTCTCCGTCAACAAGAAACAATCCGCCTAGAGCAAATGGACCTACGATGATTCCAGCCAATAGTTCACCTAGCACTATTGGCAGTTTTATCCGATGGAATAGCTCTGCCATCAACTTGGCTGCAAAAAGCAATATGCCAAGTGAGATTATTACATGGATGAAGTCTGCTGCCAACGAACATCAGATGCTTGTGAACCTGTACAGCTTCATATATTGGTTTTAGACTTCTCTTACGATGTGGGACATTGGCTAGAGTCATAGCTGAGGTGTTTGCAAGAGTTAAAGAGGGTGGTCCGCACGAAACTGAAGTGACAACCTCACCGCTATTGGGTATAGATAGATAAAGCGCAACTAAGATATCAGAATCGGGTTTTGTAGCAATTAGCCGGCTGCAAGTTTCAATTCCTTCTCGGCTTGCAGGATCATCAGCAGTGGAAGCGGGAATTAAGGTGCTATCTGCAGGTTATATGCGGCTTGCAGGTTGGGTTGCACCTCGGTATGGAGTATCACTTCGACGTCTGTGGGCATTTCCCTGTTGTCTATCGCTTGCTTCAGGTTCTGGAGCCCTGCTTCTAGGTCGGCTACTGCCTCTGTAGCGTTGTCAGGCGCAAGCTCCCTTACCTGATCGTTGAACAGCTGAATCGTCCTGTTTGCAAGCCCCTGCGCGGTCTGGTACTCCACTTCGTTTACTACCTCTGTGCTGTTGTTGTTGTTGTTTGCTCCGTCGTCACGCGTCATGTTTCCGTGGTCATCTTCCGCGGTGGTTTCGTTAGTGCTCGCAGTCATAGTCACGCTCTCATTATCATGTGTCATATTCGAGCCGCTTTCATTGCCCTGGGCATGCCCTCCGCTAGTTTCGTTGGTCTCGATCCCATAGGCAGCCTTGTAGTGCTCTAGTACTCCATCTGCCATGTTTGCAATGACGAGCGCCCATACAGTAGAATTGTTCAGCTGCTCGCTGTCAACGCGCACAGTGACTGTCTCGGCAAGCAGATCGTTAATGTTCTGCACTTGAGCGCTTACCTGCTCTGCTGCTGTGCTGTTCTCCAAAGAGAGTTGCAGGTCTTCAAGGGCCGCCGGCAGGTCCCTTGCCAGCCTTTCATTTCGCTCGGCAATCTCTCCAATAGTGTGATTATCAAGGTGCTCGCGAGCATGAGTAGCGTGCTCCTCCGCAACTGACGCGTTGGAAGCTAGGTTGCTCTGCACGAGCTGAAGTTCTGTCCTTATCGATTCAGCAAGCGCAAGAAACGAGGCACTCTCGTCGCCGGAAAATGTGTGGGCGTACGCCTGCTGGTTATTATTAGCAAATACCAGCCCAAAGGATACAAGGCCAGCTAACACTAATGCAAATGTGTGTTTTTTCAACTTCTTTCAATAATTTTTTAGAATTCGTGATTAATTAGCATTATAGTACAAGAATCGAACTGCCTAAAGCTTTTTCTTAGAGTGCAAATAGATGGCAATGCCTACTATCACCGCTGCAGCGGGGGTGACATAGAACAGCATAAGCTCGTCAAAGGGCACCAGCTGGTTTGGATCGGCTACAGAAATGTCAAAGCTGGCAACAAGTGGGTCCGCTTGGTACTTTTCGTCGCCAGCGATCCGGGTGTACAATGCAACAGCATAGTCGCCGGGGCGCTCGAATGAGTACGGGATTGTGATGTCGCTGAACTCGTAGGGCCTGTAGGCGATCTGGTCGACTATGGCCCCAGATCTGTTAGTTATTGCCAATGCCGAATGAATGTTGTTAATATTGACGCCATCCTTGAGGATGCTGAAATTCAGGAGCGTGGAATTGCTGCCGGCCACCGTGGTTGAGGGCGATGGAGCAAAGATTACTTGGTAGCCGTCCACGTCTTTGACGGCCCCGAAAAAGTGCCCGTACGCCAAGTTTGTCTGCATTGCAATTACCACAATGATGGCCGCGGCGGCGGCTGCAAGCGACAGGCGGAACATCTGCAAAAAATTCCGCATCAAGCATATTTCAACTATCCGCAGTACACACATTTTGCGAATGAACCACCACAACAACCGCTACTGATATCTGCACAACCGCATATGCCGCGGCGCCTGCAAGGATAGAAGATATCTAATGACAACTTGTTCTCATTGCACAAGGAAAAAATGGCTGCGGAATGGTGGCCTCTCCTACGTGCTATTTCAGACTCTCCATCTGACGCTTTTTGCGCTTCATAAAGAATGCAGCCCCGGCTCCGGCCGCAGCAACTCCCAGTGCAGCAGGCACTGCGACGTAGAGGTAGTCGAACGGACCCGTCACGTTGACGAAAAACGTGAACTGCAGGGTCTGGCCGCTGTAGGCATAGTCGTTGAGGTAGACGTACAGCACGTACCTGCCCGGGTCTGCAAATGTATAGTCGTAGGTGTAGTGGCCATAGGGCACGACGATCGGGTTTGTCCTTACGATCTCTTGCACCGTATCGCCGCCCAGCTTGGCAAGCGCTATCGTTATCGGAATGTCAATAAGGTCGTCGCCGTTGACGCCTGCAATCCTGACAAGGATGCTGGCCGGGGCGCCTACCGCAGGGCTCTTGGGCTCTGTGGTCATTTCAACGTCATAGTTGCCTATCCTCTGCCTGTAGGCGTTCTGGAGCGGGTCGGCAAAAGCAGCTGCTGCTGCCGCCAGCAGCAGCCCTGAAGCTAACAATATTATCGCAAGCAGTGCAAAAGAGTGGCAGCCAGTGACCACGGGTATATATTGCTGGCTTGTACCGGCTTATAGTTCTTCCATAAGGTCGACATAGTTGTCGACAACTCTGTCTGCAAAGCTTGCCCTGTACTTGGAGAGCACCTCTGCGACCAGCTCCCTGTCTGCAAGCCTGTACAGCTGGTAGTGCTCGCCGTACCTGACCGTTATTATGCCGTCCCGCTTCAGGCGCTTGAGGTGAGACGATACAGTCGAGGGCGCCTTGCCAGTGTGGTCAATTATTTCGTTAAAGGTACACAGATTGTGGTCAAGCATAAACAGCACTATCTGCCTGACGGGCTCGTGCCTGACGTATTTCAGGACTGCCGACTCTTTGTCAGAGACGCTGACTGGATAATAGCGCGTCATCCTTGCCTGCCTGTCCACCTTGATTACGTCTAATTTTTCAAGAGCCGCCAGGTGGTAGGTAAGCACACCGTTGACAAGGCCGGCCAGCCGCAAAAGCTCCCTGTAGCGGATGCCCGGATTCTGCTTGATATGCTGGAGCAGTATCTCCTTTATGTCTGCCTCTGCCGTTGCCGCTGCTTCAATTGTTTGTTCCATCACTTGTTCACTTTTAGCATTCCAAGTCCAAACATGGCAAGCATCGCCAAGAGTATGATGTGTGGAAGCTCGATGTTGAGGGTGGAAATGTCAAACAGGCCCATCATGCCGGTGGCATCCAGCAGGTACAAGAATTCTGCTGTCGCCAGGGCCATGAAGCCAAGGGTCATGAATAGAAGCCTTGCGCCCGTGCTCCTTCTGTATGCAAGGAGGGATACTATGCTGAGGAAAACTGCTATAGTAAGGCTTGCTATGTGCAGGATGATGTGATAAATCATTGAAGGATGAGCGAGATGGGGCATGACAAGCGGCGCAACAACGCCTATGACAAGCGCAGTGATAAGGGCCAGCAGTATTGGCTTGTTGATAGATTCCTGTACAGGCTCACTCCTGTCCCGTTGCATCCAGGGGTATTTAAGGTCGTGTACAGCTAATAAACGAATTGGTACAACCCCAGAACAAAAAAAGAGAAGAGAAGAGAAGAGGGGCTCCGGCCGCCTCTACTGCTCGTCCTTGCGCCTGAACTTCCTCACTCCAAGGAACGCAACGATAACTGAGAATTCGCTGGTGTTTCTAATACCGGGATATTCATGCATCAGGACTAATGGATGCGATATTTTGGCTAGGTCTTGGGATAATATTGCCAGCAGCAGGCTATGCGATTTCTCATATCCAGCCATGTGTACTGGGCAATGAAGAAGCGCGAACAGAAAAAAAGGATGCAAGCAAGCGCATCACCACTGACTTTTTTCCCCAATTCTATGTCCTTAATTTCAGCGCGGTGCGCATGTTGCGCTTGAGGTCGATTGCGCTCTTGCTGTAAGCCAGCGCACTTAGCGCTATCCCGGCCGCTATTGCCGGCCCTGCCAAGTCTGCAAGCGAAAATGGAAGCTGTGGCACCTGGCTGGTGTTACCACTACTGCCGCCCTGCTGGCTGCCATCAACAACGGGCTCCTGCGGCGCTACTGGCTTGGCCGTTATCGTGATGCTGCCAAGGCTTGCACCGCGCTGCGCTGCAAACCATATTCTCCCTCTATCGTCTGACGTTATCCACTGTATGAACGACCCTGTTATCGGGACCTTGGCCTCGGCGCCCGCGCCGGTCCTCGGGTCAATCACTGCGACGCTGTCTATCTCGTGCTGGGCGTACCAAAGGTTGCCGTAGCTGTCCATAGCCATGCCAAAGGGCAGCCCACCCTCGTTGACTGAAGGGTACCCGCGGAAGATGTCCAGCATTGGGTTGAACGCCGTGATGGTATGGCCGCCGTGCTCTGAGATGTAGATGGTTGAGCTCTTAGGGTCTGGGAATACTGCCGTGGGCTCGTCAAGCGCGCTGCGCTCGCTTGGCGGCGCGTACTCGGTTATCCTGCCGGTGGCCGGGTCTACCTTGCCTATCCTACCGGCTGCTTCTGCAAACCAGACGTTGCCCTGTCTGTCCACCGAAATGCCAACGGGCGTCGACCCGGTGGTTGGGATATTGTACGCCGTGAACTGCTCGCCTGCAACGTCGAACTTGACTATCTTGTTCGCCTGCACCACCGGAATCCACAAGTTGCCGCTGCCGTCCATCGCAATTCCTGACGGCACACCGATCTCTGGTATCGTGAACCTGCGAGTCGTGTTGCTTGCCGGGTCGTAATGGCCGAGGACTCCGTTGGGGCTTGCCGCGATAGGGTCAATGTACCATAGGCTTCCGTCCGGCGCAAGCACCATCTGCGTTATCAGGCCGGCGCCCTCTATCCTATGCATCGTGTAATTGCCCGTTTCAATGTCAAGCTGCCAGATCCTGCCGCTCCTTGGCAGCGAGTCGCCTACCCATATCGACTGCCTTTCAGCGTCAAACACCGGATAGAGTGGCAGGCTGTTCTCAGGCGTCTTGTATTCCTTTATCGCAAATTCCAGGTTCGAGACAAGCGGCTTGACGTTCAGGTCCAGCGACGCAAGCATATTGCTTCCCTGCGATCTGACGCCCTCTATCTCGACGCTCCAGACGCCTGGAAGGCTGAACGCCGCATCTGTGACAAACACGTTTTCTGACTGCTTTCTCGTCTCGACCGTTATTGGGCCTATCCCCCTTTCAAGCTGAGTCATCTTGATGGTAGCCGATTCGATGCCGGTGGCGTTACTGCCGTCGTCCTGTCCAAAGAATGACACTTTAAAGTTGTTCTGACCGACTGCGAACGGGCTTATCGCCAGCTGGACGCGGCCCTCCCCTGTGTATGCTGTCCGCACTAGGTCGGTATTGATTTCTTCCGCAATGGCTTGCTGGTCGGCTGCCTGGCGCTGGTACGCCGGGAACTGGCCGGACGGAAGCGCGCCGTTTGCCATCAGCGAGACCATGAGGAGAAGTGCAATTCCAACACCTGCCTCTGCCTTGAGTATCTTACCATAGTGCCTGAGGCTTGTGGCAGCAGCGACCTGCGTGCTACCGCCGTTGTTGTTGTTCATGACTGCAACTGCCTTTCTCTGCATCACAAATTGCGAATACGCGCCCATCGCCACCATTACGCCTGCAAGGCTGAGCTTGATGGCAAGTATCTGGCCGTACGTAGAAGCAAGTGTGAGCGAAAGGTCGCTTTCAAGAGCAAACAGCAGGATAGGCCCGGTTATCACCGCGATGCCAAGTATTGTTACAACAATGACTGAAAAGCGCGGGATGAGGATTGCAAGCGCAGTCGATCTGACCCGCTCGTCTGCTATTGCTAGGAGCTTGGGGACTGCCGCAAAGCCAAGCAGAATCAAGCCCCCTATCCATATCGACGCTGCGACGTTGTGGAAAAAGTCCAGAACTATGGCACTGATCTGCTCGGTGGCTGCCGCATGAGCTATCAGGCTTGAAGTCACAAGGACCGCAAGCCCCATGATGAGTATCGCAAACATTTCTGCCCTGCTCGGGCTGGTGTTGCTCTTGGCGACCTTGCGGTACACTGCGACCGCTATGGCCATAAGGATGGACGACTGGAGCATCCTAGTTATCCATACGTTGCCGAACTTGGTCGCGATAGCCTCCGGAACGCTTGCCTCGATCGAGATCGCCTGCACTATTATCATGGCGACTCCAGAAGCAAGGACAAGGCCGGCGCCGATTATAATGAGCTTTATCATGCGCCTGTCTATCGCCACCCTTGTCTGGGAGATGGCGCTAGAGAGCCACGGCACCCTGCCAAGGGGCTTCCACAGCCAGAGCGTGCCAAACGCCGCGCCCACCGCGATCACCTGCCCGACCATGCCGGGAAACCTTGACACAGATTCTTCCGGCGACAGGATGTCACTCTGTTGCCGCTGGCCGCCGCCAGTGCTGGACACCTGAGTGCCGACTCCAAAGATGAAAGTCTCTTCTACTACATGCCCGTCCACTGCCGAGAGCACCTTTGTGCTCACTGTGTACTCGCCTTCGGGGAGGCCTGGCTGCATTGCGACGCCTATTGACGCAGTATCGCCTTCGACATTGTGAGGGTCATTCATGTCGACCCTGCCCCCGTCCGGCCCAAGCACACTTATGCTGCTGTAGCCAAGTTCGATAGGCTCGCTAAAGAACACGTTGACCTCACGTGGCGACGACGGAACGCTCTGAAAGGCGCCTGGCGAAGAATCGACGTAAACAGGATGGGCAGAAGCTTGAGGAATGATGCCGGCAATCAAAATGGTAACGATCGATGCGATCAGAGCAAGATGAAGATGATAATAATAATTATTATGCCACTGGCTGCCGACAGACACGTGAAAAATATTGCTTGCACCATATTTGACTCTTGCTTGTTTTGTAGTACAAACGCCGAAATATAGCTAAAGAATATAAATATTCTAAGAGAATTTTTCATTGAATGAAGAAAATCGCCCTCTCACTTTTGGCATTCGCAATGCTACTTGCGGCCTTCAGCAGTTTTCCGCGCGCCCTGGCTCATGAAGAGATAGAGCAGGGCGACGTCAGGATCGTTGGAGGCTGGACAAACGAGCCCCCATATGTCAACCAGATAAACGGCATAGAGCTGAACATAACTAGGATATCAAACGGCCAGCCGATCAACAACGCGCTCGCGCAGGTAGACGTAAGCATGAGAAAGGGCGGCGAGACCAAGCCGCTCGAATTCCAGCCGACAGAAGAGGCAGGCCACTATGTGGCAGAAATACTTCCGACTCAGACAGGGCAGTACGCCATAGCGTTCCAAGGAACTATTGCAGGAGCGGCGTTTAACGGCCAGATAGAGATCGAGGACGTTGGCAACACGAGGCTGCTCGAATTCCCGCCTGCAGGCAGCAGCGGAGGAGTTTCAGATGAAGTGCTCGAGCAACTGCAGACGGTGGTAACCGACCTGACTGCGCAGGTTGACCAGGCCACTACTGCTTCAGAGAAAGCCCAGCAGGCTGCTCAGGCTGCCACGGAATCTGCCGCCGAGCAAAAAGTTGCGGCAGACAGGGCCTACCTGTTTGGCATGGTCGGCGTTGGAGTGGGCGTAGCTGGGATAATAATAGGGGTCGTCGCGCTGACCCGCGGTAGAGAGGCTAGGGCCTTAGCCTGAATCTGCTGCTGCGGTTGCTGTTGCTATTATTATTGCTACTGCTGCTGCGCGACAGCACGATTGCTGTTCCGATCAATGCGGCAATTGCTCCAAGAGCTCCAACCGGGAACTCGGGAGTGACCACGACGTTAAATTTCGCGGTCTCGTCAGTCGGGATTAGCGTTGGGCCGAAGCCAGTGCCGCCAAGGTACACTTCGATCGTATAGTCGCCCATTTCCTGAAATGTGTACGGCACAGTAATGGTGCCTGGCACGTTGTGAAGAAGCGGCTGGTTGGTCTGCCTTGCGGCGCTGAATACCTGCTCGCCATTGCTGTTCAATATCCTAAAGTCATAGTCCTGGTGCTCGTGGAGCGTGTCGGTGCCGGGGTTCAGGAAGCTTACCCTGAAGCTGGCTTGGCTTTCAGCGCTGCCCGGACTGCCTGGATTCCATGTCGGCTCTAAAAGAATATCAAGCGTGCCGTCAGTCGTGGTCTGCCTCATCCCTTGGCCTTCTTGGGCGAAGACAGTTGTTGTTGTTGTTGCCAAAACGCTGGTAACAACAACAACAACCGTTGCTGCCAGCACCATCATCAATACCATTGCATATCTTGTGCTGCTTGCCATTGCCAATTTACTTCGACTACAGCCTAAATAAATTGTTGTTGCTATTGCGCTTTGCGGCAAAAAATAATATAGCCGAGCCAATTGTCGTCGCAGCCGTAAGCCCGGCCGCTCCTGCTGGGAATTCAGGCGTCACCTCTATCGGTATCGTCACACTTTCGTCAAGGCCTTCAATGTCGTTTATCATGATCCTATACATGCCAGGTTCTTCGAACCTGAATTTCTGCTGCAGGGACGTCTGGTCCATCCTGCGGAGCTGCTGGATGGTGTTGTCTCCACTGAAGAGCAGTATGTCGTACCTGATGTCTTCAAGCTCGATGTTTGTCTCCGGCTCTATAAAGCGTATGCCAAAGGTGTTGTCCGCGCCAATGTCTGCTGATGTCCACGCAACCTCGACTCTGAAAGTGCCCTGATCGCTCAATGCCTCAAGCATGATCGGCGGCGGCTGCGGCTGCTGCTGCGCGCTTGCAGTTTGCGCGGCCAGCATCAGCGTCGTCGTCATGCCCAGTGCCGCAAGCACCAAAAGTAGGATAATAACGATGTTCAAACCGTTTTTACAGAGAAAAGCAGGAGCGCATGATAATAATAAAAGTTATTCAAAAAAGAAGAAGAAGATAGGGAGCTTCGGAGCTCAAGCTCTTCCCAAGAGCCCCGCTGCTGTTCCGCTTTTGGCAAATCTGGTGTATCCGACGATTGCTACCAATGATGCCGCTAGTATCAGGATCGCTACGACTGGGAACTCTGGAACCACATATCCTGCCATGATGTCTACTGAGGTAGCGCCTTCTGGCACTGCAAACGCGATCGTAGTAGAGTCTCCGTTGTCTGTCGGGGTGTACTCGACTTCCCCGTCTCCTGCCATCACTGCATTAATGTTGCCGATCATGCTCTTTGGCAGCGTAAGCTCGACTTGGCCAGAGCCATCAAATGCGATTTGCACTGATTTTTGTCCTGGGTTGATTGTGGCTGCTGTTGCCGTGGCAGTGGCAGAAACACCAGTAATCTCGTAGTTGTTGCCACCAATTGTAGCTGTTGTCGTGAATTCCTGTGAGGCGTCGCCGTTTCCTCCGCCAGCCGCCGACGCTACTACTACTACTACTACTGTTCCGACCATGTTCGGGTGCAGGAAGTAGTAGTACGGGTACTCGCCAGCTTCAATGAAGGTAAAGCTCTGCGATTTGCCTCTTATCAGTACTGATCCGCTTGCCGACGGGTCTCCAAACAGACCGGTTGGCGTTGCGTCTTCTCCTGATGTGGCGCTGTGCGCCGCCGCATCTTGGTTAGTCCATATTACTGTGTCGCCAACATTGATTTCTACGGGGTTGGGCGAGTATGCATTGTTAGTCTTGGTTGACGCGTCTTCCGTAATGTCTACTGCTACTTCTGCCGCAAACGCTGGTGTGGGAGTCGATACTGGTGCCAGTATTACAGCAAGAACTGCTGCCAGCCCGACAGCGACTGCAATTTTCAAGTTCATTGACTATTGACGTTATTTATAGGCATAAAAAGCTTTTTTCGCGTAGTTTATTCTCTATAATAATACTATGTATTGATAAAGCATTAACATTAATAATATCTATGCTGGTATTGTTTAGGTTGATAATTTGCCTGCCTGTTCAATCCGGGTTATAGGTTGCAGCAGGCTGTTCAATTAGACTGATGGGTCGCTACTATTAAATAATAAACAAAACAGCTCCGTAAAGATGTCGGCGCTATTGCAACAAGGTCAGCCTGTGATAGATCATTTGAAACGAAAACCAGGCTGCTTCTGGATGCGCACTTTAGCACAATCTTTGCGAAGCGCATGCCAAATTCCATAAATATTATCTTATATCCTTTTCGATTGTCATGGACTTGATTAAGCGATCTATTCTTGCTTCAGCAATAATGACGTTGATGTTGGCAAGTGCCATGCCACTTCTCTTGATGCCAACTTTGCAGCCTGTTGAAGGACAATTTTTAGGCGATGATGATTCAGCCCTACTACCCGGCTTCGACGACACTACTACAACGAATAATGAAAGATTGCAGCTTGACCTATTGGCGACAAGCAATAACAATACCCTGCTAAGAGAGAATGAAAAAACCATCAGATTCTATGCCGTTCCTCTATTGAGAGAAGCGATAGAGGATCGCGTTGGAGAGGGGAATGCAGACAATGTAAGGTTTGTAATTGTAGGCCTGGGCAGCAATCATACTACTGTAGGCATGAATGATACAGTTTCTTTAATAAGGAGTGAATTTAACAGCCTGTCTAAAGCAAGTGGAAATTCTACAACTGCAGGGGTCGAGATCACCTTGGATTCATCCCAATGCTCTTCACCATCACCTAATCTTGCAAATGCAGGAGAATGCCAATTTACAATAACTGCTACTACCATGACGGCAGCAGAAGGAATGGATAGTGACGGATTGCAGCTTGACCTATTGGCGACAAGCAATAACAATACCCTGCTAAGAGAGAATGAAAAAACCATCAGATTCTATGTTGCTCCTCTATTGAGAGAAGCGATAGAGGATCGCGTTGGAGAGGGGAATGCAGACAATGTAAGAATTGTAATTGTAGGCCCTGACAGCAATCATACTACTGTAGGCACAAACAATGCAGTTTCTTTAATAAGGAGTGAATTTAACAGCCTGCCTAAAGCAAGTGGAAATTCTACAGGATTTGAGATCACCTTGGATTCATCCCAATGCTCTTCACCATCACCTAATCTCGCAAATGCAGGAGAATGCCAATTTACAATTAGACTTGCGCAGAAAGCTGCCGAAGCTGCCGACGCAGCCGGAGGCATAACAACCATCAGGCCACCTGAAGAATCAGGAACTATAGGCTTGAATGATGAAAGTGAGCAGGTTAGTACTAGTGACAATAGCGACGACAACAGCAGCAGTAACAGTAGTAGTAGTAGTAGTAGTAGCAGCGACGACAATAATGGCGGTGGTGATGATGGTGAAGACTGCGATGAGTCATATCCCGATGTATGTATCCCTTCCCCGCCACCTGTTCTAGAATGCAGCGATATCGATGAAGAGGACTTTGAGGTGCGCGGATCTGACCCGCACGGATTCGACAGCAATGACGATGGCGTGGGATGTGAAGAAGACGGCAGTAGCAGTAGTAGCAGTAGCAGTAGTAGCGACGAGATAGACAGGAACAGCATAAGCAACTTTCTCACAAACAAACTAGACGACATTTTCGGTGATCGTCTCGTCATCGCAGCAGATCGGATGAACAGTGTGCTTGACAGGATCGCTGAAGACAAAGCGCAGATTAGACAGACAATTGAGCAGATAGCAGAACGGATTGCCGGTGCAACAGACACAGACTAAGTGCAGGGCTAAAATTTCGATGAAAATTCGTAATCACTATGCGTGGCTTTGGAACTTGATGGGAAATACAACAAAAGACCAAGATTCTGGATTATAGCAGCAAGATTATAGCCAACGCAGAGAAATTGCAGACCCTAGAGCTGTATTCCAAGATCAGAAGGCTAAGACAGGAAAGGCAAAGAAAGAGCAAAATCATCATCCATGATGTGGGTTGCTTTCATACGATGAAGCATGCATATATTCTTGAAAGAATATACTTTTGCAGAAATCATGCAGAAAGCAGAGTTTTTAAGCAATGCAATTTTTACAACTAGGCGTGCACATAGTCTCGTTCCTCCCAAGCGCTACTGAGACGCTCTACCAGCTTGGAGCCGCAAGCCAGATAGTGGGGGTGACACACGAGTGCAATTTTCCATCTGGGGCAAGAAAAAAGCCCCGGGTGATACGCCCGTCCTTTGACCCGGGAAGGATGACTGGCCGGGAGATAGATAGCAAGATAGTCGAGCTGATGCGCTCCGGCAAGGATATTTACATAGTTGACGATGCGGCGCTCAAAAAAGCCAAGCCTGACCTTATCGTAGCGCAGGGTCTCTGCGAGGTCTGCTCGCCCTTTACCAAGGAGATAAGCCGGGCAGTCAACATTTTGGGTGGCAGGCCGGACGTTCTGGTGCTCGACCCGCATGACCTTGACGACATCCTTGTCAGCATAATGGACATGGCCGAAAAGGTGGACAGGGTCGTGGCGGGAAGAAAGCTGGTGAGCTCACTTCAAAAGCGCATAGACGCCGTTAGGGGCATGAAGATAGCGAACAGGCCAAGGGTGCTCTGCATCGAGTGGCTCGACCCCCTGTTTACTGCCGGCCACTGGGTTCCCCAGATGGTCGAGTACGCCGGCGGCATAAATGGCATCAGTGTTGCCGGCGAGCCTTCGCGCCGGATGGACATCGACGAAGCTGCTCAGTTTGACCCGGACATTATCGTACTGATGCCCTGCGGCTTTGACATCAAGCGCACACTGAAAGAGCTGCCTCCGCTTGCAAGCAGCGAAAAGTGGAAGTCGCTGCGCGCGGTTAAAGCAGGCAGCGTATACGCGGTGGATGCCAACTCGTACTTCAGTAAGCCGGGGCCGCGCACTATTGTGGGACTTGAGATAATGGCAAAAATATCGCACCCCGGAGCCTCGCGGCGCATCAAGGTTCCAAAAAGGTCGTACAAAAAATTATTACTGCGTTAGAGAGACTTCGATATAGACGTCGTCTGGGATTTTCAAGCGCATTAACTGTCTAATGGCCCTGTCGTCTGCTCCAACGTCGATAACGCGCCTGTGTATGCGCATTTCATACTTGTCCCAGGTGTTAGTGCCCTGGCCGCATGGAGACTTTCTCGTAACCACCTTTAGCTTTTTGGTCGGCAGGGGGTGGGGTCCCTTGAGCTTTATGCCTGACTTTTCAGTCATCCCCTTTATCTCGGTGCAAACGCCTTCCAGCGTTGCAAGGTTTGTGCTCGTGAGCTTTATTCTGGCTGCTTGAGGCATCTATAGTTCTCACTTACTTTTTGCTCGGGTCGTACTTTTCGGTGACGCTCAGGACAACCCCTGCGCCAATTGTCGTCCCCATGTCGCGGAGTGCAAACCTTCCGATCTCTGGAAAGTCCTTGAATGTCTCGATTGCCAGCGGCCTTACCGGCTTTATCCTGACGATTGCCGCGTCGCCTGTCTTTAGGAACTTGGGGTCCTGCTCTGTGGTTGCGCCCGTCCTTGGGTCTATTTTGGACAGAAATGACGAGATTGTCGCCGCCACCTGCGCTGTGTGAGCGTGCAGGACTGGCGTGTATCCCGGAGCGATTGCTGTCGGGTGGTGGATGACTATGAGGCGCGCTTCGAACTCCTTTGCGACAGTCGGCTGGTTGTCAGCCGGGCCAATCATGTCGCCGCGCTTGATCTGCTTCTTGTCTACACCTCTGAGGTTAAAGCCGACGTTGTCGCCTGATTCGGCAGACTCCATCTGGGTGTGGTGCGTTTCAATGGACTTGATTTCGCCAATAGCGCCAGAGGGCATGACGACTACCTTGTCGTTTGGCTTCATCCTGCCCGTCTCTACCCTACCTACCGGCACAGTGCCGACGCCTGTGATGGAGTATACGTCCTGTATCGGGACTCTTAGCGGCTTGTTAACCGGCTTCTCTGGCGGCTCGAGTGTATCAAGCGCCTCTGCAAGGGTCGGTCCCTTGTACCACGGCATATTCGTTGACTTTTTCACCAAGTTGTCACCCTTCCATCCAGAGACCGGAATAAAGTTGATCTTGGCAGTGTTGAAACCAACAAGTTTCAACACCTTTTCTGCAGCATCCTTTGCTTCCTTGTAGCGTGCTTCGGCGTAGCCAACATCATCCATCTTGTTGAGCGCAACAATGAGCTGATTGACCCCGAGTGTCTTTGCAAGGAATGCGTGTTCTCTTCCCTGCCCCCCAGCCTCAAGAGCCGCTTCCATTTCACCAGGCTTGACAGAGATGACCAGGACGGCTGCATCGGCTTCGGACGCGCCGGTGATCATGTTCTTGATAAAGTCCCTGTGGCCTGGAGCGTCGATCAGCGTGTAGAAATACTTTGGTGTCTCAAACTTTTGAAAAGCGAGATCGATCGTGATACCCCTGTCGCGCTCGTCCTTGATGCTGTCCAGTACCCAAGCATACTTGAACGTATCACCCTTTCCTGTTGCTTCCGATTCCTTGGCGTATGCGTCTATGGTTCTCTGGTCAATGGCACCCAGATCAACCAGCAAATGACCTACAATAGTTGATTTACCATTATCTACGTGACCTACAACCACCAAGTTCATGTGTGGCTTTTTGCTAGCGCTCATAGAGCAAGAACGCTTCATGGGCTTTATTTGTATTTCGCCCCGGATTGTTGCAA